>Ga0247727_10016517_pt1 | contig 11897 bp, 13 predicted proteins | sample WisWelCaveWW1625_FD_202498 | JGI IMG/M metagenome (GOLD analysis project Ga0247727, IMG submission 202498) | Biofilm microbial communities from Wishing Well Cave, Virginia, United States - WW16-25 | ecosystem: Environmental > Aquatic > Deep subsurface > Groundwater > Cave microbial mat | place...
AGTTCTCGAACCCGAACCGAAATATCCCCTTTCAGTATCTTTCGCCTGTATTTTGTTATCCAAACAACGTGTACTTTTATATCGTAGCGACTATGGGAACCTGCTCTATAATCCATAGCCTCTAAAATACTAAAGTTCCCGCCTAAAGGCGTGGGATTTCACCCATCCCAATAGGTGTAAATTAAAAAAACTAAAAACTCCTTCCCTGAATTTCAACACCAACGTAACCTGCCTGATATTTCTTTACGAATTATTTCCCATGCTGGATCAAGGGGATTTTTTCTCCTGTGAGATACTGGTAAGAAAATATTCGGATAACCTGTTGAAAAAATCACAACTTCTTAGTCTTGCCCGAAATGCTGAGCTAAGTCTATACCTGGCTCTCATTCATTTTGGCTTGAGGGATTATCGCAAAGCGCAGAAAACTTTAAGCAAAACAATCTTCACCAGTAAAGATTATTCTTATTTACCGCTATATCGGACTATACGGTTAGTCAATTTAATGATCCTCTATGAACTGAAAGATTTTGATCTTATAAAATACGAAACACGTTCCATAAAAAGGGATATGCATTCGACTGGAAAAGAGTACAAAATTGAAAGGAAGATTCTCAATTTTGTAAATAAGCCCAACCTGCCAATCTCTGCCATGAAGCGAAAGCGCATGTGGGAGAAAATCCAAAAGGATTTTGAATTAATTTATCATGATGTGTATGAGCAACAAACACTCAGACTATTTGACTTTTCTGCCTGGATTGAAAGTAAGATCAGGAGAATTCATTTGTCGGAAGTATTGGCAAACAAGAAATAAGTCCTCTCAAATCTTTTCCCTAAGAACATATAAAATACAATCTTTTGGTTGGTTACCCTGGTTAACAAACCGAAACCATTTTGTTAGCCTGGCTTCTTCCATCAAACCACATTTCATAATCACTTTGCCAGACGCTAGATTTTCTGAATCGATAAATGTCCAGATACGGTGAATATTTTTTTGCTTCTTAAGTAAGCTTATCACAGCTTGACACGCCTCTGTGGTTAATCCCTTGTTCCAATAGGTAGGACTTAAGCAGTACCCAAAATGTACTTTCCCATTTTCATTGATTATTCCAATGCTCCCAACAAAATGGTTATCGCCTTTCAACCTGATTCCAAAGGCATAATCTGTTCCGGCTTCCCAAGCTCCAACCGCGTAGGCTAAAAAATTTCTGGCATCATCGACAGATTGATGAGTCGGAAAAGCCAAATACCTGGTTGCTTCCGGCTTGCTGGCATAACTGTAGAATATTTCCTCGGCATCTTCGTACCTTAGTCGCTTAAGCAGCAGGCGTTCAGTTTCAATTTTTTCAGGAAGATTCAGGCGGACCATTGGGATAAAAAACAATTTTCATGGCAAAAAGTCAAAACATTGTCCATCAATATTTTAAGAAGCAACTGGATAACCTGCAAATACTGGTAAGGGTTAACCCTATTCTTTATACCGGTATGGAAATAACCATCCCTGATGAAGGGGAATTGGCTGTACGCGAAATGGAATTTGATGCAGAGATTTTTGAAGACTTGAAAGTTGATGGTTTCGAAGCCTGCAGCCCATTGGAATTTAATATTTACCTGTCGGGGTTGGCATAGTTTGAAACCAGTTGCCAGTTACCAGTCACAGGTTTCCAGGCAACCGGAAACTGGTAACTTTTAATTTGATTGAGGGATTTGCAATAAATCTCAGGGCTAACAACAATTCTCCGTCTGGTCTATTATCTTTGCCCCCCGGCAGACCGGCACGACCAGCTCCTGTTGAATTCCCCCAGGATCGGAAGGTAGCAAGGGTAGATAGTTGTAGCGGTGCGATGTTCGGTTTGCCATTTTTATTTTACCCTGCTTACTTTCGTTATTTTTACCCTGTAAAACCACTACACAATGAAGTTCTTTATTGACACTGCAAATCTTAATGAAATAAAAGAGGCCCACGACCTTGGCGTACTGGATGGCGTAACTACTAATCCATCACTAATGGCCAAAGAAGGCATTAAAGGTGCCGATAGTATCAAGGCGCACTACAAGGCCATCTGTAATATTGTTGATAATAACGTGAGCGCTGAGGTGATTGCCACCGACTTTGAGGGCATCATCAAAGAAGGCTATGAACTTGCCAAGATTGATAATAAAATCGTGGTGAAAGTACCCATGATTAAAGATGGTGTAAAAGCACTCAAAAAATTTAGCAGTGAAGGAATACGTACGAATTGTACATTGGTTTTTTCGGCCGGTCAGGCAATTTTAGCAGCCAAGGCTGGCGCGAGTTACGTCTCTCCTTTTATTGGCCGATTGGATGACATCTCACAGGATGGCTTAGAACTTATTGCACAAATTCGTCACATCTATGACAACTATGGATACCAAACTGAAATCCTTGCTGCTTCCGTGCGTCATACCATACATTTAATTAAGTGTGCGGAAATCGGTGCTGATGTGTCTACATGCCCGTTATCTGTAATTTTAGCTTTGTTAAATCATCCATTAACGGATAGGGGTCTGGAGAAATTCTTAAGTGATCACCGCAAGTCTAATCCAATAGCATGAAACTATCACAGAATGAAATTGATTTTTTAAAGACTTTCTTTTCATCTAAACCGGTAAAGCGAGCTTTTGTTTTCGGGTCTTACTCAAGGGGAGCGGGTAATCAGGATAGTGACCTTGACATTCTGGTTGAGTTGGACTACACAAAACATATTGGTCTTGGGTTTGTAAAGATGAAATATGAAATTGAAGAAGCCCTTCACAAGAATGTTGACCTTGTTTCCGAACAAGGGGTTTCTCGTCACATCATGCCTTTCATTAACAAGGATAAGCAATTGATATATGAAAGATAAAATGGGTGACAATCAACGTATTGTTCATATCCATGAAGCGATTGCTGAAATTTTAAATTACACAAAAGGAATTGACTTGGCAGAGTTTAAAGAAAACTCGATGATACGATTCGCTTCTATTAAACAAATAGAAATCATTGGCGAAGCAGCAAAAAATATTTCAGAAGAAACAAGGGAAAATATCCGGATGTTGAATGGAAACAAATCTCAGGTCTGAGGAATGTCCTTGTTCACGCATATTTTGGTATAGATTCCGATTTAATCTGGCAGATAATTCAAACCGACATTCCATATCTTAAGAATAAATTAGAGAGAAAAACCTGAATCGAATGTTTTCAACAGACCCCGTAGTACGCGTAAGAGAGGCCCATATTTTTCAGGACAGCAGTACTGTATTAAGAGATATCAATTTCAATATTGAAAAAGGCGAGTTTGTTTTTTTAGTTGGAAGGACCGGATCAGGAAAATCATCTTTATTAAAGACACTGTATGCAGATTTGAATCTGCGCTTAGGTGATATCGATGTAGCAGGATTTAACATTCGCGGCATTAAAGATTCACAGGTACCGAAACTGAGAAGGAAATTGGGTATCATTTTCCAGGATTTTCAACTCTTCCCGGATCGGAGTGTTGGTGACAACCTGATGTTTGTATTGAAAGCTACCGGCTGGACCGACAATGGAAAAATGAGAGGAAGGCTTAGCGAAGTGCTCATGCAGGTTGGGTTAGGCTCAGTAGAAAAGAAAATGCCGCATCAATTGTCAGGAGGCGAGCAACAACGCATTGTGATTGCACGAGCGCTATTGAATGAACCTGTCATTCTTATTGCTGATGAACCAACCGGGAATTTAGATCCTGAAGTGTCGCACGGAATTCTGAAACTATTTCAGCAAATCAACAGAAGCGGAACAGCCGTATTAATGGCTACACACGACTATGGGTTAATTAAAAAATTTCCCGCAAGGATTTTAAAATGTGAAGAGGGTAAAGTTATTGACTCAACTAAAGAGCCTTTCGAGCTGACTTCAGAGTATCAGTAATCTGCTACACACTAATCTTAGAATCCTCTTTAATTACTTCGGTTCCCTCGTCAATCTTGTGCAATTGCTGATTGAGAAGATCAATCCTGATCAACAAGTTTAGGACTAAAGCATCTTTTACTTTCTGACTGGGACTGGTTTTCATTTCCTCTTTTAGCACTTCATACATTGCATCCAATTGTTGGAAGTCATGCGTAAACCCATTAAGACCTGTCTCCTGCCCTCTTGATTCTTTGATCTGATCAACTTTCTCCGATATCTGACTGAAATAAAAAGTTTCAATATCCGTAAACTCACTTAAGGCCAGTTTATTTTTTTGTTGATCAGTAAATTTTGGAACAGCCAGGTATATACAAAGTCCAAGCAATAAAACAGCTGCTGCCCGCCACACAATAAGAGAGTTCCAGAACGAAGTATTATTGAACAACCGGTTACTGATTGCTGTCCATGCTTTTTCAGATGGTTCTTTATCATCAAAAGCTGCTCTGTTTTGCTTGATAAAATCTTCTACAGAATTTTTCATATTACTTTAATAATAGTTCTCTCAATTTATTTTTAGCCCGGTTCAACTGCGACTTTGAAGTTGACTCCGTAATCCCCATAATTTCAGCGATCTCCTGGTGGTCGTATCCCTCTAATAAATAAAGAGACAAAACAGAACGATATCCATCAGGAAGTAATTCAATGCACCGCCTCACTTTACTAACGCTTAACGCTGGCAAATATTCTTCTTCGGGTTCTTCATTTGGTATATCAAACTCCTCGTTGTCCTGCATCACTTCCATCTTGCGTTTCTTCAACAAGTTAATGGCTTTGTTCACGACAATCCGTTTAACCCAAGAGCCAAAACTTGCATCACCACGGTAACTCTCCATGTTTCGAAAGGCACTGATAAACGCCTCCTGCAATACATCTTCAGCATCTGCTTCGTTTCCTGTAATACGATATCCAACATTATACATCGCCCGTGCGTAAAGTTTATAAAGCTTGAAATGAGCCTCCTGATCGCCCCCACGGCAACGGTGAATAAGCTCTTCATGAATGTTTACGGACTGCTCGTTCAAGCGCAATTTGGGCTATTCTTGTGATAGACAAGGTAGGAATAAAAGGGTTGCATTGCCTCTGGGTTGCCAGTTACCTGTTTCCGGTTACCATTCACCGGTGACTGGAAACTGGTGACCGGGAACCTAAACAAGTCCCTTCTCCTTAGCAATCTTTTTCAACAGTTGAAGTGCTTCTTCCCGGTCGTTGCGAATCTCACCTTCCAGGATTGCTTCCTTGATTTGTTCTTTTATCTCGCCAACAATTCGGCTAGGTGACAGGTTAAACATTTTAATAATTTCATCGCCTGAAACAGGGGGCTGAAAATTACGAATACCGTCCTTCGCCTCTACTTCAACCATCTTAGTTTCAACAATATCAAAATTCTTGAGATACCGGTTTACCTTATCATTATTTTTGGAAGTAATATCGGCACGGCAAAGTTTCATGAGGGCATCGATATCGTCTCCGGCTTCAAATAACAATCTTCGGATAGCTGAATCGGTTACTTCCTTCGATAAAGGGATTGGTCTCAAATGCATGCGCACCAATTTTTGAACAAAGTCCATCTTCTCGTTCATCGGAAGTTTCAGTCTTCTGAAAATAACGGGCACCATACGCGCGCCTTTATCTTCATGACCGTGAAAAGTAAACCCATGAACTTTATCAAACCGCTTGGTTTGGGGCTTGGCAATGTCATGCAAAATAGCGGACCACCGGAGCCAAAGGTCATCCGACACTTTTGCTACGTTGTCCAGCACTTGTAACGTATGATAAAAATTATCTTTGTGTGCATTCCCTCCAACATACTCCACTCCGTGAAGCAATACCATCTCAGGAAAGAATAGATTTAACAAACCACTTTGAAATAGCAACTTGAATCCGTACGAAGGAACAGGGCTGAGAATAATTTTATTGAGTTCATCCGTAATCCGCTCCTGCGAAACAATCTTCAATCGTTCCTTTTGATCCACAATTGCCTGATACGTATCCGCTTCAATATCAAAATTCAATTGCGAGGCAAAGCGAATAGCCCGCATCATCCGAAGCGGGTCATCTGAAAATGTAACTGCCGGTTCAAGCGGAGTTCTGAGAGTTTTGCTTTTCAAATCCCCTACCCCATTAAAAGGATCAATCAACTCACCATAGTTTTCCTTATTCAGGCTGATGGCCATCGCATTGATCGTGAAGTCTCTTCGCTTTTGATCATCATCAAGCGTACCGTCTTCAACAATAGGTTTTCTTGACTCACTGCGATAGGACTCTTTTCGGGCACCAACAAATTCCAGGTTTAAATCTTGTAAAGGAATTTGTGCTGTACCGAAATTCTTATAGACATGAACACGGGCTCCCAGGGCACTCGCCACTTGTTTGGCAAGTTCAATGCCGCTTCCTACGCACACAAAATCAATATCTTTTGAGGGTTTTTTAAGCAAAATATCACGCACGTATCCACCTACTACAAACGTGTTAAGATTTGCAGCATCCGCCACGTGGCCAATTGTTTTAAACACCAGGTGCTCCAGTGATGATGAAAGATTCATGAAACTCTTAAAAAAAACAGAGGTCAAATTTACTGGATAATGTTGGGGATAAAAATTACAGAATATTAGGGATGGATATTACACAAAACAATATAACGTCATTTCGAGCGAGAGCGAGAAATCCCCAACGGTACTCTCCAATTAGGGGATTTCTCAGTCGCGCCTCCTTCGAAATGACGTGTTTATTATTGTTATTGAGTTTGTGAAGATGAAGGGCACAACACACCGTTAATAATAATAGATGCTGTTGGCCGGATGCTGCACTGACCGTTATTATCGAAATATGTAAAAGTAGAATTTGCAGTAAACTCTGTATTGCCCCCACCCGCAATTAAACCAGACCCGAGATCAATGACGGTTACCGTATTGGCCGGATCATTCCACTCGTACATGATCTCAATGTCGTTGGGGTTTTGTGCAACATTAAAATAATAGGTGATCGAATATTGTGTTACCGTAACAGGCGCACAATCCTGATCGGTATTAAAGCTAATGTCAATTTGCGGACGCAACGTATTGCATTGCGCACGAACATCAGCCAGTATAAAAAGGAGACCAACAAAACTCAGGGCTAAGCCCTTTACTAAAAAATGCATCTTTAATCAATTTCAATTTGAAACGATCAAAGCCCACGAACCTACGACAGTCAGTAAATCGGAATGGCTTGAGAAAGGAAACCTGCTGTAAAACCTTTAATCCGCGAAAGTTCGATGAGCGAACGCTATTAAAAATAAGTGACCGAATGAAGTGGTTGAAAAGGATATTTGTCTGCACAGATGAAAAACGGGAATCAATTCCCAAAAACCCTATTATTAGTCGTGCCACCACTTCAAGTGGTGGCACGACTCTAGACGGGAATCAATTCCAGAAGCCCTCTTTACTGTTGAAGGTAGGGCAAGGGATGAGCCGGTATTTTTTCTTCACACTCCGGCCGGCCGGTTTGGAGGTAAACTCATACATAAACGAAATCTCATGAGCGCCTCCGGTGGCCGTTTGCAGTTCTGATATTGTAAAATCATAACTGTATCCAATGGTAAACTTTTTAAAGTACAAACCCATGGAAAGAATAAGGGCATCTTGTTGAATTCCTCCAATCACTGATTTCTCAAACAAAAGAGGTTTTCCCCGGTACCAAACTCCAACAGAGACCGGATCAATATGATAATTTATGCCAATATCCATTTGTGAAAATGACGGTCCCTGGGTTCGGATGATAAAGGATGGTGTTAAGTAAGACATTCTGATGGTACTGCCTCGTGGGCCACTACCGGAGAGGTTTAACCTTGCACCGCCATGAAGTGTCGTTTTCATTGGAAGTCTGCTCACATCGCCAAGCAGCGAAAGATTAGGTTTATTCAAATGATGGAATGCTGCACCCAGCCACAAACTCCTGCTGTAAAATAGAAATCCTGTTCCTACATCAAAATAATTTTGCTTACCAAGCCTGTTTTGATCCGCGTCTACGGAATTGTATGTGCCATTTCTCTCAACAAATTCCAACCCATCGCCAAGTCGTAGCTTCGTTTGATCAATCCCATGCGTTCCGTATCCGAATACTAATCCAGGTGAGAACACAAGCTTATCGGTAAGCCTGACTTTAAAAGAATACAACACATTAAACGTGCTGGTTTGCCATCCGGCTGACCCCATTTTATCGCTTGTTAGCAGCATACCAAAACCGCTCCGCAGCTCTTCCACAAAAATATCGTACGATGCTGCGTACGTAGCATAGGCCTGCGGCAGATTAGGCCATTGTAAGCGATGGTTGATAACCACACGCTGCTGCTGCGTTATTCCGGTAAACCCCGGGTTTAGAAACAACGGTGCCTGATAGTATTGGGAAAACTGAATATCCTGCGCGTTTGTCTGAACAACCATTAATCCAAAAAAACCTATCAAAAAATATCTACGCATAATTAATCCTACTTTGTCATGTTAGTTTTTTGTTCCCGGCCTTTGACCTCACCCTAAATCCCTCTCCAATGGAGAGGGACTTTTAGCCCCTTCTCCTCGGGAGAAGGGGTTGGGGATGAGGTCTTAAACGCTCTACAAGTTATCGAATGAGGGTAACATCTCCAATTTGTGTGGTTCGCTGGTCGTTCGACAACCGCAAGACTAATTTGTACACATACACACCGGCCGGCAATAAATTATCATTGCGATCATAACCATCCCACCCAATGGTTCTATCGTTACTCTCAAATACTAAATTACCCCAGCGGTCGAATATCTGCATTTGAAAATCAACAATACCTTTTGATACCGGAAGGAACACATCATTACAGCCATCACAATTAACCTGGCCACCGCTTGGGCCGTTCGTGTTTGGCGTAAATACATTCGGAACCTGGATAAAGCCTGAAGATTTTGCTTGTATTTTTCTTATAGCAGTATCAATACAAACCACACCATTTCCATGATCATTAATGGCCAGCAGGGCTATATCATACACACCTTCGTTCGCATAGAAGTGACTTGGTGCAAAGTTTGACTCCGGAACCAGGGGATTGGGGTCAATCTCAGAAACAAGCGTATCCGTACCATCTCCAAAATACCACTTATAATAGATGGGGTACGTTGTATCTGTTATAGGATCTAAACTTGATGAGCTTCGATTATCGACATAAAGTTCTGTATCTGGAACAAAAACAACACTCTGCGGTGTGGTTTGAAAACCAGCAAACGGTACATCGTAAATTTCAATCGGAGTATCGAACGGTGCAGCATTGGTACCGGGAGCCGAATTATCGGCTGAAGCCGACTGTCCGGTAAGGGTATTGGTTGTCGTCTGGTAAATTACATAAGTACCGGAGTTCGAAATGTTGAACGTTGGCAGCGGGTCATTCGACACCAGTAACTCCATTCCCGTTCCATCAAACAATTGCCAGGTAAATTTATCACCTGTTCCATTATTTTTAGTGATAACAATGTTGGCAGGAAAACAAATAGCTTGTGGTGTGTATTCAAAACCAGCTACCAACGGGGGCAGAGTAATATTGATTGCTTTGGTAAACGAGTGGCTGCAATCCAATCCGTTGGCCTGGGCAATCAGGTTCGTTGCGGTTAACCGCACATCGCGCAGCCCGGGCGATGTATAATCAATAGTAAATGGACCAACACCGGTTCCGGTTGAAGGCACAGAACCTATTCCAAAATCCCAATCATAAAGGAAATCAACCGGATCAATTGGTGTTGACCCATTCGTAAACTGCATCGTAGCGACTCCTCCTGTGAAGGGTGTAATTAAAACTTCATTAAAGAAAGCGGTAACTTCGCGATACACTGTTATCGGAATGATTTCCTGGGGCGATGGACAGGTGCCGTTATTGGCTACATACACGACCTCGTAAATGATCGGATTTTGCGTAGTCGTATTCGTAAAGGTGTAGCTAACACTTTGTGTGGTTCGCACATCAATCTCTTCGCCAATATTACCCTGAACCCTGTAAAACCAACGGTGGGTTGCTGCACCTATCGAACTATTAAAGAAGTTGATGAGTTCGCCCGAGCATATCTCATCCTTGTCTGGGAAAATAGTTACAAATATCTCAGGGAACACGGATATGGTTTCAAAGTGCACATCAAGGCATATATCCAACGGAGGATTCAAACTCGTCTGAAGTGTAACATTATAGTCTAACGTGCCTGTTGGGGAAGGATTAACAAATGTATGCTTGATAATTTTACCGGCTACGGTTGTTGTGGCTGTGTAGGTAGAATCTGTACTACCGTCAGACCATCTCCAGGTATAAATCGTACCCGCTACCTGGTTGTACTGAAACTGAGCTTTGAATGGCGAACACGCTGAAGTTGGTCCGACTATACTGAAGGTTGCATCGGTTTGCCCTACCGTAGCCACAACATCCTCGCCTACCGGAGTAAACGGACAACCGTTAACATCACTAACTGCGGTTAATGTATAGGTTGTTGTAGTCGTTGGCGTAATCGGGATAACGAGGATGTTACCGACACCGGTAAGGTTAATGGGGGTAGCTCCTTCCATGTAAGTAATGTTAAAAGGTGCCTGTCCGTCAAATTGAAACATGATGAATTGCGTTTGGCCTACACACAAGGCTACGTCTCCGGAAATAAAACGGCCTCCAACAGCAGGTGCTACAGTTACCACCATCGTTGACGGATTACCAACGCATGATGTAGGCGCAGGGCCAGTAGGCGTTACCTGATATTGAATGGTTCCGGGGAAGAAGTCAGCATTACTTAGAGTTTCGTTAATTACGCTGCCCGAGTTGGGCGAAGTGAACCCGGTTATGTTTACACTCGATGGTGTTGCTGTCCAATTGAATACCGTTCCTGCAACCAGGCTACTCAATGGTACATTAATGGCGTTATCGTCACACACCGTCAGGGTTGGAGGTAAACCGGTTACAGAAGGTGTCGGATCAACGACCACCGTTATATCAACCGGTGTTCCTATACAACCTACCGGACTTGTAGGAGTAACGGTATAAATGACAGTTGCAGGTGCATTGGTATTGTTAAATAAGGTTTGGAACAACAAGCTTCCTGCCCCCGGTGATTCACCCAAAATTACTCCAGACACATCATTTGCAGTCCACAATCCTATGGTGTTTGATACATCATAGGTGAACGTGATGTTAATGTTTGAACCACTGCAAATCTGTGCGCTGGTGGCGCTTGGCGTTACGTTCGGTCGCGGATTTACCGTGGCAACTACCTGTACATCATCGCCCACACACCCAACTGTCGGAGTTTGCGGCCGCAACGTATACGTTGCGGTTTGAGTTGTGAATGACGGATTGTCCAGCACATCGTTCAGCATGCTGCCATTTGTAAAGATTGTACCGATCGGTGAGAAACCGGTCACCCCCCCTGTTACAACAACGTTCACCAATTCAAACTCCACGGTTCCAACAGAAGGAGCTGTAGAAGACGTAAGGTTAAATCCGGTTGCAACACCTTCACAAATCGTGGTTTGAGTCGGGGTTACTACAACCTGAGGTTTGGGCTCAATGTTCACTACAACATCAACAAAGTTTCCGGTGCATCCTATTCCACTCTTTGCCCCGTTGGCCACCGGAGTAATCTGGTATGTTACCGCCTGAGGTGTGTTGTCATTATTCACAAGGTTATCTGCGATGATATGACCCTGAGGCAGATTACTTTGAACAGGGAAGAACCCGGTAACTAAACCGGAAGATCCGGTGGCCTGGTAGTTGAATGTAATAACTCCTGCCGAAGATACCGTTGGGGAATTTAAGGTTATGCCGGTGACAGCATTACTGCAAATATTAGTCGTGCTGTTTATGGGAACCGCAACCGGTGCGGGCTCAACCCGCAGTGTAAGTGCTTTTACCGGGCCACGGCATGTGGCGGCCGTAATCGGAACAACATCGTAAACTACAGTTAACACGCCATTGGTTGAGTTC
>Ga0247727_10016518_pt1 | contig 11897 bp, 10 predicted proteins | sample WisWelCaveWW1625_FD_202498 | JGI IMG/M metagenome (GOLD analysis project Ga0247727, IMG submission 202498) | Biofilm microbial communities from Wishing Well Cave, Virginia, United States - WW16-25 | ecosystem: Environmental > Aquatic > Deep subsurface > Groundwater > Cave microbial mat | place...
CTGCCGAACGCCATCCAGCAGCCGCTCGAGGAACACCTGAGGGGGGTGCGCGAGCAGCACGAAGCGGATTTGAAACGCGGCCTGGGCGCGCGCCGCTCCCGGATGCCCTGGTCCGGAAGTACCCGAACGCCGACCGCGAGTGGGGCTGGCAGTGGGTGTTTCCGGCCAGTTCCCACTACCTGGACCGGAGGACGGGCATCCAGCATCGCCACCATTTACATGAGTCGGTGGTTCAAAGGGCGGTCCACGAGGCGGTCGGGCGGGCTGGCCTTGCCAAGCCTGCCGCCAGCCACACGTTCCGGCATTCGTTTGCTACCCATCTGCTGGAGGATGGCTACGACATCCGGACGGTCCAGGAGCTTTTAGGGCACCAGGACGTGCGGACGACAATGATCTACACGCACGTGTTGAACCGCGGCGGGCTGGGGGTTCATAGCCCCCTGGACCGGCTCCGGAAGCCGGTGTCGGGCGAGACCGGGAGCGTTAGACTGACCGGTTCGGTCAGTCTAACACCCCGTAGGCAAGGCTGAGGAATGGAGGAGAAGTGGTTGCCGGACAGGGAGTTGCGGTCCCGGCTGGTCTGCCGGCCGTTTCGTGTTAGGCTGTCCGGCAGGGGTGTTACGCTGGTCTAGCGAAACATGAGTTGGGCCGACCGGGGGGAGTACCAGGGGGAGCACCCCGTAGAGGCCCCCTACAGGCCTGTCAGTATTTGTAGAAAGCATCGGCTGCTGGTAAACTCGGCAGCGGGAGGAGTATGCCAGGGGGATACCAGAGGATACGTTGGGACGAATTGGCTACCAAGGTCGAGGAAGCAGCTCGATCCAGTGAGGAGGGGGTTAAGCACTTTATTGAACCCGCCCAGGGCACACTGCGGAGGGCCACGAGCAAACGACATCATGTTGTCTTTGGGCGACGAGGCTCCGGGAAGTCCAGCCTTCTGCGAAAGGCTGCCTCCGATCTCACAGTAGACCGTCGCCCAATAGCATACGTAGATCTGGAGGCGTTCAAGGGCCACAGTTACCCAGACGTCTTGCTGAGCGTTTTGATCGCCACCTTCAGGGAGTTCAAAGACTGGCTTGATACCGCCGCTATTCACCCGGCCACCAAAGCGTCCTTTTGGAAGCGTCTCTTCGGCACTGTCCCCTCTCGCTCCTCCTTCAACCGGCACGACTGCGCGGAGCTCTCCCAGAGCCTTGAAGCGGAAATTGCAAAACTTGAGGGGCAGTTGCACGGCCCGGAGCAGTCCGACCTGACGATAACCACGGCCTCGCAGGGCGAACTTCAGGCATCAGTCGAAGCTTCCGCAGACCTCGCGGTGGTTCCAGCGCGGGTTTCAGCGGCGGGGAAAGGAACGGCCAAGCGCTCCGAGGAGGTTCACGAGGAATACAGGGAATACAAGATCGATTTCCTTCATCGTCACATCCTGGACTATCACCGGGTCTTTGAGCGCATGGCGACGCTGTCCGGAGGAGATTCGTTCCTTTTTTTGGATGACTTGTATCACATCCGGCGGCCTGATCAGCCGAAAGTGCTAGATTACTTTCACCGGATAGCGAAAGACCACGGCCTTTGGCTCAAGGTGGGAACGATTCGGCACAGAACGGACTGGTACTTCCACGCGAATCCTCCTGTCGGACTCAAGCTTGGGGACGATGCCGACGCGATTGACTTGGATATAACCCTTGAAAAGTATGCCCTCGCAAAGCAGTTTCTCCTGAAGATCTTGACAAACTTTGCGCAGGAAGTTGGCATGGTACCCATTAGTGTTTTCATCACGGATGGTGCGGCAGATAGACTTGTTCTTGCCAGCGGCGGCGTTGCGCGAGATTTTCTCTCGATATTCAGGAGGTCAATCGATGTCGCGCACGAGCGCGTTCATGGTCGTACAGGGTTTGGCGCCAAGATCACGGCGGAGGATGTGAACGTCGCTGCTGGGGAGTACGATGCCTCCAAGCGCGAAGAGTTTAAGCGAGATACAGCAGGTGACGACCAGCAGAGCCTCGACCGGCAATTCCAGCGGGTGCGAGATTTCTGTCTGGAGGAGGCGAATACGAACTGCTTCGTGCTGGATAAGGATGCGAGGGGTAAACAGGTTGCGTTGATACACGAATTGGTCGACCTAAAGTTACTGCACCTTGTTCGATCACGGGTCACGGTGAGCGGACGCCGAGGCAAGATCTATGAGGCGTACATGCTGGATTTGAGCCAATACGCAGGTGCGCGGAAGCGCCGGGGCCTGGAAATCATCGAGTTCTGGAAAGTAGCAGCGACCGAGAGCCTCAGACGAGCTTCACTAATTTACAAAGTTCCTCCGTCTGAGGCTCGTGAGACTGCGACCAGGGTGAACGGAACCACTTGAGCACGCCGGACCACACCATCAAAGGAGAGACACCGGGCCGCCCAACCAAGCGTTGCAGCGGACGGGCAGGCAACGCCCGCCGCTGAACGCCAAGGCGTTCGGCGGCGCGGAGGGACGCATGACCACGCAGCAGCTCCACCTGTTCAACGGCATCTATCTGGTCGTCTTGGTCGTCGTCGCCGTCCTCACGCGCGCGACGGCGCGGCGCATCGCGGGTGCCTTGGCCGGCGGGACAGCCTTCGGTGTGGTGGCGCTGGGTATTATCGCGCTCGGTGAGAAGGCCGGGTGGTGGCACATGGCGATCACCTGGGAACCGTACTTCCTGACGGTACTGTGGATCGGCGGCGCCCTCTGTGCGTTCATCTACCTCATCACTTGGCGGATCACCCGCCGGTTCGGCCGGCATGGGCTTGCGGTGTGCGTCGCAGCGGCGGCGGTCATCGGCCCGCCACGGGACTACTGGTACATGCAGCGGTTCCCGGAATGGGGCGCTTACGGGCCAGGGGTCGCACCCGTCGTCGCTATCTCAATGACCTACGCCCTCATGGTGGTTCTAGGGCACGGCGTGATGCGGCTGGTTGCCGGCCCGGCCCGCGCGGACCGGTTAGCGCGCCATCCCTGGGAAGCCGCCGAACCATCCGCTGCAGCCGACCGGGGCCGCCATCCCGGCTCCTCGTAGAATCATGGTTGCTGAGGCGGCCCGGCGGCTGAGCTTTAACGTTAACCGCAGCCACGAGGGTCCCCGAGCAGATACAATGGGCGTGGAGGTCAAGATGTCAGACCCGGTGGAGGTTTTCAAGAACGCCCTGAGCCTGGACGTTCAGGATCGTGCGGCCCTCGCCCAAAGGCTTCTGGCCAGCCTGGAGGAACTGAGCGAAGAAGAGGCGGACCGCCTTTGGGCCGACGAGGCGCAAAGGCGGTGGGAGGGATATCGCGCGGGTCGCGCCAAGGCAGTTCCAGCGGAAGAGGTAGTGAAGAAAGCAGAAAGACTGTTCCGGTGACGCCCGTTGAGTATCACGAGGCCGCCGAGGAGGAGTTGCTCAATGAGATCGCCTACCTCGAACTTCGAGCTACAGGGCTCGGACGACGTTTGTTCGGTGACGTTCTGAGGGCTGAGAACCTCATCTCGCAGTTCCCGGAATTGGCGGCGGAAATTCTGCCCGGCATCCGCACGCGCGTACTCCGGAAGTTCCGCTATTCGCTCATCTACACGATTGAGAAGGATCGGGTGCTCATACTCGCGGTGGCTCATCACAGCCGCCGGCCAGCGTATTGGATCGGTCGCGTCAGCCAGACCGAGAAGAAGAACGAGGGCCCTGGCTAACCAGGGCATGCACCCGGCCGCCGCAAAAGGCGCGCCGCGGCTGAACGCCCGAGCCGTTAGCCCTCTCAGGAGAATCGCCCATGCCCAACCTACTGCGAAATGTGCTTGCCCTCCTCGCGGGAATCGCCATAGGCGGGGGAGTCAACATGGTACTCATCACTCTCAGCCCGTTGCTCATTCCTCCGCCTGCTGGTGTGGATGTAAATAGCGCCGACAGTCTGAGCAAGGCTATGCACCTTTTTGAGCCGCGGCATTTCATAATGCCGTTCTTGGCGCACGCAGTTGGTACTCTCGCTGGCGCGCTCGCTGCTTACCTGATCGCAGCGAGCTACAAGGCGCAAATAGCCTACGTGATTGGCGCAGTCTTTCTCTGCGGTGGTGTGGCGGCAAGTTTCATGATTCCCGCCCCAACTTGGTTCATCGCGCTTGACCTGTTGGCCGCTTACCTGCCAATGGCTTGGTTGGGTGTTCAGATTGGTACTCGTATGAAGCAAGGGAACTATGGTGCACGGAAAAGAGAGGCCTAACCATTCGGTCGAGCCGACCGCTTCCGGCCTGCGGCCTCCAGCGGCGGCTCACCTCAAACGTTAGGCGGATCTGCGGCGCTCACAAGCGGAGGACGAGTTTCGGACTGCTGAACGAGAGGTTCCAACACCGATATTGCGTGTTCCGATGCGACTGCGCGGTAGTGACCCAAACAACATTCCTTTGCCCTGCGCTGTGAGGTGGCCGAGGTGGAGGCTGCTACTAAAGTTGATGGGGCCTGAGTCGCGAAAGGAGCAGATTCGACGGCTCGGGGAGTCGAAGAAAGCCCAGGCGGTCGGTGCGCTGATCGAGCAATTGGGCGATCCCAATTGCGGGTACGCCGCAGAGCGTCGCCCTGGGGCAGATCGACCTAGACTGGAAGAAGTCCGAGGCGGCAACAAAAGCTGTACTTGCGCAGACTGGAACGTCTGGGGGACTGGGATCGGGGGCCCCTCGAAGTCCGTGGCCGCGGCCTACCGGGCGAAATACGACTTCGCGCTCGACCCGGCGCTGGGACCGATCTACCGCGTGCGTCCCCTGGTCGCCTTCGGTTTCATCGAGAGCCCCGGCGAATTCACTCGGACCGCCACCCGCTGGACCTTTCGATAAGTACAGCACGCCATTCCGGTCGCCGAAGGCAATCTTCGGCGGACGGCTCGGGCCGCTACGGCGCTTTGCTGTCGGTCAACGCGCCGGGCCTCCGGAGGTCAACGACGGAAGATCTCGAAGACCGCGCCTTCGCTGAGGGAGACCACGAACAGGTTGCCGTTGGGACCGGTCTGGATGTCGGTGGCGATCCCGAAGCCGCGGCCGGCCAGCAGGCTTTCGCTCTCGGTGACGTCGAACTTGTGGAGATTGTCAGCGACGCGGTCGTCCAGACGCGGGTCATCGACGGCGATTTTTCTGCGGTTGCCGGTAAGGTTGAAGCGGAACAGGTAGCCATCCTCCAGGAAGGTCCGGGCTCCGCCTACAAACAGGTCCCCTTCAAATTGTGGCCCCAGGCCGCGGCCTTCCACGAAGCCAATGCCGGCGGGAGCGACCTCGAACTTCCAGCTAAACTCCGGGTCACTGTAATGCGCTCCGGGGAGGAGGAACAGGCGGGAGAGCGCCTCTTCGGGCGTGTCGGCAATTCGCGTGGGGGGCCACCGGACCTGCTGCAATCCGAAGTAGGAGGTCATGGTGACGGGATCGACGGCGTTGCTGGTTTCGATGGCTTTGAACTGGTCGATGCGATCGACCGGCCCCGCGATCTGGACCCACCCGCCATTCATGCCGGGGTCGACGCGGTTCACCTCGGAAAAGGCGTCGTCAGCGTTTTCCTGAATCCACAGGCTGCCTCCGCGCCGGTGCGGGTCGAAGGCCATGCCGAAGCTGTTGCGCAACCCATAGGCAAAGATCTTCTGAATGTTGGCGCCAACCTCGCCGCCCATCCCCTGGCCGGCTTCGAAGAACGGGTTGTCGGCCGGGGAGGAGCCGTCATCGTTGAGCCGAAGGATCACGCCAGAGAGGTGAGCGTTGTCCGGCGCCGGCCCGCCGAATTGATCGTCGGGCTGCCCGGGGCCAAAGGGCCCGTCGCGCAGGTTCTGCGTCTGGCCGCGGCGGCCGAGATCGCCGACCAGGATGTAGAGCTTGCCATCCGGGCCGAAGCGGATCACGCCTCCGTCATGGTTGCCGCGCGCAGGCTGGTTTGCATCCATTTGAAGAGCCCGCAGCCGGATCATGTTGCGGTCGAAGGTCAGCGTGGCTCCGTTCCAGACAAAGCGATCGACGCGGTTGCCGAGCAGCGGCGTTGCATTCAGAACGGTGGTATCCGCGCCGGTGCTGCTCTCGGTCCAGTACAGGTACACGCCGGGGTTGGCGGGAAAATCCGGGTGGAGGGCGATGCCGAGCAGCCCGCGCTCGGATCCGGAGTTTACGGCCAGATCGAGCGCGGGGCCCTGGATGGCCCCGTTGAGCACTCGTTGCACTCTCCCGGTGGCTTTCTCGATCACCAGCATGTCGTCGGGCCCAAGGAAAGCCATCGCGGTGGGCTGATTCAGGCCACTGACCACGGTCCTGACGTCGAGGTTGGGGATCAGAAGCGAGGGCCCGGAGCCCTGGGCGAGGGCGCTATTAGTGTGAAAGAGGATTCTGGCGGCGGCCAGCACGGCAATCAAGGCTGCTGCCAGTATCAAGGCGTTTTTCAAAAGACGAACGGGTTCATTCGACCGTTTGCTCGTGTCGTGATGGCACCGCTTGGCATGTGATGTCATGGGTTCCTCCCTTTCGCCTATTCCAGCGCCGAACAGACGTAGTATAATCCGGTGAGACCACGGCACCGGCGCTTCACAAATGTAAATTGTGGTCACCCAAGGATCCGGATCCACTGATAGCGCTCCCTGGCCCCTCCGGGCTAAGATAGAACCAGACGGCGAGTCGTCCGAAGTCACGCGATGAAAGCCCGTAGTTACCCGATGCTGCTGGCCGCGGCCGCCACCCTGGCCTCCGCCGCCCCCGACGCCGCGGTGAGCTTCAATCGCGACATCCGGCCCATCATGTCCGATACCTGCTTCCGCTGCCATGGTCCGGACCGGAACGCCCGGATGGCCAACCTCCGCCTGGACATTCGCCAAGAGGCCCTGAAGCCCACCGCCTCCGGCGCCATCCCCATCGTGCCCGGCCAGCCGGAGCAGAGCGCCATCATCCAGCGGATCTTCGCCCAAGATCCGGCGCGGCAGATGCCTCCGCAGCACGCCCACAAGGAGCTGACCCCGGCCCAGAAGACGACCATCCGCCGCTGGGTCGCCCAAGGCGCGCCCTACCAAGGACACTGGGCCTGGGAGCCGGTCAGGCGGCCGGCGGTCCCGGACATCTCCGGCGGCCAGGCGCCGGTCCGCAATCCGATCGATGCCTTCATCCAGTCGCGTCTGGCCCGCGAGGGACTGGCCGCCGCGCCGGAAGCCGACCGCCGCACGCTGATTCGCCGCCTGACTCTGGATCTGACCGGCTTGCCGCCGGCGCCCGAGGAGGTCGACGCCTTCCTCGGCGATTCTTCGCCCGAGGCCTACGAGAAGGTTGTCGATCGCCTGCTCGCCTCTCTCCGCCACGCCGAGCGGCAGGCTCTGCATTGGCTCGATGCAGTGCGCTACGCCGATACCACCGGCTTCCACGGCGACAACAACCAGCCGGCCTGGCCCTACCGCGACTACGTGCTCCGCGCCTTCCGCGACAATCTGCCGTTCGACCGCTTCACCCGCGAGCAGCTCGCCGGCGACCTGATCCCCGAGGCCACGCTCGACCAGAAGGTCGCCTCCGCCTACAATCGCTTGAACCGCTCCTCGAGCGAAGGCGGCCTCCAGCCCAAAGAGTATCTGGCCAAGTACGCCGCCGACCGCGTCCGCACCGCCAGCAGCGTCTGGCTCGGCGCCACCCTGGGCTGCGCGGAATGCCACGACCACAAATTCGACCCCTTTACCAGCAAAGACTTCTACTCGATGAAGGCCTTCTTCGCCGATATCAAGGAGACCGGCCTGATTCCTACTCGCGGCCCCGCCGCTTACGGGAGCAGGCTCGCTCTCCCCGGCCAGGACCAGACCCGCCGGCTCCAGGAACTGGACCGGCAGCTCCAGCAGGCCCGCGGCGAGCTCGACGAAAAAGCCCAGAGCCTGGGCGCGCGCCAGCCGGACTGGGAGAAGCAGCTCCTGGCTGCTCACGACTCGGGCCGGCTCGCCTGGCGCTATCAACGCCCCCAGTCGGCCAAGTCCGCGAGCGGCGCCTCGTTCGCCATCTACAACGACGAGCCGGTCGACGGCAATTTCTACGTCACCGGCGGGGGCGGCGCGACCCTGGTCACCGAGCGCGCCCCCGTTGAAGGCCTGATCGTGGCCGGCGGCGCCAGCCCGGACAACGAAACCTACATCGTAGCGCTACAGCCCGGCGAAGGCGCCTGGACCGCGCTCGGCATCGAGGTAGTGCAGGACGAGAGCCTGCCCGGCGTGCGCCTGGCGCGAGGCGCCGATCGGTTCTTGTTGACCGAAGTCGAGGCGGAAGTGGCCCTCCAGGGTGGCGCGCCATCGAAGCTGGCCTTCGTCCTGGCCACCCCGGATGGCTCGAGCCTCACCCCGGAGCATCCCGCCATGGCGGCCATCGACGGCAACCCGAAAACCGGGTGGGGCGTCCTGACCGGAGAAGGCCGCAGCCCGTTCCTCGCCCTGCGTTTTGCTGAATCGGTGCGCATTTCACCAGGCTCGATCCTCACCGTGCGCCTGCGCCATGACTCCGATTTCCGCCGCGCCACCATCGGACGTTTTCGCCTGGCGCTGTCGGCGGCCGAGCATTCCTGGCCGGAGCTGGGAGACGCCACCGCCAAGCGCCGTGCCCGGGCCTCGAGCGGCGGAACCCTGGCCACGGCCGTCGAGCGCGGCGTGCCCGGCGAAGTCCTGACCGCGCTGAAGCAGCCCGGGGAGAAGCGCGGCGACCGGCAGAAGAAGGCTCTGCAGGATCACTTCCGGTGGGCGGCGCCGGAGCTGACGCCGCTGGTCGCGCGCGTCGCCGGCCTGGAGGCGGAACGCAGTCTGCTGGAGACCGAAATCCCGCAGGTGCTGGTCACCGAGGCCGTCATGCCGCGCGAAACCCGCGTTCTGCCTCGCGCCAACTGGATGGACGACTCGGGCGAGCTCGTCGAGCCGGCGGCGCCCGCCTTCCTCGGCAAGCTCGACACCGCCGGACGCCGCGCCACGCGCCTGGATCTGACCAATTGGATCGGTTCGCCGGAGAACCCGCTCACCGCCCGGGTCTTTGTGAACCGGCTCTGGCGCCAGTTCTTCGGAACCGGCCTCTCCCGGGTGCTCGACGACCTGGGCTCCCAGGGGGAATGGCCGGCGCATCCGGAGCTGCTCGACTGGCTGGCCGCCGAATTCATGCAGCCGGCCTGGAAGGCCGCCGGCGCGCATCCCTGGGACATCCGCCACCTGATCCGAACCATTGTCACTAGCCATATCTACCGCCAGTCGTCCGCCGCCGGCCCGCGCCTCGGCGAGCGCGACCCGGACAACCGGCTGCTCGCCCGCCAGACCCGTTTCCGCATGGAAGCCGAAGCGGTGCGGGACATCGCGCTGGCCGTCTCCGGACTGCTGGAGGAAACCTTCGGCGGGCCCAGCGTGAACCCCTATCAGCCCGACGGCTACCTGCTGGCGATGAACTTCCCCAAGCGCGAGTACTCGGCCAGCCGCGGCCCGGACCTCTACCGGCGCGGGCTTTACACCCACTGGCAGCGGACGTTCCTCCACCCCAGCCTGGCCGCCTTCGATGCCCCGAGCCGCGAGGAATGCGCGGTCAATCGGGCCACCTCGAACACGCCTTTGCAGGCGCTGGTCTTGCTGAATGACCCGATCTTCGTGGAGGCGGCCCGGGTCTTCGCCCAAAACGTCCTGCGGCAGGGCGGCGGCCTGTGGAACAGCCAGCTCGACTGGGCCTTTCGGCGGGCCCTCAGCCGGAAACCGTCGCCGGAGGAGCGCCGCCTCCTGACCGGCCTGCACGCCCGGAGCATGGCGCGTTTTCGCGCCGCCCCCGCCCGCGCGCGGGAGCTCCTGCGCGTGGGGGAAGCGCCGCTGCCCGAGCGGGTCGAGCCGGCGTCGCTGGCGGCCATGACCACGGTGACCCGCGCCATCCTGAACCTGCATGAGACCATTACACGGAATTGACGAGCAGGCGCGCGAGATCTGGCGCCGCGCCTTCCTGCGCCGGGGCGCGGCCGGCCTCGGTCTTCTCGCCCTGAACTGGCTCCTCGACCGCCGCCTGCTGGCCGCACAACCGGCGGCCGGGAAGCCGCGCTGGCGGGGCGTTGTGGACCCGCTTCACCATCCGCCCAAAGCCAAGCGCGTCATCTTCCTCTATCAGGCCGGCGGCCCGTCCCACCTGGAGACGCTCGACTACAAGCCCAAGCTTGCCGAGATGGACGGCAAGCCCATGCCCGAATCCCTGACCAAGGGACAGCAGATCGCCCAGTTGCAAGGACGCCCCTTGATCTGCTTCGGCCCACAGCACCGGTTCCGCAAGTTCGGCCAGTCGGAACAGGAGATCTGCGAGCTGTTCCCGCACATCGGCGGCGTGGCCGATGAGCTCTCGATCGTTCGCTCGATGTGGACCGAGCAGATCAACCACGACCCGGCTCACACCTTCCTCAACACCGGCCACATCATCGCCGGACGCCCCAGCATGGGTTCCTGGGCGCTCTACGGACTGGGCGCCGAGACCGACGATCTGCCCGGGTACGTCGTGCTGGTATCGGCCGGCCAAGGCGGCCAGATGCAGCCCATCGCCGCCCGCCAGTGGTCAGCCGGCTTCCTGCCCGGCCGCTTCCAGGGCGTGAAGTTCAGCTCCGCCGGCGACCCGGTGCTCTATATCCAGAATCCGCCCGGCCTGAGCGCCGCCGCGCAGCGCGACTCGATTCAGTCGATCAACGCCCTGAACCGGCTGCAGCACGGCGCCCTCGCCGACCCCGAGGTCCTCACCCGCATCGAGCAGTATGAGATGGCCTTCCGGATGCAGTCGAGCGTCCCCGGCCTGGTCGACATGAGCCGGGAGCCGCAACACATCCTGGACCTGTACGGGGCGCGGCCGGGCGACGGCTCCTTCGCCTCCAACTGCCTGCTGGCCCGCCGCTTGGCTGAGCGCGGCGTCCGCTTCATCCAGCTTTACCACCGCGACTGGGACCACCACGGCGGGGTGAAAAACAACGTCGCCATCAAGGCCCAGGAAGTGGACCGTCCCACCGCCGCCTTGATCCGCGACCTGAAACAACGCGGCATGCTCGACGATACCCTAGTGGTCTGGGGCGGCGAGTTCGGCCGCACGCCCATGTCTCAGGGCGATGGCCGCGACCATCACATCAAGGGCTTCTCCTTCCTGCTCGCCGGCGGCGGCGTCCAAGGCGGCCTCAGCTACGGCTCGACCGACGATCTGGGCTACGCCGCCCAGGAGAATCCGGTCAGCGTCCACGATTTCCACGCCACCATGCTGCACCTGCTGGGAATCGACCACCAGCGCCTGACCGTCAAGTCTCAGGGACTGGACGTGCGGCTCACCGGAATCGCCGGGCGGGTGGTGAAGGACATCCTGGTCTAATGAGACTTGCAGCGGCTTCCATCCGGAAAGAAGTCCGCGTCCAGGATCTGCTCGAACGAAAAGGGGCAGGCCGGCGGGAAGTTCTCATCCGGCAGGCTGGTTTCGGCGATCGCCCTTTCGATCGCCTCGGGGTAGACCTCGGACACCTCCTCGCGGAGGTAGCGGCGAAGACTGGGCATCTCCCGCAGGAGGCGGTGCAGGCCGAGCCGTTGCCCGCGAATCGTCGCTCTCCAACTGCGACTCCGGCTGCCGGGCTGAAACTTCCACTTTAGAAGATGGGACAGCAACACGCACAGACGGCTTCCTAGCTCGTGGCGCTCGCTCTTGCCCATGTCCTCGATCTCTTCGGCGATATGTTCCAGGTCGGCTTCGCCGAACCGGCCGGCGCGCAGCAGTTCTCCATTGCGTACCGTCCATTCGAAGAAGTCCAGCTCATAGAGCTCCTGGGCCGTGGGTTCCAGAACAGCAGGCTTCATACCACACATTATAGCGCGGCGTCACATCACTTCCGGCGTCCGGGTGCGCGACATGAGAGTGATAGAGTGGGCGGTGTCTCGGCCAAACGGCGGAATCCGGGCTTAGGCA
>Ga0247727_10016519_pt1 | contig 11897 bp, 11 predicted proteins | sample WisWelCaveWW1625_FD_202498 | JGI IMG/M metagenome (GOLD analysis project Ga0247727, IMG submission 202498) | Biofilm microbial communities from Wishing Well Cave, Virginia, United States - WW16-25 | ecosystem: Environmental > Aquatic > Deep subsurface > Groundwater > Cave microbial mat | place...
CTTGTCAGCGGCCTTAGCGTGAAATCGTTTTGCCAGGAACGCGGCCTTGGCCCATACAAGTTCCAGTATTGGGTCAACAAGTATCGTAAGAATCACAATCTGCGGAATTCTGAACCGGGGAAAGAGTTTATCTCCCTGCAGGTAAATGGCAGTCGGTCGGCCAAGGGCCAGGTGGAGATTGAATATCCGGATGGAACAAAAATTAGGCTGCCAAGCGAGGTAGCGCCGGATCACCTGCGGAAATTGATTCCGTTTTTATCCCGATGATCTCCTTCACCAGTTCCCAGCGGTATTTTCTCTATCGCAGCGGTACCGACATGCGCAAGAGCTTTGATGGATTATGCGGATTGGTTAGCGATGCGATGAGCCGGAATATCTTTTCCGGTGATGTATTCATCTTCATCAATCGTACGCGTAACCGGGTGAAGTTGCTGGTGTGGGACCGGAGCGGATTTGTGATCTATTACAAACGACTGGAGCAGGGAACATTTGAAATTCCCGGATCAAAAATTGAAGGCGCAGGAATCGAAATCCGTTGGGAAGAACTGGTGTTGATCCTGGAAGGAATTTCCCTGGAATCGGTGAGGCGGAGAAAACGTTTTGTGAAATCTGCGTGACATTTTTTTGTGTCTCATTTTTGATCTTATCAAGATTATTTTGTTGAAATGTCAGGGTGAAAATTCAATGGTACAAATGTACTTTTGAATCATGCCACCGGAGTTACTCCTGTTATCTAAAGAAGAAATCGTAGAGAAATTTCTGGAGGCGAGATTCGAGGTCGAACAGCTCAAAGAAAAACTGGAATGGTTCCGTCGTCAGTTATTTGGGACCAAAAGCGAGCGGTTCATTCCCTCGGATGAAAATCAGCTGACGTTATTTGAATTGCAGGCTACTGCAGAGAAGGAAGCAGAAGAGACCACACAAACGATCAGCTACGATCGCACCCTAAAGTCTGATCGCAAGGAGAAACCGGTTCGCACGGACCTGCCCGCACACCTGAGGCGGGAAGAAAAAAGGATTGAACCGCAATTTGACATCACAGGCAAAGTAAAAATCGGTGAAGAAGTGAGCGAATACCTTCAGGAGACTCCTGGGGAAGTATATGTGCTCAGATTGATCCGCGATGTATATGCAGAGAAGAACAATCCGGATGGGGGGATTTTCACTCCGGAACTGCCTGAGGAAGTGCTTCCGAAATTCAATATCAGCTGTGGAATGTTAGCCTTGCTGATGGTTCGGAAATATGTGGATCACCAGCCGCTGTACCGGCAGATCGAAGCTTATCGCCGCAACGGGCTTCTGCTTTCAGATTCGACCGTCGGTGGATGGATCCGGGCAGGAGCAAACCTGCTGATTCCGTTGTATGATTATGTGAAACGAAAAATATTCTCTGCGACCTACCTGATGGCAGATGAAACAGGAATCCGGGTTTTGGACCGGAACAAAAAAGGAAAAACGCACAAAGGGTGGTATTGGGTTTATCATGATCCGTTGCAGGGTTTGATATTATTTGAGTATCAGCCTGGGCGAGATGCCTCCGGTCCGCAGGCGAGATTGAAAGACTTTTCAGGATACCTTCAGACCGATGGCTACAAAGTCTATGACGGATTTGAAACACGCAAAGACATTACCCTGTTATGTTGCTGGGCTCATGCTCGCCGGTATTTTGACCAGTCATTGAAGAATGATCAAACCAGATCAGAATATGTACTTGGGCAAATCAGGTTGCTCTATGCGATTGAGCGATCATGCGAGGAGGCACATATCACGGCGGATGAACGCCAAAAGATCCGCACCGGAGAATCGGCACCGGTTCTGGCCGGGCTGAAAAACTGGATGAATAAGAATATGGCTGAGGTGGCACCGAAAAGTGCTATCGGCAAAGCGATCCAGTACAGCCTTGCACGGTGGAACAAACTTGAGGTGTATCTCAAAGATGGAAACCTGAGGATTGACAATAACCTCACGGAAAATTCGATTCGACCCATCGCCTTAGGAAGAAAAAATTATCTTTTCGCAGGCAGTCACGAAAGCGCCCAGCGCGCGGCCATGATCTATACCTTCATGTCCATGTGCAAACGCCATGACGTGAACCCATACGAATGGCTCGCTGACATACTGGGCCGCATCAATAACCATCCCGTCAACCGCCTTGAAGATTTGCTGCCTAGGCCCTGGAAGGAAATGCGTGAAAAAATCAGCGCCATCAAAGATTGAATCGGATATGGGATGGCGGGATGCTTACGTAAGGGTTGCCCGGCAAAACTGTGGGAGATTAGGGAAAGTTGACAATTGCCAGGTTGGAGTTTATTCCGCTATGGTCAGGCAGGATGAGGTTTGCCTGAACAACGCAGGGTTGTATCTGCTCAAGACCAAAGGGAAGATAGCCGCTGAAATGGCGTATGAATATTTTTCAAAGGGAAATGCTGCATACTGGGTTGGCGGCGACTGTGTTTACGGCGATAGCCCGGATCTAAAGGAATACCTTGATTCCATTGGATAGAAATATGTTCTGGACATTTCGCCCAATTTCAAATTTTTCACAACTGACCCAGGGCTCGATGCGAAATTACTTCCTTTGGAAGCAAGGGCTCTGGCCAAAAAAACTCATGGTAAACAATTCAAGAGAATCAGGATTCGCCAAGGTATGAAGGGATGGATTGAAACAAAAGTATTTGTACAGGAAGTATGGTTATGGAATATGGCACAAGGGGATGAAAAGAGGCTTCTGGTGATAAAAAAAGAATTGAACAACCGGGGTAAAACGAAAATCAAATTCAGCTTGAGCAATTTTTTATTATCGGAAACATCATGGGAGGAACTGGCCTGGATGCAGTCGCAAAGATTCTGGGTAGAGCAGGCATTCAGGAATGCAAAAACGGTTCTTGGAATGGATGATTACGAGTTGAGAAAATGGCAGGGGTGGTATCATCATATGGCTCTGGTAATGATGGCAATGAGTTTTCTGGTATCAGAGAGAATCAGATACAGAAGAGAAGATCCACTTTTCTCCCTGGCAGAAGTAATGGCCCTTAATTGTGGCGAAAATGACGGCTAATAAAGATTTGCTGGATGGTACAATCAGCCTGATCACGCGAGACCACGAGCGTTCGAAACAGGCTTTGGCGAAACTCTGTTTTTCCGGATAATGAAACTTAACAAGGTAGAACTAGTTACCCTTCAACTCCTCCCAAATCCTCACCATTGCAAGTGCATCCATCTTGAAATATGCCAGCAGGTCGTCGAAATCTAATTTCGTAATAGACGCCGGATTTGGAAAAACGCCGAATAACCACCATTATGCAGTAGTGCAGCAATATTTGTGATGAATATTCTGGAGTCAACAAAAAGTAAACTATCAAGTCATTTGCAAGACCTGCAAAAGCGATATCCGGTTGCCCGTCTTGGCCTTTTCGGTTCGATCGTTCGCGATGATTTCGATCCCGAACGAAGTGATATTGACATCCTGGTTGAATTAAATGATGAAATGAACTGGGACTATTTTGACCTGGTATGGGAATTGGAAGGTTTGTTTCCCGGAAGAAAAGTTGATGTAGTCAGCAGGGAAGCCATTCAACCTCATTATTGGAAATTTGTTGAAGAAGACTTGCAATATGTCTAAGCGAAGCGACCATGCAATTCTTCAGGATATTCTTATGAATATCGTTGCGATTCTTGATTTTACGAAAGATATCAAATGGGAAGGATTTATTATCGACCTCAAAACCCAATATGGCGTTGACCGTAGTTTCGAGATAATTGGCGAAGCAACGCGGCAATTGTCAGAAAAGTTTATTCGGGAAAATCCTGATATAGAATGGCATAAAATGATCGCATTTCGAAACCTTCTGATTCATTAATATTTTCGCGTGGAAAGAAAAATTGAGTGGAATATCATCCGGAATATCCTTCCTGGATTGCAAAAACAATTGGAAAGATTGCGGAAATAGGCCCGATTCCTGATCAGGAAAATCACACCAATACTCTTCGTGGATGGATGGCAAAATCCGACTACACCCTTCAACCCAAATTCAGATTTGCTCGCCATAAATACGCACAGCCGAGGAGACATCCCCGCCATGCCCAAACGACTTAATCAACCCGATGCCCGAACGCCGAAAAAATAATCGCAAAATTCCCTCACACATCCATCTCCTCCCTTCTTGCTCAGCACCACGTTGGCAATTTCGATGATCTGAATTGCTGCATCCGACGGACATGCCGGCATTCCCACCTTTTGCATTACCTCTGCATCGTTGATGTTGTCGCCGATAAATGCCATATCCTGAAAGGGGATTCCCGTTTCCGTTTTCCACCGTTGCAGACCATCTGCTTTCTTGTCACGACCTACATGAACCCGTGTGACACCCAGCCTTTCGGCGCGGCGCTTAACCGCGCCAGATTTCAGGCCGCTGCTGAGAAATGCAAATCTATTTCCTGCTGAATCAGAAAATTGATTGCACGTCCGTCCCGGGAATTAATTTTCTTGAATTCTTAACCGGCTTCGGCGAAGAACATTCCTGCACCCTTCATCACGCCTTCCACATCGGGAACCGGCATTCGCTTCTTATTCATAGGCAAATCCTGAAGCGCCCCTGAGCAAAACATCTGTGGATATTCCATTTGCAACGAAATACTCAGTAGTAATGCTGAGTTTGGCAGGACGCGGGGCGGAAACGATTTCCTGAAATATCGTTTCTGAAATTCCGAGGCTTGCCGCGAATTTTTCACCGGTCTCGGCTGGGCTTTTGAAAAATGACCTGAGATTTTACGCAAAAAACATCGTTTTCAAACGATTATCCGGCCGACGGCCTTTGCAACCGGTGCGAGTGATTTGTATAGTTTTCTGAATTCATCAGGATTCAGTTGCTGAGATGCATCGGATAAGGCAGTTTTCGGATCAGGATGCGACTCAATGATTACGCCATCTACTCCCATCGCAATACAAGCCCGCGTGAGATCGGGTACGCCGTATGCATATCCGATTGCATGACTCGGATCAAGAATAACGGGCAAATTGGTTTTTTCCTTCAGGTAAGACACACCGCAAAGGTCAAGTGTAAACCGCGTTTTATTTTCAAATGTGCGGATTCCTCTTTCGCAAAGAATCACATTTTCATTTCCACCTGACAAAATAAATTCGGCCGCCTGCACAAATTCCTGAAGCAAGGTTCCGAATCCCCGTTTGATCATGACCGGTTTTCCTGCCGATCCGCACCGCCTGAGAATTCCGTGATCATACATGGATTTTGCACCGATCTGAATGACGTCTGAATATTCAATGATCTCTTCGATATGCGTCGCATCCCTCACTTCAGAAATAATCTTCAGCCCATATTTTTCCCGCATCCTGCTCAAGAGTTTTGATCCGGCAGTACCCAATCCCTGAAAAGTATAGGGCGAAGTCCGGGGCTTAAAAGCTCCCCCTCTCAGCATTTTTACTGCCAGTTCGACACAAAGTCTTGCCATCGTTTCAATCTGGGTTTCGGATTCGACCGAGCAAGGACCGGTGATCACGAGGGTATGACCTGAATCCCCACCGATCAGAATATTTCCGATTCGGATTTCCCTCGTCTTTTTCCGGTACTGACGGCTGCCTAACAGAAGGTCGTCGTTGAAGACAAATTTTTCTGCCACGACATCGTCAAACCTGCTATCAACAGATTTCAAAGCCGAGGGAGTGACTAAGATTTTCTTTGTTTCATCCGCTAACAGAACGGCCTGAAGTTCCTTCGCCAGGTTTTCTGCCTTTTCCTTTGCAATTCCGGGCTTCAAATGAATAATCATGACTCTCCTTTAACCAGGTTATTGAATTTTATTGCTCCGGTCAGCTTGTTTTTATCATTCACCACCGGCATATAGAGTACAGGGAAATTAATTTCTTTAATCGCAGATTGACATGGTAATTACACAAGAAGAAGATATTGAAATTGATTTTTCAGAATATCCGCCCGGGATTTACATTGTTGAAATCGGAACGGAAGAAGGGATCGTGAGGAGAAAGATAGTGAAGTAGAAGAGAGTCAATACAGAAACACATCTTCTTACAATTTGCAAATGATATCTGCCGGATGTTTCCCTTGGCGACGAATCCAATCGCCCTTCCCCCACATTTAATCGAAATTCATCCACATCCCCTCATTTCCTGAATATTCCGGGTTCTGGAACCGTAGGATTGTATTGTGATCAAACCCATACGGGAGATCGGAACTAAAAAAACCAGGATATGAAAAATCTGCTATTCACTGCTTGCATGCTCATAATTGCCCTCATGATGAATCCGTCTTTCGCCCAGGGTCCGGACCGGAGCTTGTCGCCGTATTTCTTCGTTCAGTCCGACAGCGGCGCAGTTGACCAATTGCCTTTGAAATCCACTTCGGCAGAAGTAAGGATTTCCGGTGTTTGTGCTGATGTGAATGTCAGGCAGGTATATATGAACGAAGGAAATAGAACGATTGAGGCGAACTATGTTTTTCCAGCGTCCACACGAGCGGCTGTTTACGGAATGACTATGAAAATCGGCAATCGTTTTATTGAAGCGGAGATCCGTGAGAAACAGAAGGCGAGGGACGAATATGAGCAGGCAAAGGCCGATGGGAAATCCGCATCGCTCCTTGAAGAGGACCGGCCGAATGTCTTCAGCATGAATGTGGCAAATATCAGACCCGGAGAGCAGATCGAAGTGCTCCTGAAATACACGGAAATCCTGATCCTAGAAGACGGAATTTATGAATTTGCATATCCGGCCGTGGTCGGTCCGCGTTACACAGGCAGCAATGACCTGCAGGCCTCGGCGGAAACCGGTGCAGTGCCTGGAAATTCAAGTGGAAGTTTTGCCGCTCAACCTTACCTGCACAAAGGAGAATCACAAACCGTTTCCTGGAATCTCAATGTGCGATTGGCCGCAGGAATGCCGGTATCAGACATCAGTTCACCTTCACACAAGATCGGTGTGAAATACAGTGGATTGGAAAATGCGGAGATATCCGCTGATCCTGACGGCGGCGGCAATCGCGATTTCATTCTGAAATACCGGTTGAGCGGAGGGGAGATGGAATCCGGATTGCTGTTATATAACCATGGAGATGAAAAATTTTTCCTGTGCATGATTCAGCCGCCGAAGCTTGTTGAGCCGAAACACATTCCACCGGTAGAATATGTATTTATAGTAGATGTTTCCGGTTCGATGAACGGATGGCCCCTTGACATTTCGAAACAATTGCTCCGCAATCTTCTCACGAATCTCCGCCCGGAAGACCAGTTTAACGTAATTCTCTTTGCAGGAACGGCCGGCTCCTTATCGCCTGTTTCTGTTCTTGCAACGGAAGAAAATATTGAAACTGCAATGGAGGTCATTGACAATCAGCGTGGCGGAGGTGGTACGGAAGTTCTCACAGCTCTGCGGACGGCCCTCGATCTTCCCCGTCGGGAAGAAGGAGTTGCGCGTTCATTTGTAATTATCACCGACGGATATGTGACGGTAGAACGGGAAGCATTCGGCCTGATCAGGAATCGTCTTGACGAAGCCAATTTCTTTGCCTTTGGAGTCGGAAGCAGTGTCAACCGTTATATCATCGAAGGAATTGCAAAGGTCGGAATGACCGAACCCTACGTTGTTACGGATGAGCATGATGTCGCAACTTCATCCGGGAAATTCTTTGAAGCAATCCGTACGCCTGTTCTGACAAGGATAAAAGTGGAGTTCCAGGGTTTCGATGCATATGATGTCGAACCAGGCGTTCTCCCCGACGTGTTGTCAAACCGTCCGGTTCTGATCCAGGGAAAATGGAGGGGTGAGGCAGGGGGGAAAATCAAACTTTCAGGACATACGGGAAAAGGAAAATTCATTTCATCAATAGAAGTAAGCGGTGAAGACGAATCTGAAAGCAATTCTGCATTGCGAACTGCCTGGGCCCGGAAAAGGATTTCCAAATTGGACGATTTTGGTCAGTTTTCCCTGAGCGAGGAAGAAAAGAAAGAAGTCATATGGCTGGGTTTGGAATACAATCTCCTGACGGCATTCACATCATTTGTAGCTGTAGATCACATCATTTCGACCGAAGGAGGCGAGGCAATCGTGGTGAATCAGCCTCTTCCCATGCCGCAGGGCGTCGAAAACTCTGCCGTTGGATTTGATCTCGAACTCATGAAAGTCATCCGCCATCAAAAAGAAATACCTGCTGTCGCGGGACTTCCTGAAGAAACCAAAAATCAGGAAAACCATTCAGGCCGGAAAGGGGAAAGTATCACATTCATCATGGGCGAAGACAAACAGGCAGGAAATCACTATTACACCAACGCATTGGAATATTATCGTTATGTTCCCGAAGTGATGACAGAATATGTCGTCACGACCTGCAGGTCATTGTATGAAATCAGGGAACACCTCGAATGTCATGCACCGGCTAAGGGAAAACAGTGGGGCTTGATCAACATAGTCGTTCACAGCAACGAATGGACGGGCATGGAGACAAGTGTGATGCCAGGAGGGCCGCGGGCCAACCGCGAATTGCTTGATACCCACACAGGCAATCTGGATTTCCTTCCATTGAACGACAGCCTGGTAAACCAGGGAACCACAATTGTGATTCACGGCTGCGCATTGGGGAATGACCGTCCATTCCTGGAACTCATTTCCACTGCCTTCGGAGGGAGAGACGGTCGAAAACCAAAGGTCATTTCTTCGAAATATTTTGTGATGTACAATGATGGCGTTGACGGTCGCAAAGCGAACCGGTCCCTGGCCAGATATTATTTCGTTCACCATCCTGCTTTCTACCGGCCCGATGACTCCGTCCTGGCTGCTTCATTCACGGCGAGGTATCCCGGAGCATCCATGGCCTGGGAAGCAATATTGAAACGGGAACAACCGAGATTTCCGGGTGATCCTTATTGCCATACATTCCGTGTTCCCGTGAAGTGGGTGGTAACGTATTCCGGCGAATCCGAATTGCCCGACCTTGAAAAATATACTGCACAACAGGAATGGCTGGAAAAACAGCCGGAATTGCTTCATGTGGTCAGGGAGCTTGGAATGAAGAAAAATGACTTCATGTGGACGTTCACACTTCGTTCCCTGACTTTTGAAGACGGCATGACGGAACCGGCTGTCCAGGCATTGGGACTGTGCAATATTGTCTGTGCGCTTCAGACGATTACGGATCCCGCCCATCCGGAATACGCCTTGCAGCCTCGATATGATGATGAAACTTATTATTCTGCGACAGGAGGATTCTGAATCCGGCACCTTCCAATAATACCGGCAAAAGGGTACTTTTGACGGTATGAATGAAGTTCAGGAACTGAGATCGAAGCTTGGAAGCCTTGAATTGACGCCGGGGGAATCATCCATCGCAGAAAAAGTGGAAGCGGGCACAAGGATCAATTCCGGAGAATGCCTGGCGTTGTACGAATCCGGCAACCTGCCTTTCCTGGGCATTCTTGCAGATCACATCCGCCGGAAAAAGCACGGGTTGAAAACCTATTTCAACCGCAATTTTCACATTGAACCAACGAATATTTGTATATACGAATGTTCGTTTTGTTCATTCGCCAGGAAACCGGGACAAACCGGCGGTTGGGAATACTCGCTGGACGAAATAGATGAGATTTGCCGGGGTTATGCCGGCACTCCGGTAACGGAGGTTCATATCGTCGGCGGTGTTCATCCGAAGAGGGGAGTGGAATACTATGGGGAGATGATGCAACGAATCAAAGGCATTCTCCCTGGAATTCACATCAAGGGATTCACTGCGGTTGAACTGAAGGTCATGTTTGCCAGGAGCAGAATGAGTATTGAGGAAGGATTGAAAACACTTCGCGGACTCGGACTGGATTCCCTTCCCGGAGGAGGAGCGGAAATTTTCCATCCGGAAGTAAGAAAGGAAATATGTCATACCAAGGCATCCTCTTCCAACTGGTTGGAAATTCATGAAACCGCACATCGCCTTGGCATTCCTTCCAATTGCACCATATTGTACGGTCACGTGGAAAAATACGTGCACCGGGTAGATCATATGCTTCAGCTTCGCGAATTGCAGGACCGCACCGGCGGATTCAATACATATATCCCTTTGAAATTTCTCAACGAAAACAATGAACTGTCATATATCAAGGAATCTTCTATTATTGAAGACCTGAAAAACTACGCTGTCAGCCGGATTTTCCTGGACAACATACCACATCTCAAAGCCTATTGGCCGATGATCGGGCGCGACACTGCCCAATTGTCCTTGTCATTTGGAGTCAATGATGTGGATGGCACCATAGATGATTCGACAAAAATCTATTCCATGGCAGGAGCAGAGGATCAGAACCCGGCAATTTCAACAGCGGAATTGATTCAACTGGTTTCAAAAGCGGGTTATGTTCCCGTAGAACGCGACACGGTGTACAACGTGATCCGGGAGTATTCCGAAGTTCAATGAAGATTGCTCTCGTTTCCTTTTTGAATACAATGCCGTTCATTGACGGTCTCATACGCGAATTTTCGAAAAATGAGGTGGAACTGCAGCGCGTTTCCCCATCGGCATGTGCCAAAATGCTTGCCAGCCGTGAATGTTCGGTTGCACTGGTTCCCATCGGCGCCCTTCCCGGACTGCAAGGAGTGAACCTGATGACGGATTGGTGTATCGGTTCAAATGGCCATGTGGATTCGGTATTTTTGTTCAGTGAGAAATCAGTGAAGAAGATTGAAAAGATTATTCTTGACCCCGATTCGCGAACCTCCAATCTTCTCGTGAAAATTCTCGCAAAGAATTACTGGCGGATTGAGCCGGAGTATGAAAACGGAAAGGTGAAGGATTCTTCTCTTGTTACCGGAACAACAGGAATGGTTGGAATCGGTGATTGGGCATACAAACACCGGCTTGAATTCGGACGGGCATACGATCTCAGCGTGGTATGGCGGGAAATGACCGGATTGCCATTTGTATTTGCTGTTTGGGCCTATCATCCCGAATTGGTTTCTTCCGAAATGCTGTCACGAATCCGTTCCGGTTTGGAAAGTGGTGTAGAGCGGCGCTTTGAATTTGCCGGGAATTGGGCTACGGAATTCGGATATGACAAGCGGGATGCAGTTGAATATCTTGGCCAGACGATTCAATACAAATTTGACCGGGACCGTCACCAGGCTATGGATCGTTTTTTCAGAGAAGCAAAGCTTGCCGGATTGCTGCCTGAGATCGTCGAAGCGGAGTGAGTGATCGCTCAGAAATAATCCAATCCCGGCTTTGGCGAACGGCAGGATGGTCTGGGCACTTCTGGTTTGCTCTTCAGATTTTTCTTTCCATTTGGTTATTCCGGGAACGAATCGCTGCAATGGATACCAGCGCCTATTTGGTGAACATCGTTACCCAGGGCGATTTTCACCTGGTTCATTTCCGGATCGGTGCAATCTTCACGCAAGTGCTTCCGGTAGCAATGGTTCATGCAGGAGCCAGTTTGAAAGCCATCATGATCTCATATTCCATAAATTTTGTGATAACGGCTTATGCCGCATGGATCCTGGCATTTCATTCGTTCAGAAATCCGGCTGCCGCAACTGCCATTCTCTTATTCGGAATGATCGGTGTCAATGTGCTTTTCTTCTGGCCTGTATCGGAGTTTCTGCAATGTCTCACTTATTCGATTTTGTTTTTTTCCTTTCTGACTTCACCGGTAGCATACAAGCCGGCATGGAAAATTGCGGGCGCCGGAATATTGACATTGCTGGTTGTCACTGCTCATCCGCTTTCCATGATCACGGTTGTATTCGTGCTCGCCATATTTCTTTCCGGAATTCCCGGTTTCTGGAAACAAAAGCAAATTCTGAGAATGGTTGCTGCTTCCCTGCTAACATCTGCGTTCTTTCTGCTGCTCAAGGGCAAGCAACCCTATGACCTTGGCAAAATGCATGG
>Ga0247727_10016520_pt1 | contig 11896 bp, 7 predicted proteins | sample WisWelCaveWW1625_FD_202498 | JGI IMG/M metagenome (GOLD analysis project Ga0247727, IMG submission 202498) | Biofilm microbial communities from Wishing Well Cave, Virginia, United States - WW16-25 | ecosystem: Environmental > Aquatic > Deep subsurface > Groundwater > Cave microbial mat | place...
GGGGACGGGGGGGGCTGGAGGCAACGGGGGGGGCATCCTTAACAGCGGCACACTGACCCTGACCAACAGCACCCTCAGCGACAATCGCAACGGCGACGGGGGCAACAGCCCGGGCTTTCGCGACACAGGTGGGGCCGGGGGCAGTGGGGGGGGCATCCTTAACACCGGCGTACTGACCCTGACCAACAGCACCCTCAGCGGCAATCGCAACGGCGACGGGGGCAGTGCCTGGACTGCCGGTTCAGGCGGTAGCGGCGGGGGTGTTTGGAATAACGGCACACTCACGCTGACCAACAGCACCCTCAGCCATAATAGCACCGGCAATGGGGCCAAGGGGGGCGATGATCAATGCGCAGGCGGCGATGGCGGGTCTGGCGGCAGTGGAGGAGGCATTCTCAACCACGGTAGCCTGACATTGAATTTCGGTACGGTCAATGGCAATACGGCCGGCGTTGGGGGCGACGGCGGGTCGCCCGGCGGCGATCGGGGGAGCGACGGCGCCGGGGGGGGCATTTGGAACAACAGTACGTTGCAGGTTAAGAACACGATCATCGCCAATAGTGGCTTCGGTGGTAATTGTTCCGGCACTATCACATTGAGCCTCAACAATCTGGCTACCGACACAACTTGCTCTGGCTTCAGACAGGTCGGAGTCAATAATCTCGACCTCGGCCCATTGGCCGACAACGGCGGCCTCACCTGGACGCACGCCTTGCTGAGCCACAGCGCCGCCATCAATGCGACCAATGACTGCACAACCGTTGACGGCGGACTCGTGGACACCGACCAGCGCGGGATACAGCGGCCTCAGGGAGGCCTTTGCGACATTGGCGCGTTCGAGCTTGAGACGAATGACACCCCCGAGATCGTGATACAACAAGAAAGCGTCACCGTCGAAGAGGGACAGTTGGCGGCTAATTTGATTACGGTGACTGATCCGGAGAATGACCCCGTGACTGTCAGGGTCTCAATCGGGAGCTTGGCGAACGCCGGCCCCGGCGATTGGTCGTGGAGTTTCACTCCGAACGACGGCCTGACGCCGCCCGTTGAGCAGATGGTGAGGATTTCGGCCAGCGACGGCAATAGCGAGAGCCGGAAGACGTTCAACTTGATCGTCCTCAACGTCGCCGCCACCGCCAACTTTGCCGCCACAGCGGGGCCAATCAAGGTAGGTGACGTTGCGGCGCTGAGTTTCACCAACCCCTTCGACCCCGGCCCGGCCGACACCGCCGCCGGTTTCCGCTACGCCTACGACTGCACCGACGACGGCGCTTTCGAGCTGGCGAACAGCCCCTCGGCAACGTTCAACTGCCGGCACGACGAAGAGGGCGTGTTCACCGCACGCGGGCGCATCATGGACAAGGACGGCGGCTTCACCGATTACACGGCGCAGGTGATCGTCAACACGCCGCCGGTGGCAGTGGCTGACTCGTACCTCACAGACGAAGACACCCTACTGAACATCTCCGGGCCAGGCGTGCTGATTAATGACACAGATGTGGGTGGCGATGCCCTGATGGCGGCGCTGGTCAGCGGCCCGGCCAACGGCCTGCTCATCCTCAGCCCCGATGGCTCGTTCAGCTACACACCCAACGCCAACTTCAACGGCGTGGATAGCTTCACCTATCAAGCCAACGACGGCCTGGCAAACTCCAGCGCCGCCACGGTGACCCTCACCGTCAACCCGGTCAACGATACGCCGGTCTCAACCACTGACGCCTACAATACCGATGAAGACATAGCGCTGAACGTGGCCGCCCCCGGCGTGCTCGGCAACGACGGCGATGTAGATGGCGACATCTTGACGGCAGTGTTAGTCAGCAACCCGGCTAATGGCACGCTCACTCTAAACAGCGACGGTTCTTTCAGTTACATGCCGAACGCCAACTTCAACGGCGCGGACAGCCTTACTTATCAAGCCAACGATGGCCTGGCCAACTCTAATATCGCTACGGTGACTCTCATCGTCAACCCGGTTAACGACAACCCAACGGTAGCGCCCAATAACGCCTCGGTCATCGTGGACGAAGGCCAGGCCGCCGCCAACACCGGAACCGTCAGCGACGTGGATGGCGACCCGGTAGCTTTGAGCGCATCGGTCGGCGCAGTCACAAACAACGGCGACGGCACGTGGAGTTGGAGCCTCGCCACCGATGACGGCCCGGCAGAGAGCCAAACCGTCATCATCACTGCCGACGACGGGCAAGGCGGCGTCACGCAAACCACCTTCACCCTCACCGTCAACAACGTCGCCCCCACCGCCACATTCGCCAACCTGTCCGACGTCGTCAATCCCGGCGGTACAGCCACGCTGGCCTTCAACAATCCGTCCGACCCAAGCGCGGCCGACACGGCAGAAAGCTTCTTCTATCTGTTTGACTGCCAGGGCGACGGCGTGTTCGATGCCCCGGCAACCACGACGCCGGAGTTCGATTGCACCTATCCAGACGCGGGCGCCTTCAACGCCATCGGACGCATCCAGGACAAGGACGGCGGCTTCACCGACTATTCGGCGCTGGTGGTCGTTAACACCCCGCCGATTGCCGTAGACGACAGCGCCAGCACCGCCCAAGACACGCCGGTCACGATTTCAGTGCTGGACAACGACAGCGACCCGGATGGCGACCCGCTGGTCGTCATCGAGACGACTGCCCCGGCGAATGGCAACGTCGTCGTCAACCCTGACAACACCATCACTTACACGCCCAATCCCGGCTATCATGGGCCGGACAGCTTCACCTACACCATCGCCGACAGCGGCCATCTTACTGCAAGCGCAACGGTTTCCATCACTGTTGTGAAGTTTAAGTTGATCACGCCGTCCACCTACTCCTCCTGCTCATCACAACCGACCTCAGACACCATCGTGGTCACCGGCGTCGGGAATCGGCAGCTTCGCGGGCAGGTGATCGTCGAGTATGTTACGGGGCCGCACAGTCGGAAGCTAGTTCCCGGCGGGTTTTACGAAGTCACCCATAGTGGGCCGGAGGATTTCACCCTGACGGTAAACTATCCGCCAGTGACAGAGTGGCCATTCTTCATTGACCCACGAACAGGCAGACCTGTAGGCGAGATTCACGTGGACATTCAGATTTCGGTGCTGGATGCGGATGGAAACCTCATCCGATTGCCGGACGGGCAAGTGTGGACACTGGGGCCGGGGCAGGATTGGGATGTTTACTGCTTGAGGCCTCCCATTGACTAAGGGCGCATGAAGAGGCGGTGTGCACGATGGCGTTTGCGGAGAGTCCGGCTGAGAGGTAGAATGAGGTCAGCGTTTCTGGTTGAAGGCCGACTGGCTGTGGGCCGAGACGTTGCCCTCGCCCCTCTGGGCCTTGTCGCAAATTGTGGGCAAGGATAGAGTGCTGGAGGTAATGGAGGGCGATGCAGGGTAAGCTTTGATTCTAGGCGTGGTGCTATGAACACTCAGACTTCTGAAATAGCTGAACTCAAATTGAGAGTGGCCGAACTGGAAAGGCGGGTCGCGCAACTACAGGCTCAACTCGCACAGCGAAGTCCGCGAGCCCTGCGCGAGGCTCCTGCTGTTGCCACGCGTCCGCTCACAAACAAAGAACTGCGAGCGATGCTGTTAGCAAAAGGTTTTATTCGCCTGCCAGTTCCCGCTGAACTCTCTCTGGCCGCTGAATGGAAAGCGTTGCCGGAAGCCGAAAAAGAAGTCACGCGCAAACAACTGCGCGAATTGAAACTCACCCCTTTACTTTCTGAGATCATCCACAAAATGCGCGACGGTTGGTATCCCGACAAATCGGAGTGGGTGCAAGAACCATGAGCATCTACTACTTTGACGCCGACGCTCAAGTCAAATACTTTATCAATGAGCCAGGGAGTTTATGGGTCAGGCAGTTAGCCGATGAGGTTGACGTTGATGGCGACCCTCTCCGGGCGCTTTTCACTATCGAAATCAGCCAGGTGGAAGTCTCTGCCGCACTCTCGATTTTGCGCCGCTCCGGGCGGTTCGGGAACCGACTTCACAATCGCGCTTTTGGCAACTATTTGACCTTCGCTCAAGATCGCCTTGAACTAATCGCTGTAGATGCAAACATCATTGCCGAGGCGTCAGCTTTTGCAAAAACACATCCCCTCAAGGCCCTTGATGCAATTCACCTGGCCGCGGCTATCCAACTCAACCGTGAACTCACAGCCAAACAAATGGCGCTAACTCTTGTTTCCGGCGACTACCAACTCCTCACTGCCGCCGAGGCCGAAGGCCTGCTTACCGAAAACCCCGTTGACCACGACGAAGAGACCGGTTAAGAGCGGCGCGCTATAAAGATTTGTGCTATATTCAGCACTCATGCATGACCGCTTCCGACAGTGGCTAACCAGCCGCAACATCCCGCCGCTCGCCATCATCGTCGGCCTCAACCTGCTCTTCCTCGTCGGCCTGGCCATCGTCGTCATTGCCGTCGCCAGTAACAACAACAGTCCGGCAGCGCCGGTCGTCGCCACTCAGCTTGTGGTGGTAACGGCCACCGGGCAGGCGCCGCAAGGCTTGCCCACGCCCGTCATCGCCGAGCAAAGCTTCCCCGTCATCGCCATCACCCCGACGGTTGGCCCCTCACCCACCCCGCCCGCCAACCCGTTCGACGTGGGCGGCACGATTGCGATGGCCCTGCGCCGGGACGGTCACACCAACCTCTGGGCGCTCGTCCCCGGCAACCCCAACCTCACCCGCCTCACCGCTGGCCCGTGGGACGACCGCGACCCGGCCTGGTCGCCCGACGGCAAGAAGCTGGCATTTGCTTCGCGACGAAGCGGCAGTTGGGATTTGTATCTGCTCGACATAGAAACCGGCGGCCTCACCCACCTCACCGACGACGTTGGGTTTGAGGCCAATCCCTCATGGTCGCCGGACGGCGCTTATATTGTTTACGAAAGTTACGCCAACGACAACTTCGACCTCTACTTCCTCAGCACCGGGGGCGGCGCGCCGGTTCGTATCACGCGCGACCCCGCCGCCGACTTTGCGCCGGCCTGGTCGCCGCGAGGTCGGAGCATTGTCTTCGTCTCCTACCGCGGCGGCGGCCCCAAACCCGATCTCTATCTCTACAATCTCGACAATCCCGACGAGGCGACCTCAGTCACCCGCCTGACCGACACTGCCGAGGTGGCCGAAGACGAGCCGCAGTGGAGCCGCGATGGTTTGCTTGTGGTCTACTCCGACGCCGACTCGCCGCTCAATATTGTGTACACCAAACTCGCCGATGCGACTGGCTCCACGCCAATTGAATCGACGCAGGGACATTTCCCCACCTGGTCGCCGGATGGAACTGGAATCCTGACCGCCTTCCAACAAAGCGAACGTGAATTTGTGGCCGCCACCACGTTGGGAGCCTTGTCCACCTCCCCTATCGTCATCCCGGTGGAGGGCCGGGTCGGCGCGCTCTCGTGGACGTTTGCCTCACTGCCAGCCTCACTCAAGGGCAGTATTGCTGAAGCCGCCGAAGCCGCCGATGCGCCGCTGTGGGCCGAAAAGGTCACTAACCCCACCGGTCTCAAAGACACGCCTTACGCCCTGGTGCCGGTTCAGGAACTGCGCGCGCCCTACGCCGTCCTCTCCGATCGCGTGGACGAATCGTTTGCCGGCCTGCGCTTCCGCGTCATCGCCGATGCCGGTTGGGACTTTTTGCAGGTGCTGGATAACGCCGCCATCGAACTCAAGACGCCGCTCGACCCCGGCCTGTCCCGCGAGTCTTGGAATAAAGCGGGCCGGGCCTTCGACATCAGCCAGGCCGCCGTCAACGACGGCTGGGGCGTGATGGTGCAGGAGACAGTGGGCAACCGGGTCTTTTGGCGGGTGTGGGCGCGTGTGCGGCAGGGTGATGGCTCGCTGGGCGAGCCTTTGCGTCACATGCCGTGGGACTTCCGCCCGCGCTTCGACCCGAACAACCCGGCGGCCTTCGACGCTGGCGGCGCCTTTTATCCCGAACTGCCCGCCGGCTACTTCATTAACTTCACCCAATTGGCCGAAGACTATGGTTGGAGTCGCGTGCCGTCCAGCGACGACTGGCGTTTCTTCTACCCTGGCGTGCAATACTGGCGCTTTGAAAACAGAGGCGGCCTGACCTGGGTCGAAGCCATGCGCGAATTGTACTCGGCAGAGCTGATCGCCTCGCCAACGCCGTTCCAGAGTCCAACCTTCACTCCGTCGCCTACTTTGTCGCCCACCAGCACTGGCACGCCGACCGACACGCCTACCGCCACCTTCACTCCCTCCAACACGCCGACGACCACCTACACACCATCGAACACACGCACCCCTACACCTATCGCAACACGCCTGGGCCAGCCCAGCCCCACCAACACCCGAACGCCCACGCTGACCAACACCCCGACGCTCACCCGGACGTTCACGCCCACTCGCACACTTACGCCAACGCGCACGCCCTCTGCAACGACAGCGCCGTCGAACACCCCCGCGCCATGAAGAATTCAGAATTCACAATTCAGAATTCACAACATGACCGTCGCTTGTCGGCCACAGTATTGCATCTCGCATTGCGCTTGGCGATCCTCTCACTATTCACGACCGCCTGCGCCGCCGAGCCTCTGCCAACGCTCGCGCCCACTCCCGGCCCCATCAGCATCACCGTTGCCCCAACCCTTCCCGTCCAACTTCCAACCGCCGACGCGAATCTCCCGCCCGAAGGGCGTCCAATCTCTAGTACCGCCACCCCTTACCCCACCACCGACTTCCTCGCCGAGTCCACCAGTAGTATTGCCAATATCAAGACCACCGAACCGCTCCGCTTCAACTTCGGGACTCAAACACCCGCGCCAACGTTGAACTGGCGGCCACCCCCTTATCCCGTCCCGGTCTCCATCCGTCCCGAAGATCACTTTTGGTTCGCCCGCCCCATCGCCTCCAACGCCGTCAACTGGCCGCACCCGCTCTATCGCTACGGAAGCACCTACTTCGGCAACATGCACGCCCACACCGGAGTCGATCTCGACTCGCCGCTGGGCACGCCGGTGCTGGCCGCCGGATCGGGCGTCGTGGTTTGGACGGGCTATGGACTCTTCGGCACCAACCCGCCTGAAGATGATCCCTACGGGCTGGCCGTTGCCATCAAACACGACTTCGGCTACAACAACCAGACGCTCTACACCATCTATGCCCACATGTCCAAGATCAACGTCTGGCTCAACCAGCCGGTGGCAATGGGCGAGCAAATCGGCGAGGTGGGCACCACCGGATTCTCGTCCGGGCCGCACCTGCACTTCGAAGTCCGCATCGGCGATAACAAATTTCTCACGACTTACAACCCCGAACTGTGGCTGGCCCCGCCCACCGGCTGGGGCGTGCTGGCCGGGCGCGCGCTCGACAAAAACGGCAACTATGTCTCCGAACTGCCTATAGACATCTACGACTCCGCAGGCCGCTACTACCTCCTTTCCACCTACGCCACCAGAAGCGTCAACGCCGACCCGGCCTACAAAGAAAATTTCGTCATCTCCGACCTCCCGGCTGGCACGTATCGCTACTCGATGAATATCAACGGCGAAGCCATCGTCGGCACTGTCGAAATCCTTGCCGGGCAAACAGCTTTCATCATCGTGCAGGAGACGGTCAAGGAAATCGCCGCCTTCGCCAATCCGGCGGCCACCAACGGCAAAGCGCCGACGCTCTCCCCAACTCCCACGTCCACCCGCGCCCCCACCACCACCCCGACGCCGACTCCCAAACCCTGACTCTCCGGCAGATGAACATCGCTTCACCACCAAGACACAAAGACTCTAAGCATCACAAAGAAACCTTTGTGAACCTTTATGTCTTCGAGTCTTCGCGGTGAATCCAGCCATGAACCTGTTGCTCGTCCTCCTACAAGCCATCGTAGTCATCACTTCGCCAGCGCAGAACGAAACCGTCGCCGGCGTTGTCAACATCACCGGCACAGCCGCGCACCCGCAATTCGTGCGCTACGAAATCGCCTTCGCCTACGACCCGGACCCGACCAGCACCTGGTTCGAAATCCAGCCGCCATCCGAAACCCAAGTCGCCGAGGGACTGCTGGCCGCCTGGGACACTACCGGCATCACCGATGGCGCATACATGATTCGCCTCCGTGTCTATTCAAGCGACTCGGCCACGCCGCTGGAAAGCATCATTCGCGGAATCAAAATCCAGAACACTGCTCCGCCCACCGCCGCCCCGACTTCCACCAGGGAAGCCGCCTCCCCGACCCCGACCCTGGCCTTGCCCACCGCCACCCCCGCACTCACTATCGCGCCTTCTCCATTTCCCGTAGTTTCCCCTGTTTCCCCCTCATCTTTCCCCTCGTTAGACCTCTCGCCTTACACCTCGGCCTTCTGCAACGGTGTCTATTTCATCTTCGGCGTCTTCATCTTCCTCGGCCTCTACGCCGTCCTCCGTGATAAAATCAGACGCCCGATTTTGCGCTGGCTGAGACGCATTGTCAGCGACAGCAAAAGACCGTGACTCGTCAAACGACAAACGTGAAACGTCAAGGTAGCTTGTCGTTTGTCGTTTGACGTTTGGGATAACTTAAACCTGGTGAGCAAATTCCTCATCGTCGGCCTCGGCAACCCGGGGCGTGAATACGCGCGCAACCGCCACAACGTCGGCTTCATGGCTGTGGACAGGCTCGCCAAAGCCCACCACACCGCCTTCACCCGGCGGCAGAGCAAAGCGCTCATCACCTCGATCCGCGTTGGCGAAGCCCCGGTCGTCCTCGCCAAGCCGCAAACCTACATGAACCTGTCCGGTGAATCCGTCGCCTCGCTCGTCAAATTCTACGACGCGCCACTGAAGCAACTACTCGTCTGCTTCGACGACCTCGATCTGCCGGTGGGCACGATTCGCCTGCGGGCCGAAGGCGGCTCGGCGGGGCAGAACGGCATGAAATCCATCACCCAGCACCTCGGCACGCAGAACTTCCCGCGCTTGCGCTTGGGCATTGGCCGCCCGCCTGGCCGCATGGATCCCGCCGCCTACGTCTTGCAAGACTTCAAAGAGTTTGACGCCGAAGTGATGAACATGACACTCGACAAAGCCGTGCAGGCTATCGAGACCTTCGTCAAAGAAGGCATCGTCACCGCCATGAACAAGTTCAACGGGTCTGCCGAGAAAGAAGACGACAAAGAAGAGAAAGGGCAATAGCCATCACTCCCACACTCCCACACCCCCATACTCCCATGCTCACCCTTTCCCCACAACTCGCCCGCCGCCTCGCCATCACCCGCCAGCGCCTTACCAGGCCGCAACTGCCTGCTACTCCCGCTGGCATCATGGACGTGATCCGCGATCTCGGTTGTCTTCAACTAGACCCGATCAACGTCGTCGCCCGCAGTCACCAGCTCGTCCTGTTCAGCCGCCTTGGCCCCTACGACCCGGCCCACCTCGATACCCTGCTCTGGCAAGAGCGGCAACTGTTTGAATACTGGGCGCACTGCGCCTCCATCGTCCTCACCGAGGACTATCCCATCTTCAACCGCTTCATGCGCCACGCCGATTGGAGCGACCGTACTCAAAAATGGGCGGCGCAAAACAACAAGTTCAAGCAATACGTGCTCGGCCAAATCCGCCGTCACGGCCCGCTCCCGTCGCGTCATCTTGAGGAGGATGGCATTCACCCCGCAGCGTGGGTCTCCACTGGCTGGACATCGGGCCGCAACATCAGCCGGATGCTCGACTACCTGTGGATTGGCGGCAAGATCATGGTGGCCGGGCGTGAGGGCATACAAAAAATGTGGGACTTAACCGAGCGTTGTTTGCCAGACTGGACGCCGCGCGACAAACTGACCGAACGTGAAGTCGTGCGCCGCGCCGCCCAGCGATCCATTCGGGCGCTGGGCCTGGGCACCGCCCGCCATATCAACTATCACTTCACTCGCGGGAGCTATCCCGGCTTGAAAAGCGTTCTGGCCGAACTGGAAGCCCAAGGTAATATCCATCGCGCCCAGGTGAGCGGCCAGCCCGGCGAGTGGTTCATCCACGACGACGACCTGCCTTTGCTCGATCAACTCTCGAATGGGCAGTGGGACGCTTCGCGGCGCACCACCTTGCTCTCACCCTTTGACAACCTGATTTGCGACCGGGCGCGCACCGAGCAACTCTTCAACTTCAACTTCCGCATTGAGATTTACACGCCGAAGGCCAAACGCAAGTACGGCTACTACGTCCTGCCCATTTTGCATGGTGACAGGATTATTGGCCGGGTTGACCCGGCGATGGATCGCGAGAACGAGCGCCTGACTATCAACGCCGTTTACGCTGAGCCGGGCGCGCCCAAATCGGGCAAGCCGGTCGCTGAGGCTGTCGAAGAACTCGCGACATTCCTGGGCGCGAACGAAATCAACTACACCAAAAATGTGCCGGAGGCATGGAAACACCGCCTTCGTTAGCCCATGAACGTCTCTGCTCTCTTAGATGCCTTCCGCGCCCTGCCCGAATACCCTGACTTGCTCCATCGAGCCGGGCGGGACTCGCTCGCCCTCGGCCTCCCCCGCGCCGCCCGCCTGCCCCTGGTAGCCACTCTCGCCGCCGACCTCAATCGCCCTGTCCTCCTCATCACCGCCCGCAGTGACCGCGCCCTGCTCTTCAACGAAGAACTGCCCGCCTGGCTTCCCCCAGACCCCCCGCCGAACTTCAGGCGTCCCATACACTTTTTCCCGGAGCCAAATCCTTTACCTTACGAGCACGCCCCCTGGGGCCCGCGCACCATCCAACAACGCATTGCTACCCTCTCGGCGCTTGCACACCCACACCCCCACACCCCCACACTCATCATCACTTCCGCCCGCGCCCTCCTCACCCGCACTTTGCCCAAGCGCGACTTCGCCGCCGCAACGCGCTCTCTGCGCCTCGGCCAATCTGTTCGGCTCGACAAACTACTCGAAAGTTGGATCGGGGCCGGATACAGCAATGAGACTATCGTCGTCGAACCCGGCCAGTTTTCGCGGCGCGGCGGCATCGTAGACGTGTGGCCGCCCACCGACTTGCTCCCGACCCGTATCGAACTCTTCGGCGATGAAGTGGAACACCTGCGGCGCTTCGAGCCGGCGACGCAACGATCCGGCGAGAGTGTGGACGCCGTCACCGTCAGCCCGGCGCGAGAGGCCTTGCCCAGGAACGGGCAACATCTCTCCGGATTGGCGGCCAACCCGGAGTCCGACCTGGCCGCCGACTTTGAACGGCTGGCTCAAGGAACGGCCTTCCCCGCACTCGAATACTACCTACCGCTGTTGCATCCTACCTCCGCCAGCCTGCTCGACTATCTACCCGATAATACGCTCGTCTTCGTGGACGACTGGAGCGCGCTCGCCGACACTGTCAACGAACTCGAAACGCAGGCCCTTGAACTTCGCGCCGACGCGATTGACACCGGCCTGATCACCCGCGACTTCCCCGCTCCCAATCTCTCCTGGTCGGACTTGCAAGACGATCTCACCCGACTGCCGTTGATCCACCTGGGGCGGCTGGAAGATGAAGTGGCGACCGCCGACTCGATCTCGTTGAGCGACTACTTCTCCCCCGGCCCGCGCTTCGGCGGCCAAGTCAAGCAAGTGCTTGACCATCTCCAATCAGCAATCGGCAATCGGCAATCGGCAATCGTTGTCACCCGCCAGGCCGCCCGCCTCGCCGAACTCTGGAGTGAGCACAACCCGCCTCTCGCCCCAGCCGAAGACCTCACCGAACTTGCGCCCATCGCCTTCATTCAAGGCTCCCTCGCCGACGGTTTCACTCTAACTCTCACTCCCCACTCTAACTCCCTGCAACTTCTAACCGACTCCGAAATCTTCGGCTGGGCCAGGCCCGAGCCGCGCCGCCGCCGCGCCGCGGCCGAGCGCATTGACACCCCGGAAGCCTCCTATGCCGACTTCAACCCCGGCGATCTTGTCGTCCACATTGATT
>Ga0247727_10016521_pt1 | contig 11896 bp, 13 predicted proteins | sample WisWelCaveWW1625_FD_202498 | JGI IMG/M metagenome (GOLD analysis project Ga0247727, IMG submission 202498) | Biofilm microbial communities from Wishing Well Cave, Virginia, United States - WW16-25 | ecosystem: Environmental > Aquatic > Deep subsurface > Groundwater > Cave microbial mat | place...
GCGGCGTTTGTGCGCTGATATTGAGCGAGAAGGAACATTATGCATTACCTTTATCTTGATGAATCGGGCGATCTCGGACACGACCTTGAGAAAGCCGGCACCTCACGATATTTCGTTATTACAATTTTAGAGCTCGGCAATCTTGCTGCAAAGGTGGCCATTGAAAAAGCGGTTGAGCGAACGTTGAAGAACAAAGTCCATGGGAAACGCAAACAACGCCGAGATCGTTCGACTGAACTAAAAGGCTCGCGCACCGTTTCAGCCGTCAAACAGCATTTTTATCGTCACGTTGCCGGTATTCCGTTCAATCTGTACACCACGATTCTTGACAAGGCGCGATTCACTAACCATTTGCAGTTAAACAAAAACCGTGTTTATAATTTCCTAACGTATTTGGTACTCAAGTCAATACCGCTCGAACACGCAGAGGGTCAGGTCATTCTAACTTTGGATCGGAGCAAAAGCAAACCTGAAATTCGTAAACTTGATGCTTATCTTTTGAATCAATTAGAATCAAAAATTCCACCGCAGGTGCCTTTGATTATCAATCACAACTACTCTCACGAAAACAAGCTCGTGCAGGCGGTCGATCTTTTTTCGTGGGGAATTTATCGCAAATATGAAGAAGGCGATCAGGAATGGTATGATGTGTTTCGCGAGAGGATTATTTCGGAAAGTATGTATCCAAAATAAAAAAGAGAATGAACCCTGAGTAGCAATGGCCCTGAGGCTTTGGCCAACATAAAGAAGGGAACGCCTCAGGAACTATTCAGGACTTACTCACTCTCTTTAATAAAAGGTACTTCTTTGATCGGTAAAAGTCAAGAACTAATTTTTGAGCGTGACCCCTGAACAGCGCTTCCCCGAGACTATGTTACCAACATAAAGAAGGGAACGTCTCAGGAACTATTCAGGCTTTACTCACTCTCTTTCACTATAAAATATACAACGTGGAATTGAAAAAGTCAATAGCGTGTTGCGCAAAAAGGAGACAACCATGAACACCCCCCAATCCTTCGATTTTTTCGCGGTCAATACGATGACCGGCTTGATTGACGCGGTTTTTTCCGAGATGAACATCGGACTGCTCATTTACCAGTTGGAAAATTTGAGCGACGTGAAAAAGATCAGGTTGGTTTATGCCAATCGCCAGGCCTCGAAATATACCGGCACGGATTTGAGCAAGCAGGTCGGAAAGTACATCTTCGAGGTCTTTCCGTCTCTGGCGGAAACCGACCTCCCGCAAATTTTTGTCGAGGTTGCCAACACCAAACAATCCCGCACCATCGGGGCGATGGAGTATCACGATGAAAATGTGCAAAAAGGTTACTTTGCCTCCAAAGCCTTTCCCATGCCCAATGCCTGCGTCGGCGTGCTCTTCGAGAATATCACGCTGCGCAAGCAACTGGAGGAAATCCTCAAGCATTCAAAAGATCAACTCGAGCAAAACAAAAAGACCGTGATGGATTTCTACGATTTGACGTTCAACCAGTGCCAGCCCGCGGAAGCGATTGCGAAGTATGTCGGGGAGGTTTATATTCAGCACAATCCGCACGTGGCTGACGGCAAAGACGCTTTCATCGAATATTTTACGCGCATGGCAAAAGAGTATCTCGGCAAGCGCGTCCACTTCAAGCGCGTGATTGCCGAGGGCAACTACGTGGTCTTGCATTGCCAGCAGGAATGGCCCGGCGATAGTGATTGGGCCGGCATCGATATTTTCCGTCTCGATGACAACGGCAAGATCGTCGAGCACTGGGACGTGCTGCAAACCGTGCCCGAGAAATCGGCCAATGCGAATACGATGTTCTGAAGATGAAATAAAATCGCTCACTGTTAAGTTATAGCATTTTAAAGCTTACGAAAGCGAATTTCAACTTTGAAGCGTGATTGCGCATACGAAAAAGTTAACCTGAAATTTACATACAGATAACGTCTCCATGACAATGGAACGATTTTTGTTTCGTATATTATTGGCGTAGTCGTTAGTCATCACCTTTTCGGACATCGGAAAAATCAACCCTAATCACGATGAACGAAATCCGGAACCGACAGGGAAATGCGGATTGCGGAGCATGGACGCAGACAGGACAGATCACTCAAGAACCGAGAAAGGAAATCGCCATGACTGAAATCAAAAAGTCCCTCGCCAGTGACAACGCCACGCAGATGGCGACTGTCGCTGCTACGCTAAATTTTACGCGGCGCACGAAGCACGTGAATCTCAGATTGGAAGGCACAATTTTGAGCGAACACACTGGAGCCCTGCGGGATTTTCTGCAGAACCTCAGCTATTTTCGCGGCACGAAGTGGACGGTGGAACTGGAAAATTTGGATGTGATTAGCATGCGCGCGCTGAAAGTGCTGGTGAAGTTTGCGAAGATCATTCGCCGCCGCGGTTATGATGTCGAGGTCGCCAATATTCAAGCTTCGGTGCTCGCGGCATTTTTGGATTCCGGCATTCACGAACATTTCAACTGGGAGGCGGTCGAGCGTCAGGCGCACCGCGCCAAAGCCACGCCGATTCGCCGCCAGCTGCCGGAACTCGCTTATGAAAGCGAGTTGTACGCCGAAGAGATGTTATAAAAAGCGGCTCAACAAATCGCCGATCACATAGCCGACCGCGGCGACGCCGAGGCCGACGATGAACATATCAAAGCCGCTGCGGAAAATGCCGCGTCCGGTGAAAAAGCTGCGCGCCGCGCCGACGCCGAAATGCGCCAGCATGCTGGTCGCGAACGCCACCCAGATCGCAATGGCAAAGTCGAACATAAAAAACGGCATGACCGGAATCAACGCGCCAAACGCGGTCGCGAGTCCGGTCACGACGCCGTCTTTCATCGGCGTCAGCGTCGCCGGTGAAATTGCCAGTTCTTCGCGGATTTTTTCCTGCAGCATTTGCTCCGGCGTGGCGAGCATGTTTCTGGCCATCTCCTGCGCGCGCGTCACGTTCACACCTCTGGCCTCGTAAATGAGCGCCAGTTCTTCCATCTCCACTTCCGGCATTAAGCGAATTTCTTCTCGCTCCAGCGCAATTTCGTGCTCGTAGACTTCGGCCTCGCTTTTCGCGGCGAGGTATCCGCTGGAACCCATCGATAGCGCGTCCGCAATCATTCCGGCGGCGCCGGCCACGAGCAGCGCGTGCTCATTGACCGACGCGCCGAGCACGCCCGCGACCAAACCGAAGTTTGCGGTGAGACCGTCGTTGAAGCCGTAAACAACGCTGCGCACCATGCCGCCGGAGCTGACCGCGTGCCACGGTTCGCCACTTTTATTCAACATTTTGGAAAGCGCGCCGGCGTGATGCGCCGACTCGCGCGCAATTTCCGTGGCCATCTCGCGCGCATTTTGTTGCGGCATTTCCGCGGCAAGCTTGAGATAGTTTTTCACCTCGCGCGCTTCTTCGGCGAGCAAGCTCGGCGCAACGAAGCCCGTGCCGAATCGTTTTGCCAGCCAGCTCATGAATCTGGCCCGCGTCGACGGCGCCTGTTCATGATCGCTCTTCTCCCCCGCCTCGTGCAACAGATTGCGCCATTGGCGCACGTGTTTGTCCTCCACAATCGCCAGCCGCAAATAAATATCCCGCCGCGCTTCATCTTTTTCCACCTGCGCCAGATTGCGGTATAAATAAGCCGCGTCGATTTCGTCCTGCAGATGGTGTTTCCAGAGCGAAACATCAGTAGCTTGAGGTGTATTCATAATCCGGTTTGAGTAAATTCATTTCAATTATCACAACCGCAAAGATTTTTTTTACACCACAAAGGCACAAAGTTCACAAAGGTTTTCTTTGTGTCCTTTGTGCCTTTGTGGTTACGTTTTTTGCGGACAGGCAGTCTGCATTGCGACAGTCCCAAGATACAAAATTTCTTCGCCCTCGCCAAGCCGAAAATTACATTCTTGAAATTTACTTGAATAAATGTTATATTCCTTCAAGGCGAATTTGGCGTGCGTTTGAAAGATCATATCGTGATTACGGAAAACGGGGGTGAATTGCTGACGGTGCGGATGGAGGGAATCGAGCCGATCGCGGCGTAAAACAATGGCGTGGTGGATTGTCGGAGTAATGGAGTGCTGGGTTTCTAAATTCCCGCTATTCCATTATTCATTTTTTTTATTGCCTGCCAAAATCGTTGGCACAATTTTAAGCCCACTCAAAGGTTCTTCAGTAAATAGCCATTGCACGTTCAACCAAAAACCAGAGATGGCTTCCGAATGGAAAATACCGTCATCACCCACGGGCATCGGCGCCCAAACGCCATCGTTGTTTCGCAGGAATTTGGCGGTTTGATCTTCGGGATCAACTTGCCAATATTCGAGAACGCCGTTCTCGGCATAAAGAGCCGTCTTCTTGCCGCGGTCAAACTTGCGTGTGCTCGGGGAAAGAATTTCGACAACCACTTCCGGCGCGCCATCGATGTAATACGGGTAAATCAGATGGTGGCGAGAATTACTGATAAAAACAATGTCGGGTTGAGTGCCATGCTCTTCTGCAAATCTGATGGCTGTGCGGGAACCGCGCACAACACCGAATTTTTTCTCAAGAACATAATTCCGGAGAATATCAAACAAGAATCCGAAAATTTCTTCGTGAGCATCAGAAGGCGGTGTTTGCATATAAAGTACCCCGTCGAATAAGTCGCCTTTGGACTCTTCGGTGAGCGAATCCAAATACGCTTCAAAAGTGATTCGTTTAACCGATGGTGTCCGGGTTGGAGTAAGCAGTTCAATTTCCATTTTTATTTCTTAAATTAAGGCCGTACCTTATTCTTTGCCGTTATCGGCCAAAATCGTCATAACCGTTTCAATAGTATCCGGCTCTTCTTCCGCAAAGAGCCAATTTATATTCAGCCAAAAACCGGGAATAACTTCGGAATGAAAAATGTCGTCATCACTAACGGCCATCGGCACCCACGCGCCGTTGTGGTTCCGAAAAAACTCGGCGATTTGATTTTCCGGATCGATCTGCCAGTATTCAAGCGCGCCGTATTTCGCATAAAGCGCCATCTTTTTGCCGCGATCAAGCTTGCGCGTGCTCGGCGAGAGGATTTCCACCACCACCTCCGGCGCGCCGTCCATGTAATACGGATGAACGCGATCACGGCTGGCGTTGCTGATGAAAACGATATCGGGTTGCACGCCGTTTGCTTCGGAGAATTTGAGTGTCGTGCGCGAGCCGCGTGCGATGCCTAATTTCTTGCGAAGCACAAAAGCTCTAAGAATGCCAAACAAAAAGCCGAAAATTCTTTCATGCATGTCAGCCGGTGGTGATTGCATATAAATAACCCCGTCGATTAAATCAGCTTTGGTTTCTTCGGTCAGCCAATCCAAATATTCATCGAACGTAACACGCTTGATTGGCGGCGGTTTCAGAGTTGGCGTGAATGGCGCGGATGGTTTAAGAAGCTCGACTTCCATATTAAGGCCTCGTTAGAATCTTGAATAAGAATAGCGATTTCTCAAATGAAAAGCAAAACTTTTGTTTGGAGTCAATCGATGAAGCGTTCTCAAAATAAGCCGGTGATTGCTTCGGCTCCGGCTGGAACGATTACGGTGCGGATGGAAGGAATCGAGCCGATTAGGGCGTAAAAATGGAGTGGTGGATTTTGGGAGTAATGGTTTGATGGGTTCCATTACTCCAACACTCCATTATTCCATTACTCCTTTGCTATTGCCGGCCAAAATCGTCATAACCGTTTCAACAATATCCGGACATTCTTCCGCAAAGAGCCAATTGATATTCAGCCAAAAACCGGGAATAACTTCGGAATGAAAAATGTCGTCATCACTCACGGTCATTGGCAGCCACGCGCCGTTGTGATTCCGAAAAAAGTCGGCGTTTTGATTTTCCGAATCGATCTGCCAATATTCCAGCGCGCCGTGTTTTGCATACAGCGCCATCTTTTTGCCGCGATCCAGTTTGCGCGTGCTCGGCGAAAGAATTTCGATCACCACCTCCGGCGCGCCGTCCATGTAATACGGATGAACGCGGCCACGGCTGGCGTTGCTGATGAAAACGATATCGGGTTGCGTGCCATTTGCCTCTGAAAATTTGAGCGTCGTGCGTGAGCCGCGAACGATGCCTAATTTTCTGCGAACGACAAATGCATCAAGAATGACAATGAGAAAAACGAAAATTCTTTCATGAACATCAGCCGGTGGCGATTGCATATAGATAACCCCGTCGATTAAATCAGCTTTGTTTTCTTCGGTCAGCCAATCCAAATATTCATCGAACGTGACGCGCTTGACAGGCGGTGTCCGAGTCGGAGTGATTGGCGTTGCCAGTGCAGTTTCCATAATTATTCTCTCTGTTGGATATAAAGCTTGCAATAGCGTAACTATTTTTTATATTAAAATCAAGCAAAACTTTTTGGAGTCTTTCATGAGCCGTTCCCGTCAAAACAAGCCCGTGATCACCGCCACGGATTTTCCCACGCTCAAATTGCTCAAGCGCGGCAAAGTGCGCGATGTGTATGAAGTGGGGAATTATTTGCTGATCGTCGCCACCGACCGGCTCTCCGCTTTCGACGTGGTGTTCGCGCAGGGCATTCCCTTCAAAGGGCAGGTGCTCACGCAAATCTCGCGGTTCTGGTTTGAAAAAATGCGCGCCGTGATTCCGAACCATCTGATGGCGATGGAGGTCGAGGACTTTCCCAAAGAATGCGCGCCCTATCATGATGTGCTGGCCGGGCGCAGCATGCTCGTGAAAAAGACCGAGCCGTTGTTGGTCGAGTGCATCGCGCGCGGCTACCTCTCCGGCTCCGGTTGGACTGAATATAAGGAAACCGGCGCGGTGTGTGGAATTAAACTGCCTGCCGGATTGGTGGAATCGCAAAAATTGCCCGCGCCGATTTTCACGCCGTCGACGAAAGCCGAGGCCGGCATTCACGATGAGAATATCACGTTCGAGCGCGCGGCGATTTTGGTTGGCGTCGGCGTGGCGAAAGAAATGCGCGAGAAATGCCTGCGAATTTATCAACGCGCCGCGGCGATTGCCGAGCAAAAAGGGATTATCATTGCCGACACCAAAATGGAATTTGGCCTGCGCGGCGGCGAAATGCTGCTCATCGACGAATTGCTGACGCCCGACTCTTCGCGCTTCTGGCCGCAAAATAAATACGCCGCCGGCCGCGCGCAGGAGAGTTACGACAAACAATACGTGCGCGATTATCTGCTTTCAATTAAATGGAACAAACAACCGCCCGCGCCGGATTTGCCGACGGAAGTTATTTTGACGACGAGCCAGAAATATCTGGAAGCGCTGGAGAAGTTGACAGGCGAGAGTTTGTAGCATTCACAAGGGTTTTATGCAGATTTTTGAAAATCTCCAATTTTCTATAACCAACGGATAAAAAGCTGCCAACGGATTTTATTGAAAGGCAAAATAATTCGCCAATCATTTTGGCCTCAATTATTTTGCTATAATTGTTTTATCCGTTGGTCGCTTTTCATCCGTTGGGCAATTTTTTTGACTTATAAATTCATGCCCCATCACCACCTCTTCAAATCCCGCGTCAACCGCGACCGCTGGATAGCTTACGCTTTTCTGCTGCCGAATATCCTCGGCTTTTTGCTCTTCATGCTGGGGCCGATCATGGCGTCGCTGGTGATGAGCCTTTTTCGCTGGGATATTTTTACCGCGCCGACTTTTATCGACTGGGACAATTTTTTTGAAATTTTCTCGTCGCGCTCCGGATTTGGACAATATTTGAGCAACACTTTATTTTTCGCGCTGAGCGTGCCGCTCGGGTTGACGCTGGCGCTATTCTTCGCGCTTTTGCTCAACCAGCCTCTGCGCGGCATGGGCTTCTTCAAAACGATCTACTTCCTCCCCGTTGTGTCTTCCGCTATTGCGATCGCGATTATCTGGCAGTGGCTGTTGAATAAGGATTTCGGTGTGATCAATCTCCTGTTGACCAAACTCCATCTCGCGCCGGTGGATTGGCTGGGCACGCCATTGATGGCAAAAATCTCCATTGTGTTGATGACGGTTTGGAAAAGTTTGGGCTACAACATTCTCATTTACCTCGCCGCGCTGCAGGGCATTCCCGACGAGCTTTACGAAGCCGCTCACCTCGACGGCGCGCCGAGCTGGCGGCGTTTCACGCACATCACGCTGCCGCTGCTGGGACCGGCGCATTTGTTTCTTTTTATTACGGGATTCATTTCCACCTTCCAACTCTTCGGCCCGATTTACGTGATGACCCAGGGTGGCCCGCTGAAAGGCACGTGGTCGCTGGTTTATGAAATCTGGTGGAAAGCCTTCCGCGAATTTCGCATGGGCTACGCCGCCGCGCTGTCGTGGATTTTGTTCGCGATTATTTTTGTCGTCACGCTCGTGCAGTGGCGATATGCGGAAAGAAAGATTTATTATTCGTGAGACGAGTTGCTGGTTGTCTCCAAGTAGCATGGGAGCATTTAAACAAAAATCTTTCTGCAAAAGGCCGCAGGCGCGGGTAAGCCTATATAGCACGAACACTAAAATATAAAATTTGCTTTATGCCGGTGCGGCAAGGATAAACACATCAGTATTTCTTATGGGAAGAGTCCATGGTTGCAAAATTCGTTTCGTTATGGGAAAACAAATCCCTTTTCGCCGCCTGGCAGGCGATACACATTTTAATTAAACTGCTGATTTCGACGCCGCTTTTTTTGTTGGCGCTGCTAATTTTGTTGCGTTTACTGGGATGAGAAGAAGCACTAAAGGTGGGTTATGTTGAGTAACGAACACTGGTATGCCGTATATTGCAAAAGCCGTCATGAGCATCTCGTACACCAGCAGTTGACGGCGAAAGGCATTGTGAGCTATTTAGCGGACTATGAAACGCGGGCGCAGTGGGGCGCGCGTCTGAGAAAAACCAGGAAAAATTTGCTGCCGGGCTACGTGTTGGTGCAGGCTCGTATGGATCCCAAAATCCATCTTGCAATCTTGCAAACCGAAAGCGTGGTTAAATTTATCGGGCGTCCGTGGCCGCAGCTTTCCTGGATTCCGGATGCGCAAGTGCAAAGTTTGCGTTTATTGCTCGAGAACCGCTGTCAATTTGATGAGATTCCTTATTTCAAAGCCGGCGAGCGAGTGGAAGTGATCACTGGGCCTCTGGCCGGCTTGCGCGGCCAGGTGAATGGCCCGGCGAATCCCAAGCATCGCGTCATTGTGTCGATCGATTTGTTGCAGCGCAGCGTCGCTTTGGAAATTGATTCGCACCTTTTGCGGCAGGTCAAAGCCATGCCGGAACTGGTCGAAGCCGAAGAATATAGTTAAAACGTTTTGCTCAAATCGCGCCGATTTTTTACGCAGTAAGGATGTGGTGTTTGTAACTTATAGAGCAAAATGAAAAGAATAAAAGTCGATTCCTTCTATATTTAGGCCGTGGCATTGCCGATATGCCCGTGCGTATGCGGTGTTTTATTTTACTGTCGTGTCGCGAATCCTTCAGTTTTAACAATGCTACTGCAAGGCGTATGCCGCCGAATTGCAGGCGGAGCAGCCGTCAAAACGGCAATCGGCTGCAACAATTTTTCGCACACGGGTGAAAACTTTTTGCGTTGAGGGGAAATGGCGGATTTGGAAATATTTGCGGCAAACCAAACGCGCGACGAGCGCCAGAAATTTCCGGCCCCGGCGCGCATGGATTCCGGATGTATAGATTTAGCATTTAGGAAGATGTTATCCCGGTGGAGTGCTTTGGCGTGCAGGATTGAGTCTTGAAAGCCGAAGGCACAACGTGAGTGCCGTGAAAATGGCACGGGCTTTTGTTTGATTTGGTGAATCCCAAGTCGATGATTTGGCTTCTCAAACTACCGCCATCACCCCACCACTTCACTTGTATTTTACACTGCAGGGCCGCATATCGTTGCTAGTTGGGATGCGATTTTGATTGTTGTAGACCAGAACTTTCAGTAAAGGCCCAAGGGCTGCTCACTCGGGGCAACGGCAATTTGTAAAAGTCGAAGAAACCTCGACTGCCGTTGAGAAGGCGGAGCTATGTTTTCTTCAATATTATTTCCACGCACTTCATCCGCTAAGATCAACCCCATGCGCAAATTTTCTCCCAAACTTTCTTTAAGCGCAAAAGCGCTCATTTTCCTGATCATATTTACGGGAAACGCCTCCGCTCAGGAAAAAACGATCGAACCCGGCGACGTTCTGGAAATCGTCGTCTTCGGACATCAGGAGCTTTCGCGAACACTCACCGTGGCGCCGAACGGGACGGTGGATTTTCCTTTCCTGCAGGATCTGCCGGTCAACGGTCTGTCCTTGGTCGACGTGCGGAATATGATTACCGCGCAACTTTCAAAATATATTCCGGAGCGGCCGATTGTGACGGTGAGCAAAGTGCAAAGTTACACCATACCGATAACGGTTCTCGGGCAGGTGAAAACACCGGGCGAGCATCAGATTCCGGTGAATGCGACCATACAAGGGGCGTTAGTGGCAGCCGGCGGCACGACCCCTGGGGCGCGGCTTGATAAGATTCGTCTCTTTTCCCGTACCGCGGCCAATGACGAGCACACCGAAGTCAATCTGCTTGATTTCTTTAACAAAGCCAACCCAAAGCTGTTGCCGCCGCTGGAAGAGGGTAACATCATCGTCGTTCCCGGGCATCCGCTGTCACTCGGCGCCAATGATCTCAAGGTGGTGGGCGAAGTACATAATCCTGGACCTTATACCGCTTATGAGGGCGCCAACATATTAGACTTGATCTTTATTGCCGGCGGCCCGACAACCGAGGCCGATCTGAAAAAAACTCGCATTTTGTCGCCGAATAATCCGGGAACGCGGCAGAAGGAAATCAACCTGGAGAGCCTGCTGACCGCGAAAGAGGTGCAACAACTACCTTTAATCAATCCCGGCGACATTGTTTATGTCCCCAAAAGAAAAAATTCTCTTGGCCGCACGCTGCTCTCTGTCACCCGCGATATCATCAGCCTTGGTTCTTTATTTTTGATTTTTGAGCGCTTCTAAGCCGTGCGGCAAACAGAGCCAGTTTTTTCCCACAGATCACGTGAGCATCGGTCCGGGAGCTTTACCCGTCATTCGCGAATAGCATTTCATCATGATCGACTCTAAAAATGGCCATCCCGGTCCGCCCGTGGAATCAAATTTTAAGCAGACCAATCCCTTGCGCGCTTATGTGGATTTGATTTTGCGGCGCAAGTGGACCATTATCATCGTTTTCGTTGGCGTTATTTCTTCCACACTCATTTACAATCTGACTCGCCCCGACGTTTATATGGCCCGATCGGTTTTGATGGTTGAGTCTCAAAACGTCGATCTTGGCCCCGGTGCGCCGATGGCCTTTCAAGAGACGGTCCGGCCGCTTGGTTTTTATCAGACCGTCTTGAGCAGCCGGCGCTTTCGCGAGCAGTCCGCCAAGGATTTTCTCGCCGGCGCCAATGAATTGCCGCAGCCGATTTCGCCTAATGAGGTGGGGCCATTGCTCAACCAGAACTTGGGGCTGAGCAAGTCGCAATATCAGGACTTTATCGAGTTGAGCGCCAAAGCTTATGATCCCGATGTGGCCTACCTCTTGTGCTCGGTGGCAACGCAGAATCTCAAAAATCGCTGCCAAGAGATCGAGCAGGAGGAAACCCAAAACGAGGCGGGCTTCATCGAAAAGCAAATCCTGTTGGCTCAGGGAAAATTGGAAGAGGCGGATGAGGCTTTGCAGCAGTTCAAAGGCAAATCCAACATCAGCGTTGCGAGTAAAGATGGAGATATTGTTAGCCAGTTGGCGGAATTAGAAAACAAGCTCACCGAGGTGCAGGCGCAACGAGAAATGGCCGAGATCAATTTGCAATCTTACGAGGCGCGCCTCAAGCAGTTGCCGGGAACGAGTTTGGTTGATCTTAATTTCAACCAATCGCCGGAGGTGATCCGTTTGAAATCTGAGAT
>Ga0247727_10016522_pt1 | contig 11896 bp, 8 predicted proteins | sample WisWelCaveWW1625_FD_202498 | JGI IMG/M metagenome (GOLD analysis project Ga0247727, IMG submission 202498) | Biofilm microbial communities from Wishing Well Cave, Virginia, United States - WW16-25 | ecosystem: Environmental > Aquatic > Deep subsurface > Groundwater > Cave microbial mat | place...
GGCGCTGGTGGGATTCCTCGTGGCCGCGCTGATCCTCTCGCCAGAGTCCCTCGCAGCGGTGCGCGCGGCGCTTGCCAACCAGCTGCAGCGCTCGATCAACCTGCTGCTCGGCTCGGTGCTGGCGAGCATCAGCCTGACGATCCCGGCGGTGCTGGCCATCGGCCTAGTTACCGATCGCACGGTGGTGCTGGGACTGGAGCCGGTGGACGTGATCCTGCTGGTGCTGACGCTGGGCGTGAGCACGCTCACCTTCGGCAGCGGGCGCACCAACATCCTGCTGGGCGCGGTGCACCTGCTCCTGTTCTTCTCCTACGTGATTTTGATATTCGAAAGGTAGAACTGCGGGGGCGGATCAGGCGACTTGCAGCTTTGCCAGCGCCACGGCGAGCCATTTCACGCCCTGGCGCCCGAAATTCACCTGCACCCGCGCATCGCCGCCGTCGCCTTCGGCATCGACGATCACGCCGGCGCCGAACTTCGGGTGCGTGACGCTCTGGCCGATGCGGAAGCCGGGACCGGGGCTGGACTCGAAGAAAGGTTTTGTCCTTTTCGGGGTGTCGAACAAAAACGCTTTTGAGCGCGAAAACCTCGGCGTCAGCCACTTTTTCAGGCCCTCGGGAATTTCTGCCAGGAAGCGCGAAGGCAGGCTGTAGCGCGTCTGGCCGTGCAGCATGCGGGTCTGCGCGAACGAGAGGTACAGGCGCTCGCGCGCGCGCGTGATCGCGACGTAGGCGAGGCGCCGCTCCTCCTCCAGGCCGTCCTGCTCGAGCAGGCTCTGATCGTGCGGGAACAGGCCCTCTTCGAGGCCGCTCATGAATACGGCGTTGAATTCGAGCCCCTTGGCCGAGTGCACCGTCATCAGCTGCAGCGCGTCCTGGCCTTCGGCGGCCTGGTGTTCGCCCGCTTCCAGCGCGGCATGGGTGAGGAACGCGACGAGCGGACTAGCTTCTTCGCCGGATTCGCTCGAACGTTCTTCTGTCATGCGTTCGTCTTGCACGAAAGCTGCCGCGGCATTGACCAGTTCCTCCAGGTTCTCGATGCGGTCGGCGCCTTCGCGCTCGTTCTTGTAATGCTCGATCAGGCCGCTGCGATGGATCACGTGCTCGACGGTTTCCGGCAGCGTGAGTTGCCTTGTTTCGCTTTGCAGTTCGTCAATCAGCTTTTTGAACAACGATCCCTTGCCGGATGAAACATCAACAGCGGCCAACAGCGAAACTCCTTTCTGCTTCGCCGCATCCTGCAGGTGCTCGATCGAGCGCGCGCCGATGCCGCGCGGCGGGAAGTTGGCGACGCGCAGGAACGAATTGTCGTCCGCCGGAAAAGCGATCAGGCGCAAATAGGCAAGCGCGTGCTTGACCTCGGCGCGCTCGAAGAAACGCAGCCCGCCGTAGACACGGTAAGGGATGACCGCGCCGAACAGCGCATGCTCCAGCACGCGCGACTGCGCGTTCGAGCGGTACAGCACCGCGATGTCCACGAGGCGCATGCCTTGGTGCCTGAGCGCGCCCACTTCCTCGGTGATGAAGCGCGCCTCGCCGGCATCGCTGTCCCCCTGGAACACGCGCAGCGGGTCGCCCTGCCCCGCAGCGGTCCAGAGGTTCTTGCCCAGGCGCTTCACGTTATTGGCGATCAGCGCGTTCGCCGCGTCGAGGATATTGCCCTGCGAGCGGTAGTTCTGCTCCAGGCGGATCACCTTGCCTTTGGCGAATTCCTGCTCGAACTCGGCCAGGTTGCCGACGTTGGCGCCGCGAAAACCGTAAATCGACTGATCGTCGTCGCCGACCGCGAACAGGCGCGATGCGGCGCCCGCGAACAGCTTGAGCCACCGGTACTGCAGCCGGTTGGTGTCCTGGAACTCGTCCACCAGGATGTAGCGGAAGCGCTGCGAGTAGTGCTGGCGCAGAATTTCATTTCTATTCAACAATTCAAAACTTCGCAACAGCAATTCCGCGAAATCCACGACGCCCTCGCGCTGGCACTGCTCGTCGTAGGAGGCGAAGAACTCCGCCTGGCGGCGGGTCAGGTCGTCGCCCGCTGGCACATCGCGCGCGCGCAGCCCCTCTTCCTTCTGCGCGTTGATGAAGCGCTGCAGGTCGCGCGCCGGGAAGCGGTCCTCGTCGATGTTGAGCGAGCGGGCGAGCCGTTTCACCGCGGAGAGCTGGTCCTGCGTATCGAGGATCTGGAACTCGCGCGGCAGCCCGGCTTCCTGGTGGTGCGCGCGCAAGAGCCGGTTCGCGAGGCCGTGGAAGGTGCCGATCCACAGTCCGCGCGGGCTCACCGGCAGCATCGCCGTGAGGCGCGTGGCCATCTCGCGCGCCGCCTTGTTGGTGAAGGTCACCGCCAGCACGCCGCCCGGCGTGACGTGGCCGGACTTGATCAGCCAGGCGATGCGGGTGGTGAGGACCCGGGTCTTGCCGCTGCCCGCGCCGGCGAGCACCAGCGCGTGGCCCGCAGCCTCCCCCTCGGGCAGCGTAACCGCGTCGAGCTGTTCCGGATTGAGAAGTTCAAGATGCAAAGACAAGCCCGACGATTATAAGGGTCGATTGGGTGAGAGCACGCATGGAGATCGGCCAACTACCGAAGCCATTGCACACGAACGTTGCGGCAGGCGTAACATCTGACAATCGAAGGGGCTTACGTGAATCCGATCAGACTTTCTCGTCCACCGATTCGCGAAGCGATTCTAGACATTCAGACGGATGGGCCGCAGGACATTTCAGCAATCCAGAAGCTGGCGGAAACATTTGGACGAGGCACGGGTCTAACCAAGATAGGGACCATGCGCGCAGGCATTGTCGAAATGGCAATGGCGGCTGGACAGGCTTTTTCAGGCAAAGCAAATGATATCGGGGTTGTCGGATTTCGCGCGGAAGACGACCCTCTTACTCGCGTCGCGCAGTTTCGAAACACCGGTTTTGGATACAGCTTGATCGGAAACTACGACACGTGGGAGAGCTTCCGGGATCGAGCAATTGTGCCCGCCCGCCAGTTTCTGGCTCTTCCGGGGGTCGGACAAATCAAGCGCGTTGCGCTGCGCTACGTGAACGTGATTCAGTTCCCGGGTCCAAGGGTAGATCTGGACGAATATCTTCCAGCGGCGCCTAAGGTACCCACGGAACTGCCGCAGGTAGTCGGAAGCTTTCTCTCAAGAATTGTGCTTCCCATCCCTGACGCCCGACTAGTAGCTATAATCACTCAAGCAATAGACGAAAGTGCTAGGCCCACACCATCTGTCATACTTGATATTGACGTGTACTATCAAGAGGTGCTCGCAGCAGACATGGACGCCGTGCTCCCGATTCTTGAGACGATTCGCACTTGGAAGAATAAAATCTTCTTCTCATTCGTCAACGAGAAAACTGTAAGGCTTCACTCGTGAGCGAACTCATTCTTCAAGGTGTTGGTTCATTCGGGTTTCGTGTCGCTGGAACTGGCTTTGCAAGCGAGGCCAGCCGAGAAATTCAGCAGTGGCACCGCCAACTACAGCTTCACTATCCTGCTAGGGAACGTGCAGCGCAAGAGATGATGAGTTTCCTTGATGAGCAAGTAGCAACGAACTGGCTTGGAACAGCGTCGAAAGCAGCGGACATTGGTGCAGTACAGGCGGGATTGCGTTTTCTCGCGCTGCTGCCTCCGACCTATCTAACGACCTTGGAAATCTCGCCGGAGAACGACGGTGCAATAGGTTTCGACTGGTACGTAGATGCTCAGCGACAACTATCGATTGTGCTTGGTGCTAGCGGGGAGTTGCACTACGCAGCGATTGTTGGACCAATTGAACGCGCAAGCGGTAGATTGTTGTTCGATGATTCGATTCCTGAAGACATTGTTCGGTTACTCCGCCGAACCACCCAGAGCTGATCGCTCTGTTCAGCGGGCAATTCCAAACGGAGTTCCGCTCACTAGATTTCTGTTTTCGGACAAGCTTTTTGCCCGCACCACAGGTCGAATAAAGCGACAAGCATTTGTTCCACCGGCGAACGCACGCCTTTCGGTATTTCAGATTGTCGACCTTGCCGATGGGGAGATCTGGCGAATCGGAAACGATGTCGTCGGACGAACAAGAGGTGAACCGCCACGCGGGCGTGCAGATGTGAACATCGACAAAGTTCGAGAACAATCTCTAGATGTTTTGCCAGATATTTCGACGCACGAGCGCCACGCGAACATTGTGGGCTGGCCGGCCGAGAGGGAAAGGGTACTCGCAATATCGCTAGAGCTTGCCGACAAGGCGAAGCTCGAGCTTCCTGCCGAGCCTAGATCATCCTAGTTGGCCCAGCCCGCGCGAGGGGTTTACTGCGCCCGCACCTTCTATTCACTGGCTCAGTCGAGCTTGATGTTCAGTTCCCTGGTCAGCCGGGCGTACATTGCGTAGTCCTCGCGATACAGCCGGGTGAATTCCTGCGGCGTCCCGCCCACGGGTTCCAGCCCGCTTTGCGCGAAACGCTCGCGCACCGACGGCTCGGCGAGTGCCCTGCCGATTTCCGCGTTGAGGCGCGTGACCGCTTCGGCGGGCGAGCCCGCCGCCAGAAAGAGTCCCAGCCATTGCTCGAGCACCAGTCCGCGCTGGCCCGCCTCTTCGTAGGTCGGCACATCCGGCAGCGATGCGGAGCGCGCGCGCGTCGTCTGCGCCAGGATCTTGAGCTTTCCCGCACGGTAATGCGGCAGCAGCGGGGTATTGCCGAGCGAGCCCAGCGGCACCTGCCCGCCGACCAGATCGGTGACCGCCTGGCCGCCGCCCTTGTAGGGGACGTGCGTGAGCTGGATTCCGGCAAGCTTCGCGAACCACTCGCCGGCCATGTGCTGCAGCGAACCCGCACCCGAGGTGGCGTAGCCCAGGCCCGGCTTCGACTTTGCCAGCGCGATCAACTCGGCGACCGTGTTGACGCCCACCGAGGGATGCGCAGCGAGCACCACCGGCTGGCGCGTGAGTTGCACCACCGGCACGAAATCCTTCGCCGGATCGAAACCGAGCTTGTACAGGTGCGGCGTCGAGGCAAGAGCGTCGGCCGTCGCCAGCACCAGATGACCGTCGGCCGGTTGCTTGACCACATATTCGGCAGCGACGTTGCCGCTTGCGCCGGTGCGGTTCTCGACCAGCACCGGCTGCCCCAGCGCCGGCGCGATGCGCTCGGCAATTACCCGCACCGCGATGTCGGTCGAGCCGCCGGGCGGGAACGCAACCACCATGCGGATCGCCTTCTGCGGCCAGGCCTGCGCCTGGACCGCCGTCCCGATGGCCAGCAATACGGGAAAAAGGAGTCTTCTCAGGTGGAAACCTTCGGCTCGGTCACGCCGGGTTGACCGCGCAGTCTAGCAGCCAGCGCCTCGGCCTCCGCTTTCGACGGCAGGTTGCCGATGCGAACGTGATAGACGGTCGCCTCGCCTGAGCGGCCAGGCCGGATCTCCGCGGCGTAGCCGGCATCGCGCAACCGGTCGTACAGCGCCAGCGCGCCCGCTTGCGACTCGGCGCTTGCCAGCGTCACCCGCCACTTGCCGCCGCGCCGCGCCGCGCCCTTGCCCGTCTCGATCTCGGTTTCCAGCGCCCATTGCCTGAGCTGCTCGGGCGCGGCGAAACCGACCGGTTGCGTCTGACCCTTCTCGCGCCGGTAGAACTGGCGCGCCTGGTCCATCAGCACCGGCTTCTCGCCTTCGGCGCCGACCTCGATCGCGCCCTCGATCAGGCAGACGATCTGCCGGTCGGTGGTGGACTTGCCCCACAGGTCGGTGCCACGGATGCCCGCGGTCACCGTCGCCACCGTGATGCTGACCTGCCGGCGCCGCGCTTTGGCAATCACGTCGGTGGTAAATCTGAATGCGCCTTGGGCGACGCGCAGCGCCGCCTTGAAGACGCCGCCGCTGTCCGGGTTGATGTCGTTGACCTGCAGCGAGGCGTTCTCGCCCAGTTTCACCAGACTGCCCTCGGCGAGCTTGACCAGCGCGCGCGCGCCACCGCCTGTCGTCACCACGTCGCCACCCTTCAGTTCCATGCCGACCGCGAGCGGCCTGCGCTCGCCGCTGCGTTCGACCCAGGCGGGCATTTGCACGCCTTCCACCGCCGCCGCGGGTTGCGCAAGCGACGCTGGCGCGAATGCGGAGATGGCCGCTGCCAAAATCAACCCACAGATGCGTTTCATCGGAAGCTCCCGTTTCGTCATTAGCCGCTATACGGGCGCGGCCCGGCGCCGGATGCGCCCCGCATTGACCCTCTATAATCCGCGCTTTGCGCCAAATCGGTCACATGCAGGAGCGGTACCAACCCCGCAGCATCGAGCGCGATTCCCAGTCGTACTGGGAATCGAAGGGGTCGTTCCACGTCACCGAAGACCCGTCGCGGCCCAAATTCTATTGCCTGTCGATGTTTCCCTACCCCTCCGGGATACTGCACATGGGGCACGTCAGGAACTACACCATCGGCGACGTCCTTTCCCGGCACTACCGGATGCGGGGCATGAACGTGCTGCAGCCGATGGGCTGGGACGCGTTCGGCCTGCCCGCCGAGAACGCGGCGATGGCGGCCAAGGTCCCGCCCGCGAAATGGACGCGCGACAACATCGTGTACATGAAGCAGCAGCTGAAGGGCCTTGGCTTCGCCCTCGACTGGGACCGCGAGCTCGCCACCTGCGACGCGAGCTACTACAAGTGGAACCAATGGCTGTTCACGCGCCTCTACCGGAAAGGCCTCGCCTACAAGAAGACCGGCGTCGTCAACTGGGACCCGGTGGACCAGACCGTACTCGCCAACGAGCAGGTAATCGACGGCTGCGGCTGGCGCACCGGCGCGCCGGTGGAAAAGCGCGAAATCCCGATGTACTTCTTTCGCATCACCGCCTACGCGCAGGAGCTGCTCGACGCGCTTCAGGGACTGTCCGGCTGGCCCGAGCAGGTCAAGCTGATGCAAAAGAACTGGATCGGCCGCTCCGAAGGCGTCCGGGTCGGCTTCCCCTACGAGCTGGGCGGCGAGAAAAAGACGCTCTGGGTCTTTACTACCCGGGCCGACACGCTCTTGGGCACGACGTTCTGCGCCGTTGCCGCGGAGCATCCGATCGCAGCATCGGCCGCGAAAACGAATCCTGCCCTGGCCGCATTCATTGAGGAATGCAAACGCGGGTCCGTGGTCGAGGCGGAGTTGGCGCAAATAGAGAAAAAGGGCATGCCCACCGGCATTTTTGTCGCGCACCCGATCAGCGGAGAAAAACTTCCCGTCTGGGTGGGCAATTACGTCCTCATGACCTATGGCGAAGGCGCGGTGATGGGCGTGCCGGCGCACGATGAACGGGATTTTCACTTCGCGAACAAGTACGCCTTGCCGATCCCGCAAGTCATCAAATGTGAATCGCCCCGGGCCGCTGCCTTCAGAACCGCCCTGAACGAGGGTGCCGAAGCCGCGGACGATCCATCCATCTGGGAATTCTCCAAGGAATTCGGTGATCCCTTGCGCGAGGGCCAGGACGCGTTCCAGGAAAAACTCGAAGAACTCTCGAAGTTTTCCACGAACCAGTGGCGCGAGTGGTATGTCGAGCACGGGACATGTATCAACTCCGGCAAGTACGACGGCCTGGACTTCCAGGCTTCCGTCGACGCCATCGCGGCCGACCTGAAGGCAAGAAACATGGGTGAAAAGCAGGTGCAGTGGCGCCTGCGCGACTGGGGCATCTCGCGCCAGCGCTACTGGGGCTGCCCGATCCCGATCGTGCATTGCGCGGCCTGCGGCGACGTGCCGGTGCCGGATGACCAGCTGCCGGTGGTGCTGCCCGAGCACCTGGTGCCCGACGGCACGGGAAATCCGCTCGCCAGGCTGCCTGCGTTTTACCAAACGACCTGCCCGTCCTGCGGCCAGCCGGCCAAGCGCGAAACCGACACCATGGACACTTTCGTCGATTCGTCCTGGTATTTCGCACGCTACGCCTGCCCCGACCAGGACCAGGCGATGGTGGACGGGCGCGCGAAATACTGGATGGCGGTGGACCAGTACATCGGCGGCATCGAGCACGCCATCCTGCACCTGCTCTACTCGCGCTTCTTCCAACGCGTGATGCGCGACGAGGGCCTGCTGCCCGGCGCCGAACCCTTCACCAAGCTGCTGACGCAGGGCATGGTGCTCGCCGAGTCCTATTACCGCGACACGCCGGAGGGCCGGCGCGAATGGGTGCAGCCCTCCGAGGTGCGGGTCACCCGCGACGCCAGGGGAAAAATCCTTTCTGCAAAAAAGCAGGACGGCACGGATGTGGTATTCGACGGCATCGGCACCATGTCCAAGTCGAGGAACAACGGCGTCGACCCGCGGCAGCTGATCGAGAAGTACGGCGCCGATACCGCGCGCTTCTTCATCATCTTCGCCTCGCCGCCGACCAGCACGCTCGAGTGGTCGGACGAGGGCGTCGAAGGCTCGTACCGGTTTTTGAAGCGGCTGTGGAGCTATTGCGCGAAGTTTGATCAACCTGGTCCAACCATGTCGACTGGATTGCAAGAGGCCACGCGATTCGAAATTCATTCGGTTCTAAAGCAGGCGAATTACGACCTGCAGAAACTCCAGTTCAATACAGTGGCGTCGGCCACAATGAAAATTTTGAACTCACTCGAGCGGTTTGCCGGCGGAAGAAACAAAGTTACTGAGGAGGGTTTGTCGATCCTGCTGCGGCTACTCTCGCCGATAACCCCTCACATCTGTCATGTACTTTGGCGTGAGCTTGGTTACGGTGAAGATGTGATGACGGCCGAGTGGCCGTTGCCCAACGACGATGCGCTGGAACAGGATGAAATCGAATACGTTGTTCAGATCGGCGGCAAGACACGCGGCAATCTGCGCGCACCCAAGACCGCTGACCAAAGCGCGCTGGAGGCGCTGCTCAAGGCAAGCGAGGTGGCGCAAAAATACTTGATCGGCAAGACGATCAAGAGGATCATCGTTGTTCCCGGTCGCCTGATCAACGTCGTCGTTTGATGCGCATCCTCATCGCAACCCTTTTCGCCAGCATGCTCGCCGCCTGCGGCTTCCAGCTGCGCGGCACCGCCGCGCTGCCCTTCGACACGCTCTACATGCCGCCCACCACGACCGCCGGGGTGGCGCTGGACCTGAAGCGCAATGTGCAGTCCGGCACGCGCACCATGGTGGTCGATGATCCGAACAAAGCCGAGGCGGTGCTCGAGTTTTCGCAGGAAGCGCGCGAGAAGCACATCCTGTCGCTGGCCGCGACCGGCCGCGTGCGCGAGTTCCAGCTGCGCTACCGCGTCGCCTTCCGCGTGCACGACGGCAAGGGCGGCGAATTCCTGCCGCTCAGCACGGTTCAGCTGACCCGGGACGTGACCTTCAACGATACCGACGTGCTCGCCAAGGAAACCGAGGAACTGCTGCTGTACCGCGACATGCAGTTCGACATGGTGCAGCAGATCATGCGACGCCTCGCCGCGGCGCAGCGGCCCAAGCCCGTCTCGCAGTAGGCTCGATCCGCGCGTGCAGATCAAGGCCGAGCAGCTCGAAGCGCAGCTCGCCAACGCGCTGGCGCGTTCCTCACCAGGCCTCGCCCCGGTCTATTTTATTCACGGTGACGAGGCGCTGCTGGCGCTAGAGGCCGCCGATGCCGTGCGCACGGCGGCGCGCAAGCGCGGTTACGACGACCGGGAAGTGTTCGTAGCGGGCAAGGGATTCGATTGGAGCGAGCTGCTAAACGCGGGTTCCAGTCTTTCGCTCTTTGGCGGCAAGAAAATCGTCGAGCTGCGCATCCCAAGCGGCAAGCCCGGCGTCGACGGCGGCGCAGCCATCGCGCGCTACTGCTCGAAGCCGAATCCGGACAATCTGTTGCTGGTCAGCATGCCCCGCCCCGAAGGTCCATTCTGGAAAGCCGCATGGTTCACGGCGCTCGCCACGGCCGGCGTGATCGCCGAAGTCCAGAGCGTCGACCGAACGCGCCTGCCGGACTGGATCCGCTCGAGGCTGGACCGCAACGGACAGAGCGTCGATCCGGAAGCCATGGAATACCTCGTCGACCGCGTCGAGGGAAACCTGCTGGCCGCCCACCAGGAGATCCAAAAGCTCGCGTTGCTCGCGCCGCGCGGAGAACTCGATATCGATGCGGTGCGCGGCGCCGTGGCCACGGTTGCGCGATTCGATCCGTTCGTCGCCAGCGATGCACTGCTCGCCGGAGATATGAAGCGTTACGTGCGGGCGATTGACGGATTGCGCGGCGAAGGCGAGTCCCCGGTGTACGTGCTGGTAATACTGGGCAGCGATCTGCAGGCGCTGGCGCGCGTTCAGGGGCTGGTCGCGGAAGGCCGCTCGGTAGACGAAGCCATCGGCCTTGCCAAGGTCTGGAAGCGGCGCCAGCCGGCGATCCGGACCGGGCAACGCAGGTTCGCGCCCGCCGCCGTACGCGACGCGGTCGCGCATGCCGCGCGCATCGACCGCGCCGCCAAAGGCGTCGGCGCGGGCGAACCCTGGGATGAGTTCATCACGCTGGGGTTAGAATTGCTGCATGGGATCCAAGCCCGCGCAGCTGCCGAGCACCTCGGTTGACATCGCCGCGTACATGCGCGAGCTCGGGCGCTCGGCGCGCGAGGCCGCGCGCGAACTGGCGCGCGCCGGCAGCGAGGCCAAGAACCGCGCATTATGCGCGATGGCAGGCGAGATCCGCGCCCGCGCGGGCGAACTGCTGGAGGCCAACCGCGCCGACGTCGAACAGGCAAGGCACGAAGGCCGCGATGGCGCCTTCGTCGACCGCCTCACGCTCGACGCCGCAAGCGTCGAGCAGATGGCCGGGGGGCTGGAAGACATCGCGTCGCTGGAGGACCCGATCGGCAAGATCAGCGAACTGGCGCGGCGCCCGACCGGCATCGAAGTCGGCCGCATGCGCGTGCCGCTTGGCGTCATCGGCATCATCTATGAATCGCGCCCGAACGTGACCGCGGATGCCGCCGGCTTGTGCCTGAAGGCCGGCAACGCCTGCATTCTGCGCGGCGGCTCCGAGGCGCTGCGTTCCAACCAGGCGATCGCGGCCTGCGTGCGCGCCGGCTTGAAGGCCGCCGGATTGCCCGAAGCCGCGGTGCAGGTGGTGGCGACCGCCGACCGCGCCGCGGTCGGCCACCTGATCACCATGAACGAATTCGTGGACATCATCGTGCCGCGCGGCGGCAAGCAGCTGATCGAGCGCCTCGCGCGCGAATCGAAGATCCCGATGATCAAGCACCTGGACGGCGTGTGCCACGTCTACATCGACGACCGCGCCGACCCGGAGATGGCGGTGCGCATCGCCGACAACGCCAAGACGCAGCGCTACGGCACCTGCAACACCATGGAGACGCTGCTGGTGGCGGAAGGAATCGCCGCGAAGGTCTTGCCTTTGATCGGTTCCATCTATAAGAACAAGAATGTCGAGATGCGCGGCGACGAAGCCACGCGCAAGCTCGTCAAGGACGCGAAGTCGGCATCCGAGCAGGACTACTACAGCGAATGGCTGGCGCCGATCGTTTCGATCCGCGTGGTCAAGGACCTCGACGAGGCGATCGCGCACATTGCCAAGTACGGCTCGCAGCACACCGACGCCATCGTCACCGCCGACCAGGCGCGCGCCGAACGCTTCCTGCGCGAAGTCGATTCGAGCTCGGTGATCGTGAACGCCTCGACCCGCTTCGCCGACGGCTACGAATACGGCCTCGGCGCCGAGATCGGCATCTCGACCGACAAGCTGCACGCGCGCGGCCCGGTCGGCCTCGAGGGCCTGACGACCCAGAAATACGTCGTGCTCGGGCACGGGGAAGTCCGCAATTAGTGGCGCCGCATTGACGCTTCGGGTCGGCATCCTCGGCGGCACCTTCGACCCGGTCCACAACGCCCACCTGGCGATCGCCAGCGCCGCATTGCGCGCGTTGGGCCTGGAAAAGATTCTCTGGCTGCCGACCG
>Ga0247727_10016523_pt1 | contig 11895 bp, 11 predicted proteins | sample WisWelCaveWW1625_FD_202498 | JGI IMG/M metagenome (GOLD analysis project Ga0247727, IMG submission 202498) | Biofilm microbial communities from Wishing Well Cave, Virginia, United States - WW16-25 | ecosystem: Environmental > Aquatic > Deep subsurface > Groundwater > Cave microbial mat | place...
AACTCTTCAATCACATCCGACAACTCTTCTTTGGGGATGCCAAGTTTGGGATAGAAATACGATTCGAAGATTTCCTGCAACGTGCGCGTTGGGTCTTCGCTTTCGTTCATCAAATTCATCCCCTGCGCCAGCGCGCGTAATATTACACCAGGTGCAACGCGGCTTCCCATATGCAATGCCAGCGCTTGAAAATACGCCGGGACAAATGCTTCCAGGTTTGTATCGAGCAGGGTGTCGTCAAGGTCAAACAACAAGGTAAGAGACATAAAGATATCAAGTTTCCAACTATTGAATCTCCCCTTGAAAGATTTCAGGATTTGACTTCAAATTTAAACGGCAGGGCATGACATTCCCCGCAACCCACCTGTGGTTCAGAAACTTTCTTCTGTGATTTTTCGCAGTAAGCATTCACCTGCACCCGGCGCAGGAACGCGGCTGAAAACGGACGCCCGACCTTCGGACGCAACTGCATGAACTGGCACGCATTCGCCCTGGCAATCTCAGGCACGGGACAGAATTTACACAAGTCGCGCGACCATTCCTGCCCTGCGGCTTTGAGCAGACGACATTCTTCAATATTGCGGCCGCGGAAGTAATCGCCATAGAAGTGAGGACACTCAGTCCCAGCGGGAGTTTTCATATTTGCATTATAGGGTAAAAATATAAATAAATGATGAGCAGGCAGGCTGTTTAATTACCAAACCACTCGCTCCATTAAAAAGGTGACAGTCACTTTAAAAGTGACTGTCACCTGATTACAAACAAGTTATACACGCGTAACGTAATCACCCGTCTCGGTATTCACACGGATGGTGTCGCCCACCTTCACAAATTGGGGGCAATTTACTTCGAGACCGGTTTCGGTTTTGACTTTCTTTGTCACACCTGTGGCGGTATCACCGCGAATGGCGGTTTCGGCTTCGATCACTTTCAAGTCCACTGAGGAGGGAAATTCAACATCCAGGGGCGCCCCGTTATAGAAAGTCAACTTAACTTCCATGCCCTCTTTAAGATACAAAGCCGTATCGCCCAGCATATCGGCTTTGATGGCAGGTTGTTCAAACGTCACGTTGTCCATGAAATGATAGAAATCCCCATCCGTATACAAATAGGAAACATTATGAAAATCCAGGCTCACATCCTGCACAGATAAACCCGAGTTAAAGGTACGTTCGATGTTTGCCCCGGTTTGTAAATTGCGCGCCCTAATGCGAATGTTTGCATTACCGCGTCCTGTTTTGTTGTGGCTGTAATCCAGCACCTTGTAGAGACCGCCGTCCAGTTCAAAAGTCACGCCCTTGCGAAGTTCGTTTACGTCAATCATCCTTGCGTTTTCCTTGTGTGAGATTTTGTTGAAGCGGCGGGATTATAGCCCATGCCCAAAGGCGTGGCAAGGGAAGTATTGAGCTATTGGATGAGTCAGATTTCTATCATAACCCCGCATCCCGGGCTCGGATGACAGCCTGAGCGCGATCCGCCACTTGCAGTTTGCTGAAAATATTGGTGATGTGGTTGCTGACAGTCTTTCCGCTGATGACTAACTTATCAGCAATAGCCTTGTTGCTGGCGCCTTGCGACATCAACTGAAGGACTTCGCGCTCGCGGTCAGTGAGTTCAGGAAAAGCATCCGTTGGCACAGTCGGTTTGGACGCGGCGTTGAGGTTCTGAAAGAATATCATCATGCGCGCCGCAATCGCGGGACCAAACACGGCTTGACCACCCGCCACCGTGCGAATGGCTTGCAGGATGTCTTCGTGATGCGCGCCTTTGAGAACGTAGCCGCGCGCGCCAGCCTTCATCGCCGCGAACACGGAGGCGTCATCTTCGAGCATCGTCACCATGATGATGCCAAGACTCGGGTGCGCGCCCAGGGCGCGTCGCGTGGCTTCGATGCCATTGATACCCGGCATGTTAATGTCCATCAAGATTACATCTGGTTGCGAGGCTTCCGCTTGGGCAATAGCAGATTCTCCATCAGAAGCCTCGCTTATGACTTCAATGTCCGGCATGGCATTGAGCAAGGCGCGCAAGCCCTCACGGAAGAGAGCATGATCGTCGGCAATAAGAACGCGAATCTTTTTCATAAGATTACCTTGAGGTATATTCAACGATTTGAGAGGAGGAAAATCAGCGGGCAGGTCCGGATGAATCAATTGATAAACATGTTCCGAGCGTGTCAGGTCTTTGAGGTGATGCTCGCTGAGGTCATGCAGGGAGGCACTACCTGGGACGTGATCACGTACAAGGTCGGCTGTGGTGCTGGAAAGCAGAATTTGTCCGCCATGACCAACGCCCAGGATTCGCGCGACCCGGTTCAAGGTCTGGTTGGAGGCGTAGCCATCGCCGAGAGAATCGCTTGATGTCAATTCAGCGAGTCCGGTGTGAATCCCCATTCGGACGCGGATCGGAAAAGGCAAATCCCATGGCTCCGCGTGCAAATGACGTTGCGCGTCCAGCGCGGCGGAAACGGCGGATGGCGCGGTTGAGAAGGCAGCACAGAAAGCATCGCCGATGATTTGGAAGGCAACGCCGTCATTGGATTCAATTGCCTCGCGCAGGACGGCATGATGACGCGGCAAAGCGATCCTCATTTTTTCAGGGACAATTTCCCAGAGTTTTGTACTGCCTTCAATGTCGGTGAAGAGGAAAGTGACTGTGCCGGAAGGGAAGTCGGGTTTCATTTTGTTGAATGGCTTTATAAAACTACGGACGATCAACTGATGGAATTTGATCAGAATCTCTTGAGTTGATACTACCGCCAAGAGGCAACATCGCTGTGACGCGCGTGCCGCCGCGCGGCATAGGCTCAATCGTCAGTGTACCACCTAATTCTTCCGCGCGTTCACGCATCGAGCGCAGACCGACTCCGGCGCGCAGTTCGCGCGGCAGACCGATGCCATCGTCAACGATTTCGATTTGCAGGATGTTGGCGCGTCCATTGCCCGTTGTCGTGAATCGAATCGTACAATGTTTTGCGCGCGCATGACGGATGATATTGGTCAACGCTTCGAGGGCGATACGATAGGCGGCGACTTCAACAGCGGCGGGCAAAGACTGAAGATCAACAGGCAGTTCACTCACCTCCACCTGCAAGTCCCCACTCTCGTTATCACCGCGCAATACGTGAGCGCGAATCGCCTCAGCCAGCCCGCGTTCATCAAGCACCGGAGGACGCAAGCCATACACCAAGCGACGAACGTCACCGACTGTTTCCTGATTTTGCGTCAGCACTTGATCGAGCAATGATTCAACAGAATCAGGATCGCGCTTGAGCAATTGTTTTGCCGCGGCGAGTTTCAAACCTTGACTCGCCAGCGCGGGTCCCAGCCCATCATGGAGATCACGTCGCAGGCGGCGGCGTTCCTCCTCCACTGCGGTGACTAAACGTTGACGCGCAAGTTGCAGTTCGTTTGTCAGGCTCACGGCATGGACAGCCATGCCAGCCTGCCGCGCGATGTTCTCCAATAGGTGACGATCCATTGGGCTGAATGTCTCGCCCGATGCGCGCGGCGCGACGAGCAGTTGCCCAATGGTTTCGGATTGATAGACAAGTGGAAAACGAATCATATCGGATTGCGGAAGACCGAAAGAAATTGTCGGGGAGGAGATGCTTATAAATGATGAAACAGTTGTAGGGTGAGAGGCGAAGCGGTTTTCCATCGTGAGTTCAATTGCAACATAAGGAAGTTTCAATCTTTGCGCGACGGTTTCCACGAGTGAAGGCAAAACCGCGTCCGGCGCGAGGGCGGTCTCCAGTTGTTGTCCCAGGCGCGACAGCACGGTGATGGGGTCATCGCGCTCGCCATACATCATCCGATTGACGCCGCGTTGCAAGCGATCACGCAAGGGCTGGACTAGCACGGCGATCAAACCGGTTGCGAGAATCGAAACCAGCCAGTTAACGTTGGACTGCATGACCGTTCCCAGCACACCCACCGTTAGCACATAGATGCCGATGACCGAGGCTGTGAGCGTGCCATAGACCAGCGCGCGGTTAATGAGGATGTGGATGTCCCACAAGTGATAACGCCGAATCGCAAAGACAACAGAAACCGGCAGAAGCAGTTTAAGTAACTGACCCGAAGAGTAGATCACGAAATCCGAGGCCAGGTATGATGAGTCGAAAAAATTAATGCCTTCGTCCAGTAATTGCAGAATCAATCCCAGACTGGCGGCGAGCGCGCCCCAGACAATCCAGCGGATTTGCCAGCGTTGCGTTGCATCGGAACAATAGCGATAGCGATAAACCAGAGCGAACGCACCCGTGCCTAACATAGGCAGAAGAGTCAGCATGGCATTCAAGCGTGTCATGCGCCAGGGATATAGCGAGGGATAGAAAATTGCCAGTGCTATCCAGAGGATGATTATCCCGGTGAGGTAAAGAGTGGCGCGCGGAATAAATTTTCCAGTGGGGAACAGGTAGAAAAACACCGGCAACAATCCGATTGCAAACAAAAACCATAGATCGAATAATGCATTGTATCTGGTCCCCAATAGACGCTCTCGAAGATGCACAACCGGGACTGAGAGTCCGAGTAACAGAATGATAAATGTGAGCGATGCCAGGAGCGCCATCCAGTCGTCCGAGCGGCGCCAGAAAATCAGAAATCCTATCCCGGCGCAGATGATCGCAAAGACGATCTCGACTGCCATCACGTAGCCGACAGCGAATCCGCTTGTGAGACCCAATTGACGCAACAGCAACCCTTCTCCGCCTCCGCGCGTGACTGTGAGTTGGCGCGCGGGAAAATCGCCTGTCCGCACCCGAATGTTTACCGGCGAGCCTACATCGCTTACGAGGAGTTCCTCTGCCTGTTCCACTGACGTCACTGCAACATCGTTGACTGACAATAGAATGTCGCCTTCAAGGACACCCGCGTGCATTGCCGCGCCCAGCCAATATGGCGTTATGATGATCTCGCCTTTTTGATTTTGCCTCAACAGCGCCTGAATATCGCCTCGATAGGAATTGTAGGTATTCTCATAACGCGGCGACAGACCCGCCGTGAATAGGCCCAGCACAATGAAAGTAATAATCAACCATAAAACGCGCGCCGGGATTAACCAACGACGATTCAATCTTGTAGTTGTCGCGGGCGGTTGCATGGTTGCAGTATATCCCTGTTCCATATCGTTTGCTCCGTTAATTTCCACATTCAGGCTGAGTCTTTAGCCAGTCCAGCGCCGCAAGAATGACGGGGTCCTGGTCCGTGCCGAATTGCACCCAATCTGTTTTCACGTTTTCATCGGAGAGGATGGGTCCATCGTAGAGTTTTCCGTTTCGATCGGTTGAAAATGCGCCGCTGATGTAAATGATCGCGCCGTCACTGAGACCTGTAGCGATGTTCAACGTAGGAATTCCGCGCGTAGGCTCGCCAAATGTGCGTACTTTCTCCCGCCCTTCGAACGCAACGATAACCAGTTCTCCCGCCGCGCTGGTGGCACGGCTGATAAGCAGAGCCACTGGAGGCATCTCCCGTTTGGGCGTATAGATTCCACCTTCCACAAGACTCTCTTCACGCTCGTTGTCTGCCCAGAACACCTTGCCATCTAGATAGCGCCACAATTCGTGAGCGCCGTCCAGGTAGGCGAACCCACCGACATCGCCCTCGCCCATGATGGGCCCAAGCGCGGCAAGATAAGACCAAATGTCTCCGCCACCGATCCGCCGAATGTCAATGATCCAGCCGCATACAGGCTCTCGATCTATCTTACGAATGAGTTGGTGAGCCAAGCCAGGCCATGTCAGAGGGTAGCCTGAGTGACCGGTCGACTCAATATATCCGACTCCATTCGGTTCTACGCTCAACCGTCGTCCAACTGGCTTGTCCAAACGGTCAGCAGGAAAGGCTATTTGATCAACAGTGACCTCAATCAGTTGTACCTGTCCAGCGCGTCGCAAGGTTAGCTGGACTTGAGTGTTCGCGCCAAAGTCCAGTTCAGAGAAGGCAGGGTTATCGCGGAACGGTTTAGGCAAAGCGCCGTTGATCAATTCAATGACGTCACCGACGCGCACCCCAGCGCGCTCGGCAGGACCGCCGTGATCCACAACAATAACGGTGTTCTCCGGATAAACAGCCCACATCCCTGTATATCTGTCCGGTCGATCAGCCAAAGGGAGTTCCAGAGATGAGAAGCCGTCATCCAGGCGTTGAAGAGCCAGACGAATCGCAGGATGCGTATCGGCGGTTGTCTGCGGGTTCGGCGCCAATGCAAATGCCTCGCGCCGCACCTCCTCCCAATCCACATCATCGCCAAAGACGGCGTGGGTTTGAATCCAGTTCAACGCGTTTTCAAGATATTCCTTAGGCGGCTGTGGTTCGGGGGTGGGAATCAAGCCCGCGCAAGCCGATAACAAGGTTGTGAGAATAACGAGAAGGATTGTGAGTGAACGGAAGGCGTTCATTTTGAATTACTCCAAGGGGAGACTTCGGAAGTCTTTATGGAAACTGCACGATGGGAGTTCTATGAGGAAGACTTCCGAAGTCTATGTTTTATGGCGATGGAGGCGTGGGCACAGGAACCGCCACAATAGATGGACCAATTTCTGAATCAAGTGGAGAGGGCGTCTCAGATGAGACGGGTTGGACACTTGCCGCTGGAGGCATCGGAACTGGAACAGCAACAGGTATCAGATCGGCTTGCAGGGGATCTTGAACTGGTAATGAGACTATAACCAGAACTGTACCGACCAGCAAGACCAAACCTATGATGATAAGGATTGCGAGTTTGAGATTCGGCAATACCGCTTCGGGGAACTTATGATGAGAAACAGAAACATTTGCGTTCATGGGTAACTCCTTCGTTCATCAACTTCGGGTACAACTTTCATCATCAATATACACGATGAGCCATCCCGTTGTCATCGGAGTAACTCCTATTTTCCAACCTTATTTTTATTTCCTGGCGCGTGGGAGAATCTCCTATTTGAAGGAGATCGTGCAAAGGGGTGATGGTAGATTCAGTTTGATGTTTACGATACATCCGCGCAAAATAAGAAGCAGGGCGTCAATGCCCTGCTTCGGCTTCGGGGGATTCTTGAAGTAATTTGATTGCGTGTTCCAGCACAGGCAACACCACCTGAAAATTCTCCACCGCGCCTTTGGGACTGCCCGGCAGATTGATGATCAAAGTTTTCTTGCGAATGCCCGTTACGATCCGCGTCAACATCGCGTGAGGAGTGATCTTCAAACTGGCGGCGCGCATCGCTTCTGCAAGACCAGGCGCGTCGCGTTCGATGACTGCGCGCGTGGCTTCGGGTGTGACATCGCGCGGGGCGAAGCCAGTGCCGCCAGTCGTGAGGATCACATCCATTTCGGCGCTGTCCACCCACTTGATCAACGTCGCGCGGATGGCAGATTCGTCGTCGGGGAGAATCGCTTGTTTGGTCACAGACCAACCCTCGGCTTGGATAAGATGCGCCAGCGCGAGTCCAGATGTATCCGGGCGTTCGCCGCGCGCGGATCGATCAGAGAGAGTCAGAATCCCAAATCGAATCCGTTGCCCTGCCGAAGGTATCGAAGGGGTCATTGCAATTCTTTTCCGTACAAATGAATTTGGTCCATGCGCTGCCAGCCGCGCTGCCGGTAGAAATCTTCAACTTCGGGATTATCAAGAGTCACAAGCAGATAACTTTTCAGGCAGCCTTTTGCGCGCAATCTTGATTCGACCTCATCCATCAAGCGGGAGCCGATCCCCTGCCCGCGAAAGGATGCGGCGACCGCGAGGTGGTAGATGAGACCGCGGCGGCCATCGAAACCGCCAATTACAGAACCAACTATATTTTTATCAATCTCGGCAACCAGGAAGAGATCGAGGTCACGCGCGATTTTCTTTTCGATTTCAGCCGGAGTATCAGAGCGTCCGACATGCACGCCCTTTTCAATGCCCATCCACAATTCATGGACCTGTTCATAGTCTGCGGGAAAACGAAATTCACGGATGATGGGCGTTGATTTCACGGCAAATTTCATATACCGCAGGGGCAACCCGCCCAGCAAGAGTAAAATACCTTGACCATCTTGAAGGGTCGCCCTTATTGCATAAGGTGAGTTTCTATTTCAAAACCTTGAGCAGATCATCGGGCATAAAAGGCTTGAGCAAAAAATGATTCGCGCCGTGCTGTAAACATTCGTCTTTGACGTTCATGCCGGAGGTCATCACGATCCGCACATTCGCCAGCTCAGAGTTTTTACGAATTGCCTGAACGATCTCCATGCCGCTTTGTTTTCCGAGATGGACATCCATGAGGAGTGCGTCTGGTTTTTCAATTTGCACGGCGGCAGGGACATCGGAATTAACATCGAGAGCAACCACTTCATAGCCCTCCATTTTGAGCAGGGTTTTGAGCAACGATACCATGGTGTGATCATCTTCGGCGAGGAGAATTTTTGGCATATTTCTTGGCTTTCTTTAGCGCGGATTTTTTCTTGGGTGTTGCTTTTGCCTTCTTGGGTTTGGGAGCAGGCTCGAGCGCAGAGTCAAGCACTTCATCCACCGTATCCACAAACAGGAATTTCATGGATTTTTTGATCTCGTCCGGCACATCATCCAAATCCTGCTCATTGCGTTTGGGAAGAATGATTGTCCTCAATCCATTGCGATGACCGGCCAGAACTTTTTCTTTGACGCCTCCAATCGGCAGTACCTGACCGCGCAGTGTGATCTCGCCTGTCATACCGACCAACGGTTTCATTTTACGCCCTGAGGCAAGCGAGACCAGCGCGGTGGCAATCGTGACGCCTGCCGACGGTCCATCTTTGGGCTGCGCGCCCGATGGGATATGCAGGTGAATATCGGACTTGCTGAAGAACTCGTCGCTGAGACCCAGCGAATCGGCGCGGGAACGGACATAAGACAGGGCGGCGCGCGCCGATTCGTGCATCACGTTTCCGATCGAGCCGGTCATTTGAAAACCCTTGCCGCCCGGCATACTAGTGGCTTCCACAAATAATACATCGCCGCCATAGGGCGTCCATGCCAGCCCCGGCACAACGCCTGGAATCGAGATGCGCTGGTTCAACTCTTCGGCAGGCAGGAAGATGGGGTGATCGAGATATTCTTCCACAAGTTCCGGCGTGACCTTTACGCTTTTTAGTTTGCCTTCCGCGATCCGTGTGCCGACCTTGCGGCAAACCGCGCCGATCTTGCGCTCCAAATTGCGGACGCCCGCTTCACGCGTGTATTCGCGAATAATCTTTTTCAGGGCGTCGTCGGTAAACGTAATCTCTTTTTCACGCAAACTATTCTCGCGGATCTGGCGCGGCAACAAATAGCCTTTTGCAATCGAGGTCTTTTCACTTTCCGTATAGCCCGAAAGGAAGATCAACTCCATGCGATCAAGCAGGGGCCCTGGAATGGTCTCCAGCGTGTTGGCAGTTGTGATGAAGAAGACCTGTGAAAGATCATAAGCCACTTCGAGATAGTTATCGCGGAACTCGACATTCTGTTCGGGGTCGAGCACTTCCAGCAAAGCGGAGGCTGGGTCGCCGTGAAAATCATTGGTTAGTTTGTCAATCTCATCGAGCATGAAGACCGGGTTTTTTGATTCGATGCGGCGCAGCGATTGCAAAACGCGCCCGGGCATCGAGCCGATATACGTGCGGCGATGACCGCGAATCTCGGCTTCATCGCGCACGCCGCCGAGCGAGGCGCGCACAAACTTGCGATCCATGGCGTGCGCGATGGATTGTCCCAAAGAAGTTTTGCCCACACCAGGAGGTCCAACAAAACACAAGATCACGCCTTCGCGTTCGCGCCGGATCAAATCGTCCGAAGCCTTCTTCTTATCGTCCTTGCGATCCAGCCGCAACTTGCGAATGGCAAGGAATTCAAGAATACGCTCCTTGACATCCTCCAAACCAAAATGATCCTTGTCCAAAATTTTGCGTGCATGACGAATATCCAGGTTATCGTTTGTGGCTTTCGACCAGGGGACTGAAACCAGCCAGTCGAGATACGTGCGAATGACCCCGTATTCCGCCGCGGCAGAGGGCAAATGCGACAAACGCTCCAACTCCCTTTTCGCCTGCTTCGCGGCTTCTTCGGGCATTTTCGCCTCTTCGATCTTTTTACGAAATTCCTCTGTCTCTGCGGCTTGCTCGTCTTTTTCACCGAGTTCTTTTTGAATGGCTTTCATCTGCTCGCGCAGGAAATATTCACGCTGGACTTTTTCAATTTCGCCGCGCGCTTCATTCTGGATCTTCTGCCCGATCTGCAGCACTTCCGCTTCACGGACAAGCAAGCCGATCAGCTTCTTGAGTTTTTCCGCCGCCGAATCAATCGTAAGGATTTCCTGCGAGTCCTTTAATTCCATGCGCTGGAAGTTCGCGATCGTATACGCGGTCTGTAACGGGTCCTCCACCGAGGTGATTGATCCAGCCAATTCCTCAGGGAACGATGGGATCATCAGCGTGATCTGCTGGAATTGGTCGCGCGCATTACGAGCCAGCGCATCGATCTCGAGCCCCTGCTCGATCAACTCTGGCGCAAGTTCAATTTTTGCTTTGAGATATGGTTCTTCTGTTACAAACTCGCCCACCCGAAACCGCTCCATGCCCTGCACCAGCAAACGGATCGTGCCGTCAGGGGCGCGCAATAAACGATGGACAGTGGCAATCGTCCCAATCGAATAAAGATCCGCCGGACCTGGCGTTTCGAGTTCCGGGTTTTTGGATGCGATCAATCCAACAAGTTTATCGCCGCCGACAACTTCATCCACCAAACGGATCGAGCGCTGTTGTCCCACCGTAAGCGGGACGGCGGTTTGCGGGTACACCACCACCCCGCGCAGCGGCAGGATCGGCAGTACATCGGGATATTTTGTTGGGCTGGAGGTTTGAGGAGCATTGGGGTCAGCCAAATTTGAATCGCTTTGAGTGATGCGCGGAAACATGGATGACATCATCATGGATATCAATTCATTATCTTCTTCGCCAATCCATCGAAACAGGTCGTTGATGTTGGAGTGCCAGCGGGAGGCAGGCATAGTTTTATTCCACCTCGATCTGTCTTGAACTTGCCTTGGGAAGTTGGATCACCAGGAAACCGTCCTTGTATTCTGCAGACGATCTTTCGATTTCAATCGGAACGGGAATTTCCACTGCAATTTCAAATTTCCCAAACCTTATTTCCATTTGATGATAAGCGCGGCGCTCATATAGATCCGAGCGGTTCCCGCTGATCATCAACATATTGTTCTCAACAGCCACTTCAAAATCATCATCCTTCATCCCTGAAACCTCCACGCGCACAATGAAACTATCCTCCGTTTCATACATATCGGTCGGCGGGCTCCATATACTCGAGCGGACCTGCCAACTGACGGCATGAAAAATCTCACGACGCGTCTCAATCATGGCAGGGTGTAATTTGCGAACTATGGTAGGCATGGGCTATCTCCTGCTAACTCTTGCACTCAGAAATCTTTGAATAAAAAGTGTGCCCCTACCAGGAATCGAACCTGGATCAACGGTTTAGAAGACCGCTACTTTGTCCGTTAAGCTATAGGGGCAGTCAATATAATTGTATTACGTCCTTACGAAGAAGGCAAACCGCCCTGCTTCCCCTTTCAGTATGATAATCAGGCAGAATAAGGTCTAATCCCTTTATACACGCGCGGACCTGCAAGCGTTCGCAGAATCGTCTCAGCCGGGCGATGCAACTTCGCGCCGAGTTCATTGCAGGACATGGGCATATTTCCATTTGTGAGAAAGAGCCGAAAGGCTGCCTCCACCAGGGCGGTTTGCTGGGTAAGAAAATCCAGTTGCTTTACGCAATGCGTCATCAAAGCGTTCTGCACGCCGTCCACAGACTTTACCTCAGCGGTCAGCGGGTCCACCCAGTCAATCGTCTGCCCTTCTTCTATATTTGAAAAGGCTTCCTGGTGTTCCACAC
>Ga0247727_10016524_pt1 | contig 11895 bp, 8 predicted proteins | sample WisWelCaveWW1625_FD_202498 | JGI IMG/M metagenome (GOLD analysis project Ga0247727, IMG submission 202498) | Biofilm microbial communities from Wishing Well Cave, Virginia, United States - WW16-25 | ecosystem: Environmental > Aquatic > Deep subsurface > Groundwater > Cave microbial mat | place...
CTTCGGACACCGCGTGATGGGAACCGTGCTGAAGCTCAGGCAGAGGGACTTCCCGTGTCTCTATCCGGTCGCCGCTTGACGCCCCACTAACTTCTCCGCAAAATGCGCTGAAGTTACGAACAAAGAATCTATACGTGAGGGGGACGACGTGACATCGCCAGAAACCCTCGTAGGCCTGCAAGCTCGCCAGCCAGCCCCGTCCCCGAGCCCATGCTTTCTGCTCCTGTCCATCCCCATGTTCAGCGATGGTCCATCGGATTCCCCGGCTTCGGTCGATGGGGCGGTGCCACTGGCCGTCCGTGGCTTGACCGACCGTCGGAGCGTCATCACAGTAGCCACAGCGATTCGTCATCCTAAACACCTTGCCAGCGTTGCAGCCACGGACCGTGGCGGTCGATTCCTAGGGCTCGCCGACCACGGTGAAGTGCCACGGCTTGCGGGCCTGGCCGGTGAGATCGGCCATGACGTGCTTGACCGTGGTGTAGTCCTCGAACGAGTAGCGCGACAGGTCCGAGCCGAAGCCCGAGCGCCGCACGCCGCCGTGCGGCATCTCGGAGGCCAGCGGCAGGTGGTCGTTGATCCAGACTTCGCCGAAGCGCAGGTCGCGGGCGAGGCGCAGCGCCTTGAAGACATCGCGGGTCCAGACCGACGACGCCAGGCCGTAGTCGACCCCGTTGGCCTGCGCGACGATCTCCTCCTCGGTCTCGAACGACATCACGACGACCACCGGGCCGAAGATCTCGCGCTGCACGACCTCGTCCTCGTGGCGCGCCCCGGCGATGACGGTCGGCTCGTAGAAGAAGCCCGGGCCGTCGATCGGCCGGCCGCCGGCCAGGACTTCGAGGCGCGCGCCGCGCGCCCGCTCGACGAAACCGGCGACCCGGTCGCGCTGCGCCGCCGAGATCAGCGGCCCGATGTCGGTCGCCGCGTGGCGCGGGTCGCCGACGCGGATGCCCTTCACCGCGGCGACGAAGGCGCTCACGAAATCGCCATAGCGCGCCTTCTGGACATAGACCCGCGTCGCCGCGGTGCAATCCTGGCCGCTGTTGACGTAGCCGCCGACCACGGCGCCCTGCACGGCCGCGTCGAGATCGGCATCCTCGAAGACGATGAACGGCGCCTTCCCGCCGAGCTCGAGGTGCAGCCGCTTGACCGTCGGCGCCGCCTGCTCCATGACCAGGCTCCCGGTCGCCGTGTCGCCGGTCAGCGACACCATGTCGATGCCGGGATGGCGGCAGAGCGCCGCGCCGATCTCCGCCCCCGGCCCGGTGACGACGTTCAGGACCCCCGCCGGCAGGCCCGCCTCGAGCGCCGCCCGCGCCAGCGCTATCGCCGTGAACGGGGTCGCCGACGCCGGCTTGAGCACCACCGTGTTGCCGGCGGCGAGCGCCGGCCCGACCTTCCAGGCCGCCATCAGGTACGGGTAGTTCCAGGGTGCTATCGAGGCGACCACGCCGACCGGCTCGCGGCGCAGCAGGCTGGTCGAGCCGGGAGCGTACTCGCCCGCCGCGGCGCCGTCCAGGACGCGCGCCTGGGCCGCCATGAAGCGCAGGTTGTCGTGGGCGAAGGGCACGTCGGAGTTGCGCGACAGCTTGAGCGGCTTGCCGGTCTGGGTGGTCTCGAGGTCGGCGAGAGCGGCGGCCTCGCCCTCGAGCCGGTCGGTCACCTTCGCGAGCGCGGCCGCGCGCTCGCCCGGCGTCAGCCGCGACCAGGGGCCGAACGCCGCGCGCGCCGCCGCCACCGCCCGATCGACATCGGCCGCCCCGCCGTCCGGCACGGTCCCCGCCGGCCGCCCGGTCGCCGGGTCGAGCACCTCCCGCCGCCGGCCCGACGACGCCTCCACCGACTCGCCCCCGACGACCATCCGCATGTCGCGATCGCTCATGTGCGACTCCTTCCCGCCGGCGCGGCCGGCCTCACAGTCCCGGTGACCCGGCCGCAGCCGGCGCCGCCGCGGCCGGCTGTGCCGGCGCTGGCGCCACCGCCGCGGGCGGCGCCGGCGGCGCCGCGACGAACAGCCCCGGCGGCGCGATCGGCACCGACAGCGCGCGCGGCAGCCCCGGACCGGGGTTCGTCAGATCGATCTCGGCCTTCATCCCGCCGCACGCGTTCCAGCGGCGCACGATCACCCGCGCGCCCGCCGGCAGCGTGCCGCCGCGCGTCATCCAGACGGGGATGCGGGTCAGCCCCTCGAGGACCGCGAGGGACGGCTCGCCCGCATCGGGCGCGATCGCGATCACCAGGTCGCGGGTCGTCGCCGCCTCGACACCGGGCGCGACGCAGGCCCCCCGGGGACAGAGGACGTTGCGCAGCGAGTCGAGCCCGAGCGGCGAGTCGACGGTGTAATACGTGGCGTCGTCGCCGCGCAGCCGCCGGCCGTGGACCGGGTCCCAGCGCTCGACCCTGAGGGCCGAGCCGGCCGGCAGCGTGGCGAACCGCCCGCCACGATCCTCGGCGCGCGCCGGCGGGAACCAGAGATCGAGCCGGTTGCCATGCTCACGATCGTAGAGCAGCGGCGCGAGCGTCTCGACCGAGTCCCCGGTGCCGTAGTCGCAGACCTCCGATGGATCGGGCCGCTCGTCCGCCCGGAGCGGCTCGGCCACCGGGTCGAGCGTCGCGATGCGCAGGAGCGTCGCCGCATCGACCGCGCGCGGCTGCACGGTCACGTTCATCCAGGCCGACACGACGCTCTCCTGCATCAGCCGCCAGCGGTTCCAGTGGTCGAGGGCGCCGTCGCGGAAGGTCACGTCGCCCGCGGAGCCCGCCGCCGTGCCGACCTCGTAGATGGTGGCCCCATCCTCGACGCGCGTCACCTGGATCGCCGGCCGCAGCGGATCGGTCCAACCCGGCGCGCGCGTGTACCAGCGGCGGAAGGTCTCCTCGGGGAGGCCGCGCACCAGCTCCTTCGCCAGGTACTCGGTCTGCTGCAGCTCGAGCGTCCGGTGATCCGAGGTCCAGGTCTGCGGCTGCGCCAGGTGGGCGCATCCGGCAAGGGTCAGGCAGGCGGCAAGCGTCGCCGCGATTGCGATTCGCTGCATGGCGGAAGACCTCCATGGGGCGACGGGTGTCGCCATGCTGGTGTCCCGAGTCTGAAGTCCGTCGCCCATTGCGCCGGCCCTCGACGGCCCTGGCTTCGTTGGGCCTCCTCGGAATGGGTCCACCATGCCTTCGTCGGCCCGCCTTGCAGGGCAACGGACTTCAGACTCAGGACACCAGGAACCCGCCCGCGAAAGGTCAAGAGGACCGCGCGCGGGCCCCGGCCCGGCCCCGCTCCCGCGCCGCCGCGACGCGCCGCCGCGCGGTCGCTACGCCTTGAGCTCGCGCGCCATCCGGATGGCGCGCACGACGCCGTGGCTGGCGCGGGCGGCCATCACCTGCCGCTTCTTGCGCGCCGGGAGATTGCGGATGAGCCCCATGTACCGCCCCTGCAGGCGCAGCGCCCGGGTGACCGGGCGGCGGCGCGCCGCGGGCGCGGCGGGCGCGCTCCGGGCGGCGCTGAAATCGCGCGCCAGGCGGCGGAGCCCCGTGGTCAGCATGCGAAGACCCTTCTCGATATCGCGCATCGCCCGCGCTTTGCGGGCGCCCTTCGTTCGACGAGCCATCCGGCTTCCTCCCTCGACTTGTGGTGCGAAAGTCCGCCGCGATCAGAGCGCGGGAACCGCGGTCTTGCGCGGCGGATTGAAGAACGGCAGGGGCACGATCCGGGCCGTGGCCTTCCGCCGGGTCGCCTCGACCGTGATCTCGAACTCGACCGGCGTCCCGGGGACCGCCAGGTCCGCTTCGACGGTGGCGAGAGCGAGCATCTTCTTGAGCGTCGGCGACCAGGTCGTCGAGGTCGCCTTGCCGACCTGTCGGCGCCCGCGGTAGACCGGCACGGCGGCCCGCGAGGCGGCCGCGGCGACGTTCGGGGTCAGGCCGAACTTCGCGCATGCCGCCTCGACCGAGTCCCAGTCGAGCTCGATGCCGGCCAGCCGGCGCGACGGGCCGCCGCGGCGCATCTCGGCCTCGAGCGCCGCGCGGCCGACGAAGGGTCCTTTTTCGAGACTCACGAGGCGATCCCACCCGAGCTCGAAGGGCGACGACTTCTGGTCCTCGATCGTCGCCTTGCGGCAGGAGGTGTAGTCGACCTCGAGGAGCAGCAGGCCGGCCTCGATGCGCGCGACATCGAGGGCCAGCATGCCGGCCGGCCGGATGTCGAACGCGCGCCCCACCTCCATGAGATGGTCCCAGATCCTGCCGGCGTGCTCCCATGGCATCCAGATCTCGTAGCCGAGATCGCCGGTGTAGCCGTTGCGCGAGATCCCGACCGGCACGCCGGCGATCGCCCCCCGCGTCGCCCGGAAGTAGCGCAGGCCGGCGATGTCGGCCTCGGCCGCGGCCGCGAGCAGGCGCGCCGAAGTCGGGCCCTGCAGCGCCAGCGCCGCCACCTTCGCCGAGACGTCCTCGACGTCGATCGCGAGGCCCGCGGCGTTGTCGCGTATCCAGCGCAGGGTCGGATCGGCCGCGGTCCAGCGCCAGGTCGTCTCGCCGAGCCGCGTGATGGTGCCGTCGTCGACCACCTTGCCGTGCTCGTCGCACCATGGGGTGTAGACGACCTGGCCGACGGCCACCTTCGACATGTCGCGGGTGACGACGCGATCGACGAGCCGTCCCGCGTCGCGACCGCTGACCACGTACTTGTACAGCGGCGAGATGTCGATGAGGGCGGCGGCGTTGCGGATGGCGTTGTATTCGTGGTGGAAGTGCACCTCGTAGCTGCTGACCGCGTAGTAGCCCGCCCACTCGCGATAGCTGAGGCTGTCGCACAGGGCCAGAGTCCTGTCGTGGACGGCGGTTCCGGTCGGCACGGTCGATCCTCCCAGGCGCTGCTTTTGAAGGCGGGCATTATAGCCGCGCCCGGATCGGGCCGCAACCTCCGGCGGACGATTGTGCTCAATGCCGCGGGCGGCATCATCAATGACCTCGCCGCCCCGGCCGGGCCGCGCGGGCGTCGCCATGGACGCCCGCCCGGCGGCCGCCGCCCGGCGGCGGACGCGGCGGCCGCTCTTGATCGCGCCGGCGCGCTTCCATAGAATGACGCCTTCATCTGCAACGACGTTTCGCAATGCGCACCAGCGGTCGGGGCCGCGAGCGACGCGGCCGGTGCGCGGAGGGCGGCGATGGCCACACGGTACGACGCAATCATCATCGGGGGCGGGCACAACGGCCTGATCGCCGCCGCCTACCTTGCGAAGGCGGGCAGGAAGGTCGTGGCGCTCGAGCGCCGCCACGTCCTCGGCGGCGCCGCCGTGACCGAGGAGGTCTTCCCCGGCTTCCGCTTCTCGGTCTTCTCGTACGTCGTGTCGCTCCTGCGCCCCGAGATCATCCGCGACCTCGACCTGCCGCGCCACGGCCTCGAGATCCTGCCCCTCGACGGCACCTTCACGCCGATGCCGAACGGCGATTACCTGTGGCGCATGGACGACCACGCGCGCAGCATCCGCGAGATCGCCCGGCACTCGAAGACCGACGCCGAGGCCTACGAGGAGTTCGGCAAGGCGATGCAGGCGCTGTGCCGCTTCGTCCGCCCGATCCTCGCGATGCTCCCGCCCGACCCGACGAAGCCCGACTTCAAGGACATGCTGAACCTCCTGTTCCTCGGGCGGCGCTTCAAGGCGCTCCCCTACGAGGACCGCTACAACCTCGTGCAGCTGATGACCATGAGCGCGGCCGACTTCCTCGACCAGTGGTTCGAGACGCCGGCCCTCAAGGGGACGATGTCGGCGTCGGGGATCATCGGCACCTTCCTCGGCGTCCGCTCCCCCGGCACCGCCTACGTGCTGCTGCACCACTACATGGGCGAAATCGACGGCGCCTTCCGCGCCTGGGGATTCTCGAAGGGCGGCACCGGCGGCATCAGCAACGCCTGCGGCGCCGCCGCCCGCGCTTTCGGCGCCGAGATCCGCACCGAGGCGGCGGTGGCGCGCATCCTCGTGAAGGACGGCACGGCGAAGGGGGTCGTGCTCCAGAACGGCGACGAGATCCACGCCGACATCGTGGCCTCGAGCCTCGACCCGCGCCTGACCTTCCTGCGCCTGCTCGACCCGCGCCACCTGCCCGACGAGTTCGTCGAGGGGGTGAACCGGTACAAGTTCCGCGGCTCGTCCGGCAAGGTCAACCTGGCGCTCGACGCGCTCCCCGAGTTCACCTGCATGCCGGGAAAGGGGGCGCACCTGCGCGGCGCCATCTCGATCTCGCCGTCGATCGAGTACATGGAGCGCGCCTACGACGAGGCCAAGTACGGCGCGTTCTCGCGGCGGCCGTACATCGACTGCGTCATCCCCAGTCTCACCGACCCATCGGTGGCGCCGCCCGGCAAGCACGTCATGTCCTGCTTCGTGCAGTACGCCCCGTACAAGCTCAAGGAGGGGCCCGAGGACTGGGACAACCAGCGCGAGGCGTTCGGCGACACCGTCGTCAACACCCTCGCCGAGCACATGCCCAATCTCAAGAACATCATTCTGCACCGCCAGGTCATGACGCCGCTCGACATGGAGCGCATCGTCGGCCTGTCGGAGGGGAACATCTTCCAGGGCGAGCTCGGCCTCGAGCAGCTCTTCTTCCTGCGGCCGGTGGCGGGGTGGGCCCGGTTCCGCACGCCGGTGCGCAACCTCTATCTGTGCGGATCGGCGGCGCACCCCGGCGGCGGCATCATGGGCGCCCCGGGCCGCATGGCCGCCCTCGAAATCCTCAAGGACTGGAAGCGGGGGATCGCCTGACCATGAACGGCCGCACCGACACCCTGATCATCGGCGCAGGCCTCAACGGCCTCGTCACGGCGTACTACCTCGCGAAGGCCGGGCGGCGCCCGCTCGTCCTCGAGCGCCGCGCGGCGATCGGCGGCACCTGCTCGACCGGCGAGCTGGCGCCCGGCTTCCGCGTCCCGACGCTGCTGCATGCGACCGGGCCGCTGCGCCCGCGTCTCGCGGCCGAAATGGGCCTCGAGCGCCACGGTCTCGCCATGCTCGAGTCGGAGACCCGCCTGTTCTCGGTCTCCGCCGACGGCCGGCCGTTGGTGCTGTGGCGCGATCCGCGCCGCACGGCTGAATCCATCGCCGCTTTCTCGCCCGCCGACGCCGACAACTATCCGAAGTTCGGGGAGGCGGTGACGCGTCTCGCGGGGGCGCTCTCGGATCTTCTCGATATGACGCCGCCCGACATCGATCACCCGGGCTTGCGCGACATCACCGCCCTGCTGGGCACCGCCAGGAAGGTGCGCGCCCTCGGGCCGCGTGATTTCTACCGTCTGCTGCGCTGGATGCCCATGGCGGTGGCCGACGTCGCCGCCGAATGGTTCGAGACCGAGGTCCTGCGCGCCGCCATCGGCGCGCGCGCCGTCCTCGGGCAGGCGGCCGGCCCCTGGTCGGCCGGCACCGGCGCGAACTTCTTCCTGCGCGCCGCCGCCGACCCGCATGTCGCCGGATCGGTCGTGGCGCCGCGCGGCGGTCCGGGCGCCCTCGCCGAAGCGGTCGCCGGCGCCGCCCGCGCCGCCGGGGCGCAGATCCGCACCGGCGCCGACGTCGTCCGCATCGACATCGACCACGGCGTCGCCACCGGCGTCACCCTGCGGAGCGGCGAGCGGATCGACGCGCCGACGGTCGTCTCGGGCGCCGATCCGAAAGGCACGCTCCTGCGCCTGGTCGACCCGGCGCACATCGGCCCCGACATGCGCCGGCGCCTCCGGAACATCCGCAGCCGCGGGGTCACCGCCAAGGTCAACCTGGCGCTCGGCGGCCTGCCCACCTTCACCGCGCTCAAGGGGCTCGGGACCGATGCGGCCGCAGCCCTCGGCGGCCGCATCCTCGTAGCACCCGAGATCGACTACGTCGAGCGCGCCTTCGACGCCTCGAAGTACGGGCAGGTGTCGGATCAGCCGTTCCTCGAAGCGACCATCCCGTCGCTCCTCGACCCCACGCTCGCGCCGGCCGGGAAGCACGTGATGTCGGTGCTGGCACAGTTCGCCCCGTACCATCTGCGCGAGGGCGACTGGGCGGAGCGCCGCGACGCCCTCGGCGATCTCGTCGTGAAGACGCTGGCGGCGCGCGCCCCCGATCTTCCCGGGCTCGTCGAACACCGGCAGGTGATCACGCCGCGCGATCTCGAGGAGGATTGGGGCCTGACCGAGGGACACCTGTTCCAGGGCGAGGAGGCCCTCGACCAGATCTTCACGATGCGGCCGATCCTGGGCTTCGCCCGCTACCGCTCGCCGATCGCCGGGCTGTACATGTGCGGCGCCGGGACGCACCCGGGCGGCGGGCTCACCGGCGCCAACGGCCGCAGCGCGGCGCGCGCGATCCTCGCCGACCGGCGCTGACGCGGTCAGCCGCCGGCCGGCGACCCGATTCGGAACCGGGCCCGCCCGATCTCCGCCGCCCCGCCAGGGCGCATCTCGTCGACCCGCACCACGTACTCCCCGTCCGCCAGCCCGTCGATCGGCAGGTCGGCATCGTGCAGGGTCGGGTCGGCGCGATCCGCCTGCGCGTCATCGTGCAGGGCACGCGTCCGCACCACGTCGTCGCCGCGCAGCACCACGAGCCGCAGCTCCGGCGCGCCGCCCGGCGGCGCCGGCGGCGTGCGGAAGCCGCACGACACCCGCTCCCACGGGGCGAACCGGGTCCTGAGCGCCGGCCCGATGGTCGAGCCCATGAGTTGCTCCTCGTCCGATCGATCGCCGGGCCCCGGATCGACCTCGACCCACAGGCTGCGCTCGTCGAGAGAGTAGAGCGACACGCCCATGGCGCCGGCGGCGGCGCCGCCCGGCTCGAAGGCGAGGCGCACGGCGCCGATCGCCCCCGACTGCACGTCCGCCACGACCGCTGTGATCGTCTGGCTGCGATCCGGAAGACGCACGCGCGAGAAGAAATCGATCGCCAGCGGCCTTTCGGCTGTGGCGCGCGCCGCGTCGGGGGTCAGCAGGACGCGGCGCGCCAGCCGGAGCGTCTCGCGCCCGCCCTTGTCGATGGCCACGATCCCCACCTCGAGACGCGCCGCCGGTCCCCCCGCCTGCGGCAGGAACAGGACCTGGCCGGGCGGCAGGTAGAGCACCAGGTCGAACAGGCGTTCATTGCCCGCCGCCGGACCCACGACCGCCGCGAGGTCGAGGCGCATGTCGCCGTGCAATTCGGGCGCGACATGCGCCGCCTGGATGGCGCGCGTGCGCGTCTCCGCCGGCAGGTAGCGGGTGAAGCCGCGCCGGTAGCGCAGGAGGATTCCCCTGCGCTCCAGCTTGATGTTGACGGTGTGGTAGCGGCCGTCCGGCGGTCCCTCGGGCGCGTAGGCCAGCAGATAGTACCCCTCGGCGCTGCGCTCGACCGTGTCGAACGCGCCGAGCAGGTCGTTCGACGCCACCCGCACGCCGCCGGTGTCGAGCGCCAGGTTGGCGAGGGAGTTCGATCGGCGCGCGGCCGCGCCCACCTGGCCCGCCGTGCCGGCCGCCACGCCTTCGGTCTGCACGCTGTGCAGGGTGACATTGGCGCTGCCGGCCGACATCGCCAGAAGGCCGATGTCCAGCGTCAGCGCCAGGCGGGGATCGTTGAGCGCGTAGTCGGCCGCCGGGTTTTCCGGCACTCCCTCGCCGATGTAGACGACCGCCTTGTACCCGGGCCAGGGGGTGATCGCGTCGACCAGCGTGCGCAGCGCCCCCAGCACCCGTCCCATGAGCTCGGCGTCCTCGGAGGCGTACGAGCGCGCCATCAGGGTCGCCTCCCCCTGCATCCCTTCGGCTCCGAGACCGGCCTGCCGCGCCTCCTGGAGCTTCCTGTCGATCGCGGCGTTGCGCTCGATGCGCTCGCCGGCGTAGTCGGACATCCGCACGTTGTCAGCGATGCTGCGCTCGAGCGCCGCGCGCAGCGCCGCCCGGTCGCTCGTGAAGTCGCGCAGGATCTCGAGCCGGCGCTTCTGGCTGTAGGACGCGAGGCCGAACTGGTCGGTCGGCAGTCCCGGCCGATCGAGCATGGCGATCGCCGCCCGCCGGGCGTTGGTCATCTGGATCGGCGACGAGGTGGCGTCGTCGAAGAAGAGCAGGAAGCGGCGCGGCCAGTCCCCCCGGCCGGCCCGCGCCGGCCCGGCGCCGGCGGAGGGCGGCGCCGGAAGCGCCGCGCCCGCCGGCGCCGGCGGCCCCTCCGGCTGCGGGCCGCCGGGCAGCGGCAGCGCGCCGGGCGGCGGCTCGATCCACTCGAGCGAGACGATCGGCTCCGGGCGCGACCGGTTGTCGACCTTGAGGGTGAGGTCGCCGATCGCGAGGTCGCGAATCGGATTCCCCTTCCGATCGCGGGCGTAGACCTCGATCAGCACCAGCTCGCTGGTCGTGGTCTCGACGATCGGGGACGGGCGCGGTCGCTCAGGCGGGGGGGCGGGCGGCGGGGCGGGCTCCTGCGCGAGGGTCGCGGCGGCCGGCGCGAACGGCGGGGAGGCCGGCGCGCCGCCGCCGGGCGCGGAGGGCGGCGCCGCTCCCCAGGCCAGAAGGCCGGCCAAGAACCATACCCCTGTCCGCCGCCGGGACACCATTCGGTAGCCCTCGCTCGCCGGCCATTATAGGACCGGGCTGCGCGGTCCCGGCGTGCCCTTCGGTCCAGGCGCTCACGCGACCCGCACCCGCACGGCGCCCGCCGACGGCGCGGCCGGCTTCGACACGCGGGCTGCGCGCCGCTGGAGGAGATGATCGAGGGACAGAGGACCGGGGCCGCCGACCGCGATGTAGAGCAGGAGCGCGATGTAGGTGAACTCGACGAAGCCGAAGAGCGCCCCGGCGGAGGTCAGCTCCTCGAGGCGCGCCGTGGCGATCGCCACGGCCATCACGACGACCAGCGGCATCGCAGCCAGCCGGGTGCCGAGACCGGCGAGGAGGAGCGCCCCGCACACCAGCTCGGTCGCCGAGGCGAAGGGCGCCTGGATGCCGGGCGCCGGTATGCCGATGCTCGCGAAGAACTCGGTCACCTGCTCCAGATTGTGCAGCTTGCCCCATCCCGACAGCAGGAACACCCAGCCGACGGTGACGCGGGCAAGCTTCGGCGGCAGCCAGGCGAACCGGGAGGCGATCGCGAGGATCAGGGGGCGCATCATCATCAGGCGCGGCAGCAGGGTCATGCGTGGCTCCTTTCAAGGCCGCGGTCGGGCGGCTGCGGGCCGGGTCGGGACGGACGCCGCACGGGAGGGATTCCCCGGCGCGGGCGCCCGTTCCCCCGGCCACGCGCTTTCGATGCCGATGGGAGGGAGCGAGATTCGCGGTCAGCCGGCCAGGCCGGCGTACAGCTCCTCGTAGCGCCCCGCCGCGCGCTCCCAGGAGAAATCCTCGGCCATGGCGCGGCGTTGCAGTGAGAGCCATGCCCCGGGCTGCCGGGCGCGCAGGATCATCGCGCGGTGGACCGCGTGCGCCAGGCTCAAGGGGTCGATCCCGTCGAACACGAAACCGGTGCCGCGTCCGGGGTGGCCGTCCTCGTCGCGGACGGTGTCGGCCAGCCCGCCGGTGCGATGCACGACCGGCACGGTGCCGTAGCGCATGGCGTGCATCTGCACGAGACCGCACGGCTCGTAGCGCGACGGCACGAGCAGCAGATCGCTTCCGCCGACGACGAGGTGCGACAGCGGTTCGTTGAAGCCGATGTAGACGCCGACCCGGTCGGGATGGATGCGGCGCAGTTTCTCGAGACCGTCGACGATGCGCCGGTCCCCGGAGCCGAGGACCACGAGGTCGGCGCCGGAGCGCATCAGCATCGGCGCGGCCTCGAGCAGGACGTCGATTCCCTTCTGGTCGACCAGGCGCGAGACGACACCGAGGATCGGGCGGTCGGCCGTCGCCGGGACGGCGCCCGCGGCGCGCGGCGCGGGCGGCGGCCCGCCCGCCGCCCCGGCGCGGCG
>Ga0247727_10016525_pt1 | contig 11895 bp, 11 predicted proteins | sample WisWelCaveWW1625_FD_202498 | JGI IMG/M metagenome (GOLD analysis project Ga0247727, IMG submission 202498) | Biofilm microbial communities from Wishing Well Cave, Virginia, United States - WW16-25 | ecosystem: Environmental > Aquatic > Deep subsurface > Groundwater > Cave microbial mat | place...
CATATCTTCCTTTTCGGTTCATCAGTCTCTGCATACTATCAAAAAAAAATCAAGAAAGCAAGCATCGATTCAATCTCGCGTTTCCCCAAAATAAAGAGATTCACAGGTCACTTCTCACTTCTTACTTGACATTTCCCGAGCGATCAGGCATGTATTCACGTGAATTTGCACCGTGTCTGCCGTTTCATACGCATAGCCGCCACCGAGCGTGACGGCGATGGGAATCTTACGCTCTTTTGCCCAGCGGTAAATCAAACGATCACGTTGCGCCAACCCCTCAATAGTCAAGCTCAAGTCGCCCAACTGATCGTCTTCGTAAGGATCCGCTCCGGCCTGGTACAAAATCATCTCCGGCTGAACATCATCGAGTAAGGAAGGGATGTGTAAATTCATATGCCGGAGATATTCTTCATCCCTCACGCCATTGCGCAGATGAATGTCGACGTTGCTCTCTTCCTTGATCGGATAAAGATCGTGCTGGTGCATGGAAAAAGTAAAAACCGAATCATTGTCGCGAAAGATTGCCGCGGTGCCGTTGCCTTGATGAAGATCAAGATCGATGATCATCAAGCGCTTCACGCCTTTCTCGAATTGCATGGCTCGCGCCGCAACTGCAAGATCATTCAAATAGCAAAATCCTTCGGCTTTCTCGGCAAAGGCATGGTGAAATCCGCCGCCGATGTGCACGGCGCAGCTATGTGTCAATGCCAACTCAGCGGCGCAAATCGTGCCGCCGCACGCCAGCACGAACATGTCGACGATCTCGCGGCTCAACGGCAACTCGGAATATGCCGTTCGCGCGTTGATGCGACATTCGCGCAAATCATCAAGATACCCTTGGGAATGCACGCGCAAAAGCTGTTCATCCGTTGCCGGCGAGGGTTCGCAAAAAAACTCCACGGGCCAATGATGCTGATTCTTGAGCAGGTCGGCAACCATTCGATACTTGGCAACCGGGAAAACATGGTCGCCAAAATCGGCATGGTACTTCGGGGAATAGACCAGCGGTACGGGCACTTTATTCTCCTGAAAGTTTAGCAAGCGCCGGCGCTTTAATATAGGACGAAAAGCGAATAATGCAACCGCTGTTTTCTCAAGCAAGCGCAACCATTAAAGCGTTATGTAGTCACGTGTACTCCACTCGATACTGCGTTTTAGGCGATGCTGGCAGTCGAATGCGAGAAAAACCCTTGCGTGCCGAGAAATTTCTTATTATACTGCTGCCAACGAAACCGGAGAATGTTAGCCTGTTTAATTCATAAATCTGAACCGCCAAGCCGCCAAGGGCGCGAAGAAAAAACGCGAAGACAATACCCTATCACCTACAATATGAAAACCATGAAGCCATAAACAGTTAAACTTAAAAAACGTTTTAATAGTATTGAAATGAATCTCCTATAAATAGCATTAGCCGGCGCCATCAATAGTTATACATTTGTTCTTGGCGCACTTCGCGCCCTCGCGGTTCGTCTTGATGAATAATTCAAGTAGATGCCCTCCGCCATCAAAATTCCGCTAAAAAATTGAAAACCCAAAGACTCGAAGGCAGGCAGTGCGTGCTGCCCGCGTTGCAAAGCCGGCGGCGACACATCCAGTTGCTCATCATCAAACAAGGTCTGCCCGATGATAAAATTGTCGATCTGCTTGCCGAGGCCGAGCGTCAAAAAATTCCCATCCAACGCCTTCCCAAAAACGAGATCGACGCCATGGCCTTCGGCAAAAGCCACGGCGGCGTTCTGGCGTTGTGCTCGCCCAAGCCGCCGGCAAGCATGGACGAACTCATTCACATCGTTGAGACCCGCACCGCTCCTGCTCTCCTACTTCTTCTCGAAGGTGTCGAAGATTCGCAAAATCTCGGCTACACCTTACGCTCAGCCGAAGCGTTGGGAGCACAATCTCTTCTGCTAAAAAAACATTTATGGGATTTCGATGAAACCGCAGCTTCTCGCGCGTCATCCGGCGCCTATGAACGGATGCCCATTGTAAAAATTGAGCGCGGCGGCCATGAGCTTGAAATCCTCCGTCGAAAACAAATCAAAATCTGGGGTTGTATTGCCGGGGCAAAGCGCACGTGCTATGAAGTGGATTTGACCGGACCGACGTTGCTGGCTATTGGCGGGGAAAAACGGGGGCTTTCCGCTGCAGTGCGCGAACAATGTGATGGATTCCTTCGCATCCCCATGCACACAAACGCGACTTCCCTCTCCTTGAGTCATGCCGCATGTATCTTGTTGGCAGAAGCGAGGCGCCAGCGACGTGAAACAGTAATCAGTGAGCAGTAATCAGTATTCAGTGTAAATTCTCGCCACTAATTTTACGGTGCGGTGTCTTACTGATAACTGAACACTGATGACTGGTTACTGATCACAAAGGCCGTCGTTTGTCGAATGCAAAGCGGCGCTCGGCGAAACGCGACAGGCGCACGAAGGGCCAGCCGATCACAAAATACATTGCAGCGGTCAATATGCCAATACCGATGTAATCATAATAGGTCGACGCAAGCTGACCGTAAACTTTCGTCAGCTCCACCATGGTAATGATCGACACCAGCGAGGAATCTTTGAACAGCGAGATGAAATCGTTGGTGACCGGCGGGATGATCAAGCGCATGGCCTGCGGCACAATGACGTGCCGTAGCGCTTGCACCCGCGTCATGCCCAGCGCCAAGGCCGCTTCCATCTGGCTGTGGGGAATCGACAAAATGCCGGCGCGATAATTCTCAGCCTCATAAGCGGCATAATTCAATCCGAGTCCAACCAACGCCGCAACAAACGGCGACAGTTTCAGGCCAATGTTCGGCAGGCCATAATAAATCAGATAGAGTTGAATGAGCAGGGGCGTACCGCGAATGGCTTCTACATAAAACCCTGCAGCTCCTGAAAGCGGCGCCGGCGCATACAGCCGCAGGAGCGCCACGATCAACCCGGCAACGACCGCCAACGCCATCGACAACAGCGACAACTGCACGGTAATCAATCCGCCTTTGGCGAGTAGCGGGATATAGCCAAGGTACTGTCCAACTTTTTGCTGCCAGGTGCGCTGCAGGCCAACCGCCCTTAAATAGTCTTCAAATGCCGCTGGCTGAGTAGTTGATGGACCGGTGTCATGCAGTAATTCCGCCATCGGTGTGTTCCACAACGCCCAGCGCTCGAGGATTTCGCGCAGCTTGCCGCTTTGAGCCAGGCCCTCCAGCGCGAGATTGATCGCTTGCAAAAGCTCCCTATCTTCCTTGCGAATGCCAATGCCATAAGACATCTGGCTAATCGGGCCGCCGGCGAATTTCAGTTTCGGATTCGGACGGCCATAATACAGCGCTATCGGATAATCCATCAATACTGCATCGAGTCGTCCATTGGCGAGGTCTTCGTAAGCATTGATCTGGCCTTCATAGCTGCGAATGTCGATGCCGCCGTGCGCTTCGAGAATGCGATGGGCGAGCGAAAACTTGAGCGTGCCGACAATTTTGCCGGGCAGGTCTTCGAGGCGGTTGAGCTCATAAGTCTCCTTGCGCACGGTAAGCTGCTCGTAGGTGAGGTAATACGGCTCGGAAAAATTAATTTCGTTCTTGCGATCCTCGGTGATCTCCAAGCCATTGACCACGATGTCATAATTACCGCGCTGAAGGCCGGGAATCAAACCGTCCCATTGATTTTGCACAAACTCCGCGCGCATGCCGAGCTCTGTAGCAAGCGCCTCGACCAGCTCGACCTCGAAGCCGATGATCCGGCTTGGCTCCTTCGGATCCGGAAAAATAAAAGGCGCGCCGCCCTCGGAGTCTGCACCCCAGCGCAGAATCTTGGATTGCGTGGATTGTGCAAACAAAGCCCGGTTTGTCAAGGGAAAACTGCCAAGCAAAATCATGCAACTCAAAAAAATAGAATTCCAACGGATAGAAACAACCCACCGGATGCAACGATTTTTTATCCGTTGGGTAGTTTCTATCCGTTGGCAGTAATTTTTGCTTGACAACCTGGCTGGTCTTGGTATGTTCACGTCAGGCAATCGAGGCATCACGGCTCACCTAAAGCTATACTTCTATCAGAGAAATTTTTTAAGAAATTTTCTCGTCCGCTCATCCTCCGGCGATGAAAACATCTTGTCCGGCGGCGCCACCTCCACCACGCGGCCTTCATCCACGTAAACGATCTTGTCGGCCACTTCGCGCGCAAAGCGCATCTCATGAGTTACGACGATTTGTGTCATGCCTTCGTCGTGGAGATCTTTCATCACGTTCAATACCTCGTCGACCAATCCCGGATCCAGCGCCGAGGTGGGCTCGTCGTAGAGCATCACTTTGGGCGCCATCGCCAAGGCCCGTGCGATAGCCGCACGCTGCTGCTGGCCGCCGGAGAGCTGTAAAGGATAGTGATTGAGATGTGATGCCAAGCCGACTTTCTCCAACAGCTGACGTGCTGTGGCTTCGGCCTCCTCTTTTTTCACTTTTTTGACGACTTGCGGCGCACGGGTGATATTTTCCAAAACCGTGAAGTGCGGGAACAAGTTGAAGCTCTGAAAGACCATGCCGACATTCGTGCGTAACTCTCGCGCCTGCGTCTGAAATTCCTTGGTGGAAGCACCGGCTCTGCGCTCGAGAGTCATGTCGGCGATGCGGATTTTGCCTTCGTCAAAAATCTCAAGGCAATTCAGGCAGCGCAGCAGGGTCGACTTACCGCAACCGGAGGGACCGATCAGCACCGTCAGCTCATGGCCGGCGACTTCAAGGTCGACGCCCTTGAGCACTTCAACATGGTGAAATGATTTGCGAAGATTGGAGATGGAGACGGCGGAGGGCATGAGATTACTCAACTCGAAAGCATGAGCCAAGCGGGAAGGAAAATCTCAACCGGTGCGCCGGCCGCTCGGTCGCCGCCGGCGGCGTGGTCCGGCGTGTCCGCCGCCGATCATGAATTCCAAGAGCACCTTGGTACCGCGATTCGGCGCGCTGTCGATGCGCAGGCGTCCGTGATGCTGATTGACGATGTATCTGCAAACGGAAAGCCCCAGCCCGGCGCCGGTCACCTCGGTCGTATCGCCTCGCTCAAAACGCCGGAAAACTTTTTTGAGCAACTCCTGCGACATACCGGTGCCATCATCATCAAAATGCAAACGGAAAATGTTGCCTTGTCGCCCGGCCGTGACGCGGATGGTGGTATTCTCCCCGGAATACTTGATGGCATTGGCAAACAAGCTGTAAAAAACATGGCCGAGTCGTTCCGCATCACCGCGCATCGTCAGCTTGTCCGGCACTTCGAGGTTGCAGCGCATGTTCTTGCGGTGCAGCGCGACGGCAAAACGCTGTTGGGCTTGGCGCAGCAGGGCCAGCACGTCCACCTGTTTAAGGTTCAGGCGAAATCGCCGGCTATCGATATTGGAAACTTCAATCAGGTCATCAACCAGGACGCCGAGATGTAGCACCTCTTCCAGTATCCCGGTCAGGCGTTTCTCTCGGTCGGCAATCGGTTGGTCATTAGTATTGCGCAACACCTCATCAAGGGCGCCGCGCAATCCGGCGAGGGGTTTGGCAATCGTCTGGGTTAAATCGGCGAACAGTTGCTGGCGCTGGCGTTCAATTTGCGTCATTGTGCCTTGCAGCTTTTGCAGATTGGTCGCCAGCTCATTTGTCAAGCGGACGACTTCTCCGAACTCGTCGAAATTGGCATCTTCAACACGCGACGAAAAATCGCCGGCTTTGTATCGCAGCAATCCTTGTTGCAACGCCTCGACGCGTGAGAATTCTCTGGACTGCTGTATGAACCAATAAACGCCAAGGCCGGCAATCGCGAGAAGCAAAAAGATTGCAATCCAGATCGCAGCAGATTCTCGAAAAAAAATAACCCCCGCGAGTCCAGCCAAGATCACCAGCGCGGCGGGCAAAAGATTCTTCCAATACTCCTTAGGTAGTTGCATGGTGTCGCAAGCGCCTCGCCTTGCCCCAGCATAGATTGCGCATCGCCGGGCAAGTTGACAGCGCCTCTGTCCTCCAAGTTGTGAATACTTCGCTAGTTTATTTTTTCTTAACGTGGTGGAAATGTAATATTCCGGTGCGGCAAAGTCAATCAGATTTCCGGAGCTTGGGTTAGGAGATCAATGACGAGGCCTCAAGCACGACATGGTGAAAGCGCAGAAAAGTTTTTGGCACCGCGTCTATCAATGTTTGCGTTTGTGCCCACTGATACGGCAGGAAAAAAACTGCGAGCACGTTTTTTGTACCGAGCGTGATGCGGGCGCGAAAACTATCCGAGCTGGGATTGCCAAAGGGGCCGAGCGCATCGGCGAGGCAGTGGCGGCCGCTAAGATGCACTTCGTCTTTGCCAATGCCGGCGTAGCTTTCGCCTTCGCGGCCGAGTCGAAACACGATATCGCCTTGCAATGCGGCAACATCGTACAAACCCACCGGTGCAAAAAATTTTAGAGAAAGCAGATTGAAACAGTCGACCACTGAATTGACCCGATAAAGCCCTTTGCCTTGCACAATGCGGCGCAGCAACGCTTCGCTGGAAGGTCGGGTTTTGGTGGGGTCGATGCCCACTGCGGCATACATTTGTCTTGCCGGTTTCACTGCTTCAGTTGCAACAGACAGCGCCGGATGCCGCCGACAATAATCCTCCTGCAATTCTTCGATCTCGGCATCCAACGCTTCATTTCGCGCTAAAACCTGAACCTCGCGAAAGACAAAAACCGCGAGCTGCACGTACGGGCGCACGCGGTCATCAATACGGATGAGCATATGATTTCTTCGTGCTTCATTTCAAAAATATGCTTCTCTTACTTTGAAGCCAGCGCCTCCACCGCCATTGCCTGTTCGATTAAATAAAGCGCGGCCGGCAAATTCTCCTCAAAAGTCGGAACAATCTGACCTTCCGGCAATTGAAATCCCGGCGAAATCGTTCGCGGGCGCAGCTCGATGGTGTAAGGTCTGGATTGCGGAATTTCGCTATATAGCCAGTCTGTGGTCTCGCCGCTGGCCAAATAGAGGTCAGAGCCTTGTTCCGGCGTGTAACTAACGCCATGCACGGCGCGAATTTGATTCGCCATCGCGACAGCCTGAGCGTGTAACGCGGCTTCATCCGGCACCGGATCGTCGGTGTATCCCCATGGATAAAGAATGAGCTGGGAAAAATTATGATAAGTGATCAAGGCTCGTGGTTTTTTTGCCAACAGAAAATCGCGCAGCGCCTGCGTCTCCGGCTCTGAAAACGGCGCCGACCCGCGATAGATTTCCGAGAACGTGTCGCCCGAGGAACCGTTGCCGCCCCACTGATAAGCGTAATTGCGATTGAGATCGACGCCGAAAGTACCGTCACCGTTGTCGCGGCGATTCTTGCGCCACAGGCGATCGGTGGTCACCGAATATTGGTGACCATCGGGATTGACCAAAGGCACAATCCAGATTTCTGCGGCATTGACGCGCTCAGAAATTTGCGCATCACTCACATAATTCTCCAACAAATGCTTAGCAAGAAGAAACGGCACATCGACCGCGATCCATTCTCGCGCATGATGGCCGCCCAAGAAGATGGCCACCGGCTCGGCCTCGTTCTGCGCTACGTTGTCAGAAATCTCGATCGCCCACAAGTCACGGCCCTGCACCGAGCGTCCGATAGACTCGACCCTTGCCAATTCGGGATGGGCCGAAGCGAGGGCGTGCAATTCAACAGCGACTTCTGAAAAAGTGTGATAGAGCCCGGCGTCCGGCGGCGTGGGATTCTCCCCATTGCGACATCTTCCAGCGAGAAGCAGAGGGAAAAAGATGAGAGGGTAAAAACGACGGGGGAAGACCTTTGTCATTTTTCACCTTCCCATTTGCTGGCGTCTCTTGCAAGGATGCGATAGCCGATGCCTGCGGCTTGCATCCGTGAAAGATGAATATCGAACGCACGCGCGGTCAGTGAGTCGCCTTCCTGCTTCCAAAAATCCACGCCCATGTCGATAATTTGTTGCAATTGCTCGCGGCTGCTGAAATGCACCCGCACCAAGCGCTGCACCAGATCGCTCCCCTTGATGGGCAAAGTTGTGAACCCCGCATTTTGAAGGTTTTTAATCTGCGCGCTGTCCTGGCGAACGACGACGTATTTTTCCTCCTGGACGATAATCTCAAGGTCGAAATTGCGCAGACGTTCCACCTCCTGTGAGCTGCTAATCATGACTTTGCGCAAACCGGTCGTCTTGCCAATGGGCGGTTTTGTCTCTGGAGAGATACATCCAAACAACAGAAGAAAGACCATGACACCACCCGACTTTTTAACCATGAAATTTCCCTTCATCATGTGAGTAATTGACCGGTGGCTTACTGCGCCGATCTTCATGTCAAACTTTCTCTTCAAGCGACCGGTCAATGATCCCAAGTGATAAAATCTCAAAAACGAAACGGCTGCAAGGGAACAATGACTTGGGCGAGTTGCCGTTCCATTGCAGCCGTTGATACAAAAATCTGAACTGAAGTGAGAGTTACCGAATGATGATGAGCTTCTTGGTCGCCACCTGCGCGCCGGCTCGCAATTGGTAGAAATAAACCCCGGCCGGCAGAAGCTGCCCATTGGCGCCGCGGCCATCCCAGAGAATGTGTTGCGCGCCGCCGTTGCCGGCAATCTGCGAATTTTTGAAATCAAAGCGCGCAACCTCCTGTCCGAGCAAATTGAAGATACGCAGGCTTGGTGCCGAGACGGCTTGTCCGAGTTTGAAACTCAGTCGTACAGTTCCACGCAACGGCCAGAAAGGGTTGGGCTGGGCATCGTCGAGCCCGAAACTAGCCGGACGTCCTCGGTCGTCGTGCACGGCTGTGGTGTTGCTTTGCTCCTCCGCTTTTACCTGCAAAGGATTGAGCGCCCGCTGCCTGAATTGGTCTCCAACGTCGACGATCTGATTTTTCCCCAAATAATAAGTCGTAAAATCAAAACTGAAAGAACCCGTAATGCTTGTTGAGGAGGTAATGCGCAAGCCGGAATCGCCATACGACTTTTTGTCGCCGGTGTCGTCGCTGACCACGCTAGCATCGTCCTTGTAGTAAAGCTGTCTTTGGGCACCGAGCAACGGCACATTCATAAGCACCACAAAAGTTCCCGGATTGCCGGTAACCATGAACCAGTTCAAACCGTCGGGTGGATCGGTAATGGTCGACGTGGGCGTATCGACCATCCCGTTCACCGTGATCCCGCTGCGATTGAAGGCGTTGAAGAACTTCATGCCAATGGCACGCTCGTTGAAATCAACGGACTGGCGAATTTCTCGTACGCTCAGTCCTTGGACTTCCGGGATTTTTGCTTCCTCGGCGCCAAACAAGGTGCTATATGGAAAATATTGGGTCACAAAACGCGCAGTGTCAATGGAAGAACCTGAAAAAATTATATCCACGGCAAGCTCCCGCAGCCCGCGCACCGGCCCCCCGCCAAAACGCACGTCGATGAATCGCAGATTGTCTTGCTCATTCAACGTGACCGTGAAAATGGCAAATACGCCGCCCACCCGCACCTTTTGGCGATCCAGAATATTCCGGCCATCGCCACCTTCAGCGGCCAGTATGGAGGTGTTGGTAAACCATCCTATCTGATCATGCGCTTCAACGTAACTCTTTCCTACGACGGTGTCGGTGCCGGCCGTCGTCGAAGGGCCGCGGTCATAGGTAACGTAGGATGGTACCGTCGGCGTGGCGGCGACGTTGCGGTAGAGGTAAATCCAGCCTTTGCCGTCCGGCGCCAGTGAATCGCTTACTTCCAATTCGATGCGGGTACCCTGCTGCGCGCCGCTGTCATTCAACCATTTATTGGTGGGCGCGCGGTCGCCGGTATCGCCCGGCATAAAAACGATTTGATCGCTCGAATCAACCAGGCCGTCGGTCTCCCGCAAGAAATCGCCGTCGTCCGTCACTTCATCGATTTGAAGAGGAATGGCACTGAACGCGCCGGTTGCAGCGTTGTAGGAATACCCCGTAAACACGCTGATCGATTCATTGAGCAACGGCCTGAGCTTTTCCGCAGCGACCACGACCGGTTCATAGACGCGATTCAGGGTTTTCGTTTGCGAGAAAAGGCCGGATGAGCTGAGCAGTAAAAACAACGTTGCAAAAACACGGCAGCGTTCTGTAGCGCGAAAGTTCGACATACGGTTCCCTCCGTTGTTGAAAGTCTGTCTGTTCAGGAAGATTTATCTCAGTTACTTTCTTTACCAAAACTTTCGAGCGCACGATCGAGGCTCGAAAAGGTGTCGAAAATGGTAATCAGCTTGGTGATCATAAACACGTTGCGCACCTCGCCTTCAACGTTCACTAATTTCAAATCGCCGCCGGCGTTGCGCAGCCTGTTCTTCGCCATCATCAGCGCGGCCACTCCGCTGCTGTTGAGGCGCTTCAACTGGCGCAGATCAAGAATGATTTTGTTGATGTCCTGTTGCTGAAGCTGGCGCAATTTATTGTGCAACTCATCAGTCTCGCTGCCGCCCAACAGCTTGCCTTTGAGCGCAAGAATCGCGATGCCATCAACGAGCTGTTCCTTGAGAGCCATGACTTTCTTTCAGCGCGGTGAAAATGTAGGCCAAAATCTTTTCGTTTGCAAGCACTTTGTCGCCAGAGGAACAATTCACACCTCCCTCAAGGAACGATGGCAAACACGCGGGCCTGGCCGCCGGAGCCGCCTTTAAGCTTGATCGGCGCCACAGCGACAAAGGCGTTTCGCACTGGCACTTTGTCGAGATTCGCGACGTTTTCCAGCGCATAAACTCCGGCGCCGTTGATAATTTTGTGGACGGCAAAATCTTTGGAAGTCCCCGGATCGATGCTGAGATTGTCGATACCGACGGCTTTGACGTGGCGCTGCTCCACGAGAAATTGCGCGGCGCTTGGCGCGTATGCGGGAAAGTGCATCACGCCGCTCTGGTCGGCGTTGCGATAGGCTTCCGGATCCTTCCATCGTTTGGCCCAACCCGTGTTCAGAAAAACCACGGCGCCATCGGGAATGGTTCCGTGAGCATTTTCCCAGCGCGCGACGTCTTCCCTTTCCAGAACATAGTCCGGGTTCGTGGAAGCGGTTTCGAAAACGTCGATGACCATCATCGGCGCGAACAAATTTTCCAGGAGAATCTCATCCACCGGAATTTGGCCGGCGACAAAATGATTCGGCGCATCGACGTGCGTGCCGTAGTGCTCGGGGATGTAGTAAGCCAGGCTGAGCACGCCGTGGCGTTCGATGGTCGCCAGCGTGTCCATGCGCAGCGGCATATAATTTTCTCCCGGCCAGTGCGGATCGCCGGCCTCCAAAGTGTGCGTCAAATCGATGATCTGGCGAGGTTTTTCCGGCCATCCGCCCCGGTCGCCTTTTCCGCAAGCGACCAAGGTCAGCCCGGCAAACAGCATGGACAACTTCAATCTAAAAAGTTTTAACATGGTGGCATCCGATAATCAAATTCACTTCACGACGGCTTATCTAAAGGAAAAAACTTTTTGCGATCATTCTGCATGATCATCCAACGGATGGAAGCTGCCAACAGATTTTACAGCTTATCGTCTTTTCCGTTGGGCATCTTCTTTTGTAAGATCTTATTGTCAATTTTGCAAGGCCTGCGTCTTCGAGTAACGATCGAGCAACTGTCTGGCTTCGGCGTTTTCCGGGTTCAGCTTCAACGCGCGCTTCAGCATGTCGGTGGATTTGTCGTACCAGCCGCTTTCAAGGTAATAGCGCGCCGCCATCATGTAGGCTTTTTCCGATGTCGGCATTTCCGTCATTTTACTGAGCAGATCATCCCCATTCACCTGCAACACTCGGCTCATCCGAAAGGAATCTTCAATCAGGTACGTGATGAGCAGGGCGTTGTCGCGATGTGCCTGAATCAAATTGATGACGCATTGCACGCCTTCATCAAAAAGCCGGTCGATGTTCTCGAGATTCTCCTTGAGCGAATCAAAGC
>Ga0247727_10016526_pt1 | contig 11895 bp, 9 predicted proteins | sample WisWelCaveWW1625_FD_202498 | JGI IMG/M metagenome (GOLD analysis project Ga0247727, IMG submission 202498) | Biofilm microbial communities from Wishing Well Cave, Virginia, United States - WW16-25 | ecosystem: Environmental > Aquatic > Deep subsurface > Groundwater > Cave microbial mat | place...
CGAACGAGGAGCTCTTCTACTACATCACGCTGCACAATGAAAATTACGCGATGCCCGAAATGCCCCAGGCCAAAGGCGTGAAAGAGGGGATCTTGAGCGGGTTGTACAAGTTCAGATTCGGTCCCGCCGGCCTAGCGCATAAGGCGCAGATACTGGGCAGCGGCGCCATCTTGCGCAGCGCTTTGAAGGCCCAGGAGATCCTCGCCCGGGACTACCAGGTTTCGGCCGATGTATGGAGCGCGACGAGCTACAAACGGCTTCGCAACGAGGCCCTGAACGCGCAGCGTTGGAATATGCTGAATCCGATGGATCCCCCCAAAAGATCCTATGTCGAATCGGTCCTCGAAAAAGAAAAAGGCGTTTTCGTGGCGGTGTCGGACAACATGAAGATCGTCGCGGACCAGATCGCGCCCTGGGTGCCGGGCGGCCTCACGACGCTTGGCACGGACGGCTTCGGCCGCAGTGACACGCGCGAGAATCTGCGGCGTTTCTTCGAGGTCGACGCCGAGCACACGGTGATCGCCGTTCTTTACGCGCTCGCCGAAAAGGGCCAGATCGAGAAGAAGGCGGTCGCGAAAGCGATCAAGGACCTCAACGTCGACCCCAAAAAGAATTTCCCGTTCATTCTTTGACCATGGACATCCGCATCCCAAATTTAGGCGAAGGCGCCGACAGCGGAACAGTCGTCAGTATCTACGTGAAAGAAGGCGACCACGTCGCGAAGGACCAGACGCTGATCGAGCTCGAGAATGAAAAAGCGGTGGCGCCCATCCCGTCCACCCGGGACGGCGTTGTTTCCAAGATCCATGTGAAAGTGGGAGACAAGGTCACCGTGGGGCAGATCATCGTATCGTTGGGAGCCGGCGCATCTGGGCAGGCTCCCAAGCTAGTTTCAGCCGCTCCGGCGGCGCCTGTCTCGGTTCCCGCTCAGTCTCAAGCTTCACTCGTGAGCGCGGCACCGGGAGATTATCAATATGTCTCCAAAAGCGGATTCCCTCCACCAGCTTCCCCGACGGTGCGGAAAATGGCTTCGGACCTTGGCATCGACCTCCATCGGGTGAAAGGCACCGAAAGCGGCGGCCGGGTGAGCTTGGCCGATGTCAAAGCGTATGTCCAGTATTTGCAGAGTCTCGCCTCCCATCCGAAGACGCCAGGCGGGACCTCCTACATGGCTCCCAAGATCGCCGAAAGCGTTGACTTCTCAAGATGGGGGCCTGTCCGCAAGAAGGCTGTTTCGTCGCTCCGCCAGAAGATCGCTCAAAAAATGGCCGAGTCTTGGGCCACGATCCCCCATGTCACGCAATTCGAGGACGTGAACATCACCTCTCTCATGGAACTGCGCAAAAAATATGTCGGAGCCTACGAAAAAAAAGGCGCGAAACTCACCCTCACATCTTTTATTCTCAAAGCGGTCGTCGCCGCGCTCAAGAAATATCCGGGTTTCAACGCGAGCCTCGATGAGAACACCCAGGAGATCGTTTACAAGGATTATTATCATCTGGGCGTGGCTGTGGACACGGAGCAAGGTCTTATCGTTCCTGTTCTTAAGGATGTCGACAAGAAAAATCTCTTTGAGATCTCGAAGGACCTCGAAACGTTGGCCGAAAAAACGCGTTCACGGAAGGTAGGGATCGAAGACTTGAAGGGCGGGACGTTCACGATATCCAATCTGGGCGGCATCGGCGGTACTTATTTCACGCCCATCATCAATAAACCTGAAGTCGCCATCCTTGGCGTTGGCAAAGGCCGTCACGTTGCATGGGACGTCATAGGGGGCGCCGTAGGGGCGACCGGCCGGTCGCCCCTACTGATGCCCATCGGGCTTTCTTACGACCATCGCGTCGTGGACGGCGCGGACGGCGCGCGGTTCGTCCGGGCCTTCGCGGAGGCAATTGAAAACTTTAGTGAGAAAGATGTTAAACAATGAACCCTATTCAAACGGACATTGTCGTTGTCGGCGCGGGCCCCGGCGGTTACGTGGCGGCATTTTGCGCGGCGGACAAGGGAAAGAAGGTCATCCTGGTCGAGCAGGAGAAGAAACTGGGCGGCGTTTGTCTCCACCGCGGTTGTATCCCTTCCAAAGCGCTTTTGTATGCCACCAAAATGATCCATGAAGCGGAAAGTTCCTCGGCGCGCGGCATTCAGTTCTCCAAACCGACCGTCCAGCTCGACAAACTCCGCGCGTGGAAAGACGCGATCGTCGATAAACTTTCGCAGGGCGTATCCGGCGGCGGCCAAAGACGCGGTGTCACCGTGCTCACCGGTCGCGGCCTTTTTGAGGACTCTCAAACACTGCGCGTGGAAACCCCTGAAGGCCAAAAATTCATCCGTTACCAAAAAGCCATCATCGCCGTGGGTTCCAAGCCCGCGATGCCCAAGGCTTTTGACCTGGGGAATCCCCGCGTCATGACCTCCACCGAAGCGCTGGAACTTCAGGACATCCCGAAAAATCTTTTGATCGTGGGCGGCGGCTACATCGGCATGGAGTTGGGCACGGTGTACGCGGCGCTCGGAAGCAAGGTGGTGCTGGTCGAGGCGCTGGACTCGATCCTGGCGGGCGCGGACGCGGACCTTTCGCGCTACGTGATGAAATATGCCGAGAAGAATTTCAGCGCTGTGCGTCTCAACACCAAGGTCTCCAAGATGTCGACTTCCGGTAAAGAGATCAAGGTGAACATGGAGTTCGACGGAAAAAAATTAGAAGAATCCTATGACCGCGTGCTCGTCTCCGTGGGCCGCGCTTCTAACACGGAAGACCTGGGTCTCAAGAACACCAAGGTCACCGTCGACGAAAAGGGTTTCATCAAGGTGAACACCCGGCTGGAGACTTCCGACCCCTGGATATTGGCCATCGGCGACGCCGTGGGCGGTCTCATGCTCGCGCACAAAGCCACCAAAGAAGCGCGCATCGCGGTGGAGACCATTTGCGGCGGGTCCGACGTTTTTGAGAATGTGGTGATCCCGGCGGTCGTCTTCACGGAGCCTGAGGTGGCCTGGTGCGGTTTGACGGAATCCGAGGCCAGACAAAAAGGGATCGAGATCAAAGTGTCCCGTTTCCCCTGGGGCGCTTCCGGACGGGCGCTTTCGACGGACCGCGCGGAGGGCATGACCAAATTGATCCTGGAGCCCGAAACGGACCGTATCCTTGGCGTCGGGATCGCCGGCATTGGCGCCGGAGATCTGATCAGTGAGGGAGTCCTCGCTGTTGAAATGGGCGCGACGGCCATGGATCTCGCGCAAACCGTCCATCCGCATCCGACCTTGTCCGAAACGCTGATGGAAGCGGCGGAAGCTTTCTATGGCCATTCCACTCATATCTACGCCCCTAAAAAACCTTAATCCCTCGTCCAATCCTTTCGCGCCGCGGCGGTATGGCGAGCTTCACCGTGTCAGCGAACGCGTCTATATCCTCCGGAACATCACCAATTCATCGTTCGTGATAGGCGACCGCTCGGTGGCTGTCATCGACACTCAGGTGAACAGGCCGTCCGCGGTGGAACTGTTGCGCAATATTCGAGCCGTGACGTCGAAGCCTATTGAATTCGTCATCAACACGCATTATCATTGGGACCACACGAACGGCAACGCGCTGTTTAAAAAAGAAGGCGCGATGGTGGTGAGTTCCAAACTCACAAAGGAGTTCATGGTCGCGCGAGCGCCGCGCCAGAAGGAATTTCTCGCTGGGCGTGGGTTTGAATTGGGTGAGGACCCGTTCCTGCCGGAGAAGACGTTCGAGAATGAGCTTGAGCTTGACCTCGGGAATATGCCGCTGCGGCTTTTTTTCGCGGGTTCGGCCGAAACCGACGACGCGACGGCCATCCACGTCGTGAAAGAGAATGTCGTGATGAGCGGCGACACTGTGATGACCGGCAGTTTTCCGATATTCGGACAACCGGTGTGGGATGAGGGCCTCCAGGGCGACGGTCAGTGGCAGAAGACCATCCGGCGTCTTGTGTCGCTCAAGCCTGCGCATATTGTCCCGGGCCACGGGCCGCTCGCGCATGAAAAAGAGATCGAACTTTTTTTACGTATACAAAATTATTTCGTCGATGAAGTCAAAAAACTCATCGGAAAGGGCTATGACCTGCGGCGGACCCTGGACGATCTTGAGCCGCGCCTTCCTGCCTGGATCACCGAAATCCCGCTTGTGTGGGGCACGCCGCGGTATGCCATTTTACGGGTTTATCGGGGTCTTACGAAAAAAACCGGAGATGACGCACCGGGATGGCAACAATTTAAACCGTCCGCCATTCCATCCGCCAAACGTCATTCTGAGGCGCAGCCGAAGGATCTTAAAGGAGAGATCCAGGATGACGAGCTTGATCTAGACGATCTCATCCGCATGGCGCATGAGGCCCAAGAGGGCGGGGACATGGGTTTGAGGCTCCATGTGCTTCGAAGGGCGACAGAACTTTTTTCGGACCAACCGGACGTTTTTTCCGCGTACGCCGAAGCGCTCGTGGAGGTTTCGAGGGGCGTCGCGTCGGTGCTTGAAAAAGGCGATTTTTTTGACGAGGCCAGGCGCAGTTGGGAAAGAGCGCTCGAACTTGACGGGCGGCATGTCGGGTCGCTTTTGGGGAAAGGCCGGTATTTGACGATGATGGCCTACAGAGGCGGGGACGACCCGAAAACTGGGATGGAATTGCTGGAACAGGTCGTAGGGGCGACCGGCCCCGCCACTGGAGCGTCGGCGGGCAGGCGCTCGCCCCTACAAGGTCCGAACGCGCGGCAATTGGCCGAGGCTGAATTTTATATAGGGATGGGGCACCGCCGGCTCGGCAATGAGGCACAGGCGATTGCGCAATTTGGAAAAGCGCTGGCGCTCGACCCTTCCTTCATGCCCGCGCAATTGGCGAAGTCATGTTGAAGAATAAGTCCGTCGCAACGGCCGCGGTTTTGTTTTTTTGTGTGGGCGCGGTGTTCCTTGCTCGGACATTGAAACCAAATCCTGAACAGATATTGAAACAACGTATCGCGGAGCGCTCGCTGGGCAGTGAAAAAGCGCCGCTTTGGGTCACCGAGTACTTTGATTACCAATGTCCGCCTTGCGCGGCCGCGCGGATGACATTGGAAAGCGCGCTCAAGGAGCATCCCGGGCAGATCTATTTGCAAGCCCGCTTCTACCCGCTGCCGTCGCACAAGAACGCGATGAAAGCGGCTCTTTACGCCGAGTGCGCTTCCAGACAAAAGGGAAAATTCTGGAAATTTCATGAGGAGCTTTTCGAGCATCAGTCGGATTGGGCGATGGATGACTACGCGCCGATCAAATTCGCGTCCTACGCCGGGAACGTCGGGCTCAATGTGAGCCAGATGGATGCCTGCTCGCATGATCCGGAGACGGAAAAGATCGTCCTCGAGGAAAAGAAGAAAGGCAAAGAGCTCGGTGTCAAGATCACCCCGAGTTTTTTCATCAACGGCAAGATCGTGGTGGGAATAAATAGCTTGAAGAACGAGATCGATGCTTTTTTTGAGGAAAAAAAAGCATGAACCCCGCCTCCTTCTTGCTGCTCATTGTGCGTGTGGCGCTGGGAGGGGTCTTTGTCGTGTCCGGCTTCCAGAAATTGTGGGGCCCTTGGGAAAATTTTGCGGCGGTCATCGAGAAATTCGAGATCATCCGCGGTTTGCCGATGACGGTCCTTGCCCAAGCACTTCCTTGGGCGGAATTCCTGGCGGGAGTCTTCCTCATCCTCGGACTTCGGACCCTCGTTTCTCTTTTTGTCCTTTGGGCGATGAACACCGTATTTATCGGCATCCTGGCCTCGGCGATAGCGCGGAGGCTTCCCATCCAGGAATGCGGATGTTTCGGCGGGGCCTTGTCGCTTTCTCTTCCCAAAATGCTTGTGGTGGACATTTCGCTTTGGGTCCTTTTCCTTGTCTTTTTTCTTGGCTCACGCCGCGTGAAAGTCCCCTCCTTGGATACCTCCATCGGCAAGTATGCCTGATTATTCGTCGTTTCTCGGCTCGCTCGCCGCTAAAGCTTGGAAAAATATCGGCGTTCGCCGCCGCGCCGGGGTCCTGGCGCCGCTTTTTTCCATCTGGTCCGAAAAAAGCATAGGAGTCGGGGAGTTCCCGGACCTCGTGCCTCTCGCGGATTGGTGCAAGGACTGCCGCATGAGCCTCATACAACTTTTACCGCTCAATGATGTGGGGGATCGATTTTGTCCCTACGACGCGGAAAGCTCCTTCGCGCTGGAACCCATGTATTTGTCCCTGACCGGGCTCATGGAGGTGCCCTCCGGAAAATACACCGCCGAGATAGCAGCGCTTAGGAAGAAATTTCCCGCAGACTCAATGCGGTACGACACTCGTATCAAAGGGGAGAAATTGGAATTCCTCCGAAAAGTATTCGCGGGTCTGGCCAAAAAAAGACCCAAGGCGTTCGACGCGTATAGAGAAGAGAACCGGCGTTGGCTGGCCTCTTACGCGCTTTTCAAGGTTTTGAAAACCCGCATGAATGGTCTCGCTTGGGAAGCCTGGCCGGAGTCGCTCCGTCACCGGGAAAAAGAGCAGATCCTCCGCGTTCAAAAGGAAAACAAGGGTGAGATCGAATTCCACGAGTGGACCCAGTGGCAGCTTTTCCGCCAATTCAAGGACACCGCCGCAAAGCTCCGGAAGAAGAATGTCCTCCTTCTCGGTGATCTGCCTTTTTTGGTGGCGCGTGACAGCGCGGATGTCTGGGCTCATCCCGAATTTTTCAAATTGGAGCTTTCTGCGGGCGCTCCGCCGGACCTTTATTTTGCCGAAGGCCAGGAATGGGGGATGCCGCCCTACCATTGGGCGGCCATGGCCGTGTCCGGCTGCGATACCATGAAAGAGAAAATGAGGTATGCCGCGAATTTTTACGACCTTTTCCGCATGGACCATTTCGTCGGTCTTTTCCGCGTCTGGGTTTTTCCGCGGGACGGATCCGTCGACCGGAAAAAACGCGCGGCGTTCGACCCGCCCGATGAAGCGGCTTGGGACGCGCAGGCGAGGATGATCCTGGACGTGATGCTGGACAAAAATCCAATGCTTCCTTGCGCGGAAGACCTAGGCACGGTGCCGGACCAGGCGAAGAACGTTCTCAGGGAGTACGCGATCCCCGGTATGGAGGTGCAGCGTTGGATGAGGGATTGGGAGGGGAGCGTGGATTTTCGTCCGCCCGAAAGTTATAGGGCCTATTCCATCGCGACGATATCCACGCATGACATGAGTTCTTTCGAGAATTGGTGGATGTTCGAGGCGGGCACGGCGGAAGAGTCTTTCGTGCGCAGGACGCTCGCGGACAAGGGACTATCTTATGAAGACGAGGCGCCGAAACTTTTTGAGAGCGCTGTTCCCGTGCATGGACGACTGCGCTGGAAGAGCTTGGTCCGGGATGCCGCGCAATTGCCGCAGCTTCTGGGGCGGGGGCCGGAAGAAATGTGGGAACTCATGGATCTTTTTAGGAAAACGGCGGATGAAAAGGAAAGATTCTGGGGTTTTTTGGGTTTTCAAGGTAAACCCGATCCCGAGCCCTCCCGCGAGGTCATCGAGAGGGCACTGGAAAAAGCCGCTCAAAGCGCCTCCATATTCTCCATCCAATCCGTCCAGGACCTCTTGGCTCTCGACAACGTTTTTGGGCCTGTCCGGTGGGAAACGCGGTTTAACCAGCCGGGGATCATGGACAAAAGGAACTGGAGGCTCAGAGCTCCGATCAGTCTTGAAAAGATGCGGCGCCTGAAGGGCAAAGAGTCGATCCGAAAGATGCATGAAAGAACCGAAAGGAGTTGAATGAATACAAGATTGACAGCGAGGCTAGGCTTCGATAAAATGCAGGGTTATAAACTTTTAAAAAGATTTTTTTAAACCTATGCATTTTGTCAAAAACTTTATCCTCACTTTTTTGATCCTCTTCTTCGCGGGATGTGCTTCGGCGAATAAGCAGGATCCCAGCGCGATCACGATCTGGCATTGGATGTCGGACCGTGATGAAGTCTTCCAGGAGTTGGCCAAAAAATACGAAGACCAGACCGGGGCAAAAGTGAAGTTCGATCTTTTCGCGCCTTCGGAAGCCTACGCTCAGCGCGTCAAAGCTTCGGCGCAGACAGCGACCCTGCCGGATATTTACGGAGTGCTCGGGGAGAAGAGGGACTTCGCGAGTTTCATCAGATCAGGCTATATCGCGAATTTGAGCCAAGCGCTGGGCGAGACCAAGGACGGCGTCGCTTGGAAGGACGATTTTTTCAAAAAAGCGGTTTCCGTGAACGAATTCCTCCCGGGGAATGAATTCGGCGTAGAACCGGGCATCTACGGCGTTCCTCTGGACGTGACGACCATCCAGATGGTCTACAACAAAAAACTTTATGAGAAAGCCGGTCTTGATCCCGAAGCGCCGCCGAGGACCTGGGAAGAGTTTATGGGCCATGCGAGCATCCTGAGAGAAGCGGGTATCCCGCGTTTGGTGAGCGGTTTCGGCGAGATCTGGATGTTGGATGCCTTGGCCTCGAATCTGGCGATGAACTTGATGGGTGAAGAAAAGGTCTTCGACACGTATCGTGGGAAAGTGTCCTACGCGGACCCTGACTGGGTAAGAGTGCTCTCGTTCTTTAAGCAGATGACCGACGAGAAAGTGTTCGTGGAGGGCGCCGTCACTATGGTGAACAAGACCGCCGAGCAGACCTTCGCCAACGAGCGCGCGGCCTACGCTTTTAACGGCTCCTGGTGTGTCAATGTCTATAAAGGCATGAACCCGGATCTCCAGTACGCGGCGATGTTGCCGCCGTCCGTTTCGAATCTGCATCCCGCGCGCATTTGGGGCGGAGCCGGCGGCTCTTTTGTGGTGAACGCCGGATCCACGCGGCGCGACGGGGCCGTGAAGTTCTTGAAGTGGCTCACGGATGAGAAACAGCAGGCATTCTTGGCCGAGAAGACCGAGAATTTGCCCTCGAACAAGGCGAGCCTTGGGAAGATATCTCCGGTGCTGGCTTCCTTTGCCGATGACATGGACAACACGACGCATCCCAATATTTATCCTGTGCATGAGTTTCCCTCGGTGGTGGAAGCTTTTGACAAGGGCATCCAATCCATCCTGATCGGCGAAAAAAAACCTGAAGAAGTGGCTCAAGACACGCAGAAGATCAAAGAGAAAGAATCGGCCAAAGCTCGCGCCAACTGATCAACGGGCACTGTCAGTAAATAAACGAGGCTTATGAGTTTCAACCAAGTCAGAAAAGTCGTCGGAAGCTACGTGTTCGTCGCCCCCGCTTTTCTATTGTTCGTCACTTTCAGCCTGTATCCCTTCCTCAAAGTATTCCAGCTATCCGTGACGAATTGGGATGGCATATCCTCGTCCATGCAGTATATTGGGCTTGAGAATTTCAAGGACTTGTGGCTGGACAACCCGGTCTTCTGGGCGTCGATGAAGAACGCGTTCACCGTGACGTTCCTGGCGCTCACCGCCCAGAATTTCCTCGCGCTTTTTTTGGCGCTCTTGTGCGACCGAGATATCCGCGGCGGCAATGTGTACCGCGTCATCTTTTATCTGCCGCCGGTGCTCTCGGGCATCGTCGTGGGGCTCATATGGAATTGGATCTACGACGGCAATTATGGACTCCTCAATCATTTTCTCCGGTTCATCGGGCTCGGGGACCTGGCTCGGGCGTGGCTTTCGGACGCCAAGACCGCTTTGATCGGGGTCTCGGTGATCCACATGTGGAAAGGTTTCGGCTGGGGTTTTGTGATCCTTCTGGCGGGACTTCAGAGCATCCCGCGTGAATTGTATGAGGCCGCGCGCGTGGACGGCGCGAACACCTGGGTGATGTTCAAGAATGTGACGGTGCCGCTGATGATCCCGGTGTTCATCCTGGTCTCCATCCTCACGATCCTCGGGACCATGCAGATATTCGATATCATCATCTCGACCACGGGCGGAGGTCCAGGCTACCATACGGAGGTCCCGATCACGCGCATCGTTTCGACCATGATCGGCTCGTCAAAGTTCGGTTATGCCTGCGCGATGGGTGTCACGTTCGGGCTTATTCTTTTGGCCATTTCCATGGTCCAGATACGTGTTTCTAAAATGATGCGCCAGGTATGAGCCGGATGACTTCTACCCATGTCGTTGCCGAGGCCTCAAGAGCCGAGGTGAACTACGATCTCGTGAAAAAGCGCGCGGTGAGTTTTTTCGTCCATCTTTTTTTGATCCTGGTCTCGCTATCCTGCCTTTTTCCTCTTTGGTGGGCGTTCGCCTCAAGTTTGAAAACACAGCAGACCGTGTTTACGGACCTGAGCTTTTTCCCGAAGGACCCGCAGTGGTCGAACTACTATTACGCTTGGGCGAAGGCCGATTTTAGCCGCTATTTTTTCAACAGCCTCCTCTACACGGCGGTCGTGGTGGTGGGAGTGGTCCTCATCGCGTCCATGGCGGCCTACGCGTTTTCCCGCCTCAAGTTCTGGGGGAAGAACGTGATGTTCCTGGTCCTCATCTCGACCATGATGATCCCCATCCCCGGTTCTTTCATCGCTCTTTACGTCCTCCTCAACAAATTGCATCTGGTGGACACGCGTCTGGGGTACATTCTGCCGCAGATCAACGGGGGGCTGGCGTTGGGAATATTCCTCTTGAAGACCTTTTTTGACGATCTGCCGAAAGAGATCGAGGATTCGGCGGCCATCGACGGTTGCGGAAGATTTCGCACCTATTGGCATATCGCGCTGCCGCTGGCGCGTCCGGCGATCGCGGTGCTGGCCATCTTCAATATCCTGGCCGTCTGGAACGAGTATCTTCTGGCGATGCTCGTTCTTTCCTCGAAGGATCTGATGCCGCTTCAGCGCGGTCTCATGGTGTTCCAGGGCGCGCACATCACGCAATATCCGCTCCTCATGGCGGGGATCGTCATCACAGTGCTGCCGGTCCTGGCGGTGTATCTGCTGTTGCAGAAACATATTATCAAGGGAATTACGGCTGGGGCGGTAAAAGGGTAAAATGATTCGTGCGGCGAAGGGCGAAGGGCGAAGGGTGAAACAAGGCGTCATCCTGAGGCGCAAAGCGCCGAAGGATCTTGCTTTGGGATTCTTCGCTACGCTCAGAATGACGGTTGTTGCGCTGCTTTTTCTCTTTCCATTCACCATCGCTTTCGCGGCTGGTAACGACAACTCCAACACCAAGATCATGAACACGCATGGTGAGGCCATGAGCCTGGAGTTCAAACTTTATGATCCGGGCACGGAAGATATCGTGGATTACGAGAAATACGGCGCGTTCGTTGGTCTTGGCACGGACAAGTACGAATACAAGCTCACGAACCGTAAAAGGCTGGCGGCGGCGGTGGGCGAGGGTGTGTATCCTAACAATTCCGTGTACAAGGACCCCACGTACCGCATGCTCGTGACCAAGGGCAAGCTCGCCGGCAGCCAATGGGATTACGTGAATATCGATGACCAGCAGCTGGCATTCTACAAATGGGCTACCTCCCATGATACGCCGGCCGTACAGCAGTTCTATTTGGCGCTGGCGCTGGAAAAATTAGGTCAGACCCGGCACGCCATCAAAACCTATCACGCGATCCTGGTGCACACTCCTAAGCAGATCGGCTGGACGTTCTGGCATACGCCCCTTTACATGGGAAAATTGGCGCTCGACCGCATCGAGTATTTGACCCGCAAGCATTCGGAGCTAGGGATGAAACTAGCGGACGCGAAGATCGAGATCGTGAACGGTTTCAATTATGACATCCATGATGACAAGTTCATCGTGAATCCTGGGAAATTCGTGAAGGCCGTTCCCGCTCAGCTGAATCCCAAGAGGAGTGACGTCCGGAAATTGAAAGTCACCAAGACTGTCGGAGGGGACGCCGTGAAGCTCGTGCAGTACGAGAACGGGCATTGGCAGCTATTGGTTGACGGGAAGCCTTACTTGGTGAAAGCGATGGCTTA
>Ga0247727_10016527_pt1 | contig 11894 bp, 11 predicted proteins | sample WisWelCaveWW1625_FD_202498 | JGI IMG/M metagenome (GOLD analysis project Ga0247727, IMG submission 202498) | Biofilm microbial communities from Wishing Well Cave, Virginia, United States - WW16-25 | ecosystem: Environmental > Aquatic > Deep subsurface > Groundwater > Cave microbial mat | place...
CACTGCCAGAACCCTTCGTGCCGGTACGCGGCGAGCTGACCGTCCTCGGCGAGCCGCTCGAGCGGCTCCCGCTCCCAGACGATGTCGTCGCCGTCGATGTAGTCGAGCACGCCGGGCTCGAGCACGAAGAAGCCGCCGTTGATCCAGCCCTCGCCGATCTGAGGCTTCTCGATGAACTCGCTCACGAGGTCGCCGTCAAAGGCGAGACCGCCGAAACGGGCCGGCGGACGGACGGCCGTCACCGTCGCGAGACGTCCGTGCGAGCGGTGGAAGTCGAGCAGTTCGCGGCAGGGAACGTCGGCCACGCCGTCGCCGTAGGTGAGCATGAACGTCCCGTCTCCGAGATGACCGGCGAGCCGCTTCAGCCTGCCGCCCGTCGCCGTCGGCACGCCCGTGTCGACGAGGTGCACGCGCCACCGCTCGGGGAGCCCGTCGTGGACCTCAACCGACCCGTCGGCAGCGACGGTGAGATCGTGGCGCAGGTTGTATTGGTCGAGGAAGAAGCGCTTGACGAGGTCTCCGCGATAGCCCAGAGCGACCACGAACTCCTCGAAGCCCGCAGCCCCGTAGATGCGCATCAGATGCCACAGGATCGGGGAGCCTCCGATCTCGATCATCGGCTTAGGCGTGAGGCCGGTCCGCTCCGCCAGGCGCGTGCCCTGCCCTCCAGCCAAGATGACGGTCTTCATCGGTGATCGGCCCTCCCATCGCGCGGCGTGTCCGTGGGGCGCGCCGCTCCCCATGCTCGAAGCGTAGGCGGCGAAGGGTAAGCAGGCAACGCCGGCGACGCGCCTCAGACGGTCGCCGCGCGGCGGACGACCTCGAGGGTCTCACGGGCGGTGCGCTCGAGCCGGAAAAGCTTCGAGCGCTCGAGGGCGCGCGCCGAGAGCTCGGCGCGCAGCGGCGCGTCGCGGATCGCCCGCAGCAACGCCTCCTCGAGCCGGTCGGCGCTCGGCTCGTCGATCGTGATTGCGGCACCGTCCACGATCTCGCGCACGGCGCCCTGCCCGACGGTGACGACGGGAAGCGCACACGCCATCGCCTCGACGATCGTGAGCGAGAAGCCCTCCGCCGCCGTGGGATGGACGAAGATCTCGGCGGCGCTGTACACCGGCAGGATGTCCTCGTGGCGGGCGATGTGCCCGTCGGTCTGGACGACGCTGTCCGTGACACCGTGCGTCTTCAACAGCCGCTCGATCGGGAGACCGAGCACGTTCGGCCCGAACAGGAGCAGCTTGTGGGGGACCCCGCTGCGCTTGACCCGGCTGAAGGCCTCGATCAGCGCGGGGATGTTCCGGCGCTGCGACAGCTTGCCGACGAACAGGATGTACGGGACATCGGCGCCGAGGTAGCTGCGGCGCGTCTCGGCGAGGATCGCAGGGTCGTCGACGCGGAGGAACGAGTCCGGCGCACCTTCCGGCACGATCGTGATTCGCGCTGCCGGCACGCCGTAGAGCTGCTCGACGTGGGCCTTCGTCGACCCCGACGGGACGATCACGGCATCGGCCCGGCGGGCGCAGAGCCTGTTCCGCTGGCGGTACGTGAGGTGGTACCACCACGGATGCGTGCCCCGCTCGGCCTCGTTGACGCTGTGCGTCGCCACCACCACCGGCCGCGGGAACCGCAGCGGAATGGTGTAGCTCGGGCAGAAGAGGACGTCGACGTCGCGGGCGTGGCGGGCGAGCACCACGTTCTCCCAGACGACGCCGCGCAGGCGCGACCGGAGCACGCGCTGCTCGACCCGGTCGGACAGGCCCAGGGCGGCAATGTCAATAGGCTCGCGCACGAAGACGACGATGCTGTCGCCGTCGGGAAGCGTGCGGTCCCAGTCGACGAGCAGATGCTCGATGTATCGCCCGATGCCGAGCCGCTGCCCGGACAGGCGTAACCCGTTTACCCCGATCTTCACGACTCCCCCTGTGCGCGTCTTTCGGACTCGCCCCTCGCTCACATCGTACTCCGGAGCCGGAGAGCAGCAAGTCACCGTGGCGCAGACGACGCTCAGCCTGTCGCCGAGGCGATCACCGACGGCTTCCCCGGCAGGCGACGCACGACACTCGTGCGGCCGGCTGGGAGCCCGGCCGTGATCAGCGCCCCGTTCGCGCGGAGGCCGAACAGGGTGCCGCCGACGGCGGCAGTGCCCTTCTCGGCCTTCCAGCTCCGAATGCGCACGACCAAGCGCAGACCCTTCGTATACACGCGCGCCTCGTCCTTGGGACCAAGGAAGACGAAACGCTGGTTCGACAGCCATAGCTCGCCCCCGGAGCCGACCGTACCGCCCGTAAGCGTGATGTGCCGCAATGCCATCGGTCGCCGGACGGCGTCGAGGACGACGAGTCGCTGGCAACAGTCGCTTCCCTCGACGGTCGACTCGCCGGCAAACCGCGTTCCGGCGTCGTTCGGCGCGAGCTGGTAGAGGGGAAGCGGCACCGTGCCGAGCCTCCGCGTGGCACCCGTCCGCGCGTCGACCTCGACCAGCGCGGTGCCGGTCTTCTCGAGCACCTGGACAAAGGCCCTGTTCCGCACGAACGACGCGTACCACGCGATCCCCGTCCAGATGGTCGATGCCCCGCGCGGCGTGTGGCGCACGAGTCGAGCCCGACGTTCGAGACCCGGCCCGCTGCCCGAGAACGCAAGGAGTCGATCCGCTTCGACGCTCGCGCAGTGAGGTCGTGATTCGGCAGCGATCCGCTGCCGCCGCACCAGGCTCATGTTCCACAGCTCGCGAATCGTGACGAGATACCCGGCGTTGAGATCGGTGATCTCCACGATTCTGCGCCCACCAGGGCACGCCGAAAACGCAGACACAGTCTCCGCGCCGAGCCCGTAGGCGAGCGTCCGCCCCTGACTGTCGAGCACCACCGACCTCGCGGGCCCGACGCGACCGCCGACGAGCAGCGCCGCCGGCCCGCTCCCGTTCGGTGCGGGGAGCACCGTGGCGGCAAGCAGGTCTTCGGGCGCTACCTGCGCGCAGAGGTTCCCGAACCATTTGCCGCCGTCGCGCCCGAGGAAGAGGCCGATGCGCTCCCCGACGGGCATCTCGAGCCCACAGGACGCGCCGCTTTTCGGCGTCTCGATCTCGACCGTGTCGCCGATCTCACCTTTGACGGCTCGTTCGACGCTGAAGACGAGGATGGCGCGGTCGCCGTCGGCTTCGCGACGACTGACCAGCCTGCCGACGAAGGCGCCGTCCGTCTTGGCGAGCAACGCCCACGGATCGGGCGGCAGGCACGAGCACGCCCGCGCCGGCTCCACCGCCACCGCGAGAGCCGCCGCGACGGCGACGACGACGCACAGAACGAGCGCCTTCACGCTTCGCGACGCGCGGTGAGCCTTGACCGAAGCCACCGGGTGCAGTGTGGCACCCGTCGGCGCAGCCCGAAAGACCGGAACTGCTTACGTCGGCATGCCGCCGAGCACGCGACCCACCTCTTCCACGGAGGTGACCCCGGCGATCACGAGCCGCACGGCGTCGTCGAGCAACGTCAGCATTCCGTCGGCCACCGCGGCACCTTCGATCTCCGCCGCCGGAGCGCCGATCAAGCCCATCATCCGCTCCGTCATGGGCAGCACCTCGAACAGCGCCTGACGGCCACGGAACCCGATGCCGTTGCACGAGTGGCAGCCGACGGCTCGATAGAGATTGAGCGCGCCGACGCCCGGGGGCGCGCCGAGCGCCCGTAGCGTCGGCTCTTCCGGCTCGTACTGCTCACGGCACTTCGTACACAGCCGTCGGACGAGGCGCTGCGAGACAAAGCAGTTGACGGCGGTTGCGATGACACTCCGATCGACGCCGATGTCGAGGAGGCGCTGCGGAGCCGTCGCCGCCGTCTGGGCGTGGAGCGTCGTCAGAACCAGATGGCCGGTCATGGCGGCGCGGAACGCGATCTCCGCGGTCTCGTCGTCGCGGATCTCGCCGACGAGCACGATGTCGGGGTCCGAACGGAGGATCGTGCGGAGCCCGCTCGCGAAAGTGAGACCTGCCCGCGGGTTGACGTCGATCTGGTCGAGCCCGGCGACGCGATACTCGACCGGATCCTCGATCGTCACGATCGACCGCTCCGGGGTGTTGAGCGTCCCGAGGCAGGCGTACAGCGTCGTCGACTTGCCGGAGCCCGTCGGCCCGCACACGACGATCGACCCGTACGGCCTCCCGATCGCTTCCACGAGCGCGCCCTGGCTCCGCGGCCACATCTCGAGCTGGTCGAGTGACGCGGGCGCCTTGTCCTGGGAGAGCAGTCGCATCGTGATCTTCTCGCCGTTCGTCGTCGGCAGCACGGCCACACGAACGTCGACCGCTTGCGGGCCGCGGCGGATCGACACCCGCCCGTCCTGAGGCGCTCGGCGCTCGGCGATGTCGAGCCCGGCCATCACCTTGATGCGACTCGCCACGGCCGCGGCGTACGTCCCTGAGATCGACGAGATCTCGCGCATGACGCCGTCAATGCGTGCCCGGACGATGACACGACGCTGCTGCGGGGCGAAATGAATGTCGGACGCGCCGGCGTCGAGCGCACGCGAGATGGTGCGGTTGACGAACGTGACCGCGGGCGTCTCGTGCTCCTTGGCGATGTCGGTGGTTGCCTCGTCGAACTCCGACTCGAGCTCGTCGTCCTCGGAGACGTCGAGATCGATGCCCGCGTGGAACCGCTCGATCGCGAACGAGATCGAGTCCTGCGCCCCGACTGCCACTCGCACCGGGACGCCGAGCGCGAGGCGGATCTCGTCGGACTGCAGGACGTTGGTAGGGTCGGCGACCGCCACGAGCACCGAGTTGTCGGGCAGGAACCGCACCGGGATCGCGCAGTAGCGCCGAGCGAGGTCGAGGGGCAGCAGGGCCGCCGCCTCCGACTCGATGGTGCTGGGGGTGATCGCGATGTACTCGAGCTCGTGTTGCTCGGCGAGCACGACGGCGATCTCCGCCTGCGTGCAGTAGCCGTGCTCGACGAAGATCTCTCCGAGGCGACGCTCCGGCGACCGACGCTTGGCGGCGAGTGCGAACTCCAGTTGCTCGGCGGTAATGACGCCATCTCGGACGAGCAGCGTGCCGAGCGCCGGCCACGGATTGCGTGCCGCTTCCACGAACGGCTTATCGGCACGGCGCATCCCTGAGATGAGGGACAATCCACGATCGCGTGCGCGCCGTGGTGCAACGGGTGTCCGAGGCATCGGTCTCGGTGGGAGCAGAGCGGGTAGGTGCCTGCGGCCGTGGCCTGGTCGTGCTGCTCGGGGTGGCTGAGAGCGACGACGAGGTTGCCGCCCACCGTCTGGCGGGCAAAATCGCACGGCTCCGGGTGTTCGAGAACGAGGAGGGGAAGTTCGACCGCTCGGTGGTCGAGGTCGGCGGCGAGGCGTTGGTCGTGAGCCAGTTCACGCTGATCGCCGACACGACGAAAGGGAACCGCCCGGGTTTCTCGCGCGCCGCGCGTCCCGAGTACGCGGAGCCCCTCGTGGAGCGATTCTGTGCCGCGCTGCGCGTCGAGGGCGTTACCGTCGAAACAGGCGTGTTCGGGGAGCGGATGAGCGTGATGCTCGTCAACGACGGCCCGGTCACGATCGTGCTCGACGCGGGCGACGTGTAGCCGGGCATCCCTCGGGCTGCTACCCTAAAGACACCACATTTCACCTGCTGTTGGGGAAATGGGCGCGTCGGCGCCCATTTTTCTTGAGAGGGGCAAATGACGACCGACATCTACGCAAAGGAGAAGACGCTGACGCGGGAGATCGCTCCCGAGGTCGAGCAGCGGCTGCCCGGCGTCGAGGTGCTCGCGGTCGAGTTGCTCTCCCCGGGCAGGGTCTGCGTCTACGTCGACCGCCCCGAGGGTGTCGACCTCGCGCTCTGCGAGCGTGTCACGCGCGTGCTCGATTCCTATCGCGGTACGTACGCGATCGATGTGTCGTCGCCCGGCCCGGAGCGCCCGCTCCGCACCGCACGGCATTTCCGGGCGGCGGTGGGCAAGACGGTCCAACTCAAGACGACCGGCGCCGATAGCGTGCGTCGTCTGCGTGGCGACGTGCTGCGCGCCGACGACCACACGGTCGTCATCGACGCGGCTGGCGGCGAGTGCGAAATCCCGTACGACGCGATCGTGCGGGCGAACCTGATCGACGAGGGACGGAAGGAATCATGAGCGAGGAGATCATCGAGGGCATCCGCACGATCGAGCAGGAGAAGGGAATCGAGGCCGAGGCGCTCGTCGCCGCGCTCGAGGACGCCCTGCTCGCGGCGTACAAGAAGATCCCGGGCGCCTCCCGGCACGCCGAGGTGGTGCTCGACGACGACGGCGAGTTCCGTGTCTACGCGATCGAGATTCCAGCCGACCTCGAGGAGCGGCTGCTCGACGCGGCGATAGAGGCCAAGATCGACGAGCTCGAGCGGCTCGAGGAGGAGACGGGGGAGAAGCAGCACACGCTGATCAACCCGGACGAGCTCGACCTTGACTGGTCGCAGGTACCCGAGCAGCAGATCGGGCGCACCGACGTCACACCGACCGATTTCGGGCGCATCGCGGGTATGACCGCGAAGCAGGTGTTCCAGCAGCGGATCCGCGAAGCCGAGCGGGCGATCATGTACGACGAGTACGTCGACCGCCAGGGCGAGGTTGTGACCGGCATCGTGCAGCAGGCGGGCGACCGCAACAACGTGCTCGTCGATCTCGGCAGGGTGGAGGCATTGCTGCCCCGTTCAGAGCAGGTCGACGGCGAGCGCTACGAGCAGGGTTCGCGCATCAAGGCGGTTATCGTCGAGGTGCGCTCCGGCACGAAGGGGCCGCAGGTGATCCTCTCCCGCCGCGACCCGCGCCTGATCGAAGCGCTATTCGAGCTGGAGGTGCCCGAGATCGCGGACAGCCTCGTCACCATCCGCGGCGTCGCGCGCGAGCCTGGGTACCGCTCGAAGATTGCCGTCGAGTCGCACGTGCAGGGCGTCGATCCCGTGGGGGCGTGCGTCGGACCGCGCGGTTCGCGCGTACGCATGGTCGTCTCGGAGCTCCGCGGGGAGAAGATCGACATCATCCCCTGGAACACCGAGCCGGCGCGCTTCGTCGCGAAGGCGCTGTCTCCGGCCCGCGTGCGCGAGGTCTACATCGACGACGAGACCCGCGACGCGACCGTCGTCGTGCCTGACGACCAGCTGGCTCTGGCGATCGGCAAGGAGGGCCTGAACGCCCGCCTCGCCGCCCGGCTCACCGGCTGGAAGATCGACATCAAGTCCGACAGCGAGTTCGCTCAGGCGGAGGCGCAGGCGGCGTTCGCGGGCGAGCAGGACGGCGAGGACTTCTCTGGCCGCTGCGCGGCGATCCTCTCGAACGGCAAGCGATGCCCCAACGCTGCTCTGCCTGGCACGAAGCACTGTGGCGTCCCTGCCCACCAGGCGCTCGCCGATCTCCCCGCCGGCGAGGCCTCGACGGCGGCCGGGGAAGTCGTGGTCGACGCTCTCTCCGAGGTCGTGGCCGAGGACCTGGCTGCCGCGGCGCTGCTCGAAGAGGCAGTCGAGGAAGCCGTTGCGGCCGGCGACATCACCCCGCAGGACGCAGCCGTGCTGGAGGAGGCCATCGAAGAGGCAGCCGCGGAGATCATCGCGGAGGACGTTGAGGCGGCCGTGGCGCTCGAGGGGATTCTGGAGGAAGCGGCGGCCGGCGAAGACACCACCGCCGCGGCCGACACGGAGGGCGAGCGCGCTGAGTGAGGGCTGATGGAGCATCCGATCAGGACGTGCGTGGGCTGCGGGCGCCGGGCGCCGCAGGCCGAGCTCGTCCGCTTCGCGGTCGTCGATGGCGCGCTAACCCCGGGACGCCTGCTGCCCGGGCGTGGGGTGTACACGTGCGCGCAGACCGCATGCGTCGAGCGTGCGATCGAGCGGCGGGCGTTCGCCCGCACGCTCCGGCAGACAGTCCACATCGAGCCGGCGCTCCGGCGCCTCTACACTGACCCCGATGGCTGACGGACCGAACAGGCCCAATCGCCCGATCCGTCCCCGCGGAGGCCCGTCCGGGCGCAAGCGGCGCGTCGTGATCGAGGGCGGCGCGGCCCGCGGTCGCGAGGCGCGGCCTACCCGCGAGCGCGGCTCCACGGGTACTCAGCGGCCGGCGCAAGCGCCGCCGACGGGACCGGTGGCCGTAGAGTCGGGCGTCACTGTCAAGGATCTCTCGCACGCCCTCGGCGTGCCGATGTCGCAGATCATCAAGATCCTGATGGGCCTCGGCCAGATGCGGACGGCAACGCAGTCGCTCTCCGATGAAGAGGTCGAGCTGATCGCCGGCGAGGTCGGACGCGAGGTCGTAGTCAAGCGTGCCGCCGACGACGACGCCGAGCCGGAGGCGGTCGAGGACGCTGAGGAGGATCTCCGGGCGCGGCCGCCCGTAATCACGATCATGGGTCACGTCGACCACGGCAAGACCACGCTGCTCGACGCGATCCGCTCCACGCAGGTCGTGGCGACCGAGGCGGGCGGCATCACGCAGCACATAGGTGCGTACCAGACCGAGGTCGATGGGCGCCGCATCACCTTCCTGGACACGCCGGGGCACGAGGCGTTCACCGCCATGCGCGCCCGGGGCGCGAAGGTGACCGACATCGCCGTGCTCGTCGTTGCGGCCGACGACGGCGTCATGCCGCAGACGAAGGAGTCGATCTCGCATGCCCGCGCGGCCGAGGTGCCCATCGTCGTCGCCATCAACAAGATCGACGTCGCCGACGCCAACACCGACCGCGTCAAGAGCGAGCTCGCCGCCGAAGGGCTGCAGCCCGAGGACTGGGGCGGCGCCACGCAGTTCGCCGAAGTGTCCGCAAAACAGCAGACCAATCTCGACGAGCTACTCGAGAAGATCCTGCTGGTGGCGGATGCAGAGCTCGACCTGCGGGCCAACCCGAAGGCCCGCGCGTCGGGGCCGATCGTTGAGTCCCGTCTCGACGTGGGCCGCGGCCCGGTGGCGACGATGCTCGTCCAGCGCGGGACACTGAAAGTCGGCGATGCGATCGTGGCGGGGGATGCCGCCGGCAAGGTGCGCGCGCTCTACGACTACCGCGGCGAGAAGGTGAAGGACGCACGGCCGGGCGACCCGGTCGAGATCCTCGGCTTCGACAGCCCGCCGCGCGCCGGCGAGTTCGCGCGCGTCGTCGAGCATGAGCGGCAGGCCAAGGATATTGCCGACAAGCGTGCCGAGCGCCTGCGGCGCGAGCAGCTGGCGCAGCGCTCGAAGCGCGGCGTCTCGCTGGAGACCCTGTTCGAGCAGATGCAGGAAGGGGCGGTGCAGGAGCTCTCCATCGTGCTCAAGGGAGACGTCCAGGGGTCGGTGGAGGCACTCGTCGGCGAGCTCGGCAAGATCCAGCATCCGGAGGTGCGCGTCAACGTCATCCACACTGGCGTCGGCGGCATCACCGAGAACGACGTCAATCTCGCCGCAGCGTCGAGCGCGCTCGTCGTCGGTTTCAACGTGCGGCCGAGCGCCGACGCGAGAGCGCTGGCAGAGCGTGAGGGCGTCGACATCCGCACATACCGTGTCATCTACCAGCTCACCGAGGACATCCAGCACGCGCTCGTCGGCATGCTCTCGCCCGTCCAGACGGAGGAGACGATCGGAGAGGCGGAGGTGCGCGCGCTGTTCAAGGTGTCACGCCTCGGCACGATCGCGGGTTGCATGGTTACGAGCGGCATCGTCCGCCGCAACGCGCGGGTGCGTATCGTCCGCGACGGCACGGTTATCTACGACACGACAATCGCGCAGCTCAAGCGCTTCAAGGAGGACGCGCGCGAGGTGGCGGACGGCTTCGAGTGCGGCATCCTGCTCGACGGCTTCAACGACGTCAAGGAAGGCGACGTGCTCGAGGTGTACGAGACGCGCGAGATCGAGCGCACCGACCTCGAGACGCCGGCGCCCTCCGGCGGTTAGCCACCGACCGGTGGCTACCGGGTTTGTCGGCATCCTCTCGTTGGAGCTCTTCTTCCGCGGAAGCCATTCGCTCAAGGACAAGCGCATGCACCTGCGGTCGCTGAAAGCCCAGCTCTCCAACCGTGTCGGCTGCTCGGTGGCCGAGGTCGACCATCACGACACCTGGCAGCGCTCCCGGCTCACGCTCGCCTGCGTCACGCGGGAGGCTGCCGAGGCCGACCGTCTGCTCGACGAGGCAGAGCGACTCGTGCTCGGATCCGACGTCGAGGTGACAGACTCACGCCGGGAGTTGGTGACACTCGATGACGAGGCCTGAGCGGCTACGACGCGTCGACGAGGCGATGCGAAAGGTGCTCTCGGAGGGCATCGCGGAGTTGAAGGACCCTCGCATCGGCTTCGTCACGGTCACCGCCGTGCAGGTGACACGCGATCTCGATCACGCGACCGTGTGGGTGAGTGTCCTCGGCTCGGAGAAGGTGCGCGAGCAAGCGCTCGCTGCGCTGGTGGGTGCCGCCGGCGTTCTCCAGGCCCGCGTCAACCGGGAGCTCCACCTGCGCCGGACGCCCCATTTGCGGTTTACGTACGATGCCGCGATCGAGCGCGGCGTGCAGATGTCGACGCTGATCGACGAGCTGGCGCCGGCCGAAGAGACACATGGCGGAGACATCTGACATCGATGCGATGGCCGGGGCGCTGCGGGCGCGCGACCGCTTTCTCGTCACCGCGCACGAGAATCCCGACGGTGACGCGCTCGGCTCGCTCCTGGCCACGCACCTCGCCCTGACGCAGCTCGGCAAGGACAGCCTGATCGTGATGGAAGGCACCGCGCCGCTGCCCGGCGAGTATCACTTCCTCGAGCTCGAGGCTCACGGCCTCCTGCGCGCCAGGCCGGCAGACCATGGCGAGCGAGTGCTCGTCTGCGTCGACTGCGCCCAGGCAAATCGCGTCTTCGACGAGTCGCTGCTCGCGGGCAAGAGCCTGGTGCTCAACATCGACCACCACCACGACAACACCCGTTTTGGCGACGTCAACCTGGTCGGTACGAACGCATCGTCGACGGGCGAGGTGCTGGGGGACGTCTTCCGCTCACTCGGCGTTGCCTTCACGCCAGAGATCGCGGAGGCGCTGTACGTCGCGGTCGTGACCGACACCGGCCGCTTCCAGTACTCGAACACGACTCCGAAGGCTCTTCGGCTCGCTGCCGACCTGGTCGAGGCCGGCGCCGACGTGCACAAAGTGTTCCAGGGCGTGTACGAGTCGATCCAGTTCGCAAAGCTGAAGCTCCTCGCGCGAGCGCTCGAGCGGGCGACGGTGTACGAAGGCGGCGACGTCGTCGTCTCGTTCTTATTGCGCGGTGACTTCGGAGAGGTGGGCGCGGCCGAGCCCTACTCGGAGGGGATCATCGACTCGCTGCGGGCGGTGGAGGGAGCGAAGGTGGCCGCGCTGATCCGTGAGCCGCCGCGTGAGGGCAGCCCGGTGCGGAAGATCTCGCTACGGACGTCGGTGGACGAGATCGACGTCTCCGCGATCGCCCGCAAGTCGAACGGTGGCGGTCACCGCCAGGCAGCCGGCTTCTCCAGTGATCTCTCCGTCGCCGACATCACCGACTTCATCGTGCGGGAGTTCGTCGCTCAGCGAGACGCGGTTTAGGTGCCATGGCCATCCCGCGAGGTCTCGAGCCGACGGGGGTGATCCTCGCCGACAAGCCCTCGGGCCCGTCGTCGTTTGCGATCGTGTCCGCTGTACGCCGGCGCACCGGAGCGAAGACCGGGCACGCGGGCACGCTCGACCCGTTCGCGAGCGGGCTCCTCGTGCTGCTCTCGGGCCGCGCCACGAGCCTGCAGGACCGCTTCATGAAGCTCGACAAGCGCTATCTGACGTCGATCGACCTGCGAGCCCGGACGACGACCGGGGACCCTGAGGGGGAGCTGTTCGACGAGCGCGAGCCGCCGGCCCGGGAGGCGCTCGAGTCCGCGCTCCAGCCGCTGCGGGGAGTGGTGGAGC
>Ga0247727_10016528_pt1 | contig 11894 bp, 12 predicted proteins | sample WisWelCaveWW1625_FD_202498 | JGI IMG/M metagenome (GOLD analysis project Ga0247727, IMG submission 202498) | Biofilm microbial communities from Wishing Well Cave, Virginia, United States - WW16-25 | ecosystem: Environmental > Aquatic > Deep subsurface > Groundwater > Cave microbial mat | place...
AAATGGAAATCGAGTCATCTACTTAGACAACCGGCAGCGAGAATTGGTTTGCTTATAGCTGGGGCGAAGCATTCTTTCCACATTAGTTGCTTTACCGGGAAATTTATGGCGAGAATGCTTCGCCCCTACTTTTCCCTTGACTTTTGATTGCATTTCTAAGATATTCGACTAAATTTGTCATCCCATCGCGGAGAATGGGGGCGTCTGAACACCAGGTAACGATGGAGTGAAAATGAAATTTTCCAAGTTTATTTACGCCGCACTCGCCAGCTTCTTGGCCATGTTCGTTTTATCCACCGTCTGGTACCTGTTTCTCATGGCGGATTTTTTTGCCCAGCACCGTCCGGCGATTGCCAGAGAGTCTGCACTGATACAATATATCCTGCTTAGCTATTTGATTCTGGCGGCGCTGATGACTTACGTTTACCAGATGACCGACAAAACCGGCCGTCCGGCGGCGCACGGATTCAAAGTCGGCGCGCTGCTGGGTTTGATTTATTTCTTTCCGCTGAGTCTTGGTTTCTATGCCATCTGGCAAACCTCGGCGCCGGCGTTTTTAGTGGATTCGGTTTGGCATCTATTTGAACAGGGGATCGGCGGCGTGGTCATCGCGCTAATTTACAAATAAGTCAGCCGCCATGTCCCCTAAACCTTCAGCGGTGAATTTTGGCATCGCCTGGCTGGCGCTCTGTGGGGCGTTTATCGTGCACGTGGTCGATGAAGCGCTAACCGATTTTTTGTCGTTTTACAATCCAACCGTCGCAGCGATTAGAGACCAGATGCCGTTTTTCCCGATACCTACTTTTACCTTTCAAATGTGGTTGACTATGTTGGTGATTGCCAACGCGGTCTTGCTGCTTTTATCGGTTTTTGCTTTTCGTGGAGCCAGGTGGATGATTCCATTAAGCTATGCCTTTGCCGTAATCATGTTTCTAAACGGTTTGTTGCACATCACGGGCTCGTTCTTTCTTGGTCGTTTTTTGCCGGGAGTTTACTCCTCGCCGGTATTGTTAATTGCCTCATCTTTCTTGATATTACGTGCGCGGCAAATCGATTAGCCTGCATTATTCATTAATTTTAGCCACAAAGGCACTAAGTGCTCCATTTCACAATTATGTGTAGGGTTGTAGTCCCCGCCCCTTGTGGGCGGCTGTCATTGAAACTGAATATAATGCAGGAATATCGACCCACAAGGGGTCGGGACTACGTTTGTAGAAAATACCCTACAAGGATTTTTGAAATGGAGCACTAAGACACCAATATTTAAGTAAAATTAGTTTGGAGTTTCAAAGCGAGTTTTTAGAACATGTTTTAACGTTTTTCCCGTGTTCTAAATATTTTGGAATACTACTCAAGAATATGAAGCCCATACATTTATTGATAAGTGCACTGGCAATTGTTGTTCATTGCTCTCACGTTTATGGTCAGAGCAGAATAATTAACGACATCTTCTATAGTCCCGCTCTGGACACGGATCAGACGATTTTTGTATACCTTCCAGATGGCTACACCGAAACCGACTCCCTACGCTACCCGGTCATTTATTTGTTGCATGGCGCCGGCGCCGATCCGGTCTCACTAGCGCTGTTCGCTCCTTTCTTGCGAATTTACTTTGATGATATCATTCTACGCGGGATAATTCCACCTCTGCTTTTCGTGATTCCCGACGGCAGCGCTCCCCCTTTTTTAGGAAGTTTCTATACCAATTCCGCGCTTTATGGTAATTTTGAAGATTACATCGTTTACGATCTGGTTCATTATATTGACGGTGCCTATAAGACACAGGCCCTGCGCGAAAGGCGTTTTATCGTTGGGCATTCCATGGGCGGTTACGGAGCGATGAAGCTGGCCATTAAACATCCGGATGTTTATGGTGCGGTTGCGGCACACAGCGGCCCGCTGGATTTGAATCAATTACGAAACGTCATCCCACAAGTACTATCAGAAAATGGTGGAACTCCGCCGTACAGGTATTCTCCCGATGCCGGCACTTTTACGAACCTCGGGTTTTCCATGGCCGGCGCTTTTTCTCCAAATCTCACCCAAACGCCATATCCGGTTGATTTTCCCCTGGACAGTAACGGCGTGCTGATTGACAGCGTCTTTGCAAAATGGTTGTTTCATAATCCGGCCGCTCTCGCGAAACAACTCGCAGTGGATTCTGACCTGGCGATTTATTTTGATTGCGGCACGCAGGACGAGCTGTTGGTCTATCCGTTCAATACCGCCTTTGCGGACTCGCTTGATAATCTCGGCCTGGTTTATCAGTTTCAGAGCTACACGGGTGGCCATTCCGAGCTGCTATTCGAGCGCATGGAAATTTCTTTGGCCTTTATTGATTCGGTTATGCTCGCATCCCCGATTACAACCGTCGATCACTCAACCGCCCAACCTTCAACGGTCGTACTGCATCAGAACTATCCCAATCCGTTCAATCCCGTTACAACCATCCAATTTTCTATCGCCCGTGCCGCAAACGTAACGCTGTCAATTTATAATCTATTGGGGCAGAGGGTGGCGACCCTGCTGTCCGAACGATTACCTGCAGGAGAGCATAAATATGTATGGCGTCCGCAAGGTCTGGTCAGCGGAACCTATTTTTACCGATTACAAGCCGATGGCATGGTTAAAACGAAATCGCTGGTTCTGCTCAGGTAGTCGATAAATTTTTGCTATGATACCAGCCCACTTAAGAGAATTCCCTTGCACTTTCAAGGGATTTTTTTTACTTATGATGTGAAACGGTAACCATCCTTTAAAGGAAGAATTATGATCCGCGAAAGGAGGAAGGTTGTAGGTGGTATTTTTGCGGATGCTGCTAAATATACTCTGACAGCGGGCGTAATTGGTAGTATCCTCTCAGGTAAATACACCGTGTTATCAAGCATAGTAGTTGCTATATTTTTCGTCTCATTTGCTTTGTTAGCATATTTTATCACACCAAAAGATCAAAAGGAGGATTAAATGGAAGTATATTTATTTATTATGCTAGGAATAGCAGCACTCGCAGGTGTGGCTTTTCTAATTTCTTTCAAAATTCAGGAGCGAAAAAAACATTTACCTTAGCGTAAAGGTTGCTTGACTTTTGTGGATAGAAATGAAGATTAATAAGGAGGAAGGATGAACGGCAAGGTTTTAATTATTCGTTCTTTCATTCTGTTTCTATTTTTGAGCACGTGCGCCAACCCGGAGAAAGGCAAGATGACTCAGGAATTTGCTCAGTTTTTGAAAGATTATGAGGCTAAAGTTATACCCTTAACAAAAGATCAGAATCTCGCTTATTTTACTGCTACCATTTCCGGCAAAGACGAGGACTATAAAAAGTCCGCGGATCTGGAGATTCAGTTCAGTAAGATTCACGCCAATAAAGAGGATTTTGTCAAACTCAAAAAAATTAAAGATTCAAATTTTATCACCGACCCGCTTTTGAGGCGCCAGCTTGAGGTTTTGTACAACAAGTATCTTGGCAACCAGATCGACGAGAAAAAGCTGGAAGAGATTATCAACCTGCAAAAGGAGATCGAGAAAAAGTTCTCCACCTTCCGCGCCGCCGTGGAAGGGAAGCAGCTCACCGACAACGAGCTCGAAGAGACGTTGAAGAAGTCCACCGACTCCAATCAACTGAAGGCGGCGTGGCTGGCGAGCAAAGAAGTGGGCGCGGCCGTGGCCGCAGAGGTGTTGCGATTGGTGGATATGCGCAACGCGGCGGCGAAGGAATTGGGCTTTCCCAATTTCCACGTCATGCAGTTGCAACTGGGCGAGCAGGACCCCGCTGAAATCGAAAAACTATTCGACGAGCTCGATAACCTGACCCGCGATTCCTTTGCCCGGGCCAAGGCCGAAGTCGATTCGGTTTTGTCGCAGCGCTATAGCGTCCCCAAGGAGGAATTGATGCCGTGGCATTACCAGAACCGCTTCTTCCAGGAGGCGCCGAAAATCTACGCTGTCGATCTGGATAAATATTACGCGGACAAAGATGTGGTCGAACTCACGAAATCTTACTACGCCAGTCTCGGGTTGCCCATTGACGATATGATTCAAAAGAGCGACCTCTACGAAAAACCCGGCAAATACCAGCACGCCTACTGTATCGACATCGACAAAGAAGGGGACGTGCGGGTGGTGTGCAACGTCAAGCCCAACTACAACTGGATGAGCACCATGCTGCACGAATACGGCCACGCGGTGTACGACAAGTTTCATGAGCGCAGCGTGCCGTGGGTTTTGCGGGAGCCGGCGCACATCTTAGCCACCGAAGCCATTGCCATGATGTTCGGGCGGTTTGCTTCCAACCCGGCGTGGCTGCGCGACATGGTCGGCATTGCGGAGGAGGAGAAAGCCAAGATTGCCGAGGCCAGTTTTAAAACCTTGCGGCTGGAGCAACTGGTATTCAGCCGCTGGGTGCAGGTGATGTACCGCTTCGAGAAAGCCATGTACGAAAATCCCCAGCAGGATTTGAACAAACTGTGGTGGGATCTGGTGGAAAAATACCAGATGCTCAAACGCCCCGAAGGCCGCAACGCGCCGGACTGGGCGTCGAAAATTCACGTAGCGCTCTACCCGGCGTATTATCACAACTACTTGATGGGCGAGTTGCTGGCGTCACAACTGTTTTATCACATCAATCAAAGTGTGCTGAAAACCAGCGACGTGCAAAACCAGAGTTTTGCCAATCAGAAAGCGGTAGGCGACTACTTGATTGAGAAAGTCTTCAAACCCGGCAACTTGTATTTCTGGAACGAAATGATTGAGAAAGCCACCAGGGAAAAATTAACGGCGAAGTATTTTGCGAGGCAGTTTGTGGGGTGAAAAAATTCTCAAAGATAACAAATACAGGAGACAAGCTATATGGCACAAGCGAAAGCAGTAAGTGAGAAGACGTTCGAAGTACGGATTCCTTCTTCCTTGCTCAAATTTGGTTTTGACAAGCACGATATCCAGCAACGCATGACGGAGTGGTTGATAGTATCGCTGTTTACGGAGGGACATATATCTTCTGGCAAGGCAGCGCGTTTGCTAAACATCACAAGAGTTGAATTTTTAGATCTGCTAAATTCGCGTGGGATTGCATATTTCAACTTTAATTCAGAAGAACTTGCCGAGGAATTTTCAGCGGTGGATTCGTTAGCGATAAAAAAGAATAAATGATCATCGTTTCGAACACCACCCCTCTTATTGCGCTGGCTAGTATCAACAAAATTGGAACGGTAGGAATTTTGCTCAAAGCAAAAGAGGCAGGTTTTGTATTACGCGTCGGACCTCAATTAAAACGATTGCAGCAAAAAGGATTCAATCTCAGCCAGAATATCTTTGATGCTATTTTACGACAAGCTAACGAGGAGTGAATTTATCAATCCTAAAGATAAGGAGAACTGGAATGGTTAACCCTACCAATCAATCTATGCAGTATATCAAACGCTTGCACATTGTACTGATCAAACCCTCGAAGTACGACGATGACGGCTACGTCATGCGCCATTTTCGCGGCGTGTTGCCCAGCAACACCCTGGCCTGTCTCTACGGCCTCACCGAGGAGGTGAAGCGCGGCAAGCTGCTGGGGGACGTCGAGATTCACAGCGAACTGCTCGACGAGGCGATTCATAAAATTCCGGTGAAAAAGATCGTCCGGCGCAACCGCCGCAAGGGCACCAAAGTGATCGTCTGTCTGGCCGGGGTGCAGACCAACCAGTACCCCCGCGCCACCGATCTGGCGCTACAATTTCGCGAAGCCGGATTAACCGTGCTCATCGGCGGCTTTCACGTCAGCGGCATTCTGGCGATGTTTCCCACGATACCCGATGACATTCAAGCCCTGATGGATTGCGGCGTGACCATCGTCAAAGGCGAGGTGGAGGACCACTGGCACGAGATTCTGTCCGATGCCTGTCGCGACCAGCTCAAGCCGATGTACGATTTCATCAACGACCTGCCGGACATGCGGCCGCCGGCCCTGCCGATGATCAATAAACCTTATCTGCGCCACTTCGCCTTCCCGAATTTCGGCACCATCGATTGCGGCCGCGGCTGCCCGTTCAATTGCACCTTCTGCACCATCATCAACGTGCAGGGGCGCAAGATGCGTTACCGCGATGCCGAAAAAATTGCGGACACCCTGCGGCGCAACCATCAGGCCGGGGTCAATTTTTATTTTTTCACCGACGACAATTTCGCCCGCAATAAAAACTGGGAAGCGATTTTCGATGAAATCATTCGTCTGCGCCACGAAGAGAACATCGCCATCAACTTCATGATGCAGGTGGATGTGCTGTCGTACAAGATCAAGGATTTTATCTCCAAAGCCAAAGCCGCGGGGTGCTCGCAGGTGTTTATCGGCATGGAAAGCACCAACCCGCAGAATCTCAAAGCCGCCGGCAAGACCCAGAACCACGTGGAGGATTTTGTCAACCTCATTTCGGCCTGGCATAATTCCGGGGTGGCCACCCACGTGGGCTTCATCATCGGGTTCCCGTTTGATACCGAGGAGTCGGTGCACGCCGACATACGCCGGCTCATGCGTGAAATCAAAGTCGATCAAGCCTCCTTTTTCATGTTGACGCCGATACCGGGATCCATGGATCACAAGAAAATGGTGGAGGCCGGCGCTTATATGGATCCGGATTACAACACCTACGACTCCTTCCACGAAAGCATGCACCATCCGCATCTGAAAGCGGGCGCGTGGACGCGATTGTACCACGAGTGCTGGCAAAGCTTTTACAGCTTGGAGAATATGAAAGCGATCCTCCAGCGCGCCAGCAAAGATACCTATGGGAATATTTTCCGCAATTTTATCTGGTACAAAAACGCGGCGCTGGTCGAAGGCAACCACCCGATGGTTGCCGGCTTTTTCCGCGTGAAGGATCGCACCGTGCGCCGGCCGGGCTATGCCGTCGCTGGCCGTTGGGCGCATTTGAAAATGCGTGTGCCGGAAATTCTGCGGTATATGAAAGGCCTCACCCATTTGCTGTTTGAGATGCAGGAACTCTGGCTGCAGACCCGCATTCGCTCGTCATTCGAGGTCAAGCTCGTGCACGAAGTTGACCAGTTGAAAGAGAGTATGCAAAAAACCTTGACCATCCTGGAATGGAGACGCTCGGCGGTCTGGAGTGGTGTCCAGACCCTGTTCAGCCGCATCAACGTTTTTGCGCTGCGCGGCCGGCAGTCGCGCCAGGAGATCACCGATTTCTGGCAGCGCGCTTACGGTTTTTTGAAAACCGGTAAATGGCATCGGATTTCTTGGCCGCGCGTGGCGACGAATCTCTTTCGCGAAATGAAAATTGCCCTGCACTTTTTGCATTCGATACTGGTGCAGATCAAAGCAAAAAATCCGTTGCAGCGGAAACAGACTAAGCCTATTGCCATTTCGCTCGGACTTCCCAACAAACTTGCTGAGCTTAAATCGGTTCTCGAAACTTTTTTTGCTGAGCTAAATGTAAAAATCATTCCGACCGGACAAAGCCTGGAAGGCCTGCTCGACGACGGACAGGAATTTTTGCATCGGAACAAAGAAAAAGCGGAAAAGCTGGTCTCAACTTATCTCCATGATCTGAAAGGCAAAGCGGACTACGTGCTGCTGCCGATGGCGCAGGGACTGGAACAGTATCATACGCGATTCCTGACCGGCGTGGAGCGCATGGCGCACGGGGCTTCGCGGAAACTGAAACGGCTGCCCAAGATCATCAACGTGCCGCTGCTGCAGATGAATGGCGACACCCTGCATGAAAACCTGCTGCAGCTCGGGCTGCTGTTGTCGGATGATTTGTCCAAAATTCAGTTGGCATGTGAGCGGGCTACGATAAAAAACCTGTCCTGATCTTGATGACGCACAGCGCTCTGCGCTTTGCTCTTTGCATTTCTGCTGACGCTGGTGTTTGTTAGAAAATCAAAGGTCGTAGGTCTTTGTAGGTCTTATGGCCATGAAAATTGGAGGCGAGTATGCTATCCCTCATCACTACAGAACGCAGCACAGAGGTTTCAACTCAATCTGCCATTCCACTGCCATTCCGTTCTCTCGAGCTGCCCGATTTTCAAAATCTACGCTTTGATATTTATCAGACCGCTAAAATCTATCTTGCCTGTCATCAGACCAGCGACTTGGAAAAAAACCACCAGTGGCCGGCGCGCTGTTTTGAGGTCGGCTGGGAAAAATATTATTCCGAGCAATACGAAGAAATGGGCTGGCAAAGCGTGCCGGCTCTAGACCCATCAGAAGAACAAAAAGGGCGATCAGGATTATTCGACCTCGCCAATCTTGCTCTCCATCCCGCCGCGTGCGCTTTGCATTATGCGCCGGCGACCTTCGAAGGCACCAAAGCCATGATTTCGGCCAAGGGCAAAATTGTGCTTTTTCGTCCGGAGACCAATGCCAAACGCATGCAGCGTACCGCCAGCCGTTTGCTGTTGCCCAAAGTTCCGGTGGAACTTTTTGGGGAGGCGGTCACCCAGACCGTGCTCGCCAACCGCGAATTCATTCCGCCCTTCCGGCGCGAGAACTGGGTGTGGGAAACGCGTAATCCCATGTGCCTGTACGTGCGGCCCCTGCTCTTCGGCCACGGCCCGGAGCTGGGGGTGAAGCCGGCTAAAGATCATCTCTTTATGGTCTACACGTCGCCCGTGCAGGCGTACTGGCCAATTAGCGGCGTGCGCGTTTTGGTCACGAATTTCTTTCACCGCGCCGCGCCGGGCGGGACCGGCAACGCCAAAGTTATTGGCAACTATGCTTCGGGATTGCTGCCCAGCGCCTTGGCCAAACATGGGTACGATTGGGTCGACGATAAACCGGTGAAAGTCAGTGATGCGCCATTTCACGACGTGCTTTACCTGGATGCCGTGCACAACAAGTATGTTGAGGAATTTGCCGGGGCCAATTTTGTCGCCATCGGCGCCGACGGCACGATGCTGGTGCCCAAATCCGACTCCATCCTCGCGGGCAACACCTGCGACTCGCTGATCAAGCTCGCAGAAAGCGAAGGCTGGCGGGTCGAGAACAGGCCGATTCACGTTGATGAAATTATGGACAAAAAACGCGTCGCCGAAGCGTTTTGCACCGGCAACGCCGCCATCATTACCCCGATTTCGGAGTTGTACTTTAAAGGCCAATCCCGCCATTTCCCGCCCGACCAAAACGTCAAAACCAAGCGCCTGTGGGATTTGCTGGTTGGCATTCAATTTCAAATGCTCGACGATCCGTTTGGCTGGGTGCGCGAGATTGGATGAAAAGGCAGCTACACGAAGATGATTAAGTTCCCAAACACATGTCCGTTTCGTATTTTGATTTGGGTTTATCTATAACTGCCACGGTGGGGGGCATTATTTGATTGAACGAGTTTTCAAGCCCGGCAACCTGTACTTCTGGAACGATATAATTGGAAAAGCCACCGGCGAGAAATTGACGGCGAAGTATTTTGCGAAGCAGTTTGTGGGGTAGACCTGTTTTTGCAAACGGCCTAAATTGATTTTTAACCTAAAAAAGAGTACTTTAGGCAGTTCAGAAAAAACACAAAGAATTTCGATTCTATGATTACAAGACTCAAAATATCTGGATTCAAAAACTTGGTCGATGTCGACATTAGATTTGGACCTTTCACTTGTATAGCGGGACCAAACGCAGTAGGAAAGTCAAACCTTTTCGACGCAATCCGATTTCTGAGTTATTTATCTAATGATACTCTTATAAATGCAGCTTTATCTATTCGGGCAGAGAAAGGAAAGACAGGCGATGTACGCGATCTATTTCATCGAACAGGGAATCACTATGATGAAAGAATGTCCTTTGAGGCTGAAATGATCATACCCCAAGAGGGAGTTGACGATCTCGGACAATCAGCTGAAGCCACCATAACTTTTCTCAGATATAAAATCGAAATAGGCTACAGAAGTGATACCTCTTTCCCGGCCTCTTTGGAACTCATAACTGAGGAATTGGAACACATTAAACGTCGAGACGCGGCCAAAAGATTGAGATTTCCACACAGTGCAAGCACCTGGCGAAATTCCGTCCTTAAAGGAAGGAGGACCGCCAGATTCATTTCGACTTCTTCGGAGGGCAACGACAGAATCATAGTACTCAGTCAGGACGGTAAAGGAGGCCGCCCAAAGTCTTTATTGGCCAAAAACCTTCCTCGAACTATATTATCAACAGTGAATGCAATCGAAAGCCCAACAGCCCTATTGGCCCGCCGCGAAATGCAGTCTTGGCGATTGCTGCAATTAGAGCCAAGCGCATTAAGGCAACCAGACGAATTCACTACTCCGCCCGGTTTGCAGCCTGACGGTTCTCATCTGCCTTCGACATTGTATTATCTGGCAAGAGCCTTCGAGAAAACCAACGGCGAGAATTCTGGTTTAGGTGCTTCGTGGGTTTATGATCAGGTTGCGAGTCGTTTGTCTGAACTTATCGATGATGTGTATGAACTAAGTATTGATCGTGATGAAAAAAGACAACTCCTGACACTTCAAGTTGGAGAAAGGGATGGCACGACCTATCCTGGACGATCTTTGTCGGATGGCACGCTTCGTTTTCTTGCTCTAGCCGTACTTGATATAGATCCGACAGCCAGTGGAGTTATCTGTATGGAAGAGCCTGAAAACGGAATACATCCTGATCGCATTCCTGCGATCTTGCGACTTCTTCAGGACATAGCATGTAATGTCGAAAATCCAGTCGGACCTGACAATCCTCTGCGTCAAGTAATAGTCAATACACACTCCCCGGTGGTTGTCAATCAAGTTCCCGATGACAGTTTATTGGTTGCGGAATCAAAGCAACTATTAAAGAATGGACAACGCGTCAAAGGCGTTCACTTCAGTTGGCTTCCGGATACATGGAGGGTGGAAGCTGAACCCGATATTCATCCTGTTTCCCGAGGTAAACTTCTTTCATATTTAAGCCCTATATCTGCGATTTACACATTGACGCAAGAAGAAAAACGAAGAAAAACCCGCAGAGTGGTCGATAGACAAGATTTGAGCCAGATTAGTTTTATTGCTGATCTTAAGCCAAATGACTGAAATTAGATATACACTAATGTCCGATGGCAGCTCAGATGCAGCACTAATCCCAATATTAGATTGGCTACTTATTCAAAATGGCATCAAATACGCGATTCAGAGCAATAGGGCAGATTTGCGAAGACTAAGATTTCCACCCAAAACTTTGAAGGAGAGAATTAGAATTTGTGTCGATTTGTATCCCTGTGAATTACTATTTGTACACAGAGACTCAGAGCGGGAGTCGAGAGAAAGGCGCGTGGTTGAAATCAATAGTGCAATTCAAGAATTAATAGATAGTAGCGCACCACTTCCTCACATTTGTGTTGTACCTGTAAAAATGACGGAGGCTTGGCTTCTATTTGATGAACAAGCAATTAGACACGCCGCTGGTAATCGCTATGGAAGGCATCCAATTAGGTTGCCTCGACTCAATCAAATAGAATCGATTCCCGATCCCAAAAGTATTCTTTTTCAATTAGTACGAGAATCAAGTGGATTACGTGGACACAGGTTAAAGCGATTTCCCGTCAATCATCATGCTTACCGTGTACCGGAATTCCTGATGGATTTTTCACCGCTTCGAAGTTTGCCAGCTTTTTTCGCTCTTGAAGGCGAAATACGAAACCTGATTCTTGACCAAAGCTGGCACATTAATCTTGAATTGGTAGAGTGATCATGCCTCAAACCTATATCGAAAGAATCTGCCAGTGCTACGCCGTGGGACTGGATGAAGGCCAGGAAATCCATGCCGGCGATTACATCTCCATTCGCCCGGTGTATTGCATGACCCACGACAACACCGGTGCGGTCATCCCGAAATTTAAAAGCATCGGCGCGACCAAAATCGCCAACCCGCGGCAGCCGATGTTTTGCATCGACCACGACATCCAAAATAAAAGCGA
>Ga0247727_10016529_pt1 | contig 11893 bp, 11 predicted proteins | sample WisWelCaveWW1625_FD_202498 | JGI IMG/M metagenome (GOLD analysis project Ga0247727, IMG submission 202498) | Biofilm microbial communities from Wishing Well Cave, Virginia, United States - WW16-25 | ecosystem: Environmental > Aquatic > Deep subsurface > Groundwater > Cave microbial mat | place...
TCATCACCACGATCATCGGCACCGGGCAGCATGGGTTCAACGGAGATGGTCCGGCCCTTGAGGTCAATCTCACCTGGCCTGCCGCCATCGCCTTCGACCCCAATGACGTAATGTACATTGCCGACACCCAGGCGCACCGAATTCGTCGCTACGATCCCCGGACGGGTATGGTGACGACCGTGGCTGGGACTTGGACGGCCGAGGACGAGGCCCGTGAGCAGCCGCTCGTTGCGCGGAATCTGGTCGTGCTCTCCGGCGATGCCATCGGCATCGATTTCAGCGATGACCATGGCTGGCTCATGCCGGTCTGTTCAGATGGGCTGGACATGTCCATGTATCTTGACGATGGAAAGCCCGCGCTCGAGGCCCGCCTCTACGATGTCGTCGGTCTCACGGTGAACGGGAAAGGCGATATTATTTTCGTCGACAAGGGCAGTAACCGCGTCCGCAGCATCGATCACCGCAGCGGCATGATCTCGACAGTGGCCGGCGTGTGCCGGTACGGCTACGACGGTGACGACAAGCCGGCGATCAGAGCCATGCTCCATGCGCCGGAAGCCGTGGTGGTCGATCGACAGGACAATCTCTACATCTCCGACACGATGAACCATCGCGTCCGCAAGGTGGACGTTGCGACCGGCCTGATCACGACGGTGGCGGGCAACGGAGACAGCGGCTACGACGACAAGAATATGGGTGGCTGCGGCGCCGCGCGCTTCGTGGCGAAAGAATCGGCCGGGACCGTGAAGCATGGAGACGGACTCCTCGGGGTGGAGGCCGTCGTCAACTCACCAGTCGGACTCTCACTGGACTCCCAGGGCTATCTCTACATCTGCGAACGGGGCGAAAACAAAATTCGCCGTGTGAAACTCTGGTAGCCACTTGCGTGCAGGCGGGTTAGCCTCGCTCTGGCTGTGTGGTAGTCTGAGCCATCACGATCTGCTTGCGCCGGTCATCCGAGGACCTTGCATAGTGCGTACGACGACGAAGATTCCTTCCCGCCCGATACTTTTCCTGTTCCTCTTCATTCTGGTTGTGGCCGGCGTCTTGGTAGGCTTCGGCGTGCCCCTCGTCAGTTCCGAGGGGATGATTATTCGTGCGCGCATGGTCGAGGGGGAATTGCCGACGGGGCCTGAGGATGCCGCTTGGGCTATGGTCTCGCCGATGACGCTTCCGTTGAGCGGTCAGATCATTACCAGGCCGATATGGCCGGAGCCGAGCGCGCGAGCCTTGACCGTGCGGTCGCTCCACAACGGCACCGAGATCGCGTTTCTGCTTGAATGGCAGGACAACACGAAGAACGACCGCCTGACGCCGGGGACCTTTCGCGACGGCGTCGCGATTGGACTGCCGCTCGGCGATGCTCCCGCATTTTTCTGCATGGGCCAACTCGATCACTACATCAATATCTGGCATTGGAAGGCCGATTGGCAGAGCGATATCGATCGCCGGGCCGCCAAGACTGCAGAAAAATCTCGCGACGGCGTGCGGACGTTTGAAGTCATTCCTCGCCGGGTCTCTTCCGTCGAGGATCTCATCGGCGGGGGCTTTAGTACTTTGACGACGAAAGAGAAGCAGGGCCGTGTCCAGGGGAAGGCAGCGTGGAAAGATGGAGTGTGGTATGTCGTCATGCGCAGACCCTTGGTGAGCGAAGAGCAAGAGAACGAAGCGAAGCTGATTCCAGGCCGGGTGCAAGCCGTGTCGTTCGCTGTATGGAACGGTGAGAACAAAGAGCGAAACGGGCAGAAAGCCGTCGCGCCCTGGTTTCAGCTTATTATCGACCCAGTTGCGAAGTCTTAACAGGATGCTGAAAAAGTCCGCCAGCTTCGTTCTCGACTCATCGAAATCCTCAACGTACCCCTGAGGGTACGCCTCCGGTTTCGATTCGCCTGCGGCCTTGCTGGACGGCCTTTTTGAGCATCCTGGGAGTGTTCTCTTTAGAGAGGCACAGACTGTGGAGGATGCTCGAAGCAGATCAGTCAGTGCTCACACAAAGGCCCTTCGGAGTGGAAGGGCCTTTGTCTTGTGCGTCGGCTTGTGCATGGGGGCCCTGGCCGGTTGCGCGCCGGTGTCGGTGAGTGCGACGGGTCAGGAACCGATGACCGTGGATGAAGCCGGGCGATTGGGTGAAGAATTCGGCGTGATCGTCGGAGATGTGGACGAGGCTATCAAAAAAGAATTGAAACTCGAACGGGCACAGGGCGTTGCGGTGTTCGAAGTGATCGGCAGCTCGCGCGCCGACTATGCCGGCATCAAGGTCCGATCCATCATCAAGGAAATCGACAAGACCGAGATCGGAAACATGATCGATTTTGGAAGAGCAATCAAGCGAGGGATGAAAGAATGTAACTTCACCGTCGGCACCTATGAGCCGGCCGATCCAGGCGATCCGGTCGGGTGGGGGGTGAATTTCCATTTCGTCGGATGTAAACGGGATTGAAGATGTTACGATTCATCCGGAATACACCACGAATCGCCGCATGCCTCTTCCTCACGCTCGTTGTGGGCGTCATCGGCCTCTATCACGGCCTCGCCATTGCGCAGAAGGCAGAGGCTCAGGCCGACTGGGTGGCGGAAATTGAAAAGATTTTCATTCGTTCGGAAGACTGCAAGCAATGCCACGATCGGCACTATGAAGAGTGGAAAGGCGTGCGCGAACAGACGCCGGATCTCAAGACCTTCGGACGGGTCGATGCGGCGCTCTTGCATGGTACGTCGCTGGAGTCACCGGTCTTCCGCACAGTGTTGGGCGTCTGGCTGCAGACCAATCCGGCCACCGACGAGCGCCGCCGCTGTCTCTCTTGTCATGCGCCATCGACCACCGTGTTTCCACAACATGCCGAAAAGATTGTGGCCCAGGTGTTGTCCGGCAAGCCGCAAGTGGAAGGCATCGGTTGCGCCTCCTGCCATCTGATCAAGCAGGTCGAGCAGACGCCGAACTCTCCGCCCTCGTTCAAGATCGAGCCGGGCAAGATAATCTATGGGCCCTATGCAGATCCGGAGGAAAATCTCGTCCATCCTGCGTCGCAGTCCGCGCTGTTCCGTGGCGCAAACTATTGCGCCTCTTGCCATTTCGATAAGGTCAAGGATGTAATGCAGAAAGATCTGGCCGGTGAGATCTTGCAGGGGACGATTTGCCAAGACTGCCACATGGAGCCCTCGACCGGCAGTTCCACTTCGAAGCGCGGCGCCATGACCCGCGCAATCGGTCGCCACTGGTTCCGCGGCGTGGTGGTTCCCGGCGCCCTTATCAAGAATCGCAACCTGCAGGCCGAATGGATGCCCCGCGTGGATCTTGAGGCCACCAAGTCGGCCACAGCCGTGGAGGGGACGGTGCTGGTGAGAATCGGCAGCCTCCCTCACAGCTTTCCTGACGGCGACCCGGTGCTCAAGCAGTTCTATCTGATCATGACCGCCAAGGATGCGCAGGGTCGGGTGCTGAAGGAAGAAACCAAGCAATTTGGCTTGCCCTACGACAAAATTCTCAGGGGCCCGATTCCTGATCCTTTCATTAAAGGGGGCCATACGCGAAAAGTCCCCTTCTCCCTTGCGATCCCGGCCGGATCGACTGCCGCGTCGATTGAAGTGGTGCTGAACTATGCGTTGATTCCAACGCCCGAACTGGCGCTCAAGGAGAAATATCTCGCAACCTTGGCGACCGACAAAGAGCGGGAAAGCGCGAAGATGATTTTCGATGAATATACGCAGCCGCGCCTGTTGACCTACCGGGCCAAATTACTTTAGCAGGATGCTGAAAAAGCCCGCCAGCGGCGTTCTCAAGAACCGTGAAAGGTAAAAAGTGAAACGTGAAACGTGGGATTGCCGAGTGCTTCTCTTCCTAAACCTTTCACGTTTTACGTTTCACCTTTCACGAAGAAGGTTTGCCTGATGGTGCGAGGCTTGACCTCTGTGAAGATCGGAATTGGCTCGGCGATCGTGGTGATTGCGTTGTTTCTCGCTCCCTGGCTCGACCGTGGCACGTTCGCGCAAGAAGCAGCTCTGTCGCAGAGCACCATCGAACAGGCATTTCCGACCTCCAGCAAGTGTAAGCGTTGCCATGAGCGCGTGTTTGAAGAGTGGGAAACCTCCCCGCTCGCTCGCTCGATCCATTCCCCGGCCTTCCGCGCCTCGCTCGACGCCTTTTTGTCTTCCCCTGGAGGCAAAGACAAAGCCCTGTGCTTTCGCTGCCATGCGCCGCACGTGCGCGAATTCCCCGAGCAGGTCCAGCTCTTTATCGATCAGGCCAAAGCCGGTGACCCGTCGCTGGATGGGGTGGCCTGCGCGCAATGCCACTTGATCAAGCAGGTCGATCGGACAAAACAACCGCCGGAGCCCAAGTACGAACTCGGGAGCAAGACGCTCTATGGTCCCTATAAGGATTCTGTTCAGAACCGGGCCCACCAATCGATGGAGCTGGGGCTGTTTCAAAAGTCCGATCTCTGCCTCAATTGCCACCAGTCGGTCCCCTCGGCTGCCGGCTTAGGCAAGGCCAACGACCTGCTGGGCAATTGGGATCAGAGCAAGGCGGTGAAGTCTGGCAAAGAGTGCCAGACCTGCCACATGCCGGAGCAGGTCGGTGAGTCGGCGAACGGGGAGAAGAAGCGCAAGGTGGCGAACCATACGTTCCCAGGTCGTATCGGCAACCTCCGCCAGGAAGCGGCCAAGCTGGACGTCCAGACGAAAATCGAGGGCGAGAAAACTACGGTTGCAGTGAAGGTGCAGAGTCTCGTTCCGCACAATCTACCGGCCACCCATCCGGCCTGGGCGACCGTAGTGCTCGATCTGGATATCAAAGGGAAGAACCTGAAGACAGTGTTTACCGACAAGCGGGTCTATGGTCGAGTCTATCAGGATGCCAAGGGCCAGAAGACGAGCTTCGACTTTGAGGCGGTTAAAGTCCTTGAAGATACGGTCTTGAAGCCGGAAGAAACGCGCGTCGAGACCTTTACGTTCCCCACGCCGAAAGACACCAAGACGTTCGATGTTGAGGTGACTCTCAACTACGGGCCGATCACCGGCTCAGCCCCATTTCTGCAGCGCGTCGAAGCAGAGTCCTCCAAAGGCTCACAAGACCCAGTCTTCCTGCCAATCGAGATCCTCAAATACGCGGAGAATGTCGCAGTCACGAAGTAGGCGAGAGGCGAGGGGCTAGAGGAGCAAGTCCTTCTTGATGGGGAATATTCCCTGGCCTCTAGCCTCGTACCTCTGGCCTGCGGGTCACTCAAAAATAATTCGTGACCCGGGAGACTTCATCTTAAAGATCTGAACGGCGTTGTACATGCCCTTGGCCGGATGGTTGAGGATGAGGCGGGAATTGGTGATATGGGTGTCGAGCAACTCGTATTGGCCACCGCTGAAATAGATGTCACAGTCATCGATCGCGCAGTTCTTGTAGACGTGGTTGTCGAGCGACAGCTTCGCCTTGCTGAACATCTGTCCCTCCACCAAAATATAATCCGGCGCCACGCCCACGAGCAGTTCCTCCGCCGCGCACTATAACAAAGTCGGCCACCGCCGTAAACCTGTCGCTTTGGAGGCCAGACGAGCCCGGTCCAATAACCTCTATGGAACTCGCAATGCAACTGAGCGTAATATCAAGGCACTCACGATGAGTCGAGATTGGTTCAAAACCAAACCTTCAGGGTTGTCGAGGAAGACTCATTCTGTTGGAACTCAGGGTCGAGGGCCTGAAGGAAGATGCGTGATGAATTGCGAACAGATACGGAGGGGGCGGGCCGGTTCGTTGCCCACTGGGAGGAAGGATCATGATGAGGCTGCCCGTTAAGATCTCATTGCGGCACCAGGGGAAAGTCTTGGGGCTGGACAGCGAGGCGGAAACGATGACGCTGCTCGGCCCAACAGGCAAACCGCTGGGGGCGGTGTCGTGGGAAGCCGTCATAGATTTCATTCAGGGCCCTGTCAAAGAGGCCCAATCCCATGCAGCAGTCCGGAATTACCCCCGCAGTCGTCTCGCGGCAAAGGTGCGCTACGTGACACCGGGCCATAAACACATCGACAGTGTCACCTGCGAGATTGGCGGAGGCGGGGTGTTCATCGAGACCCGTCTACCGCCGCAGTTAGGGACGGCCCTCGCGCTGGAACTCGTCCTGCCTGACAATCCGACCGAGCCGATCAACGCACAAGGCAAAGTGGCCTGGATCCGGCCTGGGGAGGAGCATTATGCGTTCTTTCCGGGGATGGGAGTCCAGTTCACCGAGATTTCCGAAGAAGGACGGACGCGCCTTTTGACTATGGTCAAGGCCCTCGATCAGGCGCGCCAAGGGAGTTGAGCCCCTCCTCCTGACGGTGAACGAAGCCCGAACTGATTCTCGCGGAGAATGGGAAAGGCGGCCCCAGACACCACCGGGAACTGTGGTCTGCAGGGTGTTCATAAACCCACAAGGTTGAGAAGGAAAACTCGGTTGGGGAATAAGGCCACGGCCTTCAGCCGAAAGAGGTCCAAAAACAAATGTTTTTGATCCACCAAGATGTAAATAGTTCCTACGGAACACTCGCATCTTGACGGAACTCACCTTATCCGCGTAGCCTCCAATCCTGACGTACCAGTTACCTCGACTGCTCTCTCCTACGCGCCTTGCATGCTCCCCCGCGCGATGGATCCCACGGTCCCCGCAGCTCCTACGCCAGCCTCTTTCTGAAGCGCGGCATTCTGTGATGTCGCACAGCACGACTGCCGGCTCTTGCTTCAGCGAGTCGCAGCTCTGACAGGGAAGACTTTCCGGTTCGGTATCCGGATCATCCCTGGCCGAGAAGGTGGTGGTGTCTTCAATGAATGGAGGGCAGCCCATGAAATTCTACACCATCGTGATGACATGGCTTGTGTTGGTAGGAGCTGCCTCTCTCGCCTCTGCGAATCCGGCGATGCTGCCCAAGCATCCTGGGTATCCATCGGGCGGAGAGTATGCCAACGATACCGGGCAAAAAAATCTGACCGTTGAGCAATCCCTCAGCAGCGCCGCCGCGTCAGAGGATGCGCACACGGGCCAGAAACTGATGGATCCCAATAATGCCAGGTTGCTGAAGCCGCAGGGAGCCGGTCAACTGCCGACGATCCAAGGGCCTCAAATCAAGATTGAGCCGCCGGTTACTGAGGCGACTCGCATGCCCAAGCAGTAGCGCCCTGTTCGCGCCAGAGGGAAGGGTCTTCCTCTGGCCCATCCGTTCTCGTATCTGGGGAGGGTTGGGTGAGAGGAAGGGTCCCAGCCAAGGGGCTGGGTTGGGACACTCGGATGCTTAGAAGAGAGGGAGCGCCATGTCACAGCTAGGGACAGTTACTGACCGGATTCTCGCAGCGGTGCACTGTGCTCCTGGTTGTCAACTCGATGACTTGGTGCTGAGCGTACCAGAGCTCACCTGGAACCAGATTTTTCTCGAAGTCGATCGTTTGAGCCGAACAGGGCAGGTGCGGATGACGGCGATGGGCAAGGGGACGTATACAATCTGGCTGCCGAATAAGGAGAAAAGAACACGACCCCCAAATCATCTCTAGTGATACGCGAAAAGATGTGAACCACTACAGTCGCTGTTCCGGGATTTCCGATCACCCAGACCGATCGCGGCCGCCACAGCAGACCAGGCGTTGACGAGCCTTACGAGCCTGTGGTTCTTCACGCGCGGATCACCAACCAGGCCTATGAACGGTCCGAGCGGGGAGGCTGCGCAAAAGGCTGGGCCCCTCATGACTGGCTCCAGGCGGAGCAGGAGATCCGGGAAAGCTGAGTTCGCCACACGCAAGAGACCTTTTGCAAAGGAGGGTGATGATGCTGACGCAAGACATCCTTCTCGATCTCTCTGTGGTGCTTGGGCCTGGCTGTAATTCTGGGCTTCTGTGGCACGTTCCGCACAGACTGGCGGCTCATCGTCGGTCAAGGCAAAAGCTTCGCCTGACTCTCTTGCTGCATCTGTTGCATTAGGGAGGCTTCGAGCGGTTGCCTCGAAGGGAGAGGTGTGAGTAGGTATGCGACAGAATCCGACTGCGTGATGGGATGCCCACGCTGTCACAATCTTATGGTGAAAGAGACGTTCGTGGATCTGCAGGTCAGTCCCAGCGTGTCGTCCTTCACGGGGTGGCGCTGCATGATCTGCGGAGAAATCCTCGACCCGATCATTCTCCAGAATCGCACGCGTCACCCAGAGCCACAGTACGGGCGTGCCCGATGGTGATTGGGAGCCAACTCATCCAGGATTCGAGAGTTGACGGTCTCATGCTGTAGGGAGTTTTCTGCTGAGCCTAAACCAGTTCCTTGTGACCCCTCCGACAGCTACCATTAATCTTCAGTTGAATCCAAAAGATAGCGACTAGTTCTTCACACCGATTTTGACACACCTCCGGACAGCCAGTCTTGTCAACCAAATGTTTTGCCATTCTTTGATTTTTAGGATAACGGTAAAGAGAGCTAGAGGTCGCAGGTTCGAGTCCTGTTCGGGGACCGTATCTCAAAGCCTCAAGACATGAGTTTCCTGCCTGCTATACTTCCCTAGGATGCTTACCACAAGGGGTTCATCAGCCTATCTACGTATGTTTGGTCTCGTTACTCACACCGTCATAAGAAAAGCCGTCCTACTGTTCCTTTTGGTAATCGTCCCACTGCAAGTCGATTGGTGCTCGGACGCTGTGTTCGCCGAGACATGGGTGTGCCCCCGACCAGGACAGAGCGATCTCTATACCGACCATGGAGGCGCTGGATGCTCCGAACTCAGTGAGGCCAAGAGCTATTCGACCCTGCAGATCGCGCCGAAGTCAGTCGGATCCCCATTACCGGGCGCCGGTTCTCTCTCGGCGGCGCCGATCGCCTCTGTGAGCGCTCCAGCGACGGAGCCGAGAAAACCATCACCTTTTTCGGACGTATCGCTGCCCTTGCCGATCGTGGCTGTCTCACGACCGAATCCAGGTGCCATCTCAGGCTCATGGCTCGGGCTTGTGGCCTGGCTTACCGTCGGCTACGTGGCTCATGGCACTGGACCGGAGATTGTGACGGATGGGAACCTGCAGCCTGTCTCGCTGAGGTCGCTACAGACTGCCGTCGTCGTCGCCGCGACAGCGGTTGGGTACGATCCGAAATTTCTCAAGGTGCGTTTATTGACTCCGACGGTGATCGACGGACCCAGTGCGGGCGGGATGTATGCTGTGGGCATTGCTTCAGCCCTGCTCGGCGATGCCATTCGTCGGGACGTGTGCATGTCAGGGACAATTGAACCCACCTTCGAAATCAAGCCGGTTGGGGGCTTGGCCGACAAGATGAACGCCTGCAAAACTCTCAATAAGACCACCATGATTGTGCCGGATGGATTGGACAATAGCCATTTGAGCTTTCAAGGAGCCGAGCGGGCAATCCATGTCATTGAAGTCCATACCTTGGGCGACGCGTATGCCGCCGCAACCGGTCAAGCGCTCCGCCACATTCCGCCACTGTAATTCTGAGAGGAGGACACTTATGAAGGACACGCATTCGGACACGACCCGACGTTGGGCACTTGGCGGGTTGATCGATGGATTGGGGATGAGCCTCGTGGCCGTGAGTGTGTGCGCCAGTCTCGCCTGGGCTACTGATGTGTTGAAGATCAGTTCCTTGCTCGCCGATCCCACCGGCTACAACATGAAACTCGTCCGGGTCGAGGGCGTGGTGCTCGACCATCAGATGCAGCATTTCATTGGGAATTTCACCAAGCTAGAGAAATGTATCCAACACTTTATGGTGAAAGACGATACCGCCTCGATCCAGGCCGTCTATGCGACTCTGTGTCCAAACGAATCCGTTATCCTCCAGAACGGTGATCTCGTGACACTGGAGGCGCATTTTTCAGGCGTTCTGGAAGTGCGATCCGCGACGAAAAATTAACGATCTCTCCAAGCTGCTTCAGGGAGATTGGAAGACTCAGCCTAGTAAGGTCGTCTGAGATGAAAACGAGGACCTCGGCCTCTTCCGTCATTGCCGCTAGGGTAACAGGGCACCGTCCACATCACTCCCTGCGATGCCTCTTTGCGCTCGCTCTGCTGGCTCTGTCGCTCATAGGACAAGCCCTGCTGCCGGCAATTACGATGGCATACTTCTGGCCTCGTTATACGATGTCAAAGGTGATCGGGATACAGCCATCAAGTTGTTAGAAGCTACCTATGCTGGGGTTCGCAAGTGTAAGGATTGAGAATTGTTGCGAGATGACCCAAGAGTGTTTGCCAACTTGAAAAATGGACTGTGCTCAAATTGTGCTCAACTCCACCTCACTCCAGCCCATTCCAGCCTACTCCAGCCAAAGGTCGGGAATTCTGCGAAGCTTTGCCCCTGTAGGCCTGAGTGAGTTCCAGTGAGCTGGAGAAGGGTCACAAAAACGGTTTCCTAAACCGCTGGTCTAGCCATAAAAAGTGCGTTGACGGTTGAGCGAGATTGGCCTGTCTTTTATCTTGATCCTCTCTCGTCATCTGTATAGAATGGCCCAACTTTTCGGGTAGTTAGCTGCAAGACTCAACCTGCACTGCCCTGCGGTTTTCCCCCACACGTACTTTTGATGGGTTGAAGCCATGGGGAATCGTGTGACATAAGAGCCCCTCACCTATTGGAGGAGTGATCTGTGAGCGACTCAGTCATCATTACGTTTGCGTTGGTAGCGGCGGTGACCGGCATTGCCTATGGCCTGTACCTGGCCATGTGGGTGTTCAAACTCGACGCTGGCAACCAGAAGATGCAGGAAATTGCGAAGGCCATCCAGGAAGGCGCGAGCGCCTATCTGAATCGCCAGTACCGAACCGTCGGCATCGTCGCCGCAGTGTTATTTGCCATATTGTGGGGAGCGGGTGCTATCTCCGACAAATTCGGCTTACTGACCGCAGTAGGATTTTTGATCGGCGCCGGCGCTTCGTCACTGGCCGGGTATGTGGGCATGGTGATCGCGGTACGGGCGAACGTCCGGACGGCCCAGGCTGCCCATAAGGGGATGAATGCCGCGCTGACCGTGGCGTTCCGTGGCGGCGCGGTGACGGGGCTTTTGCTGATCGGCTTGGGCTTGCTGGCCATCACCACCTTCTATACGGTGGCATCGCAGTTTGCGGGGCAGGAGAAGGCGATCCATGCGTTGCTGAGTCTTGGGTTCGGCGGGAGTTTGATTTCGGTGTTTGCCCGTGTGGGGGGCGGTATCTATACGAAAGCGGCGGACGTCGGCGCGGACCTCGTCGGGAAAGTCGAAGCGGGGATTCCGGAGGACGACCCTCGCAACCCGGCAGTCATCGCGGACAATGTGGGCGACAATGTCGGCGACTGCGCCGGTATGGCCGCGGACCTTTTCGAGACCTACGCGGTGACGACGGTGGCGGCGATGGTCTTGGCCTTTACGCTGTTCAAGGGAGTCAGCGCCCCGATTCTGTATCCCCTCGCCCTCGGGGGCGTCACGATCTTCGCGACGATCATCGGTATTTTCTTCGTAAAGGTGAGCCAGGGCGGCGAGATCATGCCGGCGCTCTACAAAGGCTTGTTTGTAGCGGGCGGCATTGCTGCGTTGGCGTTCTACCCCGTGACGACCACGATCATGGATGCGGTGGGTGGCGTGAGTGGGGTGAGCTATTACCTCGCGGCGTTGATCGGTTTGGCTGTGACACTCGCACTCGTATTTATCACCGATTACTACACCTCCAAGAGCTATGCGCCGGTGAAGTCCATTGCCAAGGCCAGTGAAACGGGCCATGCGACAAACATCATCGCCGGACTGGCGGTTGGGATGGAGTCTACAGCCTGGCCAGTGGTGGTGATCGGGGGCGCGATTCTTTCGAGCTACTGGATTTGCGGCGGCGCGGCATCGGGCGGCTTGTACGGCGTGGCCGTTGCGGCGGTGTCGATGTTGTCGATGGCCGGTATCGTCGTGGCGATCGATGCGTTCGGTCCGA
>Ga0247727_10016530_pt1 | contig 11893 bp, 9 predicted proteins | sample WisWelCaveWW1625_FD_202498 | JGI IMG/M metagenome (GOLD analysis project Ga0247727, IMG submission 202498) | Biofilm microbial communities from Wishing Well Cave, Virginia, United States - WW16-25 | ecosystem: Environmental > Aquatic > Deep subsurface > Groundwater > Cave microbial mat | place...
GATCATCTTGAGCAAAAAAAAGCTATCAAACAAGAAGCTCCTATCTGGCGTCAGGAGCCTGATCCGCCCAGAACCTATAATATTGAACAATTTCCAAAAGTTTTTCTGGAAACAAGTTTTATAAAAGTGATTTTACTTTATTTCTATCTTGAAATTGTAAAACGTAAAGCAGATAAAATATCAGACTACCAAAAAGCACTTCAGAATCATGGCGTCATTCAACGCCTTAAACTAGATCGAGTTCCTCGAAAAAATGAGGCTCCAGATACTGCACGCGTTCTAGTTCAAGAAATTTTGGCACAAACTGAACTTGTGCAAGAATTTTTGAGACAAATAGGCAAGAGTACAGAAAAAATGGCTGCATCAATATCAGACATGAATGATGCATTAAATCAACTCTTTCCATTTTCGTTCTTAACACCTGAACTCCTAGGTTACGTAAAAAGCGAAGAATCAATTTTGGTTATAGAACCCGGTGTTACAGCTCTACAACTTTTATCCGTTTCACAAAAAGGTGCCCGATTTGTTTTTGTTGAGCCTAATCCTGTTATCGCTTCTCTTATCCTTCATTACAGCAGGCTATTAGGCCGTGAAGATGATGTCACGGTAATCAACAAACGAATAGACTTTTTGGAGCCTGAAGATATCGAAATACTTTCTAGAGCAAATATTCAAGCAGCAACGGCATTTGGGGTTTTTAATCACATTAAGCAGGCGCATCATCGAGTAAGAGCCTTGAATAACATTATGCGTGTCTTAAACAATGAGGGAATCTTTATTATGGCTTATCATCCCGTTTCTTGGCACTCGAATCAGGATTATTTTGATGATCCACAAGGAAAGCCCCAAGAGGATCTTCAAACTTTAAAATCGGAATTTGGAAATGGCGAAGGCTACGAAACTATGGATATCACAGGAGAGATTCCTATTCGTCTCCCCAGAGAAGGGAAGAGTGTGCTGCTTAGCCTCAGAAAGGTGGAAACTCTAACACCAGCAAGCGTTAAAGATGTCGATCAGGCATCTTCAAATTCTGCCAAATCATTAGGAGAATTTAGCCCCGGGCTTGAAGAAATCGAGCGTTCAAGACTCTTTACAACCGCACTTTAACCTGTTTCCCATCTATTTTTTTCTTGATTTGCAACCCGCCTAAAGCCAGAATGTAGGGCTATGTTTCGCATTCTAATACTCCTCATCGTACTGGGTGTTATTCCAACTTGTTTTGCTCAAACCCCTTCGGAAAAGTTTGAGGTAAGCACTGAGCTTAAACCCGAGGAAGAGCCTCCCAAAGTAGGAACAAAAATATCTTACACGGTAAAAATTGAATGGGTAGGAACGGATGCGGAACGAATTAAGCTTATTCCACCGCATATTGAAACAAAGGGCCTTGAAATTGAAAATACCAGTGTTTCAACGGAATCAGTCCCTGTCACGGAAACAGTGATGAAGCAAATTCGCAGTTTCACCTTTGAAATCCGTCCCGTCAGAAAGGGAGAGGCAATTATCGAACCTTTCCCAATAGAGTACGTGGAAAGCGGAAAAACCGGCACACAAATTCTAGAGATTCCTGGACGGAATTTCCGGGTTAAAGGTGCTCCAATTCATATACCTTGGTTTTGGGTGGGTATCGTCACAGCCGCTCTCGCTCTCCTGGGAACAGTCACTTTCTTGGTAATAAAAATTACCAAACGAAGGAAAGAGGTAAAACTGACCTTGGACCCCCATGTACAAGCTGCCGAAAGAATCTCTGGACTAGAACCTTTAATTCAGAAAGAAAACTACAAGGAATACATTGAACGTCTTGCTCATGAATTCTCAAGATATCTCAAAAATGTTCAGGGTTTGGAGTCCACCAATCCTGGTGTAGTTGAAAAAAATCAATCTTTGACGAAAGAGGACAAACAACTTCTTATTAAAGTCATCGAGGAATTAACCGAATTAAAATACTCTAAAGAAACCTTGAACCGTTCGGAAGTTATTGAAATAAAAAGACTCATTGAACAATTTGTCGAATCCAAAAGAGTTGTCTAAAACGAGGAGATTGTCATGGAAACAGCAATAAAAGAAGTCACAGAAAAAGTTAAATCAGAACACAATTTAATTCAAGAACTTCAAAAGGAAATCCACAAAATCATCGTGGGACAAAAATACCTAATTGAAAGATTGCTCATCAGCATTCTTGGGAACGGGCATATTTTGATTGAGGGGGTGCCCGGCCTCGCGAAAACGAAGTCGGTCAAAACATTGGCTGAGGCAGTACAAACCAAGTTTCAACGAATTCAATTTACTCCAGACCTCTTACCGGCGGATTTGATTGGAACCCTGGTTTATAACCCCAAAGATGGCAATTTCACAACCAAAAAAGGACCTATCTTCGCAAACATCATTCTCGCTGACGAAATCAACCGCGCCCCCTCTAAAGTTCAAAGCGCTCTTCTCGAAGCCATGCAAGAACGCCAAGTCACCATCGGAGAAAACACATTTAAACTTGAAGAGCCATTTTTAGTTCTAGCCACTCAAAATCCAATCGAACAGGAAGGAACATATCCATTGCCTGAAGCTCAAGTAGATCGGTTTATGCTGAAACTTAAAATTACTTATCCCAACAAAAAGGAAGAGAAAGAGATTATGGAATTAGTCACGAGGGGTGAAGAGGCAAAGGTAAGTCCTATTCTCACGCCTCAAGATATTCTTAGGCTGCGGCAAATTATTCATCAGATCTACGTAGATGAAAAGGTGAAGGATTACATTATCGATCTGGTATTTGCAACACGAAATCCAGCTCTCTACAAATTAGAGAGTCTTAAAAGTCTTATTGCTTATGGAGCTTCTCCGCGAGCAAGCATCATGTTGACATTAGCAGCAAAAGCCCATGCATTCTTACGCGGCCGTGCCTATGTTACACCTGAAGACGTAAAACAAATAGGAATGGATGTGCTACGTCATCGCGTTTTGATCACCTATGAAGCCGAAGCCGAAGAAATGACTCCAGAGGATATTATCACGAAGATTTTTGATCAAGTTGAAGTACCCTGATTTCCATGATACCCAAGGAAACTCTCAGTAAAGTCAAACTCATTGAAATCCGAACCAATCGTCTTGTGAATGATTTGTTCGGTGGAGAGTATGAGTCTGTCTTTAAAGGACAAGGCATTGAATTTGCCGACGTCCGAGAATATGTCCCTGGTGATGATATTCGTACGATTGATTGGAACGTTACAGCAAGAAGCCAACATCCTTTTGTTAAGAAATACGTGGAAGAGCGCGAACTGACCGTTCTTTTCGTAGTTGATTCTTCTTATTCTTGTTATTTTGGTTCTGGCAAAAAAATGAAATCGGAAATCGCCGCAGAAATCACAGCTCTTCTTGCTTTTTCTGCCGTAATTAACAATGACAAAGTTGGTTTGGTGTTTTTTACTGATCGCGTAGAAAAATATATACCCGTTAAAAAGGGAAGGCGCCATGCCCTCCGCGTTGTCAGGGAAATCCTTGCTTATAAACCGCGTCATACAAAAACAGATCTTGGGATGGTTTTGCAGTATTTACATAATGTACTTAATAGACGCGCGGTGGTTTTTATTATTTCTGACTTCATTGATAAAGGATATGAAAAACCTCTTAAAATTTTGGGTAAGGAACATGACATAGTTGGAATTCATCTTTTTGATCCACGTGAAAGACAAATTCCAAAAATGGGGTACGTAATGCTAGAGGATGCAGAAACTGGGGAAGAGGTTATGGTTCACACAAACAATTCTAAATTTCAGGAACTTTTTCAAAAAAACACCCAAAAAGACCTCGATCAGATTGATAAACTCTTCAAAAAAGTGGGACTCGATAAAATTGAGATTGATATCACCCAATCCTATGTAGAACCCTTAATCAAATTCTTTAGAGATCGTGAAAAACGATTCCGTTAATATGAGGCCATTCATACTTGTTCGATTTTTATTTTTTTTATTATTTCCTCTTCTAACAACTGCTTTTGCGGCACAACCCACAATTTCTGTTAAAGCGTCTGTCGATAAGGCTTTTGTCACTGTTGGAGATCGTTTTCAGTTTAAAATTGAGATTCGCCACGACCCAAGAATTGATATCCTGACACCGGATCCCGTGAAGCGATTAAGAGATTTTGAAATCAAATCTACGAGAGACATTCCGCCACGCAAAGAAAGTGGAGCCGTTGTGGAAGGCAAAATCTTTACTTTAACAAGTTATACGTTAGGGGAATATGTCATTGATCCGATCGCAATTCGCTATCGTGACATTGATGGCAAAAACAAGGAAATAAAAACCAACAAACTTTATATTACAGTTGAATCTATCGACAAGTCCAGATCTGTCAAAAAAGACATTCGAGACATTAAGTCCGTTGTGAGTCTGCCTTCCCAATTATTGAAATATATTTTGATGATACTTGGCGGGATTCTTTTCCTTTTACTAACCGGGATTGCATGGCTATTTTTCAAAAGAAGAGATCTGTTGATGAGTTTTTTTGCACCTCCTCTAAAACCTCATGAGGAAGCATTCCAGTCACTTCTAAGACTGCAAGATTCAGGACTTCTAGCCAAGGGAAATGTGCGTGAGTATTACTTCCGCATGTCTGAAATTTTAAAGAAATACTTTGAAAAACGGTATGGTTTCAAGGCTCTCGAGCGGACAAACACCGAGATTCTGGATGAGTTTTTTAGAATTGAGATTGCCACGGACCCATTCAAAATCATTCAGCAATTTTTTGATTCTTCAGACCTTGTGAAATTTGCTAAGTTTATCCCGGATCCTCTTGAAATTCAGAAAGATTATAAAACCGCGTGGAGCATCGTTGAAAAGACACAACCCCTTGCGGAAATGGAAGGGGAAAAATCAGAGGTGCGACAATAATGCATTTTGCAACTCCTATTTTCTTTATACTGCTTCTCATATTGCCTTGGGTGTTTTTTACCGCGATTAAGAAGAAAAAAACCAGTCTTCGTTTTCCAACAATTGAAGTCATTAAAAAAATAAAAATTTCTGAGGGGCAAAATCCTATTCGACTTCTTTCACTTGTGCGGATTCTGATTCTGGTGCTCATTATTTTGGCCTTATCACGGCCACAAGCTGCTGAAAGCGAAAGGGAATTGGAAACAAAAGGAATTGATATATTACTAGCGATGGATATTTCTGGCTCTATGCAGGCAGAAGATTTTCAACCGCAAAATCGTCTTGAAGTTGCTAAAGAGGAAGCGAAAAAATTTATCCGGGGGAGGAAACATGATCGTATCGGTATGGTCGTCTTTGCACGTCAAAGTTATACTCAATGCCCTTTAACCTTAGACTATGATGTTTTAGTTTCATTGATTGATGACATCCGGCTTGGAATGATTAAAGACGGCACCGCGATCGGTCTAGGCATTGCAAATGCTGTGAATCGATTGAGAGAAAGCGATGCAAAAAGCAAAGTCATTATCCTTCTCACAGACGGAGAAAATAATTCAGGGAATATCGACCCCATTACCGCCTCTGAACTCGCGCAGGGATTCGGCATAAAAATCTATACTATCGGGATTGGAAGGGGGGGGTTGGTCCCTTTCCCAATTGATGATCCATTATTTGGAAGACGTTATGTTCAAGCCAAAGTTGACATTGATGAAAAAATGTTGAAACGCATTGCTGATATTACTGGAGGAACATTTTTTAGAGCTCGTGATACAAAAGGATTGGCGGAAGCTTATAAAAAAATCGACTCTCTTGAAAAAAGTGAGGTGAAGGTCAAAGAATATTCTAACTATGCTGAACTATTTCATTATGCTCTTTGGCCAGCGCTTCTGCTTTTACTATTGGAAATCATATTAGGATCAACGCTGTTCTTAAAATTACCTTAAAACAACCATGCAATTTTATAATCCATCTGCATTCATTTTTCTTTTGTTAATCCCGGCAACCGTATTACTTTTTCTTTTTCGAAACTGGAGAAAAAATAGAACTCTTAGAAAATTTGCGGACTTTGAGATTATTCCAAAATTATCTCCGTTCCGGTCCAAAGAAAGAGAGATTCTAAAAGTTATCATATTACTGATTTCCATTTTTCTTTGTGTCATTGCCTTGGCACGCCCTCAATGGGGTGAGGAGAAAAGAAAAGTAGAGCGTAAGGGAGTTGATATTGTTTTCCTATTAGACACATCTTTAAGTATGCTGGTTCAAGATATAAAACCTAGTCGGTTTGACAAGGCAAAAATTGAAATTCGAAATTTTATTAAGAAACTGAAAGGCGATAGAATTGCGCTTGTAGCTTTCTCGGGATCCGCTTTCTTACAAGCCCCATTAACCGTCGATTATGGGGCCTTTCTTTTGTTTTTAGATGCAATTAAAGTGGGCTATATACCCGACCCTGGATCTTCGCTGGCTGAAGCTATTAGAACAGGCTTAAGTGCTTTTCCTAAAGGGGATAAAAAATATAGGGCTATGATTGTGTTTTCAGATGGAGAAGAGACCACAAGTGAAGCTGCTGAAGTTATCAAAAGGGCTAAAGAAATTGGTGTTAGAATTTACACGGTTGGCGTTGCAACCAAAGGCGGGGCGCCTATTCCTTTATCCGCAGAAAAGGGGAAAGTGACTGGATTTAAAAAGGACCGTTTTGGAAAAGTAGTTGTCTCTAAACTAGACGATGAGTTGTTAGAAAAAATAGCTAAAGAAACGGGTGGGCTTTACTTTCCATCCACCGCAGGAGAAAAAGAGATAGATTTGATCTACACTCATATTCAAGGTCTAGGAAAGAAGACATACAAGGCTCGTGACATCGTTGAAAAGGAAGATCATTATCAAATATTCCTACTACTTGCCTTAGTTTTAATGATCTTGGAATTACTGCTCAGTGATCGTAGAAAGGTTTCATTAACACCATGAACAGTCGTAAATTAAAATTTTTAATCTTGGCATTCGTAATTTTGATTTCCCCTATAATCATGGGGGGGGTTCTTGACACAAAAGAATCACTCACTAAAAAGGGGAATGAACTGTTTCAGGAAAAGCGATATCGTCAGGCACTTGAAAATTATCGTCAAGCATCACAAAAGGATGCTAAAAACCCGGAAATCCATTACAACATTGGCAGCTCACTATATAAACTCAATCAGCACAAAGAAGCTAATCAGGAATTTGAGCGTGCTTTAAAATCGTTTCCAAAAAACTCTCCATTAACTTCTCAAGCGTTATACAACTATGGAAACGCGCAATATCGCTTGGGTAATTTTGATCAGGCAATCAATGCCTACAAAAAGGTTTTGGATATCAATCCCAAGGATGTGGATGCAAAATACAATTTGGAATTTCTCCTTCAGAAAAAGAAGGAATATGAAAAAAAACAGGACGAACGCCGTACCCCCGAAGAAAAGAAGGAAAATCAAAAAAACGAGCAACAGCAGCAACAACAACAGCAAAACCAACAGCAACAAAATCAACAGAATCAGCAACAACAACAGCAAAACCAACAGCAACAAAACCAGCAGAATCAGCAACAACAACAGCAAAACCAACAGCAACAAAATCAACAGAATCAGCAACAACAACAGCAAAACCAACAGCAACAAAATCAACAGAATCAGCAACAACAACAGCAAAACCAACAGCAACAAAATCAACAGAATCAACAACAGCAACAGCAAAACCAACAGCAACAAAATCAACAGAATCAACAACAGCAACAGCAAAACCAACAGCAACAAAATCAACAGAATCAGCAACAACAACAGCAAAACCAACAGCAACAAAATCAACAGAATCAACAACAGCAACAGCAAAACCAACAGCAACAAAATCAACAGAATCAACAACAGCAACAGCAGAACCAACAGCAACAAAACCAGCAGAATCAGCAACAGCAGAAAGACCAATCAAACCAGAGCGGACAGAGTTCAGAAGAGCAGAAACAGCAAGACCAACAGAAATCTCAATCAGATCAAAAGAACAATGAGAAACAGAGCCAAGACAAGCAATCTCCTCAAAACCAAGAGCAAGATCAGGGAAAACAAGATAAAAATCAGTCACAAAAAGAAAAACAAGATCAAAGTCATGGTCAAAAAGGCACGGACCAATCTAAGAGCGAGAAACAGGAGGGTAATCAGGATAAGGATAAAAAGTCTAGCAGGGACCAAAGTCAATTAGCACAAGATAAAAAGGAAAAAGAAGGGGATCAAGAAGAACAAAGTAAGGGACAGGAAGAAGAAGAGAAAAAAGACGATCGTCAGGGTGAAGAACAAGGAGAAGAGCAACAGAAAGATAAACGACAGGGAGAGCAAGAAGAAGCTCAATCTCAAGATAAAGATCAAAAAGGGGAAGAAAAAGACAAAGAGACAGAGATCGGCGCTTCTGAAAGTGAATTGAGCAAACAATTAGAAAAGGAACTAAAGGAAGGGCTGCAAGGACAGGAAAATGATAAGCAGGAGGGGGATAAAAAAGATAAATCTGGCGAAAAAAGAAAAGAGGAGCCTCAGGAGCAAAGCAAAGAAAATCAGATTTCCGGTGATGAAAATCGCCCACAGGATGAGGAAACCCCTTATAATTCCCGTGATTCCCTCCAGGAAGAAATGCAGGGAGGGGAGGGGGAGCAAGAAGAGCGTCAAGCATCTGATCAGCCTGGAGATTCATCAGCCGAACAAGAGGTTCAAGGAGGAGGACAAGAATCCGGAGATTTACCACAATCAACGGGTTCCAGTTCAAGCTCGCGTGGCCGTTTCAACCGAATATCAAAAGAGAGTGCTCTTAAAATACTAAACGCCCTCCAGAATGCGGAAAAGGAACTCTTATATTTAAGACGTCCTCCAGAAAGCTATCACCGTCACGAAGTGGCTAAGGATTGGTAAGGAAAGCACTATGCTCATTGGTGTAATTTCAGATACTCACGATGCCATTCTGGAAGCTCGAAGTGCCATAAAATTCTTCAAAGATAAAAAAGTTGAGGCAATTATTCATGCTGGCGATTTCACTTCACAGGATACCGCTAAAGAGTTCCTCGGTTCAGGAATTCCTTTTTATGCTGTTCTTGGGAATAATGACCCCAGAAAAATGGGGCCGGCTGACATTTCTCACGGAACCATCAAAGAGCCTCCGTATTATTTGATTTTGGATAAACGGTCGCTTTTAATAATTCATGATGAGAAAGAAATTGATCTCGATAAGGAGAGTACGATTATGGATGTCATTATCTGCGGCAATACTCATAAGCCCAGAATCGAGAAGAAAAACAGGGCGCTGATTTTAAATCCTGGCGAGGGATGCGGTTTGATGACTTCACATGCCACCATCGCAATTCTAGATTTAGATACATTGGAAGCCCAGATTCATGAACTTGAAGACGTTTATCAAAAAGGAGAACAGAAATGATCCTTGATCAGATTGAAATAGACTATAAAAATGCTATGAAAGAAAAAGACGAAATTAAAGTCTCTACTATCAGAATGTTGAAATCTGCTGTGAAATACTTTCTTGTAGAAAAAGTAAAAAAAGAAGCTTCGGATGATGACGTTATGGGAGTGATCTCCAAGCAAATTAAACAGCGGCGAGATAGCATAGAGGAATATAAGAAGGCAAATCGCCAAGATCTGGCGTCTAAAGAAGAGCGTGAACTTAATATTTTGGCGGCTTATTTACCGGCTCAGCTAAATCCTCAAGAACTTGAGAATATTGTCAATAAAGTCATCAGCTCAAGCGGTCTTCAATCTAAAGCAGATATGGGAAAAATCATGAAACTTGTCATGGAGGAGACAAAAGGGAGGGCGGATGGGAAAGCTGTGAGTTCCCTTGTCTCTAGCAAACTTAAATGAGCTATCTGAATCATCTTGACGAGTTTAAATGCCAGAGATGCCTGAACTGTTGTACCAACCCAGGTAATATCTATGTTTCGAAAAATGAAGTAGCACAAATTGCTGAATACCTAAAAATATCCGAAGAAGACTTCCTGAATAGCTATTGCGACCTCATTCAGAAACCTAGACTGACCCTCAAGAATAAGGCTGATGGCGCATGCATCATGCTTGAGGGCAACGCGTGTCAAATCCATCCTGTCAAACCAAAACAATGCAAAGACTTTCCTCTTATATGGAGCACAAAGGATGCCCTTAGTTATTGTTTTGGCCTGCAACTTCTAGCACAAAAGCACGGGGTTTAGTGAATATTTAGCTGAGTGAATATAGCTATAGGAATAGTTAACATAAGATACATTATAGGACATTATCTTATATTGTACACTATGCACTCATACTCCTCTAATAACTAACTTTGCATTGTTTGTGTGGCAGTTCCAACGACTTGCAGGCGTTTCTTTGCCTGTATGCTGAATTGATTCCTCGGGGACTTTTTAATCAACTTCTTAAGAAGGTCTACCCCGAACTGCTTCTGTTCGAAGAGCTTCTCTGAAAAATGAAATCCTATGTAATACAGCTCTTGCGGCGTTAATGCCTTTTCTTTGAAAAGCTTCTTGATCAGATCCTTGTCCTGAGACTTAATAAACCCAGATACCAGTGATAATGCCCGGTCATTATTGCGCGATACGGATGACAAATCCTTTGATGAGAGTTTTATATTTGCCACCAGAAGCTCCCATTTGGCCTCTTTTGTAAATACCGTACTTGATGACAATAAATCGAGTAATTTAACCTCTTCTTTATGCTTTTTCTTCTTTTTAAGAGCAAGGGCTTCTTTTAGAATCGCATGATGTGTAAAGTCCGGGTTAATCTGCTTTAACATGTTAAAGTAAGTCTGGGCCTTCACATCCTCATACTTTTCAATTGCTTTTTCCATAGATACAAATATTTCCTTCAATCTTAGCTGAGACACCTCGCCTCGGTGAAATGACAGAATATTACCAATACGACTTAGACGATCCGGTGATTCTTCCTTAGCAAGCATCTTCAGAAGCAGCGGTACCGAAGAAGCCATTTTCTTAAGTGCATCTTCAGCCGACTGTCTTACTTGATAGTCCTGATGAAACATATTGTTCACAAGCAGTTGAACATTTTCCTTTGTGTCGACACCGCTCATTTTAGACAAAGCAAAACGTCGTATTTCCGGTGATTTACTATCCGCATGCTTCACAATTTCCCTTAAAACTGATTTTGGAAATTCCAGCTTCTCAAGTATTTCGATAAAATTCCGCTGATAACCCGCAAAATCATGGTCTTCAAATAATGCCATCAGCTCCTCCACAACATCGTCATTCCCCTTTCCCTGAAGACCTAGGCGCCCCAAAGAAATGAGTGCGTTACGGCGGAGCACAAACGGATATTTTTTGTTAAGAAAGTGAACGAGCTGACGTTTTGATTTCCGATCTGCTAAATACCCTAGAATAATGACAAGCGAAACAAGTGCGTTATTCTCCTTTTTAGCCTGTACACGCTTGATCATCGCTAAGACAAGAAGTTGAAGACCCGCTTTCCCTTTTACATCCATCTTGTCAATCCCGCCTCGGATTTCGTAACAGATATGCTTTAAAATCTCGAGATCATCCTCCATTAAAGCGCCAAGAAGAAACTTTACGGAAGATTTAGAGCGGATGTGTGCAATTACCGTTAAAAGAGATTTTTTGTAGTCACGCTGATTACCCGATTTTTCGTATTCCTTCTCTAGAGTTGGTAACACAGGATCTCCAATTTGAGCCAATGCCTGCCCTACTTGTAACCGAAGGTTCGGATCATTCTTATAAATTGGGAAGAGATAAGTTACGGATTCTCGTGTGCCAATTTTGCCAAGAGTATCAATGGCAATTTGCTTAAGGCGCGGGTTTTCATTATCAATATGTTTTTTTATCCCTTTGATAATTTGTGAATTCTTAAGTTTCAAAGCACCCGTGACCTTTAAACTCGCCATGGCTAATTCAATATCATCAGATTCAACTAATTTAGCGATTTTTTTCAGAATCTCACTC
>Ga0247727_10016531_pt1 | contig 11891 bp, 8 predicted proteins | sample WisWelCaveWW1625_FD_202498 | JGI IMG/M metagenome (GOLD analysis project Ga0247727, IMG submission 202498) | Biofilm microbial communities from Wishing Well Cave, Virginia, United States - WW16-25 | ecosystem: Environmental > Aquatic > Deep subsurface > Groundwater > Cave microbial mat | place...
GGGTCCAGGTGATGCCGGGTGAGCATCGGCGTTGTACAGGATGTCATGGTTCTCATCAAAATGATCAGCAGATCAAGAACTTGATCGAGCAATCGGATGGTTCCGTCATAAACAATACTACGGCTATTCCGAAGACCTATGATTATGGTTTTCATAATGCATATGCAGTAGCCAATCATCCGCTGGCTCACCGAGATACGGTGGATTTTTATGACCGATACCAACCTAATAAACTGACCACGGTTTATGCAATTTTTAAAAACCGGTGCCACCTCTGTCACGGATTTATTACGGCTGATACGCTTGGTGGAAAATTGGTGTTAGAACATGATCCAGCCGATTCTCTAGATGGATTATCCTCAACAACACAACTCTATCAAAAATTAACGGAAGGATCCTTTGTCAAATTTAGCGGTACCATGCGCGATACGATTCGCAGTGTCTACGTTGCCCTCAATGGAGATTCCATCAATTATGTTTCGGGAAATAATGAGGGAAGTGCACGAAACAGCCCGTTGATCTGGGTGTTGTTTAACCAGCAATTGGGAACTTCGAGCACGGCTTTGTACAAAACAACCTCTTATGATCACGCGGGTATATGGGAGAGGGATAGTTTGAATAAGGTCAATCCCTTTTTGACTTCCAACAAGGATTTACTCAGGATCATTGAATGGATTGATGGCGGGGGCCAGTATTCAAATTCTGTTTTTGATACCAAGATGGGTCAAATGTAGAATAAACAGAAGCGCTAAAGGAGAGAACAGGAAAGAGGACAAACAAAAGAGGAAAAGATGAAAAAAGTATTTGTTGGCTGTTGCTTAATCCAGATCTGTTTTATGTCCGGCTGTGCCAGGGTCAAGCCGTATGAGCGTGAATATCTGGCGGATCCGATTATGCAGGGAGAGACACAGTTTGGAAAGCAGTCTCTAGAAGATAAATTTTTTTCCACGCGTGAAGGAAGCATTGGCGGGGCGCAAGGGATCGGTGGCGGATGCGGTTGTGCAAAATAACGATTGATTGAAGATTGCTGATTAAAAATTATGGAAGAGTTAGGATGATTGAAAGGTTTAAAGCACAGTTCTTTTTGAAGGCATTCTTTGTTTTTTTAACTTTTGAGATTCTCGGAGTTGGCTTTTTGTTTAGTCAGGATCAAGGAATTCAATATACGCTTTATTATTTTAGTGATACCGGAAATAATAGCGTTCTGACGCGCTCATTCAATATCGTCAAAGAGGTTTTTGACAAGACACTCATGATGATCGATATTGAGGTCGATCAAGTCGAAGTTCCACCCATTATTGACGGTGCGACGGGTGCGTCGCGGCCAGCCCGCCAACACTTGCAGTCTTTCGAGAAAAGTCGAGGACAGGTTATTGTTGGGCTGGAACGATTTTTAGGAGATAACACAACGCTAGGAGGAAATCTCTATCGCAGTTATGAGGCAGACTATGCTTCGTTATCCGCGGCAGGGATTTTCCGTCAATCTCTTTTTCAAAAGAATACGACGCTGACCCTGCGTGGACAGTGGAACAAGGATGAAGTTGGAGAAATTACGAAGGATGACCGTTACCTGGGAAATTGGAAACGGGTCTATACAGGCGGGGGTAATTTGACGCAATTAATCTCTCCGACCACTGTGTTAGAGATCAATGCTGATTATATTATGATGAGAGGCTTTTTAAGTGATCCCTACCGACTGGTTAAAATCGAGAATCTATCGCCTAATTTTGAACGGTGGCTGGAACATCATCCGGACGAACGTGAGCGCAAGGCTGTCACGGTTTATCTGCGACGTTATCTACCGGGAATCAAAGGAGGTTTGAATGGCGGATATCGTTATTACTGGGATGACTGGTCGGTCGACTCTCATACCGCTTTTTTTAACTTTAATAAGTATGTTTTTAAGGACTTAATTTTTGGTTTGGATTTACGATTTTATTCCCAAAGCCAGGCCTTCTTTTTTAAAGAAGATTACCAAAAAGCATCCCTGACAACAAATTCTTATATTTCTGCGGACTACAAGCTGAATCAATTTCAATCTACAAATTTCGGCGTCAGTTTAAAGTATTTTTTCAGGGATCTTCTATCTCAATTCCAGGAACATGATTTTCTTGAAAATTTATCAGTAGAAATAAAATATTTTCGTTATTTTAACGACTTGAATTTTGCAGGAAATATAGTTCAGGCAAGTCTTTTGTATTCCTTAATTGACTAAAAACACTTCGTGAAGGGGGGCGATTATGAAAACCGCGGGAATAATTATTGGAATCCTGAGTTCACTGGTTATTGGATTTAGCGCACCACGACCAGAGAAATTGGATGCTCATTGGGCGGTCCTGCCAACCCACGCACAAAAAAATTTGCCATCCCTTGTAACACCAGGATTGATCGAAATCCCTCTTCAGCTATCATCAAGCGGACGCAGCCGGGGGCAATCCTTGCAAACGATCCCTTTTAATGAAGAACAGGGCATTGGAAAACTCAATCGTCAGGCCGTCAGACAATTGTTACAGCGGTCTCTTTTTGGTCTACCGGATAAGACAGCGAGTCTTTATTTAATCAACAACAGTGAAAAGAGCGGCGACGGGGGTGCCTATTATTTACAATTTGTTACGGATCCGGTCTGGGATCGTATCGTTTACGGGCAGTTCGGATATTGGATCAAGGCTTATGAAGGCGTGATGGATATCAGTGATATAGCCGTCGATTTAAGTGAGCGAGTGTTTGTGAGTGAAAAGGGAAAAAATAGAGTCCTGGTTCTTAAACTAACCGGCGAGATTCCTAAACAAGACCTCAGAGAATGGTTTGTAATCTCAGGATTTTTTAATCCTACTGCTTTGGCCTTGAGTGACGGTGGAACGCCGTTTCATTTTTCCGATGATCTTCTCTATGTAACGGATGGGGAAGAGGGAAAACTTTACCAATATTCGCTCTTGGAGAGGGGAGTGAAAATCCTAACTGTCAAAGAAGGTTTTCTTACCCCGACCAGTATTGCAGTCGGACGCAGTGATGGGAAAAATAATTCATTTATCTATGTTGTCGATAAGCTGGCTGGAAGGATTCAATTGTTTCAACAAACCGGCGGCTCATGGAATCTGTTGAGAACTGTTATCTCTGGAGATAAGCAATATTTCAGTTCGATCAAAACAGATCATTACGGTCAGGTTTATGTGGTCGATCAGGTTCATAACCAAATTTATAAGTTTACGCCATTGCTTGATCCATTGGCTATAGAAGGTGGCCCATCCATTTTCAGCGGCCTGCGCAGTATTGATATCCCCTTTATTCAATTTAAAGATGAAAACGGTATGCAAAAATATGCAGGATTAGACCAGTTATTCACTGTGGAACGCTGGTCCGAACAGAGCGGATTACAACGATTAAAATTCGGAATGAAATTGGAAGATTTCCAATATCAGCTCAGTTCAGACAGATCCCGTCTCTTGACCACTTTCAGGATGACAGATTTTGGGACCTTAAGCGTACGGCTCTTTGATGGACGGGAACGGCTCGTCTCTCTTTTATGCGATGCCTGGTCCTCATCGGGACAAAAAGAACTTAGCTGGGGAGGCCGGAATCTGGACGGGGAACAAGTTGCAGCGGGTTTTTATTTTATTGAAACGAAGGCTATTTCCGGGTATCAGACAGAAGCGACCCAGACTGTTGCTAAATTTTATCTGCCAATGAATTACTGGGAGGATGGCGGGAGTTTTAATTCTAAGGATAATCCGCATCTAATTCAGGGTGATCGAGAACGATGGGGAGACAATCCAACACAAACGGTCAGCAGTCACTCCGATCAAGTTCTGTATAAAATTAGGGGTTTTTCTCCTCAGTCAGCGTACACCCTTTGTGCTGAATACTTTGCCGCTGACGGCGCGGAACATTTACAGGCGCTTGCAGTGGACGGGGTCCGTTTGCATCCTTCCATAATGATCAAAGATCAAACAGTGAAGACTGAAGAAATCCCGCTGCCGGAAAAACTTTATGCGGATGGGGTCATTGTGATCAGTATCGACCGGCTCGGGACCGGGAAGGCTGTGGTCTCCCAGCTCTGGGTTAAGGAGACAGGCGCAGTTTTTCAACCTGTCTTTGAGCCGGATGATAAATTGACACCCGTTCATTATCAATTAATCCAAAACTTCCCGAATCCCTTTAATCCTCTGACCACGATTCAATATGCGATTCCGCAATTGAGTCAGGTTAAATTAAATATTTATAATTTATCCGGCACTCTCGTAACAAAATTAGTGGATGCGACACAGCCCGCAGGTTATTACTCAATGATTTGGAATGCCGTCTCATTTCCCAGCGGCGTCTATATTTACCGATTAGAAACCGATCCTCCGAGTCAAAATTTTGTGAAATTCAGGAAAATGATCCTGGTCAAATAATACAACATTCAGCTTTTTAAAAATCCAATTCTGTGATCAGGCAGAATCGGATTTTTTTTATCATATTTATGAATTTGCTTTACTCCAGGACCGAACGTTTACCTGCCTCCGTTTTGTAAAAAGAAAATACTATGTTTTTATTCGGGTTGGGAGGGAAATTTTATATTTTATTTAAATGATTAAAAAGAAAATAGACTTTACCCACCAGCTTAAAGATCTAAAAAAATATGATTATTTTTATGAATTTGTTCTTGGCAACGGTGAAATGTGGGGGCTGTTTGATGCCCTGCATTCCCAGGAATTAACCTCCCAGCACTTCAGTCAGCACTGTCAGCGTCCCAATACTATTCCCCTTTCAATTCGCACCGTTAATAACTGGCAGAGTGATCCGCCTTACCAGCGATCCCGTCCGGCTGGAAAAATTTTGACTTATCTTACTTGTGATCAGCAGAGAATCGGACTTAATGATCTTGCGACTTACCACCAAGAATTGAATATTTATCATGGAAAACTAGAAACAAGGTATGCCTGGAAAATAAAGGGCCTGAAAGGGAAGTCCTTTATTCAAAGTTTTATCAGTAAGACCGATCGAGCGGTTATGGTGTATACTTTTGAAGATCATGTTGATGGTGCGGAAGGTCAACGTCATTTTACTATTCAGACCCGATTCCCCTATGACAGTCGGATTCAGGAAAATATTATTCCGCCGCTTAACGCCGAAATCCGTTGCTTTAATAAAAAATCAGAAATTATTTATCAGAATGATAAAAACACCGTCTGCTGGAAGATTTGTGCGAATTTTCACTCCGATCAACATCGTGTCAATCAGGAGACCGGGGAACTCGATCTGAGCTGGAATTTAGAAGCGGGGAAAAGAAAAATAATTGAATTAATCGTGGTTCTCTATGTAGATAGAAGCAAGACAAGGGCATTCAATGAATCCGAGAGATCGCTACAAGATGCAGTCAAAAAGGGAATCAATAAACTGTTTTTTGAACAAAGAAAATGGTGGGAAGGGGTATGGGATAACCAGGGTGTCGATTTACCAGATCAGCGTTTGCAGCGTTATTATGAGTTATCAACTTACTATTTGCTTATTTCTTCGGGAGGAACTTACCTTGCAGACGTCTGCGCCTACGAAAGGGGGTGGATGGCTCCCTGTACTTATGATCAAATCATCAACCTGATCTCGCTCTATCATCTCGGGCATATTCATACAGCACGAGAAGGAATCAAGCATTTTCATAAATTTTTATCCTTGGCCAGGCGCTGTGGTACAAAGTGGGTGAAAGAAAATTTAGGAATCAAAAACAAGTCCGCTGCATTCTTGATGTACTTCCCTTGTCATGAAAAAGATACACCGGTTGGAGGGGTTAACCGTCATGGCTGGGCGATGGCGCCGCATGTCGCTTTATTATTCGAACTCGAAGCATTTATAGATGACGATCGGTATTTAACTCAATATATATATCCCTGGATCCGGGCTTATGCAGAATATGCACAATCCGCGCTGGAATGGGATAAGAAACTTAAAAAATATATTGTCTCTGGAAAAATAGGACTCGGGATTGATGAGGATTACTGGATGATTTTTAAAAACGGTAAAATGCGAGCGCGGATTCCCGTCGAAAAATTTGCCGATGGTTTTGTAGATGTCATGCTGATTTACCGCTGGTTATTAAGAAAGGCTGCCGGATTGGCAGAAAAATTGGGAGCGGATGAGACGTTGCGTCGGGGTTGGAAAGAAAAGGCTGAGCAGATTTTTATTCCCCGGACTAAAGCCTATCTATTGCAATACAAAAATGAAAAGGGAACACGTAGAGTTAAAACTCCGGCTGAGTTGAACGGTTTATTCTGGCCTGCGAAGGGCAATTATTTGGAATTTGACCGAAAGACTGTACTGAATACGCTACACCGTTCCATCCGAAAACAAAAGAAACTGGATGGTTCGGATGGAGGTTATATTTTAGGGATCAATCATGGCTACTTCGGGTTGGCCTGGTCTTATTTGGGGGAAGGTGAAAAGGTTTTAAAGTATTTATCCGAGTTTGAAGAAGGGATGGATGATCAGCGCGTGCAAACCGATGAATATATCACCGGCCCAACGCACTATTATTATTTAGCCCACGGTTTTTTTAATCTGATTATCAGTCAAATGTGTTTACAGTATTTTAATGAACGTCTGCGATTTTTCTGGGCGATCCCTCCACAATGGAAGAAGCGGGGAATCCGGTTTAAACAATTTCCCGTTTGTCAGGGAATACAGGTTAGCGGTGAATTTAAAGGAAAAAGTGGACAATTGATCTTTGTGCGGGAGAACAAGACTCTATTTATAATCCGAGGCGAGATAGAAAAATTGGAGTTGACTCAATTCCACTATGTTTCGAAAATAGATCGTTGTTTTTTCGTCCAAACGACTCCCAATCAGGTTCAAGTCAGTCGATAGACTCAACCTTCATTCCAGCTTTTTTCTGCGAGGATTTCCCAACATTATTCCAACTAAACTGTAGAAAGGCTGTAAACAACCTGCTTGTGTGCTGCAAACTCCGGCTGAATCAGTTTTAAATAATTTTAAAAGTTCGGTTACTATTGAGGGCGACCAACGATGGAGGGTGGCTGAAGACCGAATGTGGATTTCTGGATAATATCCTCATTTTGATAAATCGCATAGCGGGAAAACAGGTATTCCGAAAATTGATCAGCAATGGTTGAATATAATACCTTGTCGAGGTAGTAAAGAATGGACCGTTTCAAATATGATTGAAAATATGAAATCAGATATTCCTCACAGGACAATGGCGGGCTGAGTAGCGTTCTCTCGCCAGCCGTTAAGAGATAGACTAAGATTGTAGACTCAGTCGAAAAGTCGAGAGCCAGTTTTGGATTATGGATAAAGATTCCCGATTCCAGTTTTATTCCATCGGATCGGGACTCTCCACCAATACTTAGATAGCGTCCGCAGGGACGGAGAGATTCCTGAATGGGTGAATGCTGATTCTAGGCATTCCTGAATTTCTGACCCAATATCCTTTGAATCGGGACGCAGTCTTTTTAGAAGGCAGTCATAGGATTTTTCTAGCGCTTTTTTATAAAGAGATTCTTCATCTTGTATATTACTAATTGAATATTTAAATAAACATACAGTAGAATATAAGACCAAAAAATCTATTATAAATATAATTTGTTTTTGATGTTATGTAAATAGCATAAATTATCATTTATATATCTAGAATCATCATAATTATAGAAATTGCATAATAGTATATAATAGATAACCTGCTTATTTTGTTTAAATAATGAAATAAAATGTTAGATTAACGATGACCATACCGGCATATAATATAATAAATTTTCAGAATTTATTCTTGCATAATTTTAAAGCGGTAAAAAATGTAATTACAGGCAGTTTATTTAAATTTTTTTTCTTATATCAGTAGCCATATCAAGTTCTTGTAAAGATAATTGTTTAAACAATGTGCGATAGCCATGGGTCAATAGTTTGAGCCTGTTGAAATCCGTTCTTACTTTCGATCATTAAAAGAAAGGGCGCTCTTCCTCTTGTTTTTTCAAGAACACTCTCAAGTGTCTGGAAGCCGGATTCGGATTGATAGTAACCTTGGGGCAGGGTGGCAATATAGAAGTAATCTGGATTATAACAAAATTTTTCAAGCACCTCGTCCAATGGCATCTGTCCTGCATGTATCCCACGGAACCCATTGATTTTTTTAACCTGAGAAATATTATGACTGAAGTCGCCACAGGAATGTAAAAATACCCCGCTCAACGCATCTGCAATTTTTTGATGATAGGGCATGATAAACTCTTCATAAATCTCGGGAGAAGTTACCGCCATCATGTCGTCACTTAAAGCCACCCCTTTATCCCTCGGCATCCAGGCGTCAGGATGGCAATGGATGGGGTTTACCTTGTTACAGGCAACCCGGAAAATTTTCTGAAAAAATATTATTAGATTTTCAGTGATTAGATTTAACAGATATTTAACTTCTTTGGGATGATCATAAAAGGCTAGCAGCAAGTCTTCATAATTCCAAATCAGGGAGGCGCTGGACAAGGGTCCCTGAGGATCACAGATGTTGACAGGAATGACTCCCTCTGTTTGTTCAATAAAATATTCAATGGTCTCGAATAGATTTTTTATGAGGGGGGCATTGAAATCCGGCCTTAAGTGATATACATCAGAGGGAGTCTGGACAACCGGTTTCACCCAGCAGTGTTGATTATCTTCCTGTTGAACCTGACAACCGAAGAGAGAGGCGAAGACGCCAATCCGGTCATCAGGAAAAAGGGAGGGAATAAAGTCCTCCTGCAAACCTGCCCGGTCAATAAAAGTCTGTAACAAAAAGTCAAGGCGTGTTTCCTTCTCGTACATCCAGAGGGGATTGGGTTCCCAGTAGGAGGACAGGCAACAATAGATATAGTGAATCCGTTCGGTTGGGTCTCCATTCCAAAGCCGGAGATACTCATTCTCAAGACCCTGAATTTTTTCAGGCGGATAGAGTGAACGGTATTTTTTTAGCAGCTTCGCTGTCTTTGTATTCATAGCATTCTTTCTACTCATTCACCCAGAGTTCTATTATTAAAATCCCCTCAATTAACTATAACCTATCAGGTTAATACTTCTTCCACCGGGAGCAGAACCCGGCCTTCGGCGACGACAGGAAAGGTTTCCCCAGCCAAAGGTTCACCTAGTGTTAAATTAAGTGGATCCGTGACCATATGCTTTTTACCGCTATAACCCACACCATCGGGAAAATAGATCATCACCATGGCATGCCGCGGTAATGATGTTTTGTTGGCAAATGCATAATGAAAGGTAAGGCCATCATGAAAGGTGGCGCTGCCTTTTTTCATTTTCATTACTTTTACAGCGTCAACCTGCTGGCCCGCCTTAAGGGCTTTGAAAATATCCTGTGGTTTTTCCAGATCAATTTCTGCTACTGCACCAAAATTCCGGGAGCGGGGAATAAAACACATACAACCATTATTTTCATCCACATCATCAAGTGCAATCCAGATGGAAAGCGCTCCCTCGCCGTTCATGGGCCAGTATGGCCGGTCCTGATGCCACGGGGTCTCATTCATGTCACCCGACGGTTTAAGCAGGGCCTGGTCATGAAACAAGTGGATTTTGGAGGTGCCCACCAGTTGTCTGGCAATTTCTCCAAAGTAGTTATTGAGAGAGACTTTCTTTATTTCCGGATCGGCCTGCCAAAGATTGACCCTCTGATCCAATACTTTGCCGTAAAGAGTCTTGGCAAATTTAAAATTTTCCCCTTGCCTTGCTTTTATTTCATCATATTTTTGAATGGCTTTTAACATGGTTTGCTTGATCTGCTCCGCTTCTTCGGGTGAAATAAGATTATGAATTTGAAGATAGCCATTTTCACGGTAAAATTGGATCTGTTCTTTAGATAAGCCATAAGATTGACCGGACATAGGAACTCCTTTCTGTGAAGGGAAAATGTTGTTTTACTGATAATATATTAAAAAAATTATTTAAAATCTTCTTGTGCTTTGATGCGGATTATACTATTTTGATTATGTCGTAATCGTTATTTATTATAATTAAAGATCGTTGCTCTAGTAGTTTTATTTTTTAAATATTTTATAACTCGTTTATTAATAATAAATTATGTCTATATCCGTCAATGATTATCCTCCGGTTATTCGATTACACTTTGATAATCTGTCATCAAAAAAATTATACTATCATTGCGTGGACTACTGGCTCTCGAGTGATGCACCCTCGGATGAACACAACCACGATTTTTTCGAATTTTTTCTGGTTACTTCGGGGAAATTTATACATTGTTTTTTTGGAAGACCGAGTGTGCTCGGTCCGGGAACGCTTTGTTTATTACATCCGGAAAACATCCATTATTTTAAAAAAGATCCTGCTTGTCCGGCCGCCCATCTAATCAATATTGCTTTCAGCAAAGAAATTTTTCAAGAAGCATTTGGATTCTTAGGTAATATTTTTTTAGATTTGAGAAAAGACCGGTTCCTTTATAAGGAGATTGCAGAGAAAAAAACATGGATGTTACTGCTTTCCCAATGTCAGGAGTTGCTCGATTATTTCCCTAACGATACTTTCTACCAGCAAGCGCTTCTCAAGCAGACGCTGATTGATGTGATGATGACTTTGCGAGAGGACAAGGCATTATCAGAAAGGACTATTCCTCTTTGGCTGCTGAAGGCGACTCAGGAAATGCACAAGATGGAGAATTTTGTCGAAGGATTAAAACGATTTATTAAAATTGCCGGAAAGTCGCAGGAGCATTTATCGCGCATGTGTCAGCGTTATTTTTCCCAAAGTCCAACCGAATATATTAATAAAATCCGCTTAAAATATGCGGTTAACGAGCTTACGTCCACGCAAAAGGCAGTTATTGATATCGCTTATGATGCCGGCTTTAATAACTTAGCCTATTTTTACCGCTTATTTAAGAGATTGTATCAGCAGTCTCCACTCGTGTATCGGCGTAGAGCACAAGCGGTATTTTATTCAAGATAATCAAAAAAATCCGTTTTCAGAGGATTAACAAGGACCTTGAACCGAATAAAGGGTAAGCGTGCGATTATTACGGGGGCCAGTTCCGGCATCGGCAGGGCTTGTGCTGAGCGACTGGCTTCCAGTGGCGTTAATCTGATTTTGGTGGCACGCCGGATTGACCGATTATTGGAATTAAGAAATCAACTGAAGCGTAAATACCGTGTTCAGATCAAAATCGATAAGTTGGATATAAGAAATCGCACAGCTGTAAAGAACTGGGTGAATCAATTAAAGATGAAGAGATTATTTCCGGATATCCTGATCAATAATGCAGGTCTGGCCAGCGGGTTCAATAAAATTTATGAAGGAGATCTGCGAGACTGGGACAAGATGATTGATACCAATGTCAAGGGCCTGCTGAATGTGAGTCGTTTTATTTTACCCTGGATGGTTGCAGAAAATTCGGGACATGTGATTAATATCGGCAGTGTGGCCGGAATTCAGGTTTATCCCAAGGGAAACGTTTACAATGCCTCGAAGTTTGCAGTGCGTGCGATTACAGAAGGCATGCAGGTCGATTTGTTGGGAACAAAGATCCGTGTTTGTGAGATAGACCCGGCCGCTACGCGGACTGAATTTTCTGAAGTCCGGTTCCACGGGGATAAGGAAGAGGCAGCAAAAGTTTATGAAGGATTTAAACCCCTCAATGCCGAAGACATTGCAGACGCGGTTGACTATGTGTTAAATGTACCTGAGCATGTCAATGTTTTTAATCTGGTCGTGTTTCCCACGGCACAGAGGAATATGTTCTTGTTTCACCGGGAATAGCGTTGTCCCGAAATTGGATTCGGGAGACGGTTCCGTAAATGCTATATTAAGAGTTGATCAATTAAGTCATCTGTAAGGAAATGAAAATCAGGATTTACCCTCCGGTCTGGGCGTTGCTGTACTTATTCTTAAGCTATAGTTTGCATTGGTTCTTG
>Ga0247727_10016532_pt1 | contig 11891 bp, 9 predicted proteins | sample WisWelCaveWW1625_FD_202498 | JGI IMG/M metagenome (GOLD analysis project Ga0247727, IMG submission 202498) | Biofilm microbial communities from Wishing Well Cave, Virginia, United States - WW16-25 | ecosystem: Environmental > Aquatic > Deep subsurface > Groundwater > Cave microbial mat | place...
GCGGCAAGAGCCCGGGCGCGCCGCGCGCCGCGATCTCGTCGCGCAGCGCCCAGAGGGCGTAGAGGCCCATCGCCTTGTGCCCCGCGGCGAAGACCACCGCGTCGGCGTCGGGGCGGCCGGGATCCCCCAGGTCGATGTCGACGTTGTCGAAGAGCAGGGCCTGGAGGATGCGCCCCGCCGAGATCGATCCGCCCGGGTGCCCGGAGAGCGGCGCGTAGTTGTAGAGCAGCGCGCACAGCGATCGGTAGAGGAGATCGAGGTCGTCGAGCGCGGCGTGCTCCTCCGGCGGCAGCGGCGGCGGGGCCTCCGATTCGAGGAACGCGGCTCGCCTGGGCCCGAGCTTCACGTCCGGTACCTCCCCTCGGCGACGAAGCGCGCGAAGCCCAGGCCGTCGCCGGCCGCGGCTTCCATGCGCCGCACGGCCTCGCTCAGATCGGCGCCCGAGGTGGCGAGGGAGAAGCGCAGGTGGTGCTGGCCTTCGCTGCCGCGCACGCCGAACGAGCGCCGGTCCATCGCCGCCACGCCGTACTCCTCGAGGAGGAACATCTGGAACAGCCCCGAGGGGCTGGTGGCAAAGCGCTCCTGCTCGGGCAGCGACGCCCAGGCATCGATCGCGCCCAGGCGGGCCAGCAGGCCCTCCACGTTGGGGAATGCGTAGAACGCGCCGCGCGGCAAGGTGCAGCGCACGCCGGGGATGCGGCGCAGCGCGGTCACCACCGCGTCGCGGCGGTCCTGGAAGGCGGCCACCATCCGCGCCACCGTGCGCGCGCTCTCCGGCGACTCGAGCGCCGTGCGCGCGCCCTCCTGGTTGTAGGGCGGCACGCAGGAGAAATAGTTGATGTTGAGGTTCTTGAAGACCTGCGCCTCCTCCACGGTGGGGAAGAGGGCCCAGCCGACGCGGCCCCCCGTCCAGGCGAAGCTCTTGGAGACGCCGGAGATGACGATGGTGCGCTCCGCCATCCCGCGCACCGAGGCGATCGATTCGTGGCGCGCACCGTCGAAGACGATGTCCTCGTACACCTCGTCGGAGTAGACGCGCGCGTCGGGCGGCAGCCGGCGCAGCGCCTCGGCCAGCCCTTCCAGCTCGCTGCGGGAGGGGACGTAGCCGGTGGGGTTGGAGGGGAAGTTGAGGATGACGAGCTTGGTGCGCGGGGAGATGCGCCGCGCCAGCTCTTCCGCGTCGGGCGCGAAGCCCTGCTCCTCGCGCAAGAGGAGGGGCACCGCGATGGCGCCCACGTATTCGATGAACGACTCGTAGATGGGGAAGCCGGGCGAGGGATGGATCACCTCGTCTCCCGGATCGCAATACGTCTGCTGGCAGAACCCGATGGGCGGCTTGGCGCCGGGGAAGACCACCACGCGGTCGGCGCTGGCGGGCACGCCGCGATCGCGCAGCCGGTGCGCCACGGCTTCGCGCAGCGGGCGGATGCCTTGCGGGTCGGTGTAGTGGCAGTTGTCGAGATCGAGCTGCCGCTTCACCTCCGCGCGGATGTGCAAGGGCACCGGGAAGTCGGGCTCGCCGATGTTGCAGCGCATGACGCGGATGCCGCGCTGCTCGACGCGCTCGATGAGGGGGCCGTAGCGGAAGGCGTTCTCGGTACCGAGCTTGCGCACGCGCTGGGCGAAGAGGGTCATGGTCATCGCTCCGGGAAGGCGCGCAGCGCCTCCAGTACCGCGTCGACGTCCCCCGGCGTGTGGTCGGCCGAGAGCTGGAAGCGAATCAGCTCCTGTCCGCGCGGCACCACCGGATGGCAGAGCCCGGTGGCGAGCACGTTGGAGGCGAAGAGGTGGGCCACCAGGCGCGCCGTCTTCCCCGTGTCGCGCACCAGCAGCGGCACCACCGGGTGGGGGCTCTTGATGGTCTCGTATCCGAGCGCGATGAGGCCGTCGGTGAAGCGGCCGGTCATGGCCCACAGGTGCGCGAGCAGCTGCGTGCCCTCGACGCTCTGGACGATGCGCAGCGCCATGTTCGCCGCCGCCGCCTCGGGCGCCCCGATGGGGTTGGAGTAGACGACGAACGGGTTCTTCTCCCGCAGCCAGCGGACGATGCGGGCGCTGGAGCAGACGTAGCCGCCGTTGACGCCGAAGGCCTTGCCCAGCGTGCCCACCAGGACGTCGGCGGCGCCGGGCGCGTCGCAGGCCTCCTCGGTGCCGCGGCCGGTGGGGCCGTATGCGCCCACGCCGTGCGAGTCGTCGACCAGGAGCAACGCGCCCTCGGGGAAGCGCGCGTCGCGCTCGCGGACCAGCGCGCGGATCTTCGCCAGCGGCGCATGATCGCCGCGCATGCTGAAGACGCCGTCGGTGACGATCAGGAGCCGGCGCGCATCGCGGGCCGCCGCGGCGTCGATCTCCGCCTCCAGCGCGCCCAGGTCGAGGTGCGGGTAGACGCCGCGCGAGGCCGGCCGGGCCAGCCGGACGCCGTTGACGATGCAGTTGTGGTTCAGCTCGTCCGAGACGATGGCCGTCTCGGGCGTGGTGAGCGCGACGATCACGCCCATCATCGCGGTGTAGGCCGAGCCGGTGAGCAGGCACGCCTCGCGGCCGTGGAACGCGGCCAGCGCCGCTTCCAGGCGCAAGTGCGGCACCGAGGTGCCGCTGATGAAGCGCACCGCGCCGGGGCCGACTCCGTAGCGCAGCGCCGCCGCCTCGGCCTCGCGGATCAGCTCCTCGCGCACCGAGAGCCCGAGGTACGAGTTGGAGTTCATGCGCAAGAACTCGCGCTCGCCGTGGCCCTCCAGCACCCAGCGCGGCCCGCGGCGCGCGTCGCCGTGGCGGAACCCGGCGAAGACCGGCTCGCCGGCCTTGGAGGCGCCGGCGGCCTCGAGTTGCTGGAGCTCGTGCTGCAGCTCCTCCTCGACGCGTGAGAGCGGCATCTCAGCTCCTCTCCCTTCTTCCCAGGTGATCGAGCATGTCGAAGGTCATGGTCTCGAGCGTGAAGCGCGACTGCCAGCGCCAGTCCTCGCGGGCGGCGCCGTCGTCGACCGACTCGGGCCAGGAATCGGCGATGGCCTGGCGGAGGGGATCGACGCGGTAGTCGATCTGGAAGTCGGGCAGGTGGCGGCGGATCTCCGCGGCCACCCGCTCCGGCGTGAGCTGCATCGCGGCCACGTTGTAGGCGTTGCGGTGGCGCAGCCGCGCGGCCGGCGCCTCCATCAATTCGACGACGGCCCGGAGCGCGTCGGGCATGTACATCATGTCGAGCTGCGAATCGGCGCGCAGGTAGCAGGTGTAGCGGCCCTCCTCGACGGCGGCGCGGTAGATGGCCACCGCCCAGTCGGTGGTGCCGCCGCCGGGCGGCGTGCGGAACGAGACCAGCCCGGGGAAGCGCACGCCGCGCGCGTCGACGCCGAAGCGGCGGAAGTACCAGTCGCAGAGCAGCTCGCCGGCCAGCTTGGAGACGCCGTAGATCGTCGTCGGCCGCTGCACCGTCACCTGCGGCGTCATCCTCCTCGGCGTGCTGGGACCGAAGACGCCGATCGAGCTGGGGAAGAAGAGGGCGCAGCGGTGTTCGCGCGCCGCTTCCAGCGCGTTCATCAGGCCGCCGACGTTGACGGACCAGGCGCGCTGCGGCTCGGCCTCGGCGCGCGCCGAGAGCATCGCCGCCAGGTGCACGATCCGATCGACGCCGTGTTTGCGGACGGCGCGCTCGACGGCGCCCGGCTCGGCGCAGTCCACGATCTCGAACGGGCCGCCGCCGCGCAGCGCCTCGTCGTCGGGGACGCGCACGTCGCTGGCCACGACGTCGTCGTCGCCGTAGCGCCGCCGCAGCGCCGGGACCAGCTCCGAACCGATCTGTCCGACCGCCCCAGTGACCAGGACGCGACCCATGGGGGAGCGCGTCGCAAGAAGGGTGCCCGCGCGGTGCGCCTCGCGCCGCGCGGGCCACGCGCATGGATTACGCGGCGCCTGGCGAGGCGCGCAAAGGTCGCGTCACTCCCGCTTCAGCTCGGCGTCCTCGATCAGCACCTCGTAGCGGTAGCCGGAGCCGAGATCGCGATCGAGGATGACCTTGCCGACCACGACCAGGGTCTCGCCCACTTTGGCCGGCTGCGCGCTCGCCACCGTCAGGTCGCCTTCGCCGCCGTCGCGCAGGTGCAGCCAGTTCTTCCCCATCACGCCGCCCACCGCCTTCACCACCTTGCCGCGCACCGACACCCGCGTGTCCTTGAGCGCCGCCTTCCGCGCGTAGACCTCGGCGATGGAGAGGTCGGCCTTGGGGATCTTGCCGACCGCGGGAGCGGGCGCCGCGTCCACCGGCGGGTGGCCGGGCGGGAGCCCCTCGTCGAGCGCGCCGAACGCGATCCGTTCCCAGGAACGGCCCAGCGTGGCGCTCTTGAAGTTGCTCATCCAGAGGGGGCCCGCGATCGAGACCGTCGAGCCGACCGCCTTGTCCGTCCTGGGCACGGCGGTCCAGACGTCGCCGGCCTGGGTCTTCAACCTCAGATACGAGTACTGGGCGGCGTCGATCTTCTCCGCCACCGTGCCCTGGAGGGCGTCGCCCCGAGGAGCGAGGGGAGCCTGGGATGCAGGCGGCTGGGGCTTGGTGCACGCGGCCGCCAGCGAGACCGCGAGAAGGGCCGGCATCGGGATTCGCATGGGATCGGGCGGGTTGCAGGAAGCGTTCCCCAGGCTGGCCGCGGCAAGGCGCGCGAGGGCCGCGCAAGTCCTGCGTGCCCCGGCGTAGGCGCGCAACCGTCGCGCGCGACATCGGGGGCATGTCCTTTGCTCTCTCGGCGCCTCTTGCACCGGAGGTTTCGATGAAGCGCGTGCTGGCGCGCCTGGGCTCGCTGAAGCTGGCGGTGATCCTGCTCGTCCTGCTCACCCTCGCGCTGGCGGCCGGGACCATCGTCGAGTCGACGCGCGGCGCGGAGACGGCGGGGCGGGCCGTGTATGGCGCGGCCTGGTTCATCGCGCTGCAGGCGGCCTTCGCCGTCAACGTGCTCTCTTCGATCGCCGTGCACTTCCCCTGGGGCGGGCAGCGCGTCGGCTTTGCCCTCACCCACTCGGCGCTGCTCCTCATCCTCGCCGGCGCGCTGGCGTCCTGGGCGCTCAAGATCGAAGGCCAGATCGAGATCTGGGAGGGCGAGAGCGGAAACGAGATCGTGAACCGCGATCGCCAGGGCAAGGTCCTCGAGCGGGCGCGCCTGCCGTTTTCGGTCCAGCTCGACTCGTTCCGCATCGATCGATACCCGGGGACCATGCAGCCGTCGGGGTTCCGCAGCGACGTGCAGGTGATCGAGGCCGGCGGCGTCCGGCGCAAGGCCGCCATCTGGATGAACAACGAGCTGGAGCACCGGGGATATCGGTTGTTCCAGTCGAGCTACCGGCTGGAGAAGGACCGTTCGGCGACCATCCTCTCCGTCTCCAAGGATCCCGGCCAGCCCATCGTCTTCGCCGGGTACGCGCTCCTGCTCGCCGGGATGTGCACGGTGCTGGGTACGCGCATCGGTCAGGCGCGGGCGAAGTCGCGGCGGCTTGCGGCGGCGGGCGCGGCGCTGCTCGGCCTCTGGGCGGCGCCGGCCAGCGCGGGCATCGAGGCCCTTCCGGTGCAGCACGACGGGCGGGTCATGCCGCTGGACACGCTGGCGCGCGAGGCGGTCTGGAAGATCACCGGCGAGCGCGACTGGCACGGCGCCGCTCCGGCCGTGACGGTGGCCTGGTGGACATCCGACCCGCGCGCCGCGGCGCACGCGCCGTTCATCCTGGTGGGCTCGGCCGATCTGGCGAAGGCGGCGGGCTTTTTGCCGGGGACCACGCACGCCTCGTTCGTCGACCTGGTCGGCAACGCGACCGTCATGCGGCTGATGGAGGAGGCGAAGCAGGCGCAGGCGATGGAACGGCCGCGCCGGGGCCTGCACGCGGCGGCGGAGAAGGTGGAGGCGCGGCTGGTGGCGCTGCAGCGGTTCCTGCACCGCGACGTCATCCGCTCCGTGCCGTCGGAGACGAAGTGGGGCGTGCCCAAGCAGATCGCCAGCCCCTCGGAGCTGGCGGCGCTGGCCGGCGGGCCGCGCCTCGCCGGCTGGCCGGAGCCCGCGGCCATCGAGCGCGAGTTGGGGTACAACGCCGCTCGCCCCACGCGGCTGGCGTGGATCGTCCTCACCGCCGCGCTCGTGCTCTCGCTCTTCGGCTGGGGCATGGCGAGCAGGTTCCTCGATCGGCTCGCGCTCGCGGGGCTGTTGGCCGGCTTCGGCGTCATGACCTGGGGCATCGGCACGCGCTGGGCCATCGCCGGGCGCATCCCGGCCGCCAACATGTACGAGTCGCTGCTCTTCCTGGCCTGGGGCGTGGGGCTCTTCGCGGTCATCGCTTTCGTCGCCCTGCGCAGCCGCCTCGTGGTCCTGAACGCCAACGCCATGGCCGCGCTCACCATGGCGCTGACGGATCTGCTCCCCATCGACGGCTTCATCCACCCGATGCCGCCGGTGCTGGCGGGGACGCCGTGGCTCGCCATCCACGTGCCCATCATCATGGTGAGCTACTCGGTGCTCGCGCTCGGCGTCGTGATCGCGCACATGCAGATCGGCTTCACCATCTTCGCGCCCCGGCGGTCCGAGCTGATCGAGAAGATGAGCGACCTGCTCTACTGGTACGTGCACGTCGGATCGATCCTGCTCATCGCCGGCATCCTCTCCGGCTCGGTCTGGGCCGCGTCCTCCTGGGGCCGCTACTGGGGCTGGGACCCGAAGGAGGTCTGGTCGCTGGTGGCGTTCCTGGCCTACCTCGGCATCCTGCACGCGCGCTGGGAGCATCTGCTGTCGCCGTTCGGCGTAGCGGCGATGAGCATCGTCGCGTTCCAGACCGTGCTGATGACGTACCTGGGCGTGAACTTCGTGCTCGCCACCGGCCTGCACTCGTACGGCATGGGCGACTCGCCGGTGGTGTTCTGGATGGCGGTGGTGGCCGCGGCGGAGGCGGCGTTCCTCGGCTGGGGCTGGGCGCGCCAGCGGCGGCGCCAGGTGGGGCCGGCCGGGCACGCGCAGGGGCCCGCGTCTGCCGATCTCGCCGTCCGGTAGCGTGAAAGGCGCGCCGCGCAAGCCTTGCGCGGCCGCTCTCGCCCGCTGGCCCGGCCGCGGGCGGCATGTGCCTTGCTCCCCGCCATCTCATGGGCCCCGCGCACGCGCTCGACAGGTGGCGCTTGGCGGCGTTGCTCGCGGTATCCGCTGCGGGTTTCCCCGGCGGGTCGGCGGAAGCGCCGCCGCGCGGGGCCCGACCGGCGCTCTACGCGAAGGTCGATGCGGGCGCCGACGCGGGCGTCGCCGACGGTGGGATCGGCGTCGGCCCGCACGCACACCCGCCGCTCGTCGCCAAGCCACTGGTGCTCGAACGCCCGGTGGCCGAGAAGAAGCCGCCGCGCGCGCCCAAGAGGAAGCCGAAGCCGAGCGCCGGACCCAGGCCCAAGGCCCAGCCGAAGGCCGAGGCGCCGGCCGCCATCGAGGCGGCGAAGCCACCGCCGATCGACCGCTCGAAGTGCTCGAGCTGTCACGCCGCGCTCACCGCAGACAAGAAGGTGCACGCCGCCGCGCGCAAGGACGAAGGCTGCGTCTCGTGCCACAAGCCGGTGAAAGACGCGGCCGGCAAGTGCGGGAGCGAGGCCGGGGCGAAGTGGCAGCTCGCCCATCCGCAGCCCGCGCTCTGCCAGAAGTGCCACCAGCAGGGCTCGACGGGGAAGGCGCACACGCCGCTCAAGAGCGCGTGCACCACCTGCCACGACCCGCACGCCTCGAAGGCGCCCAGCCTGATGAAGACGTGGCCGCTGGAGGCGAGCTGCTACCGGTGCCATCCGCGGCTCGACGACGACAAGTCGGTCCACGCGCCGATCAAGAAGGGCGACTGCAAGGGCTGCCACGATCCCCACTCGAGCGAGTTCGCCCCGCTACTGGTGGCCGAGAAGGGCAAGCTCTGCTTCGAGTGCCACAAGGCCGACAAGCTCAAGCACGGCAAGGCCGCGCACACCCCGTTCGCCGAGGGCCGCTGCCTCGACTGCCACGACCCGCACCGCTCGGAGGCCGCGCCGGTGCTGCGCGCCTCGGGGAAGGCGCTGTGCCTGGAGTGCCACGGCCCCAAGGCGTCGGGGGCGGCGGCGGCGCGCGCACCGTTCCGGATCGACCTGGGGAAGAAGAAGGTTCACAAGCCGCTGCAGGGCGACGGCACCTGCCAGACCTGCCACACGCAGAAGCACGGCGGCGCCACGCGCGCGCTCCTGACCGCGCCCACGGCGGCCCAGACCTGCTTCAAGTGCCACCAGAAATACGACGACCTGCCGTACGTGCACGGCGCGGTGAAGACCGGGAAGTGCACCGGCTGCCACGATCCGCACTCGGCCGACGAGCCGGGCCTCCTGCGCGCCTCGAAGAAGCAGCAGGTCTGCTTCGCCTGCCACAAGGACGACCTCACCGGCCGGCGCGTGATCCACAAACCCATCGAGGAGAAGGGCTGCACCGCCTGCCACGATCCGCACGGCGGCGACCATCCGTTCTCGCTGGAGGCCGAGGGCAAGGACCTGTGCCACAAGTGCCACAAGCCGGTGGGCAAGGTGCAGCGGCCGCACGCCGCGCTCACGCGCTACGGCTGCACCGGCTGCCACGATCCGCACGGCTCGGACAACCCGGCGCTCCTGGGCGTGCGCACGAACCCGCTCTGCATCTCCTGCCACGAGAAGCAGAGGACTGGGGACCACTTCGCCACCCCGGCGCACAAGATGTCGGGCGGGTCCGATCCCAAGCACCGCGAGAAGGAATTCTCCTGCGTGAGCTGCCACGACCCGCACGGCACCGACAACCCGAAGCTCTTCTACTTCGGCACCAGCGCCAAGAACATGTGCGTCTACTGCCACGGCGACAAGACGAAGAACCTGACGCGGGCGGCGCCATGAGGGCGCTGGCGGCGGCGGCGGCGCTCCTCTGCGCCTGCGGTGGCGTCGAGCGCGCGGGGCCGGGGCTGCCGGGCGGGCCGCCACCGCCGCCGAAAGGGGCGCCGTCGGGGAAGAAGGCCGCGCTGATCATCGACGGGTCGGGCGGCACGGTTTCCCTCGGCGCGCTGGCCGTCACCATCCCTCCCGGCGCGCTGGCCGCGGCGGTGGACGTGACCATCGCCGAGCTGACCGGGCCGCCGCCGCTGGGGCTGGTCGGCTCGGTCTACCAGGTCGCGCCCGCGGACCTGGCGCTGGCGCTCCCCGCGACGTTCACGTTCACGGTGCCGGTGGCCACGGACCCGGCCGACTTCGCGCTCGCGCACCAGGACGCCACAGGGTACTGGTTCCGCATCTACGCCGTAGCGCGCGACGCCACCACCGTCTCGGTGGCATCGACCGCGATGGGGAGCTGGGCGATGGTGGCCATCGCGGCGCAGCAGGATCTGACGGGCGCGTTCCAGCTCTTCTCGACGCAGGAGATCCCCTTCGCCGCCACCGGCAACGCGACCCTGCAGTACCTGGGCAGCGACGCCCCGTTCCTTCTGTACGCGGTGACCGGCACAATCGAGCTTCAGCTTCCCGTGGCGGATTGCACGCCGGTCACGACGTTCACGCCGGTGAGCCAGGCCATGCCTCTCAGCATCGCCGAGCTGGAGCCGGGGGCGAGGTTCCGCTGGGGCATCAACGGCCGCTGGGACCTGGCCTGCGCCGACGGGGCCACCTGGGTGGGCACGAACTTCGACACGCTGGGCGTGACCAATCCCCGGTGCGCGCGGAGCTGGGTGACGCCGCCCACGCTCGACGCGGCGCACGTGCAGGGTCAGTACCAGATCGCTTGCCCCGCCGGCGGCGCCGTCACGGCGTCCTGGGACCTGCTGCCGGCGCAGTGACGCGCGAGGCGCGCGGGAAGAGCAGGGGGAAGCGCGGCCCGCCCGCGCGGCGCCGGCCGGTCACCTGGATTTCCTCGTCGGCATGCGGCGAGGCTCGGGCGCGCGGGAGCGCAAAGAGCAGGCGCTCGCAGGTGGTGGCCACGGCTCCGCCGATGGCCGAGGCGCGCCGGTCGATGGCGCGCACGTCGTCGGCCAGGATGCCGAGCGAGTTGCGCCACAACACGCGGCCGGCGCCGTCGATGAGCCGGACGGTGAGGCCCACGGCGGGATTCGCGCGCGGCCCACGGCTGCGCGGCGCCGCCTCGAGCACGAAGTTGATCACCACCGCCAGCGCCAGGTCGGCGCGGAAGCGCATGAGCAGCTTGCCCGCCATCGGGGCGGGGAGCGGATCGACGCGCGCGAGGTGCACCGCGCTCTGGAAATCGGCCACTTCCTGGCCGTCGATCACCTCGTATCCCCGGCGCGCGAGCACCGGACCGAGGCCTTCCGACACCAGCCCGATCGCGCCGGGGGTTCCCGATCGATTCTCGAATACGAGAACCAGCCGCTGGGAGCGCGCGCCGGCCGGCGTGGCGGCGAGCGCGATGGCGAGCGCGGCTCCGATCGATCGGACCATCGAGGTGCCTTCAAGCAATCCCCGCGCCGCCGCGTTTCCGCAAGGGTTGCAGGGACGCAAACGATGCGGCCCGGATCGGTGGCGAAACGGATGCGCGCGGACGCGGCCCGGACGACGCGCCGGGCCGATTCTTGCGCGCCCCCAACTGCGCTGACTCTGTATCGAAACACCCATTTGCCCGTTGGCTTCCGAGTTGCACCCGCGCCACCTCATAGAGGTGCCGGATGGCGCGGACGTTCGCCATGTTGCTCGCGATGCTGGCGCTGGGCGCGACCCCGGCGCGCGTCGGCGTGCGCGCCACGTTCCTCCATCCGCTCGCCGACGGCGTCAGCAGGCTGGCCTTCGGCTGGTCGCCCTTGTCGTGGGACGCCAAGGCTTCCGAGCTGTACGTGGTCGACAACCGCCACGGCGTCGTCGAGGTCTTCAACGACAACGGGATGGCCGTGCACTCGTTCGGCGACAGCGCCCTGGGCCTGGTGGCGGGCGTGGCGGTGCTGGAGACGGGCGAGCCCCTGCTGCTCACGGTCCGCGGCGAGTCGTTCGCGCTGGTGCGCTGCAACTACCGCGGCGAGCAGGTGGGGCGCATCGAGCTGCGGGGCGTGCCGGCGAAGTTCGCCGAGGGCTTCCGGCCCGGCTCGCTCCACGTCGCCGCTGGCCGCGTCTGGCTGGCCGACAAGTCCTCGATGAAGGTGCTGGTGGTCGAGCCCGACGGATCGTTCGCCGCCGCGCACGACCTGGCGCGCCTCGCCGGCGTCGACGAGCAGCGTCGCGGCGACGCGATGATGCGCTCCTTCGCCGTCGAGGCCGACGGCCACATGCTCTTCACCGTCGCCACGCTCTTCCGCGCCTTCGTCGTCTCCCCCGATGGGCACGTCCGCTCGTTCGGGGTCAAGGGCTCCACGCCCGGCAGGTTCAACGTCGTCGGCGGCATCGCCTCCGACGGCGACGGCCACCTCTTCCTCACCGACACCCTCCGCTCGGTGGTGATGGTGTTCGACCGCGAGTCGTTCCGCTTCCTCGGCGAGTTCGCCAGCCGCGGGCGCGGACCATCGGGCCTCGTCAACCCGCTCGACCTCGTGGTCGGCAACGGGCGCGTCTACGTCACGCAGAGCACGGGCCCGGTGAAGGCGTTCGCGGTCCAGTTCGAGTGAGTTCTACCCCCGGCGCACGGTTGCGCCGGGCGGGCACTGCCGGCCTCGCACGCGCGGCCGGTCCAAACGAGCGGACCGGTCGTCCGGCGAGCTCACGAAGGAGAAGGGAGCCGACCTATGAAGCTCGTCAAGCTGGTGCTCGTCGGCGCGATCGGGACATTCGCCCTCGCGCCGCGCGCATATGCATTCCACTCGGGTGGCGTCGCCGAATGCGAGGGCTGCCACTCCATGCACAACTCGCTCGAGGGGGCGCCGAACGTCACCGGGAAGCCGACGCAGTTCGTCGGCGCCAGGTACCTCCTGAAGGCCCAGGACCAATCCGG
>Ga0247727_10016533_pt1 | contig 11890 bp, 14 predicted proteins | sample WisWelCaveWW1625_FD_202498 | JGI IMG/M metagenome (GOLD analysis project Ga0247727, IMG submission 202498) | Biofilm microbial communities from Wishing Well Cave, Virginia, United States - WW16-25 | ecosystem: Environmental > Aquatic > Deep subsurface > Groundwater > Cave microbial mat | place...
GAAGTTTTATAAAGCCCTGGAAGGTGGTCTTTCCAAGGCGTTCTGGGGGAGTTCTGAGTGTGAGTGAAGATGGCAGACAGCACGAAGAACGGCGGGGAACAAACCAGGTTTGAAACAAAGCACCAGACCAGGGTTACCGATATTGCCGGCAAATACCAGGTTCCCTTTGTCCGCGAAACTTTTTTTCAAATAGTTGACTACGGCAAACGCACTGCCAAAGATGCAGCGCAGTACCGCCACAAAAAGGAAGGCGACGAGCTTCTCAAGGCGCTTGAGCACGATATTGATTACGGACTCCAGCTGACCCACGCCGTGGACCTTGCAGAAAAAGTCTGCGATACCATTGACGCGTCTGACGCAGAACGCACCAGGCAGAAAACCGCGCGGGAATTGGAAATAAAAGAACTTGAAGGCACAATCCTGCAGTACGGCATTGACAGCAAAAAGCTCGCGGACGAGAAAAAGAAACTTGAGATGCTGTATGTTGGATTTAACGAGCAGCAGGCGATGCTCGCGCCCATGGCTGCCGGGCTGGAAAACGGGCGCCACGAAGTCTATGCGGCCAAGCGTGATTTTTACGAGCTCGCAATGCAGGTGATAGAAGAATTCCGCAAGTTCGTGAACGAAAACACAGTTCCTGTCAGCGCAGAACGCAAAGACCTGCCTGCACGAATGAAGGATGCGGTCGAGCAGCTTAAGCCGACGGCGGCAGAGCTCGAATTCCTCGCCCGCCAACAACAAACCAAACCGCGCATTACCATCCGCGAAAAGTCTTAAATACGTGCTCCGCGCAGGTGTTCTCTGATGGACATTGATTTTGACAAGCTCAGGAAAATGCCCCCTGACCGGCGCGCAAAGGCATTGAAGGAGCTGCAGGAAAAGCTCTCCACGCTCATCACCGAGCGCAGCAAGGAAATCACTGACACCCAGCAGGAAATCAAGGACGCCCAGGACTTTCTGAAGGAAGCAGAAGACGAGCTCAGAGTTCTGGAGGAAATGCAGCAACAGGCGCCCGGCATCAAGAACATTGACGTTGAAAAGCTCTTTGAGCGCGAAGAAAAACGCACTGACCCGGCAAAACCGCGGGGGCGCGAGCTGGAAGCCATCGCCGAGGACGCTCCCCGCCAGTTCTCACCGCAGGAACAGCAGGCATACATTTCAAATCTTTCCCGCCAGCCTGTCACGAACATTTACGAGCGCATCAACCAGGTCAGGCAGGACATCACTGACACCGGCGTCATCACTGCATACCAGCAGAACCGCCTCGGCCAGTTTGGCGCAGCGCTGCACGAAAAAGAAGAAGCAATCCGCGCAGGCGGGTATGCTGCAGACAGAAAAGCCGCAAACATGGTCACGGCCGCGGAAAAAGCAGTCGCGTACGCCTCAGGCACCACAGGAAACCAGTCCTACACCCGCCACGAGAACCAGTAAGGCTTATAAACCTAATATACATTTTCGTATACTATGGCTGAGTTCAGGACAGAGTACTACACGCCGATGGACCGTGCGTACCATGAGCGCGCGGAGTTTGACCCTGCACGGCCCAACGCGAACATTGAAGAACCGATTTTTCCTGTCGCCCAAGTCGGGCAGACTGTGCCTGAGCACGACCCGTCAGGGCGGTTCAAGAACATTCTCCAAAACGTCCAGGCAGCCATCAGGGGCGGCACCGGCAACCTGCAAATCGTCTTCCAGACACCGCTGGATTCAGCCATCGGCGGCAGGCCGAAAGCATACGGCGCGGAAGTCAGGCAGGCCATCAAGGAAGTCGCCATGGCAAACGAAGTCCTCATCACCGGCATGGAAATGCCGACGTCCCTGACGAACATGTCCGGCTGGGACATCCAGCGCGGCGTGGTTGACGAGGAAAAGCGGCAGAGAGACCTTGACGAAGTCAAGGAAATGGTGCGTTTTGCCGCAGAAGTCGGACAAGGAGGAGGCGTGGACATTGTCTCGTGGGAATACGACCGCCCAATCCACCGCGCAGAATGGTGGGACAAAGAAGGCAAAGACGCGAAAGCATTCAAGTCGCTTGCAAAAGAGGAGCTCAAGAAAGAAGAAGTGCGGTTTGTAGATAACCGTTCTGGGCAAATCGGCAGCATTCCCATCCGCGAAGGAATCCCGATGTTCATTGACCCTGAGACGTTTAAGCCAATTGACCCTATTGAAAAGGAACCCATTTTGTGGGGGTATGATGATTTTGAAAACTACGCAAAGTCCAAGGGAAAAAGCGCCTCTGAAGTCATCAAAGAACACTTCCTGAACGAGCAGAAAAACATGGCCATCGCGCAGCGCGGCTATTATCTTGAGCACTTGACGCACGCCAAGAAAATGAAAGAGCACTTCGACGAAGCGCTCGAGCTCGCCCAAAAAGGAAAGACCGACCAGCTTGCCCCTCAATTCAGAGAAGAATACGAGAAGGATCCTGACACGTTTGTCAAAAGAATGCAGAAAGAATCAGAATACCAGAAAAAACTCGAGCAGTCATACTTTGCAGGACTTCAGGAACAAGGCCGCATCAGGGTGCAGACAGAAGAGCGCATGGCGCACTGGGAACCGATGGAAGACTACACGCTCAAGAAAAGCGCGCAGTCCTATGCCGAGGCAGGCATGGCCGCGATGCAGATGCAGGACAAAATCGGCCCCCAAAACCTCAAGCAGGACCTGTACGTCGGGCCCGAGATTGGCTGGCCGCAGTACTACGGCAGCCACCCCAAGGAGTTTGTCTCAACCATCATGCGGGCGCGCGAGGAAATGGTTGAAGTCCTGACCGACCGGGAGCGCTGCAAGGACTACGGATTTGACAGCCCCCTGAGCAGGACAAGGGCAGAGGAAGAGGCAAAGCGCCACATCAAAGGCACGTTTGACACTGCGCACATGGGCATGTGGCTGCAGAACTTCCATCCTGAAATGCCCTGGCACAAGCGCATCGGCGAGTTCAACAAGTGGTACAAGGAACAGATTGAGTGGCTCGCGAAAGAGCACAAAAAACACGACGTTATCGGCGCAGTGCAGGCAGTGGACAGTGCAGGAGCCGCGCACGGGCACCTGCCGCCAGGACAGGGCATCCTGCCGGTCAAGGAAGCCATGGAAATCCTGCGCACCAAAGGCGGCTTTAACGGCTATGTCACGTCAGAAGGGCATGAGGAGGAAAAGTTCGGCGAAGGACGCATCCTGCTTAAGACCTGGCAGCACTTCAACTCACCCATCTCATCTGGCTACGGCCCTGGCGCGCCGGTCGGCCAGCGCTGGGCAAACGTCCAGCACGGCTATTTCGGCAAGACATACTCTCCATTCTTCATGTTCGGCGCGTACGCACCCAGCAATGAATTCAAGCTCTGGTCAGAAGTCCCGCTGGAATAAAGACCGTCTGGAAAGGCAGACCTTCTTAGTTAAATTAATCGATCTTATTCAGGCTCAATAAACTCGTAGTTGCCTCTCTTTAAATTTGGGAAAAAATGTTCTAAAAATTCATATTTGTTTAAATCCTTCATACGCTTTCCTGTTCTTTTATCTATAGAATCAGCATTGTCCAAGCGAATTATGAGTTTCTTAGCTCCTTGGGGAATTGGGGTTGCTGCAAAACAGGTTGCGTGACCAAATACCGAACCTGAAGTAAGGTCGTACAATACATTCAATTCTTTTGTATCAGGATTAAATTCAGTGCGGTATGGACAAGGGTCGTGTGGTGAGACGATGTGATACGCGATGTGCAATTTCTGATTTTCTATTTTCAGCGCACGTATTCCAAGATGAAAACCGTCCACTCTGCTTCTTAGTCTTTGATTCAATTCTTCTATGGGTGCAGTAAGAATATGTTCAAGCGGCATAGAGTTTTACCGATGTGATTATATAAAAATCTTCGCCTTCTCGGACGGTTCTCATAACTATTCGTAGCATCAATCAAAACAAGAATAAAAAAGAAGAAAAATAAAAATTACTGCCGCAGTCCTGTGTCGATCTTCTGGCCGACCGCAATGAGCTTGTCCGCAGGGCAGAGTGCGGTCATGGCGCCGAGGCGGGTCAGGTACTGCCCGGTTGCCCAGACAATGTTGTGCCTGCCGATTTCGTCATACTCATAGCTTTTGTCGCCGACTGCCTTGCCTTCCACTGCGCCCTGCTTCACGCGCGCGCGGACACCGCGGTCAAATTCCTCGCCTGCCTCAACTTCCTTGTCCCAATCAACAGTGGTGAAGCCCGCGGTGAGCTTGTTGTTCTTCTGGTCTGCGATGTTCATCCAGCAGCCGCCCTCGCTGATTTTCGGCGTCAACTGCACTTTGCCGGTGTAGCCGCAGATAGTCTCAAATTCCTCTGCAGACAGCAGTCCATAGCATGCCTGCTCGATGTTCAGCTCTTCATTGATGGGCGCCGCGACATTCTCCACAGGCGCAGGAGCCGCATCTGCTTCAGGCGCAGGCTCTGGCGGCAATGGCACAGGCGCAACTGGCGCTGGTGCTGCGGGCTGTGCAGCAGGCTGGCAGCCGATAACGAAGATACTCAACAGTGCTATCAATCCAAGAATTGTTTTGTTCATACAATCACCCGCAGTGTGTTTGTACGAACTCGTATATAAATATTATTGAGGAAAAAGAAAAACAAAGCCATCGGAGGTCAGAAGGCGCTCGTGTGGGGGAGTGCTGCTGGCTCCTCCCGATGACTAAGTTGCTTCGTGAAACGTGAAGGGTCTTTATAAAGATTATGGATTTGTAGTCACTTGCAGGTAACTACACTCCTGCACTTGACTTGATTTTATAGATGAAAAAGCTCATCGCGTAACCAAGCAACAGCTTGTAGTTCGCCACGCGCGTTGCCATCTCCGCGGTCGGATAATACTCAAGGTGCCCTTCGCGAATCATTTCATTATGTGCTTTCAAATCCATCTGCCGCTCATACGCCTCGGCAGGAGCTTCCCACATGACGTCGCTTGGCGTGAGCGTGAAATTGTACGCGGGCTTTTTGTCTTCCTCATCCTGTTGCTTGTATTCGCTTGCCTCGTAATTCACCGGCAGTTCTGCCTGCTCGGTCTGATATCCTGCTTCATTGCCGTGTTGATACACGCGCGTGTCCTCGCGCTCAACGCCGTCAGGAAGCTCGCGCTCGACAACCGCGTCAATGGACTGCAGTTCATTCCACGTCCTGAGCGCGGCATCATGCACTGCCTGCCTGATTTCCCTGTTCGTATCGTGTGACAAAGAATGCTCAAGAGTATGCTCACTGCACTGCAGCCCCTCTTTTTTCATAACCGCTCCGCCAGCGCGCTTGTTTTTATTGTTTTCGCTCATTCAATTTCTATTATTCTGACAGCACTACCTATAGAATCTTCATTTCACAATAGTGAACAAATCTTATATACGCTCCGTCGGGTGTTACCACTATGGAATTCAAAGTCAAACAGCGACGACACCCGAACACGGCACGCTATCCCACTGCAGACTACCAGTGTGCCGAGAAATTCTCGCTCGCCATCAGGAAGGAGCTGGGCGATTTTGTCAAGGCAATCGTGCTCTTCGGCTCTGCTGCCCGGGCGACAGAGCACGGCCTGAAGCCGGACAAATCCCTGCACGAGCACGACATTGACGTCCTCATCATCATCAACGACCTCACCATGGTGCTCACGCAGGAAGTCACCGAGGCATACCGCGTCATCACCGAAAACACCGCGGCAAAAATCAGCCGGCGTTTGCACATCACCACCATGAAGCTCACGAGCTTCTGGGACTACATGCGCAACGGCGACCCCGTGGCGGTCAACATGCTCCGCGACGGCGTTCCCCTGCACGACGTCGGCATCTTTGAGCCATTGCAAATGCTCCTGTTCCAGGGCAGAATCAGGCCGACCAAGGAAAGCATCTGGAATTATTACGCCCGCGCTCCGGCAACGCTCGCGAACGCGAACTGGCATATCCTGCAGGCAGCGCTTGACCTGTACTGGGCGGTCATTGACGCGGCACACGCGGCACTGATGAAAGTCGGCGAGATTCCTCCAAGCCCCAGCCACGTTGCAGACCTGCTGGAACAGCGCCTGGTCAAGCCAGGGCTGATCGCCAAGCGCTATGCCGATGCCATGCGGTTCTTTTACGAGCTCAGCAGGAAAATCACGCACCGCGAAATCCGCGACATTCCCGGCAAGAAGTTCGACGAGTACCGCACGCTCGCCGAGGACTTTGTCAACGCGATGAAGAAAGTCATTGAAGGCAGGTAATTCTTATATATTTTATATAAATGCGAAAGCCTTAAATACAATACTCACCTTAAGCGTCAAATGGAAGTCAAGATGATTAAGCTGGTTGAGGACCCGTGCTTTGGCCAAAAGCACGAACAGATTCCCGAATGCCAGCACTGCTGGATAAAGAACTCGTGCCTCGTGAGTTTCAGAAACAGGAAGTGATTTCTCGGCGATTGCGTGCTTCCTACTTCAGCCTGCCCAGAAACCGTGCGTGATATCGTTCTTCGGCGGCTTGCAGCCAGTTTCTTGTCAGCGTAATCACGACTTCTTCGCCAAGACCCATGTTCTCTTCTTGCACCGCCCAGTTCGAGAGCGTTCCATCGGGAGCAATCCGCGCGCGAATAAGCACTGCGCACTTCACCGGCAAAAACTCGTCAGGTCCGTCCATTATTTCCACCCAAATTGTTTCTTGAGCACGGTTAATACGCACTTCTCAGGGTGCTTTGCGTGCTCCACAGGGTCGTGCATGTAGAAAATCGGCTCCCACTTTTTGTCGTCTTTTTTGTCTTTCGGTTCCATACGGACACCTCCAATGGTTTCTTTTATTTAAGCATTCTTATTTTTCAGTCATACGCAGCATCGTGCGGTATTCTCCGACCGCGGCATCCGCAGGCACGCGCAGCGAGACCGCAATGTCCTGCGTTTCCGCAGGCGCAATCGTTGTTTCCTTGACGTCCAGATTCTCAAACGCAATCGTGTTCCCGCCAAACCGCAAATCACTCCCTGCCCACGAAACAGCAGCAGGCACATTGCCGATGTTGCGCACCGCGATTGTTCCCTTTGCGCTGCCGCCCGGAACCGTCTTCAGGACAACGCGCTTGGTCTCGACTCGCGTCGCGCGCAGTTCAAGCACGGTCACCGGAATCGTCAGGTTTTGCGTTTCCGTGATAATGCGAATCTCGCGGCTGCCCGGCGCGTCCCAATACTCCAGCGGAAGTTCTCCTTTCCACACGCCGCCGTCATTGCGCAGCGCAATTGTCCGGTTCAGCCACGCCGCGGACACCACAGTTCCGTTGTAATACGCCTCAAGGCGCAGCGCGCGAGTCGCGCCGGCGTAGGGCAGCACTTGGACTCCGGGTTCAGGGGAGTCGTCTTCAGCGAGCGCCGCGCCAAGAGGCAGAATGTCCAGGGTGGACTCGGAAACATTGACCACGACAGAAACAGCGTCACCGCCAAAGAACTGCGGTTCTGCAGCGGAAAAGTCAGCGGCATTATTGCCCGTGTCCTGCCCGCGGACAAGCGCCTCGCCTGCGAGAACTTCCTCTGCAGGAACGCCTTCAAACAGTCCCTGCTTGATTTCCGCAGCATCGCCCCAGCCAACGGCGTCAACAACCGTTCCTGCCGTGTCTTTCAGCGCGATGCCTGAATTCGTGTTCGCCAGGGTTATTGTTTCCTCATAATCCGCGCTCTTCCATGCAGGATTGTCTTTCGCGGCATTCCAGCCCGCGTCAGCGACAAGATACGCCGCGCCTGCCGCAAGGAATATCCCTTCAGGAATAAGGGCGTCTGTGGCAGAGGTCTCGCTCGCGAGCGTCCAGCCGCTGATGTTCACCGGCAGGCTGCCGTCATTCCTCAGCTCAATGGCTTCCCCGCCGCTTTCAGTCCCCGCAGGGTCATAGAGCACCTGCGCAATCACCACGCCTGCCTGCACCATCGGTGAGGCAAGCACAACCGCAATAAGCACTGCAATCAGCCGCATGCAGGGTATGTAAGAAATTGCCTTTAAACTGTCTTACGCCGTCAATTTCGCAATGTTTCCAACAGGATTGGAAGAACCATCAATGCGGAGAGAAATCTTGCAGAATTGCTTAAAAACAAAGAAAAAAAGAACGAAAAAAAGAGAAAAATTACATCACGTCCTGGCGCGGGCGCCTGAAGGCAACCACGAGCAGGGCGACGATGATGACCAGCAGGACAACGCCCAGTCCACCGAGCAGCCAGATATATGCTCCGCTGTCAGTGAAGCTTGAGCTCGTCACGCGGGCCCGAGGAACCGCGACTGCACCGCCGGTCGTTGCGGGCGGAGTGGTCGTGGTGCCGGTCTGCGTGGTTGTGCCGGTCTGTCCGGTCTGCGTGGTCTGGGCAGGCTCAGTCGTCACGACCGTGCTGTCCTCGTCCTCGCACTTGTCCACCGCGAACTCCAATGCCTGGGAGTTGCTCGGGGCGGTGTTGTCAAAGAACGTCGCCAGAGTCGCGCGGTAAATGCCTGCGCGGCTGTTTGCCGGAACGTCCAGGATAAAGTTGACCGACGTGCTGTCGTCCTCATCCAGCTGGATTTGGTCCACGCGCTTGGTGAACTTCAGGTCAGGGACGCTGAGCTCAACCGCGACTTCATCTTCGTCGCGCTTGCCTGCGTTCATGATGCGCGAGGTGACGCGGACAGAGCCGCCTTCGCATGCGCTGACGCGCTCAGGCGCAATGGTGGGCGAGCGGATCTGGATGTCGTGCGACAGGCGCTCGACTTCCAGCTTGATTTCCCAGTGCTCGCCGTGGTTCGCGCCGTTTTCGTCGCGGCCCGAGACAAACACGTCCAGGGTGTACGTGCCGTCATTCGTGTCTTCGTCAATGTCAAAGTCAACCGAGACCGAGTCCTCGTCATCTGCGCCGAGGCCGTCCAGGTCTTCGTCTTCGTTCAGGTCAAGGTCAGAGTCGTCAACTTCCAGCGATACGTCAACCGTGTCAAACTCGATGTCGCCGATCTTGAGCTCGGTGCCCGAGGCGTCTTCATCGTCGTCGTTGGCGAAGTTGTTCTCCACTTCCACTTCGACGGTGCACTGGGTGTCCGGCTTCAGGTTTTCAACCTTGTCGCCGTCATCCAATGATTCTGCCTTGGTGCCGCACTCGAGGCGTGCCTTCTTGATTTCAAGCTGGTTCACTGCCTGCATCTTGAGTTCTGCGGTCGCGTTCACGGCGGTGCCGATTTTCGCCTGGATGTCTCCAATCTTGAATGCCTTGACGTCCAGGAAGTCGGTGGCGCTCTTGGACGTTTCAACTGCGTTAAAGTCAAGCGGGATGTCTGCAATGACCTTCACCTGCGTGTTGCCTCCGCTTGCCGCAAGGATGGCTGATGCGGGCTCAAAGCGGACATTGTACTTGGCGTCTGCAGTAGATGCGAACGTGATGGTCACGGCCGCAAGGTCATTGTTGGTTACGGTGAATGTCTGAGAAACGTTTTTGATACGGTCCTGGTTGTCGTTGCCGATTGTCACTGCGGTCGCCGACAGCTGCACAGCGGAAACGCTGACTGCAGTCAGGACAAACAGGGCAATCAATGCAATCATTGTTGCGAATTTCTTCATGTTCTTTGCCACCCCATTAAAGTATTATGTTGTTGTGAGCGTAGAGTAGTCACATTATTTATAAAGGTTAGGGTTTTGTGACCTTTCTAAGCTCTGTTTTGCAGTATATATTCCGTAGAATATAAAGCTACTGATTTTCCGTTTCTTTGTCCTGTATCTCTTCAGCGACGTCCACATTCTCTTCCAGCACGCCGACATCGTGTTCTGCGTCAATGAGGTCCTGGTCAAGCTCCTTTGTCTGCTGCTGGTGCGCATCGTGATGCTCTGTTTCCACTGCCTGCTTTGCCTTGAGTTCTTCCAGCTCTTTCTTCAATTCCTGCAATGCCTTTTCCTCTTCCTTGAGCAGTTCCTTTGCCTTCTGCAGGTCCTGCTGTGTCATGCCCGCGTCCGCCATCAATTCCTTGATACTCTTGTCAGTTCCTTGGGCAGCAGTGCCCATGATGATTTCCTTGGCGCGCTCATACGCTTCCTCCGCAGTCGTCGCGAGATGCAAGTCCTTCAGGTTCTTCGCGAGCTGGCTCACGCGCTCCGCAGTGTTCGCATCCATGGACACAATCAGCAAGAACACATTATATAATGTTTGTTGTGGCGGAGTCACTATATATTGTTAATCCCTTGTCGTCGTGAAGCGCGTGCCGTCAATGTGGAACGTGCGCTTTGCGTCGCTGTTCTTCTCCTCGGCGTGCAGGATTTCTCCGAGAAACAGGATGTGGTCGCCAACGTCAAACTCGCCCTCAACGTGGCATTCCAGCCATGCGACCGCGTCTTTCACCCGCGGCACGTCAGGGAGCTTCTCGCACTGCGCGCGCTCCAGACCTGTCGCGGCAAACTTGTCGTGAAACGCGCCGTGCAGCATTCCTGCCTTGACGATGTGGTCAACGTGCGAAAATGGCATGAAGTTCACCACAAACGCGCGCGAATTCTGAATCAGCGTCAATGCGGCGGCTTTCTTGCTGACGAGAATCAAATACTTTTTCGGCACTTCTGATGCCGGGCTGTGCCAGTCCAGAGGAAGCAAGTCCTCAATGTCTTCATCCTTGCCGAGATGGTGGAAAATGCCCCTGCATGACACGAGAACAGTCTGCCGCGGGTTATACATCATTTCTCTTCCTGCACGTTGTAATGCACGCACAAAGCCGCGCCGATGGCGAGCACGCTCAGCACGACCGCGGGAAGCAAGTACAGCGTCACGATGTCAAACACGCTCAGCACGGGAATGAGCCAGCGCGCGTTGAATGCGCCCACAATAACTTCTGCGAGCAGGGGCAGCGTGGACACGTAACAGCAAATCACGAACAATTCCTTCCACGTCCTGCGCCAGTGCGTCAAATCCAGCAGGACAAACAGCACGATGGACAGCATGAAAATCATCACGAAATACTTGAGCCAGACTGCGATGAATGCCCAGAACAGCACGGCAGGAAGGATGAAAAACACGAGCGTTGCAAGGAACATCCGCACTTTCTCGCGGTTGTTCTTCAGGTCTTTCAGCTCGGCTGTTTTCACTTCCCTGACTTTGAAAAACGGCTTGTACTGGATTTTGTCGCGGTTGATGAGCAAGCGCTCGCTTGTGAGCTCGGTGTACGCGCCGCTCGTGTCCAGAATCGCAACAGGGTCAGAGCTCGGGAACTTGATAGGCGAGCTCATGGTGAGGTTTGCCGAGAACTGCAGGGTGTCAAATTTCGCGAGTTGCCCGCTGATTTCACCCGGCATTTTCACGAATTTCGGAATCGCCAGCAGCAGGATGAGCACGAACGCGAGCACGAGCACGCGCGACAAAAAGCCGAGCCCGCTGCCAAAACTCCGCTCGCTGAGCTCGCGCCAGCGCGACCACATGAAGCCCTGCCCGAGGTCTTTCCAGAACGTGCCCATGCGAAAACAGCGGGAAATTCACGTATATAAAATGCGCGGTTGCTTACTCGCAAAACAGAATGACGTCCTTCGGGTCCTCAAGCATTTCTTTCACTTTGAATGTTTCGCTGACCATTTTCATCAGCGCGTCAAACGCTCTGGCGCGCTTGAGAATGCTGATGGCGAACTTTCCTGTCCCGACCCTTTTCATTTCCAGCAAGCCGCGCTGCGGGTCAGTGAAGTTGTGCAGTGCGGTCAAACAAATAACGATGTCAAAGCAGTTGTCCTTGAACGGCAGCTGCTCGCCATTGCCCTGCACGACAGGCATTCTCTTTTTTGCCTGCTGCAGCAGCTCAAATGTCGGGTCAATGCCGAACTTTTTGCACGTGAACAGCAGCGTGCTCAAGCCCGTGCCGCAGCCCACGTCCAGCACCTTGTCGGTCTTCTGATGCGGCATGTGTTCCATCACGATGCGGAGCTTGCCCAGCTGCTCTTCCTTGTGCAGTTCCTCATA
>Ga0247727_10016534_pt1 | contig 11888 bp, 10 predicted proteins | sample WisWelCaveWW1625_FD_202498 | JGI IMG/M metagenome (GOLD analysis project Ga0247727, IMG submission 202498) | Biofilm microbial communities from Wishing Well Cave, Virginia, United States - WW16-25 | ecosystem: Environmental > Aquatic > Deep subsurface > Groundwater > Cave microbial mat | place...
TTGAATCTTTTCGGGGTGCCCCCTCTCCCTTCAGGGGAGAGGGTTGGGGTGAGGGTGGTCCGAGGCTGGTTTCGCCGTAAAGCGCGGGCCATGTGTTGTAATTCTTGTTTGATATGGACACCCCTCACCCTGCCCTCTCCCCCAGGGGAAGAGGGTGAGAACGCTACAGGGAGTTTCATCTGCCCAGGAGAAGTGAGGCGTCTTGTTTTTGCGCGACGTATAACCCGTTGCTCTTCATATAGAAACACCCACCCAGGAATCGCCCTGCCATGATTGAGTTCTTTGGAAAGACGCAAATTGATTTTGTCGGGAAGAGGATGCTCTTCTTCGGGCTGTCGGGTCTCGGCGTTCTACTCGGCATCGCCGCGCTCATCCAGATCGCGCGCGGCAGCGGGAACATCGGTATCGACTTTACCGGTGGGGCGGCGATCGAGATCAAGTTCGACCTACCCGTCAAGATTGATGCGGCGCGCGCGACTTTGGAAACGGCCGGGCTTTCAGGCGCCGATCTTCAGGAGATCGTCGGAGCCAATCGCCTGCTGGTTCGGTTCAAAAAGGGAGGCGGCACGCATGTCGGCGCACAGGTGCAGGAGGCCTTCACGAAGGCATTTCCCGATCATAAGTTTGTCATCGAAAGCAGCACCGAGATCGGCCCCACCGTCGGGAAAAAGTTGCGCAAAGACGCCGTTGTCGCCGTCTTCCTGTCGATGATCGGGATTGTCGCCTACATCGCCTTCCGGTTTGAGTTTCGGTTCGGCGTCGCCGCCGCCATCGCGACCTTTCACGACATCCTCGTCATCTTCGGAATCCTCTTTTTCGCCCAGAAGGAGATCACGCTCCTGCTCGTCACCGCCATGCTGACCCTCGCCGGATATTCGCTCAGCGACACGGTGGTCGTCTTCGACCGGATCCGTGAAAACCTCCGCTTCCGCAAGAAGGAGGGGCTTGATCAGATCATCAACAAGTCGATCAACGACGTCCTCACCCGAACGTTCAACACCTCCGTCACCGCCTTTCTGGCCGTCCTGTCACTCTTCCTTTTAGGCGGCGAGGTCATCCACGACTTCGCCCTGGCGATGCTGCTCGGCATCGTCATCGGCACCTACTCCTCCTGGTACATCGCAAGCCCCCTCCTGCTCCTCTGGCGTAAAGAGAATTAGGATCACTCCTATCCATTCGATTCTGCTCATGGTTCGACAGGCTCACCACGAGCGGAATCAATGACCTGGCCGCTCACCCTGAGCTGTCGAAGGGTATTCAGGAGATTTATAGAAGTGCCCATAGGCAGGGTCAACCCCGCATGTCCACCAACCGCCCGTTGCTTTCGCAGCACAAACGTATCGTCGTGAAAATCGGCAGCAGCGTCCTCGCCTCACGCGAGCGGGGCCTTCACGAGGCACGCATTGGCCGCATTGCCGATGAAGTCGCCGCCCTCCGTCAGGCCGGGCACGATGTGGTGATCGTCTCGTCTGGCGCCGTCCTCTGCGGCTCCGAGAAGATGGGATTCACCGCCGCCCCCGCGACACTCGTGCTGAAGCAGGCCGCCGCCGCCGTTGGCCAGAGTCGGCTGATGTGGGCCTACGAAAAATCGTTCTCGGCCCTCGGCGTCACCTGCGCGCAGGTCTTGCTGACACGGGAAGATATTGCCAGCCGGCGGCGTTTTATCAACGCCCGAAACACGCTGACAACCCTCCTTGCGCACCAGGTCCTTCCGATTGTGAATGAAAACGATACCGTGGCGGTGGCGGAGATCAAGTTGGGTGATAACGATCACCTCGCCGCACTGGTTGCCCATTTAGTTGATGCCACGCTGCTGATTCTCCTCTCCGATGTCGATGGCCTTTATTCGTCCGATCCCCGTGGCGATCCCCAGGCCACTTGTATCTCGCAGGTCACGAAGATCACTCCAGCGATTGAGGCGATGGCGGGTGGCACGGGCAAGCGGGGTGGTACCGGCGGGATGTCCTCGAAGGTCGCAGCGGCCAAGTCGGCGGCCGCGTACGGGATTGCGACGCTCATCCTCAACGGTGGTGCGCCGGAGCAGATCGGCCTGGCACTCGCGGGCCAATCGGTCGGGACGCTTTTTCTCCCGGACGCCACGCGACGCTCCGAGAAAAAGCAGTGGATCGCGCAGATTCCGACGAGAGGCGAGGTGGTGATCGACGCGGGCGCCGCAGCGGCCATTACCCACGGCGGAAAGTCGCTGCTCCCCTCCGGAGTGTGCGAAGTGCGCGGCCGGTTTCAGACAGGCGATGCGATTCGCTGTCTCTCGGAAGATGGGGTCGAACTGGCACGCGGCTTGACGAATTATGGGGCAGATGAAATGATCCGAATCGCTGGGGCGCGGTCATCCGTCATCGCAGAAATCCTCGGCGACAAGCCCGCCGACGAGGTCATCCACCGCGACAACATGGTGCGGTCTAATGTCGATTCAAACTGACGTTCGAGCGAAGGCGCAGGCAGCCAAACAGGCGGCGGCGCAAATGACAGTCAACGTGGTGGATATCCTTGGCAACGACACGATGACGATTATCGAAGTGACGGCATGAAATTCAACCTGTCTGGATGCGCGAAGTAGATAAAAAATGTTGCGCTTGGACTTTAAATCCGCCGGGTATATCGCAGTTTGACAAGATATGGTATTCGGGCTAATGTGCGGCCCTACAGGTTGTGGGCTACAGAAAGCCCCGCTCGAAATCATCGTTTCCTGAAAAACCCTTCAGTTTACGATCTCTTTTCATAAAATAAGGAGGCACCATGACGCCAGTGACCGAAACCATCGCGGGGGATGAGACCCTCTCCACGCTAGAATCCTCATCCCAGATCACCGACGACCCGACCCTCGACGAGGCGGGGATGCAGGTCCGGAAGCGCTCCGGTTCGTTGGAGCCTGTGGATGTGAATAAAATTGTTCGGGCGGTGCAGCGATGCGCGGCGGGGCTGGCGCATGTCGATCCGCTGAAGGTGGCGACCAAGACCATCGGCGGCCTATACGACGGCGCTACCACGCGGGAACTCGACAACCTTTCCATCCAGACCTCCTCCGTCCTGATTGCCGAGGAGCCGGAGTATTCCCAGCTGGCGGCCCGGCTGCTTTCCACCTACATCGAAAAAGAGGTGGCGAACCAGGACATCCACTCGTTCTCCCAGTCGATCTCGGCGGGCGTGCGGATGGGTCTGATTTCCGATGGCGTCGCGGCCTTTGTGTCGGCCAACGCCCGCAAACTGAATAACGCCATCGAAAAGGAGCGCGGCGGGCTGTTTGAGTATTTCGGACTGCGGACGGTTTACGACCGCTATCTGCTGAAAGACCCCGCGTCGCGCGACGTGATTGAGACCCCGCAATACTTCTTCATGCGCGTCGCCTGCGGTCTCATCCAGACCGCTGATCCCGCTGTGGAGACCCGCACCATCGGCGAGGCGATCGCGTTTTATCGGCTGATCTCTTCGTTCTCCTACCTCCCCAGCTCCCCCACCCTCTTTAATTCCGGCACGCGGCACGCGCAAATGTCGTCCTGCTATCTGCTCGACTCACCACAAGACAGTCTGGAGGCGATCTATTCGCGCTACGCCGACATTGCCATGCTGTCGAAATATGCGGGCGGCATCGGCGTCGCCTATCACCGCGTCCGCTCGCGCGGCTCGCTCATCCGTGGCACCAACGGCCACTCCAACGGGATCGTGCCGTGGCTGAAGACGTTGGACGCCTCGGTCGCTGCCGTGAATCAGGGGGGAAAACGAAAAGGGGCCTGCTGTGTTTATTTGGAAACGTGGCACCCCGACATCGAGGAGTTTTTGGAGCTTCGCGAGAGCACCGGCGACGGGGCGCGGCGCGCCCACAACCTGAACACCGCCAACTGGGTGCCCGACCTCTTCATGAAACGGGTGGAAGAGGACGGTATCTGGTCGCTGTTTGATCCGAAAGACCTGCCGGAGCTGACCGACCTCTACGGCGCGGCGTTTGAGGCGGCCTACGTTCAGGCAGAGACCGATAAACGCTACATGCGACAGGTGAAGGCGCGCGATTTGTACGCCAAGATGATGCGCTGCCTGGCCGAAACCGGCAACGGCTGGATGACCTTCAAAGACCGTTGCAACGAGACGTGCAACCAGACCGGCGTGGCGGGACGGGTCGTCCATTCGTCCAACCTCTGCACCGAGATTGTGGAGGTGACCTCCGACGCGGAGACGGCCGTCTGCAATCTCGGCTCGATCAATCTGGAAAAGCACACCACGCCCGACGGCTTCGATTTTAAGCGGATGGCCGACACGGTGCGGATGGCGGTCACCTACCTCGACCGGGTGATCGACATTAACTTTTACCCAACGGCGGCGGCGGCGGCCTCCAATCAGCGCTGGCGGCCGGTCGGCCTCGGCCTGATGGGGCTGCAAGATACCTTCTTCAAACTCCGCCTGCCGTTTGATTCGCCCGAGGCGCGCGCGTTATCCAAAAAGATTCAGGAAGAGATTTATTATCACGCCCTCGACGCCTCCTGTGACCTCGCGGCGCAATCGGGGGCGCATCCGACGTTTGCCGAGACCCGCGCCGCATCGAGCTGGCTGCAGTGGGACGCCTGGGAAACCACACCGGAAGACCCCGCCCGCTGGGGGGCGCTGCGCGCCAAGATCAAACGCTACGGTCTGCGCAATTCGCTGCTGGTGGCCATCGCCCCCACCGCCACCATCGCCTCCATCGTCGGGGCGTACGAGTGCATCGAGCCGCAGGTGTCGAACCTGTTCAAGCGCGAGACACTGTCGGGCGACTTTTTGCAGGTCAACCGCCACCTCGTCTCCGAACTGAAGGGGCTGGGGTTGTGGACGGAGGAGACGCGCAACAAGATCAAAATGGCCGATGGGTCGATTCAGGGCATCGCCGGCATCCCCGATGCGGTGAAGGCGATCTATCGAACCGTCTGGGAGGTTCCGATGCGCTCACTCATCGACATGGCCGCCGACCGCGCCCCCTACATCGACCAGAGCCAGTCGCTAAATCTCTTCATCGAAAGCCCGTCGATCGGCCGGGTCTCATCAATGTACATGTACGCCTGGAAGAAGGGCCTAAAAACAACCTACTATCTTCGCTCCCGCCCGGCCACCCAGATCGCCAAGGCCACCATCTCGGCGCAGGCAACGGCCCCGGAACCCGTCGCAGCAGTCGCCTGCGCCCTCGACACGCCGGAATCCTGCGAGGCGTGCCAGTGAACGTCATCATCGACAGGTGCAGTCCTCTCCACCTCTCCATTCCATGAGAGAGGCTGGGACGTAAAACAAAGCGGCGCTGAACGGTCATCCAGTCATTCCGACAATAAGCATGTTATGAAAGCGGAATTCACGGCGATTATCGAAGCGGCACCCGAAGGCGGGTATTGGGCAATCTGCCCAGAAATTCCTGGTGCCAACGGACAAGGTGAGACAACAGACGAAGCCAAGAATAATTTACGAGAAGCCATTGAATTGATATTTGAAGACCGCAGGGCCGATGTTCTTCGTGGATTACCCGCAGATGCCATACAGGAAAAGGTTCTCGTTGGATGAAGCGACGGGACCTTGAACTGGCCGAACAATGAATGGGACGCCTTCTGCAATGATCACCCTCACCCGCCTAGGATCGTCCGTGGCACCGTGACAGACCACCTTTCCGCATATGAACTGGACTGAACGCATCTCCGTTGACCCCAATATCTGCCACGGCAAGGCGTGCATCCAGGGAACCCGTGTTATGGTGTCGGTTGTGCTCGACAACTTGGCGGCTGGTCTCAGCCCGGCTGAAATCGTCCGCAGCTACCCGTCGCTCCAGCCTGACGACGTGGCCGCTGCGATGGCCTACGCGGCCGAGCTGGCCCGTGAGCGCGTCGTTCCAACGCCGCTTGGAGTGGCAGCGTGAGGTTCAAGTTCGATGAGAACCTCCCGTCAGACTTGGGTCCCTTGCTCCGCGCATACGGTCACGACACCCACTCTGTTCTCGACGAGGATTTGCGTGGCGCTGCCGACCCGTTCATTGCCAAGGTTTGTCGGGACGAGCAGCGCATCCTCATCACGCTTGATTTGGACTTCGCCCACATCAAGCACTACCCGCCGCAAAATTACGACGGGATCATCGTCTTGCGGTTGGCGCGTCAGGACCGAGACACCGTGCTTGCCCTCATCCCTCGCATCCTCGCGTTGCTCCAGACCGAACCCATCGCACAACGCCTCTGGATTGTGGACGAGAACCGAACTCGAATCCGAGGTGGGATATAAACCATCGCCTCACCCTGCGCTGCAGCAAACCCGGCCATCACGCTCCGGTTACGCCAACTTTCAGGCTCCCTTGCCGCATGAAGTTATTGTTTGACGCGGGCGACTGCAACCATCTATTTTTACATATTTGGATCATGCCATGATTTTGGATTCTGGATTTAATTTGACGCTGCGGCCGATGGCCTATCCTGTCTTTTTTGAGATGTACAAGGCGGCCATCAAGAATACCTGGACGGTGGATGAGGTCGATTTCTCGACCGACATCACCGATCTGCGGACGCGGATGACGCCCGCCGAGCGGCATCTGATCAGCCGTCTGGTCGCCTTCTTTGCCACGGGCGACGCGATCGTGTCGAACAACTTGGTGCTCAATTTATACAAGCATATCAATGCGCCAGAGGCCCGGATGTACCTCTCGCGCCAGCTTTATGAGGAGGCGCTCCATGTTCAGTTTTACCTCACGCTGCTCGATACCTACATCCCTGACACGCGCCAGCGCGCCGAGGCGTTTTCCGCCATCGACAACATCCCGTCGATCAAGCAGAAGGCCGATTTCTGTTTCAAATGGATCGACTCGATCAACACGCTGACCGACCTTTCGACGCCCACTGAGAAGCGGCGATTTCTACTCAACCTCATCTGCTTTGCGGCTTGTATTGAGGGGTTATTTTTCTTCGCCGCGTTCGCCTACGTCTATTTCTTGCGCTCCAATGGCCTGCTCAACGGCTTGGCCGCTGGCACCAACTGGGTCTTCCGCGACGAGAGCGCCCACATTGCCTTTGCCTACGAGGTTATCGCCACGGCACGGACGGAGTCGCCGGAAATCTTCGATGCGGAACTGACGGAGCAGGTGGTGGCGATGATGCGGGAGGCGGTCGCCTGCGAGATGGCCTTTGCGCGGGACGTGCTGGAACAGGGGGTGGCGGGGCTGTCGTTTCGAGAGATGCGGCAATACCTGGAGTTTATCGCCGATCAGCGCCTGGTGGCACTCGGCATTTCGCCGATCTTCGGATCAAAAAATCCATTCCGCTTCATGGACTTGCAAGATGTCCAGGAGCTGGCCAATTTCTTCGAGCGCCGCGTCTCGGCTTATCAGGTCGGCGTCACCGGCGATGTCGCCTTCAACGAAACGTTTTAAGGCGGGTCAGATCATGGGATCAGATGCAGGGGTCATCGGAAGAACAACGGCGCAGTCCCGCCGTAACCCTTTTCCTTACTACCTGGTTTTGGCCTACCTCTTCTTCGAGTATGGTCGGCCACAGGCCATATTCAAGCCGCTTGAAGTATTGCATCTCCCAGCGATCATCGTGATCCTGCTCGTCGGCGCTTTAGCCCAAGTCCATCGGCTCTTCCAGCGCCACCACCAGACGACCCTCTTCATCGCCCTCCTTGTTCTGATGGCCGTTCACATCCCAATAGCAACGAACAATTTCTGGGCATTCCACATCGCCCGAACGATGCTAATTACCTTCGTCGCCTACCTCGGAATCGTTGTATTTATTAACTCGACGGAAAAGTTCAATACCCTGATTTTCATGTGGCTCGTCATCCATGGCTATTTGGCAATAAGCGGGATAATCAAGGGAGGGAGGGGTGTGGGTGGATTTATGGGGGATGAGAACGACCTTTGCCTTGTCCTCAACATGGCAATCCCGTTTCCCCTTTTTTTGGCGCTGCACGAGACCAATAAAACACGGAAGATCCTCTATTTCGCCCTGACGCTGCTGCTTTTCGCGACCGTGGTCGCTACCGTATCACGCGGCGGGTTTATCGGCCTGGCCGCTGTCGGAGGATATTGCTGGTGGCGTTCTAAAAAAAAGGTGGTGATGGCACTCGCGGTCGTGACACTCGCCGGATTTATGTTCCTGATTGCGCCCAGCACCTACTGGGATGAGATCGCTTCGATCCGCAGTGCGGGGGAAAAGCACGATACCGGGGGGCAGCGGCTCTATACATGGAAGATCGGCTGGGCGATGTTTTTGGATAACCCCATCTTAGGGGTCGGACAGGGAAACTTCCCGTTTGTGTTTCGAGAATATGAGATCGCCACGGGCAACGAGAAGGGGTTTTACGGTCGTTCGATTGCGGGTCGTGCGGCGCACTCTTTGTATTTTACCGTGCTGCCGGAATGGGGCCTGGTCGGAACAACGCTCTTCGGGTTGATGGCCTGGCGTACCTATAAGGACGTGCGGTTCCTCCGTCGGGTGCGGATGCCGTCACGCGAACTCAACGATAAAATGACGGCATGGAGTTCCGCCATGGAGGGGAGCCTCGTCGCCTATTTTGTCAGTGGTGTTTTTATTTCCGTCTTCTATTATCCCTGTTTTTGGACCATGATGGGATTCATCGGGGCGTTAAAAAATATCGTTATCGTAGAGCAGATGAAGACGCGGCTGCAGGTCGCGGGGCAAACCACTTGACGGCGTCGTTCGTTGTCGCACACTGATTTTGAAGCCAGGAATCACGTCGATGATAAAAGTCGCGATCATCGGGGGCGGAAAGGGCGGCACCGCCCTCATCGAGATCTTGCACAAGGATCGTCTGGTGAAGATCGTCGGCATCGCCGACATCCACCCGGACGCCCCCGGGATGGACCTCGCCCGCCGACTGAAAATTCCGGTGATGGCCGATTATCAGCGGCTCCTTTCCGGCCGGCCCGACCTCGTTATCGACGTTACCGGCAGTCCAGCGGTGAAGGCGGGGCTGGAGAAAGCGCCGGATTCGATCGAGATCATCGGGGGGCTGTCGGCCAAGTTCATGTGGCAGCTCATCGAAGAGCGGATCAAAAGCCAGGCGATGGCCGAGGTGCTTCGCAACCGCTATTCGTTCGAGAACATGATCGGCAAGGACGAAAAGATGCAGGAAATCAAGCATCTCCTTCCGAAGATCGCGAAGACCAACGCCACGGTGTTGATTGAAGGCGAGTCGGGCACCGGCAAGGAGCTGATCGCCCATGCCATTCACCAGTTCAGCCTGCGGGAGGACAAGCCGTTTATCCGCGTCAACTGCGCGGCGCTCGCCGAGGGGCTGCTTGAAAGCGAGCTGTTCGGCCATGTCCGGGGTGCGTTTACCGGCGCCGTCACCCACAAGATCGGCCGATTTGAGTTGGCCAACGAGGGGACACTCTTTCTGGATGAGATTGGGGATATTAGCCCCGCCATGCAGGTCAAATTGCTCCGTGTGGTGCAGGACGGCGAGTTTGAGAAGGTGGGGGATTCGCGGCGGATCAAGGTCGATGTCCGGATCATCGCCGCGACCAACCGCGATTTGCGGAAGGAGGTCGAAGCCCGCGCGTTTCGCCAGGACCTCTATTACCGGTTGCGGGTGGTGCCAATCTTTCTCCCCCCGCTCCGCGAACGCAAAGGGGACATTCCGTCGTTGGTCAACCACTTTATTGGCCGGTTTAACAAAGAGATGGGGCGAAAAGTGACCCATGTCGCGCCGGCGGCGATGGACCTCTTGATGGCCTACCCCTACCCGGGGAATATCCGCGAGTTGGAGAACATCATTGAGCATGGGCTGGTCTTCTGCACGGGCGATACGCTCCAGGTCTCCTATCTCGAAAAGAACATTCAGGTCGCGCCGCGCGATCTGATCCAAAAGGCGATGGAGACGGACAATCCGCTCATGGAGATGGAGCGGGAGATGATTGCGAGTGTCCTCGCGCAGACCGGCGGGCATTACAAAAAAACGGCGGAACGGTTGAAGTTGAGTCGTACAACCCTTTGGCGAAAAATGAAACTCTACGGCCTGGTCGAGGGTGAAGACGTTTCAAATTAGCACATGTTTCGATATTGAAACGGTAATTTTAATATCATTGTTTTTATTATATTAATTATTAAGCCGTGGAACTTCGCCACAATCGATGTTCTAAAAGTGTACACTCCGTTTTTTAATATAAATTGTAATTTATTGATTTAATAATATATTAAAATTGGCACGCTGATTGCTTCTATAATAAAACAGAAACGTCATGGCGGCGTTTCAATTTTATAAAGGAGAAAGCAATGGAATGCCCACGGTGCAAAGGAAGCATGATTGACGAAACGTTTGAAGACTTGCGGGACGATACCGGCGTCTTTGTATTTCGCGGCTATCGCTGCATGGTCTGCGGCGAGATTCTTGATCCGGTCATCATGGCCAACCGGATTTCCAGGCCGCATCTGCAAGGCCGCAACCGCAAGTTGATGTCTCTTTCAAAGTAGGCGTCGTTTCTCTTCGTTTGCATCTCTCATGGAGTTTGCATGAGTTCAGATTGTCGATTTGAAGCGGCGCGGCTGCGGGTTCCGGCGCGGGTTGGTCGGGCCGATTCTCGGTGGGGGCTTTCGTAATGACCGCCCTTGCGACGGGGGTACGGGAGCGTCTTTTGACGCGGCGGGATATGCCGCTTTCCCATCTGCCGCACGTGCAGCCGATCTCCTATGATGCCTATTGTGCGGCGGGAGGGTATTCGGGATGGGTGCGAGCCGCTGCCATGCCGCAGGCGGCGGTGTTGAATGCCGTCGCGCGGTCGGGCCTGCTCGGTCGGGGTGGGGCCGGTTTCTCGACCGCACGAAAGTGGGAGATGGTCATTTCGCGTCAGGCCGCGCAAAAATATCTCGTCTGCAACGCGGCGGAGGATGAACCGGGAACGTTCAAAGACCGCTATCTACTGCGGGATAACCCCCATCAGATGCTCGAAGGGGTGCTCATCGCCGCCTACACGATTGGCGCGTCGACTGCTTACATTTACATTAACGGGCGCTACACGGAAGAGGCCGCCTTCATGGCGGAGGCCATTGAAGCGGCGCGTGAGGATGGCCGCTTCCAGACGGAAACCGGCGTCATTGATGTCCGAATTGCCAACAGCCCAGGCACATATGTGGCGGGGGAAGAGACGGCGGCGATTGCGGTCATCGAAGGCGGCGTGGCGCGGCCCCGACAGAAACCGCCCTACTATCCGGCGGCGTCGGGTCTTTACGGTATGCCGACCGCTGTCAACAACGCCGAGACCCTGTCGAATCTCCCTTTCATCCTGCGCGAAGGGCCGGAGGCATTTCGGTCGATCGGCACCGGATTGGGAACGATGCTCTTCACCCTGACGGGCGATGTCGCTCGGCCGGGACTGTACGAGCTGCCGCTCGGCACGCCGATTCGCACCCTCATCGAAGATTGCGGCGGCGGGATAAAAGACGGGAAGCGGCTGAAGGCACTCTTCCCCGGCGGGCCGTCCAACACGATCATCACCGCCGCCGAGATCGATACCCCGCTCGACTTTCAATCGCTTCGGGCGATCGGCTCCGGCCTCGGCACCGGCGCGGTTATCGTCATGTCCGAGGATGTTTGTATGGTGCAGACGGCAATCGAATATGGCCGCTTCTTCGCGCGCGAGAGTTGCGGGCAATGCCCGCCCTGCGTGCTCGGGCTGGATCATCTTTCCGCCACGATGGAAAAAATAGAGGCGGGGCAGGGCGACGAAAATGACGTGCGACAGGTCGGGCAGGTTTGCGGGATGATCAAAGGGCGCGGGTACTGTTATCTGCTCACCGGCGCGGCAATTGCCGTCGAAAGTATCTTCCGCCACTTCCGCCACGAATTCGACGCCCATGTTCAAGTCGCCCACTGTCCGGCGGCGGCCTGACCTCATTTTTAATTTATCCAGTCGTCAT
>Ga0247727_10016535_pt1 | contig 11888 bp, 6 predicted proteins | sample WisWelCaveWW1625_FD_202498 | JGI IMG/M metagenome (GOLD analysis project Ga0247727, IMG submission 202498) | Biofilm microbial communities from Wishing Well Cave, Virginia, United States - WW16-25 | ecosystem: Environmental > Aquatic > Deep subsurface > Groundwater > Cave microbial mat | place...
AAGTCGAATGATTTTGCGCCGAATGGCGATGAAGCGCAAAAAGATTATCGCCGTTTGCTGAAACTGGTCATGGCCGCCGGTTATCACGGTTACGTCGGCATCGAATATGAAGGCAATGTGTTGAGCGAATCCGACGGCATTCGCGCGACGAAGAAATTGCTGGAAAAAGTTCGCGACGAGCTGGCGCAGGGATAAATAAAAACCGTTAATTCTTAAGGTGGGCGTTAAAGTTACGGGGACTTATTGGCCAGCCATCGAATTTCAAACCTTCTGTTCGAAACTTTCGAGAATCTTCTCGAGAAAAGGATGATATTTTTTAGGCAACCCTTTATATGTCATCAGACTTTGAGGGTCATTAGTAAACCCCTGCCGCACATTTTCGAGATACTCGTTGATCTTCTCGCGAACTTTTAGAATGGCGCCCTCATCTTGAGCGGCAACGATCGCGCGCGCGGCTTTTTCCAAATCGAAATTCGCTTTGACAAAATATTCAAAACAAATGCCGCGAAAATATTCGGTAATGGTGCCGCGGTCGCGGTTGCCGAGCGCTTTCGCGGTTTGGGAGATCGCGGCGCGTGAAAACTTTAAGACGCGCAGCATATCTAGAATTTGTGCTTCCAGCGGCTGATAGGCGGCCGACGTTGGCTCGCCCACTTTTTTCTCCGTCACTTCTCTCGGTAAATCGCCAACCTGAATCATCGCCCGGTTTTCGCTCTGCGCCAGAATGCCGGCACGGCGCACGAGATTTTCCAATTCGCGGACATTGCCAGGCCAGGAATAATTCCTGAGTGTTTCCATGGCGTGATCGGAAAAAGCCATCGCCGCATGCTCGTGCTTTTGCAAAAAATGCGTCGCGAGCAGCGCAATATCCTCGCGGCGCTCGCGCAACGGCGGCAAGGTGATAGGAAACCCATTGAGGCGATAAAATAAATCCGCGCGAAAATTTTCTTTCTCAACTTCCGCGGGCAAATTTTTATTGCACGCGGCAATGACGCGGACATCGACTTTGATGGTCTCTTCCCCGCCGAGGCGCTCGAAACAGCCTTCCTGCAAAACACGCAAGAGCCGCGCTTGAAAGGCCGGCGTGGTCTCGGAGATTTCATCGAGAAAAATCGTGCCTTTGTCGGCCAATTCGAATCGCCCGCGGCGGCGGCCAGCCGCGCCGGTGAAGCTGCCTTTCTCGTGGCCGAACAATTCGCTTTCCAGCAGTGTCTCCGGCAGCGCGCCGCAATTCACCGCGACAAACGGCGCGTTCTTTCTTTTGCCGGCTTGATGAATGACGCGCGCGATCATCTCTTTGCCCGTGCCGGTTTCGCCCAAAATTAAAACTGGAATATTCGCTGCCCCGATTTTCGTAACCAGCGTCAAGACTTGCGCCATTTTGCCGTTGGCGGCATGGATGATTTCCGGAAATTGCGGCGGCGCGGCTTGGTCTTCCGGCATGACATGCGTCCGCAGATCGCGAAGCTCGGTTGCGAGCATGAGAATCGTCTGTTGCCGCTCCTCGGCTAATTGCCGCGCCTGCACGGAGGAAATCGTTTGTTGCTGAAACTGATTTTGTATCTCCGTGAGTTTGATTTGCGCCTCTTCAAGCCGCGCTTCTTTCGCCGCGATTTGATCCTGCAAAAGCTGCTTGATCGAATCATCCAGCGACTCGCGCTCGCGGCGGCGCGTGGAGTTGAGATAAATCAACGACACGAGAAAAGCCAGCATCGGATAAAACAACGGGAGCGCAAGATTTATCTTGTGAAACAAAACCTGTGCAATAAACGCGTAGAGTAAAATAACCCCGAACCCGCCAACCATTTTAAACTTGAGCCGCCGCACTCGCCCAACCAACCATGCCGCCGCAACCAGGAGAATAATGAAAAAACAATTCGCCCATTTCGGCCATTCCCGCAAATAATTGCCATAAATCAAATTCTCCGCCACCGTCGCATGAATCAGCGCCGCCGGAAGCGCCTCTGCCAGCGGCGTGGCTTTGAGCGTCGGCGCACCGGGAAAAGTGGCGCCGACGAGCACGATTTTATCTTTGAAATTCAGCGAGTCGGGCGCGCGCTCGAAAGTTTTGAGCAGCCCGACAAAGCTGATGGCGGCCACGTTGTTGAGATCGCCGAAATGATTCAGGCGCAATTGGCCGCGTTGTGGCATAAGATGAATGAATTCAGACGAATCATTCAAATACAAACGGACCAGCTCAACCCCGAAGGAAAAAACCAGACTATCATGATAACTCGCAGCCAGTGCAACGCTGCGAACAAGCGGTTCGTTTTTAAAATTGCTGAATCCAATGCCGGCGGCGTGGTGGCGGAGTGGCGCGAATGGAAAACTCGGATCGCTTCCGGCAAAGGTGCGAGGAGAAAGGGGCTTTAACTCTGCAAACGTCATCGGCAAACAAACGTTGCCCGCGGTTTGCAAAAAATCCGCGAAGGCGTTGTCGAATTCAGGATACTGGCGGTTCGGCGTTTCAAATAAAATATCGAAGCCGATCACTTTCGCGCCGAGACGGCTCAACACGTGCGTCAGGTAGCCGTAATAATCCCGCGTCAGCGGCCAGCCGCCGAGCGCCGGCACGTCTTCGGCGCCGATGAAAACAAAAACGAATTCATTCGATAATGGCCGATTGCCGCGGAGCTTGAATTGCAGATCGAGAAGGGAATCTTCGAGGGTTTGATTTAAAAAAAAAGGCAGGAGCGCTGAAAGGCTCAATAAAATAATGATGATGAGCAGACCGTGTTCGGCTTTTCGCTTCATACCGCGCTGTGATTGAAAGGAGGATTATTCCGCGTGGGATTGGGCAGGGGAATCGGCTTGCAACAGTTGCTCAATTTCAGCCAAAGTCGCAGTTTCGGGATTAATGACTTGCAGTCTCTCGGCTTTCGCGGCGGTGAGGAGACGCTGGTCGGCAGAGACGAGAATCAGATCGTTGGTCGCCTCAACTTTAAATACTTTCAGATTATCGAGAAAGTCATTTTTAAAAGTACGCAGGGCTGATTGAAAGATCGTCTGCGAGATCACTTTGTTGTTCTTTTTACGAACAAAGATTGAGATGGTCTCCAGCAAACCAATCATTAAGACTCGCCATTGTTGCTCCGCAGTGTTTTCCAGTATCCGTTCAACTATGACAGAGCCTTTTTCTTTGATATCGCCTTTTGCCAAAGCACTCGAATCAAAGTAAAAGATACGCACTTATTCCTCCCTCATGGCAATAATTCCCTGGGCGAAGTCGTTGGCTTCAGGATCGAAACCGGCATCAAGATAAAGCTGTTGCAATTCTTTACGGCTTAAAAGGGGAATGTCGTCGGTAATACCCATTTCTTCCAGAACCTGACGAAAGTGCAAGCTATCCCGTACAGCATTTCGTCTTGCCCTTTCCATCATTTGACGGCCTTGTTCAGCCAGGGTGAGCGGCCGTTCCGATTCCAACGGCACATCGCGGAATGTTCCGCGGTCAAACTGTAAAATATCGAATTTTCGTTCTAATTTTTCAACGCGCCGACTGAGATCGAGCAGTGTGGCTTCCATAAAATCTCCTTTATGATTGCTTCGATCAAATATAACAGCGGCGAGCTTGAAAAGCAAGGGTAATTTCGCGGAGACTAAAAAAACACTTGCGCCTGAACGGCAAAAATGTTACATTGGCATAAATTTTTCCTCGCCCATCGTAAGCGCTGATCCTGCAACTTGCTTGAGGAAATGGCGACAGAGTTGATTTTTAACATGAAAGGGCGGCACATGTTAAATGCGGACAAACTGAAAATGTTGTTCGGCAAACGCGAAGAAGAATCCGGCAAATCCACGCTGACGTTGCACGAGCGGCGGCACGGCTCGCTGGCCGGCGGCTTCCAGCGCGACACGGTCATTAATTCCCGTTTTAAAATTCATAGTGTGTTGAAAGCCGGCGGCATGGGCATGGTTTATCGCGCCGTCGATCAACGGCTCGACGTTGACGTCGTCATCAAATTCGTTCTTCCCCAATATGCCAGCGAAGATGATTTTACCGCCCGCTTTGAGCGCGAGGCCAGATATCTCGCCAAAGTCAATCATCCCAACGTCGTGATGGTTTATGAGTACGGCGCCTATGAAGAAGAACCGTTCATCGCCATGGCGTACGTGGAGGGCAATTCATTGCGCGAATTGCTGGACCAGAACGAAAACTTTTCCGTGCCACGCGTGCTTGATGTCGGCTTGCAGCTCTGCGACGGTTTGGGACAGGCGCATCGCGTCGGATTGATTCATCGCGACATCAAGCCGAGCAATCTGCTGGTGGACAAGCGCGAACGCGTGACGATCATTGATTTCGGCATCGCGCGAATGGAAGGAACGGCGCAGCGCACCATGCCCGGCATTCAGCCCGGCACCATGGAATATATGTCTCCGGAGCAGTCCCGCGGTGAAAAACTCGATCAGCGCTCCGATATTTTTTCCGCGGGCATTGTCCTGTATGAGCTGCTTGCCGGCCAGCGCCCGTTTGAAAAGCAGTACGATGACGCCAAGCGTGAGGCCCTGGAAAAACGCGCGCCCGAGCCTTTGATCAAATACAATCCCAACACCACGACCGGATTGCAGCGGATTATCGACAAGGCGCTGGAAAAAGAGGCGGCGCGGCGGTATCAGCAAATTGAGGAAATGTGGCGCGACCTGAAAGCAGAGCAAGAGCATCCGACGCCGATTGCTTCCCTGCCGAAAGCCGCAGCCGCCATCTTTGAATCCACGCAACTCCGGCAAACTCCGGCGGACCTGCCGGCCGCCCTGCAGAATCCCACGTTCGAATCGCCGGAAGATATTGTTGCCGCGGAATCCCGATTTTATATTGAGCGCGAGGGCGACCGGGCGATCATGGAAGAAGTGAGTCTGGCCGGCCGAACCATCATTCTTTTGGGTCCGCAAAAAATCGGCAAAAGCTGTTTGCTCGCCCGGCTCAATGCCTTTGCCCCCAGAATCGGCAAACGTTTCGCGTGGGTCAATTTTCGGGACGTCGATCAGGAAACGCTGGGCGAGGCCAATGCGTTTTATCGGCGCTTTTGCGCTTTGATCGCGGAGGCGCTGGGTTTGCCCGATCGACTGGACGAGCATTGGGCGGAAAGCGGCGTCAGCCTCAATTTTCGCTGCTCGCAATATGTCAGCCGCTATATTCTGGAAACCGTCCAGACGCCGGTTATTCTGGCTCTGGATGACGTGGATCGGGTTTTTGCAGCCACGACGGCGGTGCGCAATAACTTTTTTAGTATGCTTCGCGCCTGGCACAGCGATCGCGCCAGAAAACCGATCTGGAAACAACTCGATCTGATTTTAGTCAGCGCCGCGGAACCCAATTATTTTATTCAAAGCAAAGAGCAATCACCGTTCAACGTCGGCCGTTCCGTGGAGCTTGCCGATTTTTTGCCGGAACAGGTTGCCGAGTTGAATCGCCGGCACGGCACGCTCTGGAATGAAAAAGAAATCGCGGCGTTGTTCACTCTGGTCGGCGGCCATCCTTATTTGGTTCGGCTGGCGTTATATCAAGTGGCCACGAAAACGTACACCCCGACCGCCCTGTTTGATCAGACGTCTGATGACCAGGGGCCCTTTGGCGAACATTTGCAACGTCTGTGGCGACAAATTTCCAAGGAGCCGCAACTGGTTACCGGATTGCGGGAAATCATCCGCCAACGCACCTGCGCCGATCCGGAGATTTTTTATCGTTTGCACGCGATGGGGCTGGTCGTGCGGCGGCAGAAAAATATTATTGTTCCCCGCTGCAAATTGTACAGCAGCTATTTCCCGGAGCGGTTAAATGAATAAGGCGGTCGTTTACAGCGTCGGCGGCCCGGTGCAAGAGAACGAAGGGGAATATATTCTGCGCCAGGCCGATCGGGAATTGCTCGACTTGTGCCAGAAGAGCGTCTATACTTACGTTCTCACTTCCCGGCAAGTCGGAAAATCCAGCTTGATGTATGAAACGGAAAAACGCTTGCGCGAAAAAGGCTTTGCCACGACGATCATCAATTTCAACAAAATCGGTTATGCGGAAAAAGCCGATCAATGGTATATCACGCTGTTGACGCAAGTCGCCGAGGATTTTCATTTGAGCGTCAACGTCTCGGCGTGGTGGCGGGAGCGGCCCGATTTAACCGTCACCGATCGTTTCGTCCGCTTTTGCCAAAAAGAAGTGCTTTCCCGGATTTCCGGCAACCTGGTGATCTTTTTTGACGAGATCGAAGAAACGCTGAAACTGCCGTATGGCAGCGATTTCTTTGTTGCCATCCGCTCGCTTTACAATGCGCGGGTAACCGACCCGGAGCTGCGGCGGCTGGCTTTCGTGCTCATCGGCTCGGCCCGGCCAAGCGATTTGATCAAAGATCCGAAACGCACGCCGTTCAATATCGGCCAGCGGATTGATCTGACCGATTTCTCGCTGGAGGAAGCGAAACCGCTGGCCGGCGGTTTTAATTTGCCGCCGCCGCAGGCGCTGCAGGTTTTGCAATGGATTCTGGAATGGACCGGCGGGCATCCGTATTTAACCCAGTGTTTGTGCGCGGCGCTGGCAACGGAAAAACGTCCGGCCTGGAACAAGGCCGAAGTCGAGACGCTCGTCTCTCGAACTTTTTTCGGCAAACAAGGCGAAAAGGATTCCAATCTTGATTTTGTAAGGAGCATGCTCACCGAACGCGCGCCCGACAAGCTGGCGGTGCTCACCACCTATCGCGAGATTCTTCGTTCGCCGCTCCGGGTTCGTGACGAGGAACAGTCGCCGATCATCGCGCATCTGAAGCTCGCCGGCATTGTCCGCAGCGAAAATTTCAAACTCCGGGTTCGGACTTTGATTTACCAAAAGATTTTTAACCGGCGGTGGATTCGAGAAAATCTGCCGGTCAAATGGTGGCAAACAGTGCCCAACTGGGCCTGGGCCGGCGCTGGCGTCATTTTGATTCTTATGATTGTGGCGGCAATTTTCATCAAACGGGATGCGGATAATGTGGCGCGCGAAAAAGAAAACCTGCGACAAGGGAAACTGGCGCAAGACAAGGCTGATAGCACTTTGCGTGCGACGCAGGATTCGTTTAACGCTTTACAAGCGAATTCGCGCCAGCGAACCGCAGCCACCCTTCTTCTTGGCGTCATTGATAATTTCTCTCAACGCGTGCGAAACTATCCCAGGGAGGCGCTGACCGATAAAGAGGCGCTCATGGCCTGCCAGGCGTATTTGTTCAATAAAACGCTCGGTTTGCAAGAAGACAATAAAGTTTATGAAGCTTTGAACGCCGTGCTCTCGGCGCCGTATTACAGTGCCGTAGTCGGCGGGCTTCCCGCCGGCGTCACCGCGGTGGCGTTCAGCCGCAACGGCCAATATCTCGCTGCTGCCGGCGCGGACGGCGCGCTGAAGATTTGGAACGTGAGGACGCACAATGCCATTCCGATTGCAGCGGCATTACACGCCGGCAGTGTTTTCGCGCTGGCGTTCAGCCCCGGCAACGATATGCTGGCTTCCGGCAGCAGCCAAACCGGCGTGATCAAATTATGGGAATGGAAAAAAAATCGCGTCACCTCATTGCCCGAAAAGATCAGCGGCTTGCGCGCGCTGGTTTGGAGCCAGGAACAAAACACTTTGATCGCCGGCGGCAAAGATGGCACACTGCGCTTATGGAATTTTGGCCGGACCACACCGTTGCCAAAACCGATGACGGTGTCGCATGGCTCGCCTATTTTTGCGCTGGCGTTGGCGGGCGATGGAAAAATTTTCGCCGCCGCCGGCCAGGACGGCGTGGCGCGGGTGTGGAATTTAAAGAAGCTCCAATCCAAACCCAAAGAGCTGAAGAATGGAAGTAAAATAAACGCCCTGTCCTTTACTCGCGATGGCAAACGTCTATTTACCGCCGATGAAGACGGCAAATTACGGGAGTGGGAAGTTGAGAAGCAGAACAATAAAGGCCGGGAGTTGCTCATTGAAAATAATTCCAGGAAAAGTTCGTTAAATGCCGTTGCACTCAGCCCGGATAGCCCCATTCTGGCGGCTGGAACCAATCTCGGTTATATCAACATTTGGAACGTGGCGTCGGAAACGCAGGGCCCGAAATTAGCGGCACATGCGGACACGGAACCGAAAAACAGTTCCATCCAATCGCTGGCTTTTAGCCCGAATGGCAACTTGTTCGCTTCGGGCAGCCTGGGAGGAACGGTGCGGCTCTGGCACCTCCTGCAACCGCAAGACACGATCTCGGTGCTAAAAGCACATGCTGGTCCGGTTAAGTCTGTAGTTTTTGATCCGAACGCCGAGCGTTTCGTTTACGGCGGTGATGATGAAAAAGTTTTTATCTGGACCCTCAATCCTTTTTCTTTTGCTCCCATGACGTTGCCCGATCAGAAATCTTCGGTTCGGGCTTTGGCTTTCAGCGCGAACGGCCGCTTTATCGCATCCGGAAGTGATGAAAACGGCGAGGTCCGGATTTGGCGCACGAACAAATTGAAAGGCGATCCGAGCACACGCAAAGAGCTAACCCAGGGCGTTTTTACGCTGGCGTTTAATCCCGTGGGCGCCACGCTCGCCGCGGGCAGCGTGAATGGAATGATTGCGTTTTGGGAAGGCGAAACTTTTCGCTATAATCCCGCTCTCAACCTGAAACATGATGGCGAAGGCAGCGTGCGGAGCCTGGTTTTTAGCCCGGACGGCAAGTCGCTCATTTCCGCCGGTGGCCGGGGTAGTCTCATCGTTTGGGATTATGGCAAAATGAAAATAACGTCCAGGAATAAAAAGAACCTCCCCGGCATCAGTTCCGTCGCGGTTTCCCCGGACGGCGCGAAGCTTGCCGTTGGCGAAGATGACGGCAAGCTGAGTCTATTGAGCTTTCCGGGTCTCAACCCCATCCAGGTTTTGAGCACGGGGAAGTCCCCGTCCCAGATCAAAGCCGTAGCTTTTAGCAGCGATACGACGATGCTGGCCGCGGCCTGCGCCGATGGCTCGGTTCGTCTCTGGGATTTGCGCCGCTTGAATGCGCCGCTTATTTTGAATGGTCATTCCAAAGATAAAGTCGTCACGGCGGTCAGTTTCAGTCCGGATAATCAAAAGCTCATTTCGAGCAGCGATGACGGCACCGTCAGAATATGGCGCACGCGCCTGGATTTGATGGCGCAGCGCCTTTGCAAAGAAAAGCTCTGGCGCAATTTATACGCACAGGAATGGAACGAATTTGGCGAAGGCCTGACGCGCGAAAAAACGCGGGATAAAATTCTGGCCGAAACCGCCAAACGCGTCTCCACCCAATCACCCAAACCGCTGGTCCAATCTTCCGCCAAACGGAGCATGCCATGAAAAAACTTGACGCCCGCGCCGGCCTTTTGCGCCGTCTCATTGGAATTTTAATGTTGATTTTGCTCTTGCCAGCGTGGCCGCTGTTGGCGCAGGTCAAATGCCAAACCGCGCTGAGCAACGCCACGAAAAGTTACACGAGCGGCCGGTACGACGCCGCCATCGCGGCGCTGCAACCCTGTCTGCAAGGTGACCGTTTGCCGAAGGTGGAGAAATTGAGCGGCTATCGCCTGCTGGCGCTTTGCTATCTCGCCAAAGACAATTCCATTGACGCGGAAAAAGCGATCGCGAGTTTATTCGACATCGACCCAGGTTACCAAGCCGATCCGGCGCAGGATTCCCGGCGGTTTGTGGATTTGGTCAAGAAAGTTCGAGGGCAAAAACAGGATGAATCAGCCCGGCGAGACGAGCTGGCGCGGCGAAGAGCTCAAGCCGTAAAAGACTCACTGGCGTTGGTTGAACAAAAACGCCAAGACGCCGCGAAGCAGCTAACCGAGTCGAAGCGAAAAATAGATAAAGCCGTAGCCGACTCGCTGGCACAAATTGAACAGAAACGGCGAGACGCCGAGAAGCAGTTCGTCGAGCAGGAGAAGCAGAGAAACAAAGCCAGAAACGACTCACTGGCGCAAGCAAAAAAAATAGCGGTCCAAAAAGAAGAAGAGCAACGGCGGTTGGTGGAAAAAGCCGAAGAGGAACAGCGCAAACAAATATCTGGTCCTAAAAAAAGCAAATGGCCTTACTGGGCCTTGGGAGGCGCCGCCGTTGTTGGCGCTGGCGTCTTCGCCATTTCAGGAGGAGGAACTGATACTGATAATGGTGGAAGCTTACCCAAACCGCCAATCAAACCGCCAAAACCGGTTGGACAATAATATGCCTGATAAGGGTTAAAATCTCAGTCATCGCGAGTCCCGCGCTTCTCAGCGGGATGAAGCGATCGGCTTATTTTTAAAAAGATTGCTTCGCTAAAAAAAGCTCACAATGATGGCTACAAATTAACCCGTCATCAGCACAATTTTTTTCAAAGTTGATCTCTCAATATTGTTATTTCGGTTTATTCAATAGACTATCGCATCAAAGGAGTTTAAAATGGAAACAGTTGCGGCTAATCGTTTTATCTATACATTTTTGCTCGCCACTTGGGTGTCATTGTTATTTACTAAAGAATCAATAGCGCAAAATCCTCCCAATGCAACTACAGTTGATGCCGATTTTAATACCACCAGCGCAAAACTCAAAGGGAGTGTAGATGCAAAGGGGAGGGCAACAATTGTGAGATTTCAGTATGGCAGAACAACAGCATATAGAGATTCTGTTGATGCTTCACCAAGTCCAATCAGTGATAACGGTTCGCAAGATGTAAGCGCGGATATTCAGGGGCTCACGCCCAAAACGTTTTATCACTTTCGAGTTGTTGCCTATAATAGCGCCAATAGAAGCCTATACGATGCAGGCGACGACAAGGAATTTAAAACCAGAGGATCGCCCGACGTTACAAGCGTTCCTGCTACACAAGTTGCCGCCATCAGCGCCAAGCTGGTGGCGCGGGTGAATCCAAACGGCAAAGACACAAAGGTCAAATTTGAGTATGGCACGTCAAACAGTGTCCCCTATCAGAGCGTGGTTGAATTACTACGCACCTTTGACAAGCAACAAGAAGTGACAGTTGATACAATGGTTACCGGTCTTGACGCCAATACAACATACTATTTTCGCGCTGTTGCAACGAATGCTGAAGGAACAGTAAATAGTGACAACCAATGCTTTCAAACGTTGCCTTTTCCAAGTCAATTAATCACATTATCTCATACGGTCAATTTCCCTTCTCAACCGGCCCAATCAGATTATAAAATTATCGGCGTTCCGGGCGCGAATAATTCGCTTTCAATTAAAAGTTTTTTGAGCGGCGCGCAAGGAAAAGATTGGGACCTCTACCGCGACGATGGCGCGGATGACTTCATCAAATTTAGAGATAATGACCCATTGTTTAATTTGGGCGGAGGGCGCGCGTTTTGGGTCATCAGCAAAAGAAATTTGGCGATCACTGCAACCTCTTCGGCTGCCATGCCCGACGCCGGGGCTACATCAATAACTCTGAATAACAAAGGTTGGAATTTAATCACCAACCCTTTCGATTTCAATATCGCATGGCAAACGATTCAAAATGCGAATAGCCCAAAGCAACCATTATATACTTACGACAAAGGCCTTAAAACTTCTCAATGTTTTGAACCTTATGTGGGTTATTACTTCTATAACTTTGGAGAGGCCGGCGCACTGCTTAAAATTCCATATGTTCCAAACTGTTCTAATTGCCCCGCAACAGATGTCCAAACGATTTGGCGTGTTAAAGTTCTGCTGACTTCGGGCGAATTTAGCGACCACGCCAATTCCTTCGGTGTCGCTTCCGAAGCAAGCCAGGCGCTCGATCCGCTGGATTGGCGCAAGCCGCGAGCGCTGGCGGAGATGCCAACGGTTTCTTTCTCTCGGCCGGCCTGGGATGCGCAATTCAGCATTTTTGCGACCGATATTCGCCCCGAGTTTGAGGAGAGCCAAAGCTGGGACTTCGACGTGCGCGCTTTGCCGGGCGTCGCTTCGCAGCTCG
>Ga0247727_10016536_pt1 | contig 11888 bp, 10 predicted proteins | sample WisWelCaveWW1625_FD_202498 | JGI IMG/M metagenome (GOLD analysis project Ga0247727, IMG submission 202498) | Biofilm microbial communities from Wishing Well Cave, Virginia, United States - WW16-25 | ecosystem: Environmental > Aquatic > Deep subsurface > Groundwater > Cave microbial mat | place...
CGGAGGTCGATCGCCATAAAAACGATCCTGAAGCTATAGCCTAATTCGAAATCGCGTACCTTTTCCTTCCTCGCTTTCCACTTCGATCATTCCGCCATGTTCTTCGACAATGCGTTTCACCATCACCAAACCCAATCCCGAGCCTTCACGTTTCGTGGTAAAATTCATTTTAAAAAGATTTTCGCGCGCGGCGGCTGAAAGTCCCGGCCCGTTGTCCGCGATTTCCAGCACGGCGCGTTCATCTTGACGGCGCGTGGCTATTTGCACTTCGCAACGAAGATTTGAGCTCGCCTCCAACGCATTTTTCAACAGATTGTTGAGCAGACGCTTGATTTGCTCGCGGTCGAGAAGCCGCGCCGGCAAATCCGGATCGAGGTTGAGATGAATTTGCATGCGCTCCGGCCCGCCGGCTTCGTGCAAGCGCGCGGTCACTTGTACGATTTCATTTAAATTCGCTAGAGCCAATTCGGCTTTGGGCAATCTGGCGAAATCAGAAAATTCTTCGGCAAGACGGCGCAGCCCGCTCAACTCAGCGTCAATGTTTTGAAAAGATTCTTTAGCAACGCTCGCTTCATCGTTATTCATCTCCGCGGCCGCGAAATGTTGGCGCAAACGATAGAGCGCCAACTGCAAAGTCGTGAGCGGATTTTTAATTTCATGCGACACTTGCCGCGCCACCTCCCGCCAAGCCGCGAGCCTTTCGCTCGCGAGAAGTTTTTCGTGGCTAATTCTGAGATCTTCGATCATGCGATTGAAGGACGCAACCAGGATAGCGATTTCATCACGCGCTGGAATATTGGCGCGTGCCTGCAAATTCCCTCCGGCGACTTCGCCCATCGTTGCCGTCAGTGCTTCAATCGGCCGGCTTAAGTTTTGGGAAAAACGCCGTGCCGCATAAACGGAAAATGCGCTCAACAACATGACCACCACGGCGGCAATGCTCCATAAAATTTTGTCGCGCAACAGGCTTTCTTTGATCAAAGCCAGCGAATTGTAAACGCGCGCGGCTTCGTTGATTTGTTGTTTGGCTTGCAGCACGCGGCGATCAACTTGAAAGCCCATGACGACCATCTCCTTCACGCGTTGCGACGAATCGGCCGCCGGCGCCATGTCGGATAAGCGAGGCCGCCACGCGTAGCAATAATGCATGATCGTCGTATCGCCGTTCGGCAGGTGGCGCGGCGTGGTTTGCAATTGGCTGCCGGTTTGTCCCCAAACTTCGCTGATTTGATCCGCGCCAAAACCGAGGCCGCGTTGCCGATGCGCCATATCGGCGCCAATAATGGAAACCAGCTGCGCCGTCGTGCTATCGCGGCGCCATAACAGATAAAAGTCAATTTGCCATTGCGAAAGCAGCTCAGGCGCTGGCGCCACATTTCTCGTCGCGCTCTCGAACAAACGGGCGCGTTCTTCCAATTGAAATTTGATCGCTTCGAGACCCAGCCGCAGGGAGCCTTGAATTTTCGGCACCAACAAGATTTCCATGCTCCCGGTGTATAAAGAGCTGACCGCGAAAATCAGCGGCGCCGCGGGCACTAATGAAAAAAGCAGAAAAAGAATGGTGAGACGAACTTGAAATCGCCCCGATTTTTTTTTAGTTCTTAGCAATGGAAAATCGGGACGCCACCAGAGCAAACTCAGATAAGCGGCGAGAAGAATGAGCGTGCCGGCAAACCAGAGGAAGAAGATTTCCATTGGAAATACGAAACGCTAAAATATCTATCCCACCAACCGTTTGCGTTTGAGCAAATATTGCATCAACGCCTGATCAAAATCCGTCGCCGTGTCCAACAAAGCATAGTCGATCTGATTCTCGCGGCACTGTTTCTTGAACCAGGCGAGGTAGGCGTCGATTTCTTTCTGCACGGCGGCGCGGAGATGATGCGGCTGCGTCGGCAATTGCGCGCCGGATTCGACGTCTTGGAAAATCGCGTCCTCGCGAAAATCAAAACGATAATCGAGCGGATCAAGAATTTGAAAGACGAGCACTTCGTGCTTGCGATGGCGGAAGTGTTTCAACCCGGCCAGCATCTGCGCCGGCTCCGTGTCGAGATCGCGCGGCAGAAAATCCGACAAGACGATAATCAGCCCGCGGCGCTTGATCTGCTCGGCAATTTGGTGCAGCGACGTTGTCCAATTGGCCATGCCGGCGGGTTGGGCATTCTCCAATTCACCCAGCAAGGGAGTTAAATAACTTTTAACTGATTTGGGAGGCAAATAGCGATTGATCTTTTCATTGAATAACATCATGCCCGCGGCATCGCGTTGGTGAATCATTAAATAACTCAACGCCGCTGCGAGATAGCTGGCGTAGGCAAATTTGCTCACTTTGCCGGCGTCGACGATTCCCATCGACGCCGATTGGTCGATCAAAATATAGCATTTGAGATTCGTCTCTTCTTCAAATTGTTTTACATAATAACGATCGGTTTTGCCATAAACTTTCCAATCGACGTGGCGAATTTCATCGCCGGGCATGTACTGGCGATGCTCGGCAAACTCGACGCTGAAGCCGTGATACGGGCTGCGATGCAAACCGGTGATGAATCCTTCCACGACCAAACGCGCGCGCAGATGCATGTTCGAGAGGCGCGAGATGGTGGCGGGATGGAGGTATTTTCTATAAAGAGGTTCGGTGGACATATATTGTTTCAGCGTTAAATTGCTGTTGTGCGATTAAAGAGTTTACCGATTAAACCCTCACCAATTTCTCAATCGCATCATGACTCAGATTAGAGAAGAACTCAATTTCATTTTTCTGGCAGCGTTGCACAGTTTGATAGCCCGGAAAATATCCCGTTGCTTTGATTCGGAACCAGGAAAAAGTGTTGATGACATTTGCCGCTCTTCGCCGCAAATAACTAATGAGTAAAGGTTGGTGAAAATCATTGCAGCTTATCATCCGAATGGCAGCAAAAAGTTGAGAGAGTGAAACTTTGTAAAACGGCGGATCGCAGAGAATGACGCCGAATTTCTTGCCAAGCCATTTCGGCCTATGGAGATCATAATGCAAAAACCCGGGAAGCGACGAAAAACGGTCGTCAATGTCAAGAATGGTTACAGAAAGGCCGTTTTTCTCCATGGCTTGTCCCAAGAGCGGCGCGCACAAACAGCAGGGATCAGAAATTTCGCCTAAGAACTTGCTCAGATGATCAAGCGTTGATTGATCAAAAAAATATTGCTCGTTCTCACGAAGTTCATACATAGCCATTACAAAGGTTGTCAGCTTCACCGCGGAGGCCCGGCAATCTGTTTCTACATCTTCCCGTCATTCAATAATCTCTCGACAATCTTCACCGCATCGACGCCTTCCGCATCCGCATTAAAATTAGTTACCAGCCGATGGCGCAGCACCGGCGTGGCGACGGCGCGCACGTCGTCGATATCCGGCGTCGGGCGGCCGTCCAGAATCGCGCGGGTTTTGGCGCCGAGCACGAGATATTGCGACGCCCGCGGCCCGGCGCCCCAACTGATCCAATCTTTAATAAATTGCGGTGCGCCGTTTTCGTTTGGCCGCGTTTGGCGCGCGAGGTGAACGGCAAAATCGACGACGTTATCGGCGACGGGAACTTCACGCACCAATTTTTGCAATTGTAAAATGCGCGCGGCATCGAGCACGACTTGCAGTGAAGCTTCGCGCCCGCTCGTCGTCGTTTTGACGATTTGTTTTTCTTCTTCCAGGCTCGGATAATTCACCCACAAATTGAACATGAAGCGATCAAGCTGCGCTTCCGGCAAAGGATACGTTCCTTCTTGCTCGATCGGATTTTGTGTGGCTAAAACAAAGAACGGCTCATCGAGTTTATACGTTTCGCCCGCGGCGGTGACTTCGTGCTCTTGCATGGCCTGCAGCAAGGCCGCTTGCGTTTTCGGCGGCGTGCGGTTGATTTCATCTGCCAGCACGATATTGGCAAACACCGGGCCGCGCACGAACTTGAAAGATTTGCGGCCCGTGCCCATATCTTCTTCAATGATTTCGGTGCCGGTGATATCGGACGGCATCAAATCCGGGGTAAATTGAATGCGGCTGAATTTGAGATGCAGCACGCGCGCCACCGTACTGATGAGCAGCGTCTTTGCCAAGCCGGGCACGCCGACGAGCAAACAATGCCCGCGCGCCAATAACGAAATCAACAGCTCGTTGATCACTTGATTTTGCCCGATAATAATTTTGCCGATTTCCTGCACAATCGTGTCGTGGGCTTCTTTCACTTCTTGGATAATGGACAATTCCTTTGACGAGACACTCATGAGAGCATTCGACTCCTTTTTAACCGTAAGCATTTCGTGACGATCGACGGCGTCCGTGATTTCGCGAAATCCGTTGTTGAGTTTATAAAGTAACCATTGCCGCCGGCAAAATCAATGATTTTCCTTGACGTAAAACAAATGCAAAGGATATTACAGAAAAGACGAATGATCGGCCCGGGTGTTTAAATGTTAACCAAATTTGATGATTCGGCGAGAACTTTTGCTTGATTTGTGAAGTCTATTTAATTAAATTGACTCAACCGTAAACCGGAGCGATATGAATTTTCCCACGGGAAGAAAATGGCCTTCAACAGATCTCGGTACGGGGAGCATTGGATTGAAGTTGGCAGCAGCACGTTTCAGCTTGTTTATAATGTTATCAACGTCATCGCAATTTTGGCGGCAAGCTCGGGGCTGGTTTTTGCCTATCGCGATGAGCTGCAATGGGGGTTGATGTCGATCGCCGTTGCCGTCTTGTGTTTTGCCATTCTGCATTTTTACCGGCAAAACTTGCAAGAAAAAGGTGCGGCTTTATCCAATCCCCATCTTTGGATCGATGAAGATCAGATGCTCGTGCGCGTTGACCAAAACAAGCGCGTCGTCAAGCATCAATACCATTTCCGCGCGCTGCGGAAAGTCGATCGCTATTTGTTCAAATTTTTCTGGTCGGGAACCAGTGAGGCGCGGGTGATCTGCGAGGCGGCGCCGAACGATGCGCTGGCTTCGATTCCGGATCCGAATCACATTCCCCGATGGCGGCGCTATGTTTTGCTTTTTGCCGAGCCGCTCGCCAAACGCGCCACGAAAAACATTGCGCTGACTTACGAGCTGCTGGACGAAAATCATCGGGCCTATCCTTATCAAGAAGTGTCGTACGCGCACGTCGCCGGATGCAGTGAATTGGATTTGCGGCTGCAGTTTTTTAACCCGATGCTTCCGGATAAAGTTTATTTGACCAAATATAGCGCGGCGCGCGAACTGATCAAGCGTGAAGAGATTCCCCTGGAAAGCGCCACGGAAAATTCACGAGAATATTTTGTGGAAGTCGAACCCGAGCGTGGAGCGCGATACCACATCGAATGGGAAAGCGGATCGTCATAAATTTGACAAAAGTTTGTCTCCGCATTTGTATGGCAATACGCCTATAATTTGATGTTAAAAGTCGATGACCTCAATAACTCTGCTCCCGCCCGTCGGCGGTACAACGCGCACCGGCTAACTTTAGAAAAGGGTTCGATATGTACGAAGAATGAGCGATTCGCCCCGCGGTTTTATTGGCGTTCCGCCGCCACGCCGATAAAAACCGTGGATGTTGCGAAACTGCAATATTCCAGGAGGTAACGATTGGAGGATTGCCGCAAGATGAAGATTTTCAAGTGGAGTGCAAATGGGCAAGAAAAGGCGCGCTCGTGTAAACTGCGAAACGCCTCGCGTTCAGCCGATTCTATTCTTCTTCCATTCATCAAGCCCTGAGTGGGTGACCTACCCTCGCCGTCTGAGACGCATTTTTTTTGAAACAAAACATGCCACCGCGCCAACAAAGCCATGGGAAAAAACTGGCCGCAAATCATGAAAGCAAATGCAAGCAACAAGGACTGCGTCCGTGGATGTGGTATCGCGCTGCGCGGCAGGAGAACGAACGCATCAATATAGTGAAATGTCAAAATCTTGTCAAGTCTTATTACATTGACGGCACAACTTTTTACTTGATTTTTACATTTTTTTTCCTTTACTTGAATGGTCATGCGATTCCTCCTACGGCGCGTACTTCATGCCTGTTAGCAGTGACAGTTTGATCAATCTTTTGTCGTTCAACAAGCCGTCTGTTGGAAGCTTTTTGCATGAAGAAAATGAAACGCAGAGTTTATCCTATGAACCTTGACATCTTTCTAATCCCGATTTTTCTGTTACAGCGACTAAAAGAAGCCGGGACGATTCTCTCCTTCGCACCTTCAGCCCATCATATATATTCTACAGCAACAGCACGTTCAACCTCGAAGTCAACATTTGTCACCATCTTTCGGAGAGTTACGCCATGAGACTCTTGCTCGATGCGATTTTAGGAACGCTGGCTTGCGTGAGCATCACTTTTCCGTGGTTGACCCAAGCCGGTTGGCAAGCGATCATCGTCTACGGTTTCATCGCGCTCGTGCTTTTGGGCTTGATCTTCTTGTTGCATCTTAAGCCCAACGACAACACCGAAAAGATGATCAATGTGGCGCAAGTGCGAAGCCTAAATACGTTGAGCAAGATAAACGGCACGACCAAATAAATACTTGCTACAAAATGACATTAGTTAGGTAATAAAAAGGACATCAGTCAAGTGTCCTTTTTTTGTTTTATGGCTTACGTTTTATTAATTACGTTTTAATCAAACGATGTCCAAACAAAATTTAAAAGGCCTCGATCGCGAGGAATTGGCGGCGTTTATGGTTGGCCTCGGCGAACAGCCGTTTCGCGCCAAACAGCTCTTTCGCTGGATGCACGGCAAAGGCGCGCAAAGCTTCGAGGAAATCACGGATTTTGCCAAGCCGTTACGCCAGCGTCTGCAAGAAATTGCCACGCTCGAAACGATGAGTTTGGAAACAAGGCAAATCGCCCAACGACGCGATGCGGAAAAATTTCTCTTTCGTCTTGCCGATGGTCTTCACATTGAGTGCGTTTTGATGCATGAGAAAAACCGTCATACGCTTTGTATCTCCTCGCAAGTCGGCTGTCCGGTGGATTGCAAATTCTGCGCGACGGGATTGATGGGATTGTTGAGGAACTTGCGTGTAGAAGAAATCGTCGATCAGGTTTTGCTGGCCAAGCGCTTGAGCGGCAGCCCCGTTACCAATATCGTCGTGATGGGCATGGGTGAGCCGATGTTGAATTATGACGCGCTCATGAAAGCGTGCTATTTGCTTGCCGACGCCGAAGGCCTCAATCTCGCGCCGCGCCGTATTGTGATTTCGACGAGCGGCCTCGTGCCGAAAATCGAACGGTTCACCCAAGAAGGCCACAAGTTCCGGCTGGCGATCTCGCTCAACGCAACGACGGATGAGGTGCGCCAACAGATTATGCCAATCAATCGCAAATATCCGATTGCGACTTTGCTGCAAGCGGCGCGGGAATACACCCGCCAAGCGAAACAGCGCATTACCTTTGAATATATTTTACTGGACGGCATTAATGATTCGCTCGCCGATGCCGAGCGCTTGAAAAAATTGACGCGAAATATTCCGTGTAAAATCAACCTCATTCCTTATAATCCGATTGCCGCGCCGACAATAACTCACTCACGAGAGGAAAATGTAGCGCCGGCGTCCTCGCCGGCAGACAAGAGGCCTGCGCTACACCCCGTTATTGAGGCATTACCCGCGCCGCGCCCAGACGGGCGTAGCCAAGCTTTCTCAGGCTTCGAAACGGTGCGGGCTTTCCGCCGTCCAAGCTTCGAGCGTATCGAAGCGTTTCTCGCCAGCATGCGCGCGGGGCCGAACACGGTGACGCTGCGCTGGAGCAAGGGCGACGACATCGATGCCGCGTGCGGGCAGTTGTGGACAAAGGTGGAGAAGAATTACCAGACTCTGTGAACTGGATATGAATCAAACCAAAGGTCTTTGCTGATGATGGGAATTTTTTCGACCATCGCCTGTGCGATGATAAGGCGATCAAAAGGGTCTTTGTGATGGAAGGGCAGGCTTTGCAATGGCAGGATATGTTGTTTTTGAATGGGTAAAATATCAATATCATTGCCGGAGACATGGTGATCAATAAAAGATTCCAAAGGCTCATCAAGCGATATTTTACCGATGCTGATTTTGATGGCGAGTTCCCAGATGCTGGCTAAACTACAAAGCATTGCATTGTTCTCGTCAAGGAATAACGACTTTGCCGTTTCGCTCAATTTTGCATCTTCATTCGCGATCCATAAAAGCGCATGCGTATCGAGTAGATACCTCACGGCATATATTCCTTGAAATCTTCCAGCGGTTCGTCAAAATCATCGGCAATTTTTATTTTGCCTTTGGCCGTGCCTAAGCGGCGCTTGGCTTTGAATCCATTAACTGGCACTAATTTGGCAACGGGTTTTTCATCACGCAGAATGATGATTTCCTCGCCGACAAACACGTGGTTCAGCAAAGCCGAGAAGTTTGTTTGAGCCTCTTGAATATTGACTTGAAGCATTTGGATATCCATTGGTTAAGTTATCTATTTAGTAATATCGAAGAAAAACGCACAAAAACAAGTTATTTTTACGCGCGCATTTTTTTCGCAAACGCGAGGGCTTGCCGGTACCATACCCACAGCTTTGCAAGATCACTTGATGTGTTTGTTGTTCCTACAGAGCGGTTGTGAACAAAACAGACTAACTGTTAAATCATGAAACAATCAATCTCCCAAGGAAGGGCAGAATTATGAATTCACCTTGAGCTGCTTGAGCGTGCTTTTCGAGGCGGAATCAAGCTGACTTCACCTCTTAAGCTTGTGCACGCACGCCAGCATAATTCGACGAGCTGGTATCACATGATTCGGTTACCGCGTGGTTTTCACTTCTTGGCTAGTGACGGTGGGACAACAGAATTTGATCTTCTCTATCACCTCCCCAAATTCCTCAAACGTTTTGCTTATCTGCTTGGTGCTCTAGGACTGGCGCTCTCACAGAGTGTGGAGACGCACGCCCAATCCGGAAAATTTGCTCCGGACGGCAGCGGCATTTCTACGCGAGAGTTAAGCCCAGGTCCATTGATCGGCGCGGCAAGAAATGCAACCGCACCGCCGCTGGCCGTGGCGCCTTTGGGCTCCGGCGGGCCGGATGCCTTCGGCTATTTGTGGATTGATAGCGACGCCTCCGGCGGACCTTCTTTCAATTGGGTCGAGATTTCCAGCCTCGGCACGGCGCTCAACTTGAGCAACGACGGTTTCGTGAATGTGTCGCTGCCGTTTGCCTTTCCATTTTACGGCTCGACCAAAAACACCATCACCATTTCCGCCAACGGCTATCTTTCGTTTGACGGTGACGGCTCGGATAACAGCAACGATCCGATTCCGCGCGATCGCAGCCCCGATGATTTGATCGCGGTGTTTTGGGATAATCTGGATCCCGGCGTCGCCGGCGGCAATGTGTATCGCCATTACGATGCGGCCAATCAGCGCTTCATCGTCGAATACAAGGACGTGGTACGTTCCGGCAATAACGCACCCTATACATTCGAAGCAATTTTGTATGCGAGTGGCGCGATCGTTTTTCAATATTTGAAAATGGACGGCGATTTAGATCGCTCGACGACCGGTATTGAAGACAGTAACGCCGACACGGGTTTGCAAATCGCGTTTGATAATGCGTATGTGCACGACAATTTGGCGGTTTTGATCACCACGCCGAACCCCGTGCCAACGTTGACGAATGTGAATCCGTCCACCGGCGTGCGCGGCCAAACGCTCAATGTAACTTTAACCGGCAGCGGTTTCACCAGCGGCATTACTTCGGTCAGTTTTGGAAATAATATCACCATCAATTCGACGACGGTGAATAGCGCGACGCAGCTCGTGGCGAATATCACGATTTCGTCGACGGCGACAACGGGAGCGCGTACGGTTTCGGTGACGAACGCGCCTCCGGGCGGTGGTTCGGCGACGCTCACCACAAGTTTTTCGGTAAATAATCCATTACCAACGCTCACGAACATTGCGCCGAACACCGGCAGCCGCGGCCAAACGCTGAACGTCGTGTTGACCGGCACGAATTTTATCAACGGCGTGAGCGCGGTGAGCTTGGGCGCGGACGTGACGGTTAATTCGACGACGGTCAATAGCGTCACGCAGATTACGGCGAATGTGACGATTGCGGCGGCGGCGGCTTCCGGCGCGCGTAATGTGACCGTAACGAATGCAGCGCCCGGCGGCGGTGCGGCGACGCTCACCGCGGGCTTTACGATTGTCAACCCGGCGCTCACGCTTACGAGCTTGACGCCCACCAGCGGCAGCCGTTTGCAAACGCTGAATGTGGTGCTGACGGGTACGAATTTTATTAACGGCGCGACGACGGCGAATTTCGGCGCGGACGTCACGGTGAACTCCGTGACGGTGAATAGCGCGACGCAGCTTACGGCGAATATTTCTATTGCGGCGGCGGCAGCAACCGGCAGCCGCAATGTTTCGGCCACCAACCCGGCGCCGGGCGGTGGTGCGGCGACGCTCACCAACGGCTTTACCGTAAATAATCCGGCGCCGACATTGACGAGCCTCAATCCTGCGAGCGGCAGCCGTTTACAGACGCTCAATGTCGTGTTGACGGGTACGAATTTCTTGAGCGGCATGACCTCGGTAAATTTTGGCGCGAATATCACCGTAAATTCTTTGACAGTGAATAGCGCGACGCAGCTCGCGGCGAATATTTCGATTGCAGCAACGGCAGCAACGGGCGCCCGCAATGTGACGGTGACGAACTCCGCGCCGGGCGGTGGTTCGGCGACGCTCACCACAAGTTTTACAATTAATAATCCGCTACCGGCTTTGACGAGCCTCAATCCCTCCGGCGGCAATCGTTTGCAAACGTTGAATGTGATGGTGACGGGCGCGAATTTTATCAGCGGCGTTACCACGATCAATTTTGGCGCAAACATTACGGTCAATTCGACGACGGTGAATAGCGCGACGCAGTTAACGGCAAACCTTACGATTGCCAACGCCGCGACGAGCGGACCGCGCGATGTTTCGGTGACGAATGCGGCGCCCGGCGGCGGCACGGCGACGCTCACCGCCGGCTTTATTATCGGCAATCCGACGCCGACGTTGGCGAGTCTCAGCCCGACGAGCGGCAATCGTTTGCAAACGCTCAATGTCATATTGAATGGCACGAATTTTCTCAGCGGCATTACAGTGGATTTTGGACCGGGCATCACCGTCAATTCGGCGACGGTGAGCAGAACGACGCAGCTTACGGCCAACATCACGATTACGGGCGGAGCGGCCACGGGCTTGCGCAATGTTTCCGTCACGAATACCGGCAGCGGTTCGGCGACGCTCACCGCGGGCTTTACGGTGAATAATCCGGCGCCGGCATTGACGAGTCTCAATCCCGCAGGCGGCGCGCGATTGCAAACGATGAATGTGATTTTGAATGGATCGAATTTTATTAGCGGGGTGACCACCGTGAATTTCGGCGCGAACATCGCGGTCAATTCGACGACGGTGAATAGCGCCACGCAGTTGACGGCGAATATCACGATCGACGCCAATGCCGCGCTCGGCTCGCGCAACATCTCCGCGACGAATCCGGCTCCCGGCGGCGGTTCGGCGACGCTCACCTCAAGTTTTTCGGTGGGGAATCCGACGCCGGCGTTGGCGAGTCTCACCCCGCCGGCGGGGAATCGGTTGCAGACGTTGAATGTGATTTTAGCCGGCGCGAATTTTATCGGTGGCGTGACGACGGCGAATTTCGGCGCGAACCTCACGGTCAATTCCATCACGGTAACCGACGCGGCACACTTGACGGCGAATATAACGATCGGCGCGAATGCGGTGACCGGGCCGCGCAATGTGAGCGTCACGAATACGGGCGGCGGTTCGGCGACGCTCACCAACGGCTTCACAGTGGAATATCCGGCGCCGACGTTGACGAATGTTGCGCCGGCGAGCGGCGGACGCAGCTTGTC
>Ga0247727_10016537_pt1 | contig 11888 bp, 12 predicted proteins | sample WisWelCaveWW1625_FD_202498 | JGI IMG/M metagenome (GOLD analysis project Ga0247727, IMG submission 202498) | Biofilm microbial communities from Wishing Well Cave, Virginia, United States - WW16-25 | ecosystem: Environmental > Aquatic > Deep subsurface > Groundwater > Cave microbial mat | place...
GCCGGAAGTCGGTCACCGGCGGGCGGCCTTCGCGGACCCGGGCGCTCATCCGGCCTCGGCGGCGGCGGTCGCGGCCAATCGGCAGCCCTTCCCCGAACGGCAGGTAGTCATACCGTTGCCCCACCCCTCCGTGCTTGCGCAGATCGATTCCGAAGCCGCTGACCAGCCGCTCCAGCGGGACGTCTCGCTTCAGCCCCTCGATCTCATCGTCCGGAATGCGCCCCATCAGAAACATCCCGAAACGGCTCACAGATGCGATTGCTGTCAAGAAACACATGTGTTATGTTGTCGATAAGATATGATCCCTCTCGAAGTCAACACATTCGAAAGGAAGTAACCGTCATGGCCTCCAACTCTCAGCAGGAACGCCAGCAGGCCCACACCTACCTCGATCATCTCCCTGACGCGCAGGTGTCCGCCGTCCGCGGCCTGCTCGAAGCGATGCTCGATCCTGTTTCTCGCGCCCTGGCTAAGGCGGCTGTCGACGACGAGCCAGTCACCGAGGAGGAAGAGCGCGCCGTCGCCGAAGCCCGCGAGTGGCTCAAGCACAATCCCGGCATTCCCTTCGAGCAGGTGGTCTCCGACTTGGGTTTCACCATGGAGGAAGTGAAGAACTACCAGGACCCCACGTGAACAAGCGCGTCGTCCTGTCCACCCAGGCCCAAGCCGATCTGGCTGGCCTGGATCGCTCCGGGGCCCTGCGTATCATTGGAGCCATCCAGCGCTTCGCTGACACCGGCGCCGGCAACGTGCGGGGACTTCGCGGCATTCACCCGCCCGAGTTCCGTCTCCGCGTCGGCGACTGGCGCGTCCGCTTCCACGATCACGGCGACTGGATCGATATCCTCCGCGTCCGCAACCGCAGAGACGCCTACAGGTAAGCGGCTACCTGCCGGTAACAACACTACCTCGCTAAGAACGGCGCACCCGATAGATGAGAACTAAATGAGAACTAAATGAGAACTAAATGAGAACTAAATGAGAACTAAATGAGAACTAAATGAGAACTATATGAATCGTTGCGAAGATTGCTACCGCGAGCCAGTCGAAGCCAGTGAATGGCGCCCGCACGGACCCCAGGTGCGGCTGGACGTGTCATCGGGGCAGGAACGTGCATCATAGCAGAGTGAGTCCCGCGCCCCGCCGGGTCAGGAGGTGTTGCAAGTCTTTGGGCAAGGGGGACTCGATGGTGACCAGCCGGCCGCTGGATGGGTGGATGAAGGAAACCCGGCGCGCGTGGAGGAACAAGCCCGCCAGGGCAGGCTGGAGCGGGGCGCCGTAGAGCCGGTCGCCGGCCACCAGATGGCCCACCGCCGACAGGTGGGCGCGGATCTGGTGGGTGCGGCCGGTGACGATGCGCAGCTCGAGCAGGGAGAAGCCGGGCCACTCCTCCAGCACGCGGAAGTCGGTCACCGACGGGCGGCCTTCGCGGACCCGGGCGCTCATCCGGCCTCGGCGGCGGCGGTCGCGGCCAATCGGCATCTCCAGCCGGGTCCAGGCCAAGCCGTCTTCGACAATCGGCCGGCCGTGCCGGGCCGGCTCGATCCGGCCGTGGACCAGAGCCAGGTAGATCTTGCGCACCTGGCGGCGGGCGAGCTGCCCGGCCAGGCTGGCGTGGGCCGTGTCCGACTTGGCCACGAGCAACACGCCGCTGGTCAACCGGTCCAGGCGGTGGACGATTCCCGGGCGCCGTTCGCCCCCCAGCGTCGAGAGGCGCTGGAAGCGGTGCAGCAGGGCGTTGACCAGGGTGCCCTGGCTTCTCCCCGCTCCGGCGTGGACCACCATCCCGGCCGGCTTGTTGACGGCCACCAGGTCGTCATCTTCGTAGAGGATCTCCAGGGGGAGATCCTCGGGGAAGGCCCGGGCGAGCTCGGGCGGCCGCGGCTCAGGATCAAGCTCGATGCGCTGCCCGGATTTGAGCCGCAGGGCCGGCTTGGCCGGAACCGACGCCACCCGAACTCGTCCGGACTCGATCCACCGCCGCCATCGCTCGCGGCTGACCTCCGGCCGCCGGCGGGCCAGGAACTGGTCCAGGCGCAGGCCCGCCTCCCGCTCTTCGACCTGTAGAATCATGCCTTGGGACTCATAGTAGGATAGACACAGTGCCGCTCCCAGGAGACACCGGTTGATTCACAGCGCCATTATCCTAGTCGCCGGTTTGGGCACCCGCCTGCTGCCGGCCACCAAGTCCCAACCCAAAGAGATGTTGCCGGTCGCCAAAAAGCCGATCGTGCAGTACGTGGTCGAAGAGCTGGCTGCGGCCGGCATCGAGCGGATCCTGTTCGTCACCGGCCGCGGCAAGTCTTCCATCGAGAACCACTTTGACCACGATCCGGAGCTGACCCGTTCGCTGGCCCAGGGGGAGAAGAACGACCTATTGAACGAGCTGGCCTTCGAGCAGCTCCAGGTCCACTACCTTTACACACGCCAGCGGCTGCAGAAGGGACTGGGGGACGCGATTCTGTGCGGCGAGAACTTCGCCGGCGAGGAATCCTTCGTGGTGGCTCTGGGCGATTCCATCATCGGCTTGCATGGCCGCTCGTCGGTGACTCGCCGCTTGTGCGAGGTCTACGAGAAGGAGCGTGCCAGTTGCGTGATCGCGGTGGAGGAGGTTGCTGGCGAGCTGACCTCGCTCTATGGGATCGTCGATCCGGACTCCTCCGGGGACGTCTTCCGCATCCGGGACCTGGTGGAGAAGCCGGCGCCGGATCGGGCGCCGAGCAACCTGGCCATCGCCGGACGATACATCTTCTCGCCGATTATTTTCGACATGATCCGCCGGGTCCAGCCGGACGCGCGCGGCGAGATCCAACTGACCGACGCGATCCGGCTGCTGGCCGATATGGGCAAGCGGATCGTGGGCGTCAAGCTGGAGGCGGGCGAGCGGCGATACGATATCGGCAACTTCCGGAGCTATTTCGAGACTTTCGTGGAGTTCGCCCTGGCGGACCCGGAATACGGCGAGGAGCTGCGGCGGAGCTTGCAGCGGCTGTATTCGTGAGTCAACGCGCGCCCAGGAAGCGCCGGCAGAGGGGCCGGACGTCGGCGGCCTGTTCCAGCGCGTGGATCTGGCGCCGCAGTTCCGCGGCGGAGACCTCGGGCCGGTCGCGCAGCAGATCCTGGACCTTCTCGTCGAGCAGCTCGTCGGAGAGGGGGTAGTCCAGACTCCCCAGGGCGTGCTGGACGTGGGCGCTGCGCTGCTCCCCGCTCTCGAGCGTCACCGTAACGCCGGCCTCCTCCAGCCGGGCGGCCGGGTCAACGGTCAGGGTGACTCGATCCCGCAGGGCGATCACTTCCCCGGCCTGGACGCGGGCGTCGGTGTACTGGCGCGGGCCGGCGCGGCCGTCCACGAGCGCCGCGGCGACGCTGTGCTGGACGCTGAATTTCCCCTCCAGCCCTCGCTTCGGACTCGGATTGCCAGTCAGCTCGGCGACTCGGGCATGAACTCGCAGGGCGACGGCCTTGACCTGCTCGGCGCGCAGGCCATCCCGGCGGAGCTGCAGCATGCCGTCGATGGCCGGATGCGCAACCACCCCGCAGGCGAACGGCTTGATGGCGTTCTCGGTGATCAGCCAGCGCTTGCCCAGCTCGCGGGTGACGCGGTCGAAATGCGCTTCATCGGACAGGGCGCGGAACCCGAGCTTGGATTCGAGGCCTGTATTGCCGCTGGTAAAGTCTCTGGCGGCCAGCTCCGCGGCCATGATCCCGCGCAGGGCGGCCTGGCCGGGATGCAAAGCTTTGGCCATCGAGCCGAAAGCGCCCTTGAGGCCCGCGGCGGAGGTGCTGGCCAGCCCGATCGCTTCGCCGATCTGCGACACGTTGAGGTTGAGGATCTTCGAGACAGCCGCCGCCGCGCCCAGCGCGCCCGCGGTGGCGGTGATGTGATAACCGCGATCGTAGTGGGAAGGAAACACGGCCAAGCCGACCCGCAAGGCCACGTCGGTTCCGATGACGAAGGCGGCCAGAGCGTCGCGGCCGGAGAGGCGCCGTTGCTCGGCCACCGCCAGCGCCGCCGACCAGATCGGGGCGGTGGGGTGAATGATGGTGGCCGGGTGAGTGTCGTCGAAGTCCTCGAGGTGGGCGGCCTGGCCGTTGATCATGGCGGCCCAGACCGGGGCCGTCTCCAGCCCGCCCGCGGCGGTGGCGCCAGCTCCGCCGAGGGTCCGGACCCAGTCCGTCGTGATCCGGACCGCCGGGTCCCGGGAGGCGTGCAGGACCAGCCCGAACCAGTTGTACACGGCCCGGCGGGCCTCGTACCAGGCTCCCTCGGGCAGATCCGCCGGACGCGTCCGCGAGATCAGCTCGCACAGCGCGACGGTGGTGTTGTCCTTCATGGAAACACCGGCAGCAGAACATGCGACGGGTACTTCTGGAGGACCAGGGGCAGGCTCGCGCCACCCTGGCGCCATTGGCCGGTGATCTGGTCCGCGGCGGCGCTCATCTTGCCTTCGCGGGCCGCGCCGAGGCCGGCGAGCTCGATCTTGACGTCGTCGCCGGACTGGGTGAAGAGGTGACGGGGAGGCCGGTGGCGCCCTGGTCGAGACTGTCGATCGCGCCGGCGAGTTTCCCGTCCGCGGCCTTCGAAACCTTCAGAAGCAGGCGCAGCTTGGCGGCGCCGGTCTCGAGCGTGCCACGCCAGTCTCCTTCCAGGGTCTTGGCAGGTTGTCCGGCGGCGATGGCGGCTAGCAGGGCGGCGGCCGCCAGGACCGTCTGGATTGCGTGTCGGAGCTTGGTTCTCACAGGATCTAGTAGCCTACCAGGTTGCCAGCGAGTAGCGGTTGTTGGACCGCCGAGCGGCGCCCAGGCGCCCAAGGTCCCAAGGTGTGCCAAGGTGTTGCCAAGGTGTTGCCAAGGTGTTCGATGCCAGAATAATCTTTCATTTGACTGTCCCCAGGGGATTGCGTTACCATGGGCCTGCGGGGTGGAGCAGTCTGGTAGCTCGTTGGGCTCATAACCCAAAGGTCGGTGGTTCAAATCCACCCCCCGCAACCAACCACCAAAAACAACGACTTGCCTCAGCCTCCCGACCGCGGATGAACCCCGCTTCCGGGGCCGGTGTGCCCAAAGTGTGCGCGTGAGAGAATCAGGCCTGGCGGCGGGCTTACCGGACCCACCTGCGGATCATCGGCGGATCGACAGCACGGATCGTCCTGCTGACGTTCAAATCCACCCCCCGCAACCATCCGAGGACCCGGCCTGGGTGAAACGCCAGCCGTTGTTCGGCCCGCCGGATCATCCGGGACCATGCCGAAGCGGGATCCGAATCGAAGACGATTCCGGCATCGGCGGGGAGAATATGCCAGGAGCCCAGTTCTACCTCGCGCTCCAGTTGTCCGGGGGCCCATCCGGAGTGGCCCATATAGACCCGTAGCGCGCTCCGGTCGGCGCCTCCGGCCAGCGTCTTCTCCAAAATCGTTCTGCTGCTGACCAGGTGGACGTCGCCGAACACGTGCTGGGTTTCTTCCGATTTGGCGCGGGAGCGAACCAGAGCCAGTACGGCGCTCACCGCCACTGGGCCGCCCACGTAGACCGGATCCCAGCGCCCCTGGGCTTCTTTGATCTCCTTCAGGACCCGAGAAATCGGCAACCGCGTCGGACGGTTGATGATCAGCCCCATCGCGCCCTGCTCGCCGTAGTGGACCAGCAAGACAACCGAATCGGCAAAGTTGGGGTCGGGCAAATCTCGAACGGCGACTAGGAACTTGCCGGCGGCGATGCTTCTTGCCCGGGCCCCGAGCTGGGCGGGAATTACCGCCGCAGGCCGCGGGTGATCGAGCGGCGCTCCAGCGCAGCCGAGCAGCGCCGGCGCCAGACCAAGCAGGTTCAGGATGCCGAGCATGCAGCCAAATGCTACCACAGCAACCGAAACCGCGCGCGAATCAGGTCCTCAGCCGCTCATTCCGGTTCGGGCGCCTGGGATGGATGGAGGCGCATTTTTTTGCCACCGCCGCTGGAATGCGCTAAGATCGGGGATTGGCCGGGGCCTCGCATCCGTGTGAAAGCAGCAGCTATCGAGCCGCCAGAGCGATTGCTGGCTCGTATTGAGACCTTCGTGCGGGCCTGCCGCCAGCCGGCAGTGCTGGAGCCTGGCGAGAAGACCATCCAACTGGAAGACAACCGCTTTGATCTGGGGATCCATGGCGGGACGGTGATGTTGCACGCCTGGAACGCCCAGACCAGCCTGGCGCGGCGGATCCTGCGGGTGGGCCGGGAAGCGCCGGACCAGCTCGAGCTGATTACCCGGCGGCTGGGACAGGGCGAGGGGCGGCTGACTATCCAGGATCTGGCCAGGGCCCGTCCGGACTTGGACCGGCACGTCGGGCGCCTCGAGTTCCGAGAGCGTTTCCGGCGGATGCTGGCCCGCCGCTTCGGCGGCTGGGAGATCCGCCAGATCAGCAGCGCAGCGGACCTGGAGCATTCCCTGTCGCCGCTCTATGCCCGGGCGCTGGTTGTCCGCGGCCAGATGGCTTTCGCCGCTATCGGAATCGACGAGTCGGCTGACGCTGCCGGCTCCGATCACATCCTTTCTTTTGGATTGATCTGGCTCGACCATCTTCGCCGGCGCGGGCGCCAGTCCTGTCCGGTGGAGGGGCTGAAGCTGTTTGTGCCTCAGCGGCGCGCCGCCGCGACCGCGGCCCGGCTGCCGCTGCTCGATCCGGCCGGAGGCGCCTTCGAGCTGTTCGAGTTTGGACGGGACAATTCCACGGCTGGCGTCGGGGAGCAGAGCACCGGCAACCTGGCCACGGCGCTCGAGCCGGCCCTGGCGCCCTATCCGGTCGGCCGAGCGGCGGCGGAATGGATTGCCCGCCTCCAGACGCGGTTCGGCGTCGAGACGGTGGCGCGCGCCGACGGCGTGCTTTCCGTGCGTCTGCGCGGTCTGGAATTCGCCCGGGTCTCCGCTGCCGGGATGAGCTGGGGCTTCGAGGAAGACCACCCGGTTACCCCGGACACCTTCCAGCGGGTGGAAAAGCTGGCGGAGAGATTGGCCGCGGCCCGCTCGGCGGATCCCCCGGACCCGCAGGACTGGCTGCACCGCGCGGCGCCGGAAAAATGGCTCGAGTCGCTGGTGCGCGCCCGGCCGGAGGCGATCGACAGCTCGCTCGCGCCGGAGCCCATTTATTCGCAGGTGCCGGCGTTGGCCGGCGTCGAGCGCGGCGTCATCGATCTGCTGGCCTGCGATCGCGACGGGCGGCTGGTGGTGATCGAGCTGAAGGCCAGCCAGGACCTCCACCTGCCCCTGCAGGGACTCGACTACTGGATGCGCGTGAAGTGGCACCTGGACCGCAGCGAGTTCAGCCGGCGCGGATACTTCCCCGGCCACGAGCTGCGGAACGAGCCGCCCCGGCTGCTTCTGGTCTCGCCGGTCTTCGAGTTTCATCCTACTACTGAGATCATCCTGCAGTTCCTGTCCCGGCAAGTGGAGGTCGAGCGAGTCGGGCTGGGCGGGCAGTGGCGGCGGGAGCTGAAGGTGGTCTTCCGGGCGCGAGGGGCGGAAAGGCCGTGAGCCTGGCGCCCTCCCCGCTCCGGCACATTCAGGCCGCTCTGCGCCACCTGAACCCCAACGAGGTTCGCCGGCTGTCGGAGCGGGACTTCACCATCGGACTGCTGGTCTCCGATGACCGCCTTTACCGGGCCATGTCGCGGTTCTTGTTGCCGGCGGGTCTTTCCGACCGCAAGGCCCGGCAGGCCGGCCGCTTCGCCCTGCGGGTGGAAAGCGAACAGGACTGCGAGCGCTGCGACTTCGGGCTGGCCGAGCCGGCGCTGGAGCGGCCGGCCCACTTCTATCCGTTTGACCCGGAGCGCCAGGGACCGGTGGTCGGCGAGATCCTCGATGAGCGCCCGGAGTTGTGGGTTGCCCTGGCGCGGCACTTCGTCGCTTTTCGAAAGGCGGTCGTCTCGCGGGTCATCCGCAAGATCGCCCGGGAGAACGCGGTGTTTACGATGGCCACGGCGCTGCCCAGCGCGGTGTGGCCGTTGCTGGGATTGCCCTGGTCGGTTGGGGAATTCGCCTCTGACACCGCCTTCCTCACCATGAATCAGATCCGGATGACCTTCCTGCTGGCGGCGGCCAGCGACGCGCCGGTCGGCTACCTGGAGCAACGGGGCCAGATCGCTTCGGTGATTACTTCGGCTTTCGGCTGGCGGGCGCTGGCTCGGGAGCTGTGCGGCAAGATTCCTCTGGGCGGCGGGATGGTGTCCAAGGCGGCGGTGGCCTACGCCGGAACCTGCGTGCTGGGACTCGGCCTGGAACGCTACCTGCGGCTGGGCCGTCACCTGACCGCCGAGGAGAAACGAGAGCAGTACACCCGTGCCTACCAGCAGGGCCGGAAACTGGTCGAGGAGATGGCCGGCCGGCTCCGGGACGGCGCCGTGCTGTTCCGCGGGCGATAGTGCGAAAGCGAAACATGCTGGCGCGCCGAACCGTCGTGGTTGGAATCGGCCTCCTGGCCAGCGCCTTCGGGCTGGCGCAACCCAGCTCAGGGCAGACGCTGGGGGCCATCTCTGGCATCGTGGTCAGCGCCGTCACCAAGACGCCGCTGGCCGGCTGCCGGGTGGCGTTGAGCGCCGCCAACGGCGAGGAGTTGCAAGTCGCGTCCTCGGACCGGCGCGGACAATTCCTGTTCGACCAGCTTCCCGAGGGGCGATACCGGCTCGCGGCCACCCGGGATTACTTCGCCACCGCGCGTTTCGGCCAGAAGCAATGGAACCAGGGTGGGCAGATCATCGAGCTCGGGCCCGGCGCCGGATTCAGCGCTGAAATCGTGCTGCACCGGCTGGGTGTCATCACCGGGACGGTGCTCGATGAGAACGGCGCCGGCATTCCCGAAATGAGGGTTCGGGCCCTGCGCACCGGCGCCCAGGGCCAGCCCGGGCGCAGGGCGGCCGAGGGCGTCTCCGACGATCGCGGCGTTTTTCGCCTTCCCGGCCTCAAGCCCGGCTTCTACTACGTGGTCACGGCCGCGCAGGAAGTGTTCTACGGCACGGGTCTGTTGCCGACCTTTCATCCTTCCAGCCTGCATCATAAGGAAAGCCGCCCGGTGGAGGCGCAAATCGATCAGGAATCGGCCGACATCGGGATCCAGCCGATCGCCGGCCGGTTGGCGCGGATCTCGGGGAAGGTGGCCGTGCCGCCAGGTCGATCCGGCGGGCGGGTCACCCTGCAGGGCGAGGACGAGGCGCGGGACACCGGGGTGGATCCGAGCGGCCAGTTCGCCTTCGCCAACCTGGTGCCAGGACGCTACGTCCTCACCGCCACGGCCGACGGGATGAACCCGCTGCAGGCTAAGCTGGCCGCCTACCAACCGGTGGAGATCGATCGGGATATGGAGGGGCTCACGCTTGGCCTATCGCCGGCGCCCGAGGTTCGGGTACGGCTGATCGATGAGAAAGGCGCCCCGGTAGCGGATCCACAGGTCAGGCTGCTGCTTTCCCGGACCGAGCCGGGAGGGGCGACGGCCCAATTCGGAATCAGCGTCGAGGTGGAACGGCGGGAAACGCCGGGACTGTTGGCCGCTACCGGCCTGACGCCCGGGCAGTGGCGCTTCTTCGTAATCGTGCCACTGGCCCAGGTGGTCGAGTCCATCGATCTCGAAGGCAAGGACGGGCTGGCCGGATTCGCTTTGATGCCGGGCCAGCGGGCCCAGGCCACGATCCGGCTGGCTCGCGCCGGGCTGGTGCGAGGTCAAGTGTCCGACGCGGAGGGCAAGCCCGCACCTGGCGTCCCGGTACTGTGCCACCCTCTGGACCCCCAAAACCGCTACCGAATAGGCGCACCCCGCTCCTGGAGAACCGACAACCAGGGCGAGTATCGCTGCCTCGGGCTGCCCGAAGGCCAATACCTGGTGCTGGCGACCACCGAGGACGAGTTCAACCCGGAGGGCCGCCTCGAGGAGCTGCGCGAGCGGATCGAGCCGGTGAAGGTGACGGCTTCCACTGAAATCAGGCATAATCTTCGGGTGCTGGAATAGCGTATGAAGCTGCGCGTGCTGGGGATTGTTCTGGCCGGCGGCCAAGGGTCCCGGCTTTATCCATTGACCAAGGAACGGGCCAAGCCGGCGGTGCCCTTCGGCGGCAAGTATCGGATCATCGACTTCGTCCTCAGCAACCTGATCAACTCGGGCATTTACTCCATCTACGTCCTGACCCAGTTCAAGAGCCAGTCGCTTTTGCAGCACTTGAGCGACGGCTGGCAGTTCGCCAACCTGCTCAAGAACCAGTTCATCATCCCGGTGCCGGCGCAGATGCGCAAAGGCGACGTGTGGTACGAGGGTACCTCGGACGCGATCTTCCAGAACATCAATCTGATCGAGCAGGCCGATCCGCACCTGGTGGCGGTTTTCGGGGCCGACCACGTCTATTTCATGGACGTCAGCCAGATGATTCACTTTCACGAGGAGAAGCGCGCGGCCGGCACCGTGGCCGCCCTGCCCCTTCCCGTCGAGCGGGCCGCCGAATTCGGCGCCATGGAGATCGCTCCCGACTGGCGGATTACCGGCTTCCGGGAGAAGGTTGCCGATCCGCCGGAGATTCCCGGCCGCCCGGGCTGGACGCTGGCCTCCATGGGCAATTACCTCTTCGACACCCGCGTGCTGCTGCGCGAGCTTTACGATGACGCGGCGCGTCCGGAGAGCGATCACGACTTCGGGCGCAACATCCTGCCCGGGATGATCCACCGCTATCCGGTCTACGCCTATGACTTCGAGTCCAACCAGGTTCCCGGGGAATCGCCGGAGATTCGCGGCTACTGGCGGGACGTGGGAAACATCGACGCTTATTATGACGCCAATATGGACCTGCGGTCGGTCTCGCCGGCTCTGAACCTTTTCAATCGCCAGTGGCAGTTGCGGACGGCCAACTTTCCGGGTCCGCCGGCCAAGTTCACCTTCGACGAGGACCAGCGGCGGGGGCAAGCTCTGGATTCGGTAGTGTCGGAAGGCTGCATCATCTCGGGCGGCACGGTGCGGAACTCGGTGCTGGGCCGGCGGGTGTTCGCGCACTCCTACAGCCTGGTGGAAGACTCGATCATCATGGACAACTGCGATATCGGGCGTCGGGCGCGGCTGCGGCGGGTGATCCTGGACAAGAACGTCCGGGTCCCGCCGGACGTGGAGATCGGCTTCGATATGGAGCGTGACCGGCGGCGCCACCACGTCACCGAAAGCGGGATCGTGGTGGTAAGCGGGCAGCGCAGTCCGGTGGAGATTGCCACGGTGGCGGTGTGAAGGACTGAGCTCCCGGTCGGCCTGGCGTGGCCCGGTTGACGACGGGCGGCCGAAGTGGTATTCAATGATACAGCCTGATCAGAGGAGGTCGTTATGAGGTTTCTCCGGGTTTTGGTGGGCGTTTGCGTACTGCTGTCCCTTCAGATTGCGCCGCTGGGCGCACAAGAGTCGCGCGGCAGCATTACCGGGAAGGTCGTCGACGCCCAGGGGGCGGTGATTCCGGGCACCATGCTGGTCATCACCAACGTCGAGACGAACGTGACCGGCCGGACGGCCAGCAACGAGACCGGCTACTTCGAGGTCACGCTGCTGAACCCTGGGCGGTACTCGGTTTCGGCGGAGGCCCCGGGCTTCAAGAAGTATTTGCGCTCGGGCCTCGAGCTGAACGTCGGCAGCCGGCTGGACCTGGAGATCCAGTTGCAAATCGGCCAGATCGTCGAGACGGTGGAAGTCACGGCCGAGACCCCGCTGCTCGAGACCGTCATGGCCTCCGGCGGCCGGGTCATCGACACCCGCCAGATCATGCAGTTGCCGTTCTCCGACATGAATCCGTTCGCCCTGGCCACCCTGGCCCCCGGCGTCCAGTGGACCGGCCAGCCCGAGTATCGCCGGGCCTTCGACAACGGCGGCACCTCCGCGTTCAACACCATGGGCGGGGTGGGCCAA
>Ga0247727_10016538_pt1 | contig 11888 bp, 5 predicted proteins | sample WisWelCaveWW1625_FD_202498 | JGI IMG/M metagenome (GOLD analysis project Ga0247727, IMG submission 202498) | Biofilm microbial communities from Wishing Well Cave, Virginia, United States - WW16-25 | ecosystem: Environmental > Aquatic > Deep subsurface > Groundwater > Cave microbial mat | place...
CCCGTACGCGGTCCACCCTCTCGAGCGCCCGGATCCGCGACTGCACCTGACGTGCCTTCGACGCCTTGTACCGAAAGCGCTCGATGAACCGCTCCACGCGCCGGATCTCGCGCGCCTGCTCGCGCGCCGCCTTCTCCCTTGCCTCCACCTCCGCCTCGCGCGCGGCGACGTACGCGTCGTAGTCTCCCGGATACGCGGTGAGCCGGCCGCGGTCGAGCTCGACCACGCCCCGAACGATGCGATTCAAGAAGAATCGATCGTGCGAAACGACGACGAACGACCGGCCATAATCGGCCAAGAACGCCTCGAGCCATTCGAGTGCGTCGATGTCCAGGTGGTTCGTCGGCTCGTCGAGAAGCAACAGATCCGGTGTGGCGACAAGCAGTCGAGCGAGAACGACGCGCATGCGCCACCCGCCGCTGAGCAGGCGGACGGGCCGGTCGAGCGCCGCCTGTTCGATGCCCAGGCCGTCGAGAATCGCCTTCGCCCGGCTCTCCAGACGGTCCCCCCCGAGCGCCTCGTACCGTTCCCGTAGTGCGCCATAACGGGCCGTTTGCTCCGCGAGCCGCCGGTCATCCGAACGCATGCCGGCGAGGTCTCCCGCGAGACGCTCGAGCTCGGCCTCGATCCGCGTCACTTCTGGGAATCCCGAGAGCACGACCTCGAGAACCGATCCGTCGGCGACCGCCTCTACGTCCTGGGGCAGATACCCGATCGAGACGGCCGCCGGTCGATGCACGGCGCCCGCGTCCGGAACCTCGAGCGCGGCCAGGAGACGCAGGAGCGTGGTCTTGCCCGCGCCGTTCGGACCGACGAGCCCGAGCCGCGCGTCGCGCGACAGGACCCAGGACAGATCCTCGAAGACGACGCGGGCGCCGAAGCGTCGCGCCACTCTCTCGAGACGAACCATAGCCTCGCTCCGTGTCGCAGCACGCGACACCCGGCGCTGGCCCGTGGTCGCTCGAGGATTATATTCGCGGGGGCGACCGCGCTGGGCCGCGGGGACGCGAGCGCCGCCAGAGAACCAGGAAGTGACCTCGATGCCTACGTTTCGACGCACCATGCGCGGCTCGCGGCTGACGATCGCAGCGGTTGTCGTGTGGCTCGTCGTGCTCGCCGTCGCCGCGCCGGGCCCTCGCGCCGGGGTCTTGAGCTACGTGCTCGAGTTCCCGGAGCGTGAATCGGTCGCCTACTCGGTCGCACTCGACGTCCGGCATGCCGGGCCGATCTCGGTTCGAGCCACAGGGGTAGGCCGCAGGACGATCCTGCTGCGACTCGAGCCGCCGAAGGGTCCCGCGGGCCACATGCAGAGGTCTGGCCCGCCGCCGGTGTCGCTCGCAACGACCGTGGATCCCGCCGCTGGCGAGCTCGGAGAGTGGAAGCTCCAGATCCGCGCGCTCGCGGGCGCTGGCCCTTTGCGGGTCACGGTCCAGATCGACCTACCGGATCCTCCGGTATCGAGCGCTCGGGCAACGCCGGCACCCAGCCCGGCGTCCGAGAAGGCGAAGCCCGTGCCGACCGCTGTGTGGACGACCGAGCTGCGCCGCGGCGCACCGACCGAGCACCATGCGTACCTCGCAGCGGCCGAACGATTCGCCCATGCGATCACCGTGCTCGACGCCGATGCGCCCGGTGATGGGTGCCGGTGGCAAAGCGACCTGTCGAGCTACCTCGAGTCCCGCGCGGAGGCGCTACAGCGCGCCTCGTATCCGTCGCGGCCGACGCGCGAGATCCTCGATCGCATCGCCCGGGCAGTCGAGGCGGTGGAGAGTCTGCGCAGATCGACCGATCCTTTCGTGGCGGGCCCCCCGCCCGACGATCCGAGTCTCGCCACGGCCTGGGTGCGAGCACGCACCGAGCGGCTCGCTCCGCTCGAGCAGGAGCTCGACGCGCTCCTCGAGGCGCTGCGCCGCGGCTACGCGCCGGAACTCGCGGTATCCGCCTGGCCCTCGCGTCTCGTGACGTGCCTCACCGCCTGCGAGCGATTCTTCGACGAACGGCTGCGCCTCGGCGAGCGCCGTGCCACGAACCGCGAGCTGGCCGAGGCCCAGTGGCCGCGGCTCGTCGCGGCGGCGGACGCGCTAAGCGCGCTTTCCGTCCTCGGCATACCCGCCCAGGCACACGCCCGACCCTGAATCGCGACCCACCGTCCGGGGGGGGCGCCGCCGCGTCAGCCCGGGGCTGCGTCCACGGTTTCGTCGTCCGCCGAGGGACCGACGACCACGGCCACCGGAGTATCGCCGAGCGCGGACGGCTCGGTGTCGGCTGGCCCCTGCGGCACGCGCCGCTCGCGCAACGCCTCGCCGAACACGAGGCCGAGCAGCTCGTCGACGTCATTCACGAACTGGAATCGGATCGTACGCCGGACTGGCTCGGCCACGTCCTCGAGATCCTTTTCGTTACGCACGGGCAGGATCACGTGGGTGATCCCGGCCGACTTCGCCGCAATCACCTTCTCCTTGATCCCCCCGACGGGCAGGACCTTACCGCGCAGCGTGACCTCGCCCGTCATCGCGAGGTCCGAGGGGACGGGAAGCCCGGTGAGGAGGGACACGAGCGAGCAGATCAGCGTGACTCCTGCGGACGGTCCGTCCTTCGGAATCGCGCCCGCCGGAATGTGCACGTGAAAGTCGCTCGTCTCGAATTGCTTCTCCTCGATTCCGAGTGACCGGGCGTTTGACCGGATCCACGTCAGAGCCGCGAGCGCCGATTCCTTCATGACGTCCCCCAGCCGCCCGGTGATCGTCACCTTGCCCTTGCCGCGCATCTGGGACGACTCGACGAACAGGATCTCGCCGCCGACTTGGGTCCAGGCGAGCCCGATCGCCACGCCGCTGCGGTCGGTCCGCTCGGACAACTCACGAAAGAACCGCACGGGACCGAGCAGCTCGTGCACCTTCGTCGGATTGACAACGATCCGGTCCCCGTTCCCTTCGACCAGCCGCCGGGCGATCTTGCGATGGATCGTCGCGATCTCGCGATCGAGGTTCCGGACGCCCGCCTCACGGGTGTAGTCGTTGATCAGCGTGCGGATTGCTTCGTCGGTGAACTCGAGGTTCTCGTCGGTCAGGCCGTGCTCCTCGCGCTGCCGCGGGACGATATGCACCTTCGCGATCTCGACCTTCTCCTCCTCGGTGTATCCGGGAAGCCGTAGGACCTCCATGCGGTCCCGCAGCGCCGGCGGGATCGTGTCCAGGACGTTCGCGGTGCAGATGAAGAATACCCGGCTGAGGTCAAACGCGACCTCGAGGTAGTGATCGGAGAACGACGCGTTCTGCTCCGGATCGAGCACCTCGAGCAGCGCCGACGACGGATCGCCGCGGAAGTCGGTTCCGACCTTGTCGATCTCGTCCAGGACGAACACTGGGTTGCGCGTCCCGGCGCGCTTGATGCCCTGAATGATGCGTCCCGGGAGAGATCCGATGTACGTCCGTCGGTGCCCACGGATCTCCGCCTCGTCGCGCACGCCGCCGAGCGACACGCGAACGAACTTCCGGCCCATCGCGCGTGCGATCGACCGGCCGAGCGACGTCTTGCCCACGCCTGGCGGACCGGCAAAGCACAGGATCGGGCCTTTCAGATCCTTCTTCAGCGAGCGAACGGCGAGATACTCGAGGATTCGATCCTTCACCTTCTCCAGGTCGAAGTGGTCCTCGTCCAGGATCTGCTTGGCCGCCGGAACGTCGAGCTTGTCCTCCGTCTCGATCGCCCACGGGAGTTGGACCAGCCAGTCGAGGTACGTGCGCGCGACGATGAACTCCGCGGCCTGGGGCGGCATCTTCGACAGTCGATCGAGTTCCTTCTCGGCCGCCTTGCGTGCCTCCTCGGGCATCTTGGCGTCCTCGATCTTCTGCTTGAGCTCATCGATCTCGGCCTGACGGTCGTCCTCCTCCCCGAGCTCGCGCTGGATCGCCTTCATCTGCTCCCGCAGGTAGTACTGCCGCTGGGTCTTCCCGACCTCGTCGGCAACCTGGGACTGGATCCGGCTCGAGATCTCGTGCAGCTCGAGCTCGCGGGTCACGAACTCGACGAGCTTCTGGACGCGGTCCCGCACGTTGTTGCGCTCGAGCAGCCCGATCTTCTCCTCGGCCGAGATCGTGAGCACCGACGCGGCGAGGTCGCTCAGCCGCGCAGGGTCGCCCGACCCGGCGGAAAGGACCATTTCCCCCAGGTCGCCGGAAATGCTCTGCGACACATGGACCAACTTCTGGAACTGGCCGACCAGGCTGCGTACGAGCGCCTCGATCTCGACCCCCGGGTCGAGCACGTCGTCGAGCACCGTCACCGCGGCCTTCATGAACGGCTCGGTCGCCGTGAACCGCTCGACGCGGATACGCTTCGTGCCCTGGATGATCAGATTGACGTTGTTCCCGCTGAGTTTCACCACCTTCAGAATCCGAGCGACCGTTCCGACGCGGTACATCCCCGACGGATCGGGGTCGTCCTCGGACGGAGTGCGCTGGGACACGACGGCGATCACCTTGCTGCCGGCGACGACGTCGTCGAGAAGGCTCAGCGTCTTTCGGCGGCCGACGGAGATCGGCATGATCGCGTGCGGAAAGAGCACGCTGTTGCGCAGCGGCAGCACGCCGATTTCGGAGGGGATCCGCGTTTCTTCCGTCATCCGAGCCTCACGCCCCTAGAGTATAGGACGCGAAAATGGGCACCGCCCGACGCCACGCTCACCCGCCAGAAACAAAACGGCCCCGGCGGCGCGGGCCGCCGGGCGCCCCTCTCGGCGGCGAGGTCACGCCTGAATCGCGATTCGCCGCGGCTTCGCCACGTCGGCCTTGGGCAGTCGGACCTCCAACACGCCGTTGGTGTAGCTCGCCTGGATCTTCGTCGCGTCGACGGTCTTGGGTAGGACGAAGCTGCGCAGGAACCCACCGACGCTGCGCTCGAGGCGGTAGGCGTTCTCTTCGTCGAACTCCTTCTCCCGCTTGCGCTCACCCTGAATCACGAGACGGTTGTTCTCCACGCTCACGGCGATGTCCTCGCTGTCGACGCCCGGGACCTCGGCACGCAGGACCAGGTCGTCGTCCTTCTCGAAGGTGTCGACGACCGGTGCCCACGTCCCGAAGGCCTCGCCCGACCCGAGAGGGCCCAGCATGCGCTGGAGCAGGTTCATCAGATCCCGGACCGGATCCCAACGCACGAGTGTCATAGCTCGATCCTCCTTGCCTTCTGCTCTGATCGGTGCCGCAACCACCGCGGCATCCGCTGGAACGGCGGCGTCTATAAGACCCGGCAGCGCGGGCTGTCAAGGCGGCCCGCGAGAGGTCGGCGACCTCGGACGGAGGGCCAGCCGGTCACATTACGTAAGATCCGCCGCCTTGCTCGGGGCCGGTCGGGCCCTCTTCGTCGGGCGCATCTGCCGCCTGCCGTACACGCTCGTCCTCGATCGCCTTGAGGATCTCGCCCTCCTCGGGGATCGTCACGTTGTGGATCGCGCCGAGCAGGAGCAGGGCCTGGCCGACCATCGCCGGGTCCTCGTCCAAGCGGTCCCGCAGGGGATCGATCAGCTCCTCGACACCGAATACGCCGATCCACTCGGCCGTCTCGCCCGCGCCGATCGAGTCCATGAACCAGTCCATGTGCCGGGTCACCGCTTCGTACGCGGCCCGCGTGCCAAGATCGCAGAACAGAACGAGCAGACTGTGAGCCGAGTCCGGATCGACGTCGCCGCTCTCGATGCGCTCGACGGCGGGAGCGAGCATTGCCTCCCCCATACGCGACAGGGCGCGCTCCGCCGCGCCGTAGACGTACGAGTTCTCGTCGGACAGGTAGCCCAGGATCTCCGGGATGAAGTGGACCGCTCCCAGCTCGCCGAGCACGGCGAGCCCGACGACCTTCGGGAAGAACGGCCCCTGCGCCTCGAGCATGCGCAGGCACCAGCTCTGCGCGCGATGCACCCGCTCCCGGTCGTCTCGGCACACAGCAGCGATCGCGGCGGGCAGCTCGTCGAGCAGGTGCGCCGTTTCGATCTCGGCGAGCTCGAGCAGCCGGTCGAGATCGCCGCGCGCCCGCCGCAGGTCGCGCGCGGGATCGAGACCACGAGCCACCGCGAACGCCGCCGACAACTGGAACCCGAGTAGCCACTGCTGGAACTGATGACCCGTACGCTCGGCGACCTCGAGCGCCGAATCGGACCCGAGGGCGCGAACCGCCTGGGCCGTCCGTGCCGGCAAATCGCTCTGCTCATCGGCCGGACACCGCGCCGTGGCGGCGCAGGTCCACTCGCTGATCGACCGCACGACATCGGCAGAGTGACCCGAGCGGAAGCGCTGGGCAATCTGCCGGATCGTTCCCTCGCCCATCGCCTGCAGGATGTCGCAGTCGTAGCCCGACTCGACCGCCTTGATCGTCTTCCGGAGTTCCAAGTGCCCGGAAGGACCGGTCCGGAAGCACCAAGCGGCGTCATCGACTCGGAGCGTGCTCATGAGCGTGCGAAATGCCTCCCCGGCACGGTGCGCCCCACGCCATTCGAGAACCCGCAAGAGCTGGTCCAAGACCTCGGGCAGGCCCTCGTTGGAGGTCGTTTGCAGCACACCGCCGAGCGCCGCCGGCTCACACCACAGTTCTGGACGCCGCCGCAGGAACTCCCGGATCAGTTCCCGAGCCTCCGGCGTCCCGAGATCCGCGAGCGCCTCGACGATGATCCCGAGGGCCGGTTCGTTCAGGTCCCCGCGGCGCAAGGCGTCCGACGCCAATGCGACCGCGTTCGGGTACGCGAGGCGGACGAGCGCGCGCAGGCAGTGCCCCGGTGTCGTGCCCCGCAGCAGCCGGAACCCTCGGACCAGGATCCCGTGGTGCTTCGGCCCACCGTGGGCGCCCAGATGGCGGGCGACGACCCCGGGCGTCGCTTCGTGATCGTCGAGCACGAGATCGGCGATCCCATCGCAACACTCCTCAGGGTAGTGCCGGACGAGCCGCTCGACCGCCCAGAAGCGTACCTCGGGGTCCTCGTACTTGGCGTAGTGCGCGAGTTCACTCGCGGTCCAGATCCGATGGGCCATCCGTCCTACTCCGTCCGTCGCTGAGTTCCGGTGAGGATTGTAGCGCCGGCCCCCGGGTTCGGGCTCGGCCGGCCTGGATCAGAACCCGATCTTCGCCCCGACCTCGACCGTGCGCGGGGGTCCGGCGAGCGTGATCACTTCGCCGAAGTCCCGCGCGATCGCGCGTCCCTCGATCCCAGCCCCGTTCACGCGATCGAGCAAGTTGAACACCTGGAGGAACACCTCGCCCCGTCCACGCCGCTCGTCGAACTGGAACCGCCGGTACAGGCGCAGGTCGAGCTGAACGAATTCGGGCTCGTCGAGCGAGTCGACGAACGAAAGTCGCTGGTCCGGCGGAAGTGTCGCGTTGTAATCCGTGCGGAGCTGGTTGATCACGTCGAGCGGCGCCTCCTCGCCCATGTTCCGTCGGACACCGGGGGGCCGGTCGGTCAGGATTCCATCCAGGTTGTCGTCCTGCCCGGTCGTGACGTCGAACGTGACGCCGCTCGCGACCTGCAGCACGCCGGAGAGGCGCAACTCCGCCCAGGGAAGCGGGGTCTCCCCCGCGAACACGAAGCGATGGCGTCGGTCGCCGTCCGCCCGCCCGTGCTCGCCGGTCAGGTCGATCGAATCCGGCGGGAGCGAGATCCCGCCCTTGAGCGGGTCGAAGCCGAGGGTCTCGGCGCGGGAGACCGTGTAGTCTGCCGACACCCAGCCCTCGGGCGTCTCGCGCCGCCAGCCCAGCTCGACGCCCCAGTACCAGCTCTGCCCGTCCGTCGTGATCGCGGCGATCGAGCCGGTCGTCGGATCCGCCAGGTGGCATGGAATGCTCCCCTCGAGCGTCGGGTCGACGTTCGCGGCCGTGCAGTCGGCACCCGGCTCGATCAGCCCGCTGACGGGGTTCAGGTCCCGCATCAGCGGCTGGTTGCGGCCACGGGCGCGGACGAGGTTCGCGCGCAGCGAGTCCGAGCGCCCGAGAGCGCGCTCGATCCCAATGTTGAAGAGCGTCGTCGACGGAGTGTCGAGCTCGGGCGCGGTGGAAAAGCGCAGGATCAGCTCCTCGGGGAACACGAGTTCTGGCCCGATCACGTCGATCCCCAGATCCTCGACGGTCTGCTCGGTGAACTCGAACGCGAACCCCTGCGGGAACAACAGGCCGATCTCGGTTCCCGATGTGATCGCAGCCACCGCGGGGAACCCGAGGACCAGCTTGTCGTAGAACAGCCCCGCGCCGCCGCGGACGACCGTCTTGCCGGTTCCGCCGGGCGAATAGCTGAACCCGAACCGGGGAGCGAGGTTGTCCGTGTCGCGCTCGGCCCCTCCGTTGGGGATCACCGAATCCACCGCGGCCGACTCGGGCAGCACGTAGGTCGAGACGTCGTAGCGCAAACCGTAGTCGAGGAGGAGCCGGGGGCCGACCGCGAAGCTGTCCTGGGCGAACAGGCCGAGCCGTGTGTCGTCCAGGCGCGCCGATGGCTGCTGCTCGATGTACTGGAACACGACGGGGTAGCTCAGGATGTTCGTCGGCTCGTCGACGAGCCTGTCCCCGTCGTCGTCGACGCCCGCGGCTCCCGTGCACAGAGGCAGTCCGGTGTTCGGATCCAGCACCGTTCCGTCCGGAAGCGTGGGATCGAGCGCGTCGGCCCCGATCCCGCAATCGCCGGGCTCGAACGCTCGATCCGAGTTGTAGACGAAGTTTCCGTTGGGGTTGAACGAGGTCGAGATCGACGTGCGTGACTGCGCGACATCGAGACCGAACTTCATCGTGTGCCGTTGCCTGAGGACCGTGAAGTTCTGCACGAGCTGGAGCTTGTCCTCGCCGCGCTCCTGCCGGAACAGGTTGTTCCCGCCGAACACGCCGGAGGGGCGCGTCACGCCCGGGCGGCTCGAGTTCGCGTTCTGCTCGAATTTGGACGTCCCGGCTAGAAACCGGGTCTCGCTCAGCAAGCCGGCCGAGACGACACGCGTCAGCGCCGCGGCGAGCTGCGCGTCCTGCTCGTCGATGCGGAACCCACCCTCGGGCGTGATCACGCCGCCGACGTTGACGTCGTGAAGCGTGCGGTCGTCGGCCGACAGGCGCACCATCAGGGTGGTCGCGGAATCGAGGTTGAAGTCGGTCCGCAGGAACACGTTGTCGTCGCCGTTCGGCGCGACGATGCGGCCGCCGGGGACGCCGGTTCGGTCGACCCCGGTGTAGGGGACGATGTCGTCCGACTCCTGGTGCTCGATCGCGGCGAAGTAGAACGCCCGGTCGCGGCGGATCGGTCCACCGAAGGCGAACCCGGCCTGCCAGCCACGGCCCGTATCTTCCGTCGATGGTTGGGCCGGAAGGCCGGCGATGAAGTCGCCGGACGAGTTCCACGCGCTCGAGCTGCCCTGGAGGAACAGGTCCCATACCGGCTGGTTCGTACCCTGCCGTGTGACGATGTTCAGCACCCCGCCCGACGCGCGGCCGAACTCCGCTGCGTACTGGCTCGTCGACAGCACGAACTCGCGGATCACCTGCTGGGAGAACACGCTGTTGAGGGCCGTGCCGCTCGTGTCGTCGTTGTTGTCCATGCCGTCGACGAGAAACGCGTTCGAGCGACCGCTCTGCCCGTTGACGGTGAACGTCGATGCTCGCTCCCCATAGAACGTTCCGGGCGCCGCCTGTTGGACCGACGAGTCGAGAAACGCTAGCTCGGTGAACGCTCGACCGGCGAGTGGCAACGAGTTCACCTGCTCGCTCGTCACGCGCAGCTTGCCCGAGACCTGCTTGGGATCGACCAGCGGCGGCGCTGCGGTCACGATGACCTGCTCGTCGGGCCCGTTCCCGACGGTGAAATCGAGCTGCAGCGTCTGCTCGAGACCCAACACGACCGTCCGCGACGCGCTGACCGTGCCGTCCGCCACCCGTGCAGCCACGGTCCAGGTGCCGGGTGGCAACAGGTCGAGCCGGTACGTTCCCGTCTCGTCCGTCAAACCCACGCGAACGGTGCCGGTGTCGGCCGAGCGGGCCTGGACCACTGCGCCCACCACGCGCCCGCCTGCAGTCGCGCGCACCACGCCGATGAGCGCTCCGGACGTCGTCTGGGCGAGGAACAAAGGGCCCGCGGTGAGCACCACGACGATCGCTGCTGCAACCGACCGTGCGGGCCGAATGGTCAGTGCCCGAAGTGGCCCCACGGACCGGTGCCCGCGGGCGACGCGCCGACGACCAGGAAGAAGGAATCGGTCGAATCGAACGTCCAGCAGTTCGTCAGCCCGGTATCGGGAACGATCGCGGAGAAATCGATGTCCGTGGCAGGAGAGCTCGCCCCGAGAATCTGATACCCCTCCACGCAAGGATCGGCCGTCGGCGTCCAGCAGATCCGGCAGCTCCCGTCCGCCTTGTCGAAAGTCACACCCATGACCTCGAGCGTCGGGACGCACGAGCCGCCGGGGGTCGCGCCGACCTCGGCCGGAATCGGCGTCGTGCCGCCCGCCACCTGCGTGGGAAAGATCAGGCTCTCGAGCGGCGTGACGACGCTGCAGGAGACGCCCGGGCAGGGGTTCGGGTCGGGCTCGGCGCACGACGGCGCACAGTCGTTGTTCGCGCACAGCCCCGGCTCGCAATAGTCGCGCACCGACGTCACGGTCAGGAAGTAGGGCACGCCAGGGGTCAGCCCGCTGATCACCGCGCTCGTCCCCGCGAAGGAAACCTGCCCCGGGTGCGTGTCCGAGTTGAAGGCGTAGGGCGTCGACGCACCCGAATCCACGTCCCAGTAGACCTTGTACCGATCGATCTCGCCCAGGATCGACCCCGGGTCCCAGGAGATCTCGACCGTCGAGGCGGTCGTGTCTCCGACCGTGATCGCGCGCGGCGGGAAGAGACCGAACTTGATGTCGGTCTCGTCGACGCTCGTGAAGCCGTCGACGGTGGGGGCGCTGTTGCCGGACTGGAGTCGAATCACGGTGCCGACGAACGGAACTTCCCACAGGTGGATCACCGTGCGGACCCCCTGCGTCGCAAAAAGGCACGAGCTGCCCGTGAACAGGTTGTACTCGACCCAGGTCCGGGCGACGAGCGCGTTGAAGGTGTGCCCCGAGGGAAGCGTCACCGGACCCTCGGCGACGATCTGGCCCTGCTGTCGGCCGGACAGCGTGCCGAGCGACGCATTCGTTCCGGACTTGGCCCACAGCCGGTCGCTGATGATCGCGTTCGTCCAGATGATCTGCTGGCAGTTGAACGGCGGATCGCTCTGCCAGGTGTCGCCGATGTCCGCGAACCAGCCGTTGGCGTCCTGGTTGGCGAAGCTCCACAACGGAACCGCCGTGCGACCCGTGGACGAATCGTGGCAAATGCGAGCCTCGCCTTCGACGCCGACGCCACCGAGCTCCTCGTGACGATGGGACGCGACGAGCAGGACATTGCCGGCCGTGGTCACGCCGTCCAGGCGCTCCGTGACGGTCAGGGTGTTGTCGGGCACGTTCGAAGCGTCGATCCGGTCCTCGCGGCTGACCTTGCGCGCTGCGTTCGCCGTGAAGCCGCACTGTCCGAAAGCGCTCGCCTGATCGGCGGATAGCTCGACCATCAGTGAGGAGACCTGCTCCATGCTCGGGTAGCTCGTCTGGTTGTTGCCCGAGAAGTCCCACGCCCCCGCGGCGACGAGATCGGCCATCGTCGAATGCGCTCCGGGCGTGAGTGACGAGATCGAGGTCCCCAGGCCACGGTCCCAACCGAACCGGATCCGCGCGCGGAGTGGCCGGTCGACCGCGTCGATGTATAGCTTCAGGTTCAGCGCCTCTTGCTCGATCCTCTCGACGACGGCGGCGCTCTCGATGCGGGTCCGGGTCCTGCCGTCGGGCGTGACCGGCCCGCGCACCTCGGCCACGAGGCCGGCCCGGGGATCGACCCAGCGGTGGATCAGCTCG
>Ga0247727_10016539_pt1 | contig 11887 bp, 14 predicted proteins | sample WisWelCaveWW1625_FD_202498 | JGI IMG/M metagenome (GOLD analysis project Ga0247727, IMG submission 202498) | Biofilm microbial communities from Wishing Well Cave, Virginia, United States - WW16-25 | ecosystem: Environmental > Aquatic > Deep subsurface > Groundwater > Cave microbial mat | place...
CAGATTCCCTCGGAAACGAAAATCGATTTCCGCCTGATCGCGCCGGTGACGGTCAGCTACTTCCCGGAGAAGAACAAGTCCCGGCAATAACGAAGGGCCATAACCTGGAGAAGCTGTAAGGGGCGTCCGCCGTGGCGGACGCCCCTGCTTTTTTCTGTGTACATCGCTGCTTGACACCGAAGCTTGCGCCGGATACAAACGCCCCTTACTGCTTACACCGCTCAACGGAGGCTGCCCTTGAACTGGACGCGACGCTCGCTGCTGAAGACCACCGCGCTGGCCCCTCTTGCCACGGCTCTGCCCGCGGCGACGGAGGTCGTGCCGCAAGAGCAGCGCGGCTTGCCTGCTGCGTTTGACAAGCTCAAGCCGCTCGGCGACCGCGTGCGCCCGATCACGATCCAGGAGTTCCAGGGCCGCGTCCAACTGGCGCAGCGGCTGATGAGCGATGCGAAGCCGCCATTTGCACTGCTTTACGTCACGCCGGGCTCTTCGCTCTACTACTACACCGGCATCCGCTGGGGACTGAGCGAGCGTCTGGTTGCGCTGACCATTCCGCGGCAGGGCGCGCCGCTGATGGTCTGCCCGGCCTTTGAAGAAGCCCGCCTGCGCGAGCTGCTGCGCTGGCCCATTGATGTGCGCGCATGGCAGGAAGACGAAAGTCCGTATGCGCTCATTGCGAAGTGGCTCGCCGAACGCGGCATCCGCACCGGGCAGGTGGGCGTCGAAGAGACTACGCGCTACCTCTTTTTTGACGGCCTGCGGAAAGCCGCACCGGGCCTCGAGTACGCGAGCGGCGATCCGGTCACCATCGGCTGCCGCGGCCGCAAGACCGAGCATGAGCTCGAATTGATGGAGCTGGCCTGCGAGGCCACTTGCGACGTGTACCGCGCCGTCTTCGCTTCGCTGGCTCCGGGCATGACCCAGCTCGACATCGCCGGTTTGGTGTCGCGCGGCTTCCAGCGCATGGGCCTGAGCGGCGGCGCGCTTGTGCTGCTCGGAGAATGGGCCGCGCTGCCTCATGGCACGACGCAGGCGCAGAAGCTTGCCGAAGGCCAGGTGGTGCTGATCGATGGCGGCACGTCGGTGGATGGCTACACGTCAGACGTGACCCGCTGCTCGGTGCTGGGCAAGCCGCCCGAAAAACTGGTGAAGGCCTTTGACACCGTGCGCCAAGCGCAGGACGCCGCGCTTGCCGCCTGTACGCGGGGCCGTATGTGCGGGTCAGTGGACGACGCCGCGCGCGCCGTCGTTTCTTCGGCCGGCTACGGAGCGGGCTACCATCTCTTCACCCATCGCCTGGGGCACGGCATCGGTCTCGACGGTCACGAGCATCCCTACCTCGTGCGCGGCAGCAAGATTGTGCTCGAACCGGGAATGACGTTTTCCAACGAGCCGGGAATCTATGTTGCGGGAGACTACGGCCTGCGGCTCGAGGACATAATGGTCGTCACCGAAGAAGGCGCCGCGCGGCTGCTGACGCCCGGCTTCAGCGAATCCCTGGAAAAGCCAGTCTGAAGGAATCAGCGGGTCAGAATCGAGTGCTGCTGGCAGAATTCGACCACGCGCGCCTCAGCCCAGTAACGCTCCTCGCCCCTGTGGTGGGAGATGAAGGCACAGTGGCCGCCCTGGTGCGGCGCAACAAACGTGATATTCGGGTTCGATTGGAGCGCGGGGTCGCCAAACGTATCGAACCGGATGAACGGATCGTTCTGCGCCGTCAGGATCAGCGTGGGCACACGGATCGCGCCCAGGAATTGGCGCGCGCTCGACCGCGCATAATAGTCGTCCGCATCGCGGAAGCCGCAGTAGGGCGCCGTGATCACCTGGTCAAACTCCCGCACCGTGCGCACCCGCGCCAGCCCGTCGAGCTGATAGATCCCCGGAAAGAGCTCCGCCTTGCGCCGCATTCTGCTCTTCAGGCTGCGGACGAAGTGCCACTGGTAGGCGTAGTTCGACGGCCGCTCGAGCTCCCGCGCGCAGGCCGCCAGGTCGAGCGCCGGGCAGACGGCACACACACCGCGCAGTTGTGCCGGCGCCCGCACGCCCAGCTCGCCGATCATTTTCAGCACCAGGTTGCCGCCCATCGAGCAGCCGGCGAAGCACACCTCCGGCAGCGCGTCGCGCGTGATCAGCTCTTCCAGCACGGCGCGGTAGTCGCCGGAGAGGCCCGAGTTGTAGAGCCTCGGCGTGAGCCGCTCTGTGCCGCCGCAGTTTCGCTGGTTCATCCGCACGACGTTGAAGCCCGTGCGAAAGGCTTTCTCCGCGATGCCGCGCATATAGGGCGATTCGCTCGAGCCTTCCAGGCCATGCACCAGCACCAGTGTGGGGTGCTGCTGCGGCGCAGCCTGCCAATGGCACCGGCCGAGCAACTGAGTCCCCGGCTCAACTTCAAACAGGCGATCCTTTGCGGAAGGCAGCGTGGGATATTGCCGCGGCCAAAACGCGCTGAAGATGGTCATCAGGTGGGAATTGCGCAGCAGCGGGTGCGGAGCGTACTCGCGCATGGAGCAGAGACTGTACGCCAGCCACCCGGGCCACGCAAGGCGGCCTGGGCGCGCAAATTCGTGCCTTGACCACGCGCCGCGATGCGGATAGTTTGGCTGTAGAAGCGAGGGTTCGGCATGGCCACAGCTCAGGGACCATCACTCGCGGTGCAGGGAGGCCAGCCGACTGCGGCAAGCCTGCGCGCGCGGCTTGATCGGCAGCGCACGGCGCTGGGCCGGGACGGCGCGCCGGACTACCGCCGGCGCATGGAGGCTCTGGGCGCGCTACTGCATGGTGTGCTGGCGCGGAAGGACGACTTCGTCCGTGCCGCTTCAGAAGATTTCGGCGGTCGCGCGCCAGAAGAGACTCTTGCTCTCGAACTGCTGCCTCTGGTTGACCAGATTCGCCATGCTCGCCGCCACCTCCGGAGTTGGATAGAGCCGCGAAGGGTCCGCACAGGCTGGCAGTTTTGGCCTGCGCGCTCGCTTGTGGTCGTTCAGCCGTTGGGCGTGGTCGGCATCATCGCCGCGTGGAACTACCCCATCTACCTGAGCCTTTCGCCGCTCGCTGACGCGCTCGCCGCGGGCAACCATGCTCTGGTGAAGCCCTCAGAGCTCGCCCCACGCACCGCCGAACTGCTCCGCGAGATGATCGCTGCGATTTTCCCCGAAGACTACGTCTCAGTGGTGAGCGGCGGGCCGGAGGTATCCGCGGTGTTTGCTTCTCTGCCCTTCGACCACTTGCTCTTCACCGGCTCGACGCGCGTGGGCAGGTTGGTGATGCGCGCCGCGAGCGAAAACCTCACGCCGGTCACGCTGGAGCTGGGCGGCAAGTCGCCGGCCATCGTGCACCGCGACTATCCGCTCGCGCGCGCCGCCGAGCGCATCCTCACCGGCAAGCTCTACAACGCCGGCCAGACCTGTATCGCTCCCGACTATGTTCTGTTGCCAGCCGAGCAGCGTGACGCCTTCCTGCATCTCGCGCAGGAGATCGTCCCGCGGCTCTATCCCCGCTTGTTGGGAAACCCTGATTACACACGGATTATCAACCGCCAGCACTACGAGCGGCTGGTTGGGCTGCTGGAAGACGCTCGCCGCCAAGGCGCAAACATCGTGGAGATCAACCCGGCTGGCGAAAACTGCAACGCTGAGAACCGCGTCTTCCCGCCGACGCTTATCACCGACACCACTCCTGAGATGACCGTGATGCAGGAGGAGATCTTCGGGCCAATTCTGCCGGTGGTGACCTACCGCACACTCGATGAAGCCATGGCCTACGTCAATGACCGGCCGCGACCGCTGTCGCTTTACTACTTTGACGACGACTCATCCCGCGTCAACGATGTTCTGATGCGCACCGTCTCCGGCGGTGTCACCGTCAACGACGTCATCTTCCACATCGCCCAGCACAACCTGCCCTTTGGCGGCGTGGGGCCAAGCGGCATGGGTCACTACCACGGCTTCGCCGGCTTCGAGACATTTTCCAAGAAGAAGGGTGTCTTCTTTCAGAGTCGCTTCTCCGGCCTTTCGTGGCTGCGCCCGCCCTACGGCCCGCGCGCCCGCCGATTGATTCAGTTTCTCTTGGGCAAGTGATCGCACGCCGCCGCGCTTGACCACAGCGCCGCGTGGGCCTAGAATGGCGGATTCATCTATGAATGCCCGGCGCGCAAGCGGAAGTCCTGACAGCCCAGCGGCACCCCGCTGGGCTGCGGTGCTTTTGGGGGCAATTCACAACCGCGCTGTGCGGCCGCCGGCAACCGGCAGGGAGAGACGGAATGATTGAAGGACCCATACCCGAAGGGCTGACGTTTGACGATGTGCTTCTATTGCCGGGCAAATCCTCGGTGCTGCCCACCGAGGTGGACACGCGCACGCTTCTGACCCGGAAAATCCCGCTGCACATCCCGCTGGTTTCGGCAGCGATGGATACGGTCACCGAATCGCGCCTGGCGATTGCGCTGGCGCGGCAGGGCGGGCTGGGCTTCATCCACCGCAATATGACCATCGAGCGCCAGGCCGAAGAAGTGGACCGCGTGAAGCGCTCGGAAAGCGGGATGATTGTGGACCCGGTGACGATCGCGCCGGAGCTTTCCGTCCGCCACGCGCTCGACATCATGACCAAGTACCGCGTCTCCGGCCTGCCGGTGACGCGCGGCGCAAAGCTTGTGGGCATCCTGACCAACCGCGACCTGCGCTTTGAGAGAAATCTCGACCAGCCCGTCAGCGCGGTGATGACCAAGGACAACCTGGTCACCGTCTCCGTCGGCACCACGCTCGAGGAGGCCGAGCGAATCCTGCAGAAGCATCGCATCGAAAAGCTGCTCGTCGTGGACCGTGACTTCAATCTGAAGGGTCTGATCACCGTCAAAGACATCCAGAAGAAAATGGAATTCCCCAACGCGGCCAAGGACGAGCACGGCCGCCTGCGCGTGGGCGCGGCCATCGGCGCCACCGGCGACTTCCTCGAGCGCGCGCAGGAGCTCGCCGGGGCGAGCGTGGACCTGCTGGCCATTGACACCGCGCACGGCCACTCAACCCGCGTCATGGAGGCGATCCAGACCGTCAAGCGCACGCTGCCGGAGATGCAGCTCGTCGCCGGCAACGTGGGCACGCATCAGGGCGCGAAGGACTTGATCGCGCTGGGCATCGACGGTCTGAAGGTCGGCATCGGCCCGGGCTCGATCTGCACCACGCGGGTCGTCACCGGGGCCGGCGTGCCGCAGATTACCGCGATCCTCGAAGCCTCGCGCGCCGCTGCCGGGACCGGTGTGCCGGTGATCGCCGATGGCGGCGTGAAGTATTCCGGCGACATTTCGAAAGCCATCGCCGCAGGGGCTTCGGTCGTCATGGTCGGCGGGCTGCTGGCCGGCACCGAGGAATCTCCCGGCGAGACGATCCTCTACCAGGGCCGCACCTACAAGTCCTACCGGGGCATGGGCTCAATCGGCGCGATGGAGGCCGGCTCGGCCGACCGCTACGCGCAGGAAGGCGCCGAGCGCGGCAAGTCTGTGCCCGAAGGCGTGGAAGGCCGCGTCTCCTACAAAGGGCCGTTGGGGGCGCTGGTGGAACAACTGGTGGGCGGGCTGCGCAGCGGCATGGGTTACTGCGGCGTCGTGAACCTCAAGGAACTTCACGAACGTACCCGCTTCGTGCGCATCACCGCCGCCGGTCTGCGCGAGAGCCACGTGCACGACGTGATCATCACTCGCGAGGCGCCCAACTACCGTGTCGAGTAGAGGTGCCTTCGGCAGCAGGGCCGCGCGCCGGGTGTGCGCCTGACATGCGCTGGCTGCGGCAGTGGGCTCCGCTGATTCTCCTGCTCGGACTAATCTGGGTCTTATCGACGCTGCTCTTCTCCGCCGATTCTACCGGCCGCGTGGTTTTCCCTGCTCTCCGGAAGCTGATCCCGGCCATCACCGCACACGAGCTGCGCGAGGTCCATTACTGGATGCGCAAGCTAGCGCACGTCTGTGTCTATTTCCTTTTGAGCCTGGTGCTGCTCGGCGTCCTGCGCCGCGGCCGGTCGGGCTGGCGGCTATCCTGGGCACTCAGAGCGCTGGGCCTGGTGATTGCCATTGCATTTCTCGACGAGCTGCACCAGTCCTTCGTGCCCGGCCGCGGAGCCTCGATCCGAGACGTGGTACTGGACACGGCTGCAGCCGCTCTAGCGCAAGTGTTCGCCTGGCACCGCGCGCGGCGTCAGACGCGCCTGCCGGAGAGCAGCAGCACGGCTGAACCAGCGAGTTGACTTGCGCAGGCGCACGCGCTGGCATTGTGGAGGAGACGATGCCCACAACCCATTTCCGCCGCTCTCTCCAGGGTAAAGAAGTGCCGCCGTATGAGGAATATTTCGCCTACGAAGGGATCCGCGCCGAAAAACGCGTCAACCCGTAGGCGCCGTGGCTCGGCGCCGACCCGAATGCGACTTACGTGCTCAAGCCCATGGAAAACATGAGTGATTCGCAGCGGAAGATTTATCAGAGCTGGCTGGAGCTATAGTAGACCGTTGTGGGTTCAGTAGTTGGGACGTCCGCCGCGGCGGACGTCCCTGCCCAACTCGGACCGCGACTCCCCTCAAAAGCAAACGCCCGTCCTACACAAATGGGACGGGCGCGACTGCTCATGGAGTCCTGGACGAGCTAAGCGCTGGCCTTTTCTTCCTTCGCTTCCTTCGGTTCTGCCGGCGCTTCCTTCTCGCGCCGCCTTTCTTTCTTTTCCTTCTTTTTGAGCTTGTAGCCCACCAGTTCGAGGATGGCCACCTGCGCGCCGTCGCCGATCCGCCAGCCGGCGTGAATGATGCGGGTGTAGCCGCCGGCGCGGTCCGCAAAGCGCGGGGCAATGTCGCTGAAAAGCTTTTGCGTCGCGCCCGGCGTCATCAGGTAGGCGGCGGCCTGTCGACGGGCGTGGAGCGAGTCGCGCTTGCCCAGCGTAATCATCTGATCGACCAGCCTCCGCGCGGCCTTGGCGCGGGTGACCGTGGTGGTGATGCGCTCGCGCTCGATGACATTGGTCACCAGGTTGCGCAACGTGGCCCGGCGGTGGGCAGGGTTGCGTCCGAGTTTTGAACCGGCTTTCAGGTGTCGCATGGTGGTCTCCCGAGCGGTTAAATCTCGGCCGTCTCCTCCGCTGCGGGTGGCGCGGTCTGGCTGGGCAGCGGCGGCCAGATGATGCGGCCGTGCTCATCGAACTTCATGCCCAGGCCCAGGCCCATCTTGTGGAGGATTTCCCTGATCTCGCTGAGCGACTTGCGGCCGAAGTTCTTCGTCTTCAGCATTTCGTTTTCAGTCTTCTGGACGAGCTCGCGGATCGTCTGGATATTGGCGTTTTTCAGGCAGTTGTACGAACGCACGGAGAGCTCGAGCTCTTCCACCGAGCGGTCCAGGTGCTCCATGCGCGGGTCGCCCGAGGACTCGATGGCCTCCTCGGCGATTTCCGGCTGCTCCTCGAAGTTGATGAAGATGCTCATGTGATCTTTCACCAGCTTGGAGGCCAGGCCGATAGCGTCCTGCGGCGTGACGGCTCCGTTGGTCCACACTTCGAACAGCAGCTTTTCGTAGTCGGTCATCTGGCCCAGGCGCGCAGCTTCGACGGCGTAGTTGACCTTGCGCACCGGCGAGTGGACCGAGTCCACCGGGATGTACCCGATGGGCAGGTCTTCGTCGAAGTTGCGGTCGGCGGATACGTAGCCGCGGCCGTTCTTGACGCGCATCTCCATCTGCAGCTTGCCGCCTTCGCTGACCGTGGCGATGTACACGATCTTGTCGAGCACGGCCAGGTCGGCGTCTTCCTCGATCATGGCCGAGGTGACCACGCCGGGGTTCTCAACGTTCAGATAGATCGTCTTCGGCTGGTCGCTGGAGAGCTTCAGCGGCACCTGCTTCAGGTTCAGGATGATGTCGGTGGCGTCTTCGACCACGCCTGCAATCGAGGAGAACTCGTGCAGCACGCCCTCGATTTTCACCGCAGTGATGGCCGCGCCTTCGATCGAGCTGAGCAGCGCGCGCCGCAGGGCGTTGCCCACGGTGGTGCCCCAGCCGCGCTCAAAGGGCTGCGCGGAGAACTTGCCGAACTTATCGGTGAGCGACTCGAGTTCGGCCGCCAACCGCTTGGGCTTCTGAAAACCTTTCCACATCATGTGCTTCCTTCCTTTCCGGCTGCGCCGGAGCCAGCAAACGAAAACCGGTTGAAGTCGTTACTTCGAGTACAGCTCGACGATCAACTGCTCGGTGATGGGCGGCGTTTGCACGTCGTCGCGCTTGGGCAGAGCCACCACGCGGGCCTTGAAATTGTCGCGGTCGAGCTCGAGCCACGGCACGGTGTTGTGGCTCTGGGCCAGGTTGCGCGCTTCGAGCACCATAGTGTTCTGGTGCATTTTTTCCTTGATCGCAATCTCCTCGCCCACGCTCACGAGGTACGACGGGATGTTCACCTTCTTCCCGCTGACGCGGACGTGGCCGTGCAACACCAGCTGCCGCGCCTGCGAGCGCGAGCTGGCCAGGCCGATGCGCCACACCACGTTGTCCAGCCGCCGCTCGAGCATCACGATCAGGTTTTCGCCCGTCGGACCTTTGGCGCGAGCGGCTTTCTCAAAGTAGGTGCGGAACTGCCGTTCGAGCAGCCCGTAGGTGCGCTTCACCTTCTGCTTCTCACGCAGTTGCAGACCGTAGCCGGCCAGCTTCTTGGGCCGGCGGGACTGTCCGTGCTGCCCGGGGAAGAAGTTGCGCTTCTCGATGGCGCACTTTTCCGTAAAACACCGCAGGCCCTTCAGGAAGAGCTTCTGCCCTTCCCTTCGGCACAGGCGGCAAACCGCTTCACGATGACGTGCCAATTGCTATTCTCCTTTGCTTCAACTGCTGCGAAACTCGTCTCCCCGCCAAACGGCCCTAGACGCGCCGGCGTTTTGGCGGCCGGCAGCCGTTGTGCGGGACCGGCGTCACGTCCTTGATGTGGACGATGTGCAGGCCGGCGGCTGCAAGCGCGCGCACGGCCGACTCGCGGCCCGAGCCTGGCCCCTTGATGCGCACCTCGATCGATTTCATGCCGTACTGGTCGCGCGCGACGCCGGCGGCGGTCACCGAGGCCTGTTGCGCCGCATACGGCGTGCCCTTGCGCGAGCCCTTGAAGCCCACCGCGCCTGACGAAGACCAGCACACCGTGCGGCCGTCGGGGTCGGTAATGGTGATGGCGGTGTTGTTGAACGTGGCCTGGATGTGCGCCACGCCGTGCGGCACCACGCGCCGCTCGCGCTTCTTCTTGAACTCTTTCTTTTTCTTCGACGGCTTGGCCGGTGTTGCCGGCGCGGCAGCGTCCTGTTTGGGTTCCTTTGCCATTTTGCCTCTTCACCCCGGAGCGCTCGCGGCCTCCGGGGAAGCTCGATCGGTTCTTTATCCCTTCTTGCTGATGACCTTTTTCTTCGCGGCGACTGCGCCCTTGCGCGGGCCCTTGCGGGTGCGCGCGTTAGTGTGCGTGCGCTGGCCGCGCACCGGCAGGTTGCGCCGGTGGCGCAGCCCGCGGTAGCACTGGATTTCGATCAGCCGGCGGATGTTCATCTGCATCTCCTTGCGGAGATCGCCCTCCACGCGGCCTTCGGCTTCAATCGCCTGCCGAATCTTGTTCACCTCGTCTTCGGTCAGGTCCTTGATCTTCTTGTTGGCTTCGACCCCGGTCTTCTCGCAGAGCTGCCGGGCCCGCTCGAAGCCGATGCCATAGATCGAGGTCATCCCGACCCACAGGCGCTTCTGGGGCGGCAGGTCCACACCGGCAATGCGTGCCATTGTTTCTCCTCGTCTCTTCCCGGGCCGCCGGCTCCGGCTAGCCCTGGCGCTGCTTGTGCTTCGGGTTGCTGCAGATCACGCGCACAACACCGCGCCGATGGATCACCTTGCACTTGTCGCAAATCTTTTTCACCGACGATCGTACTTTCATTTCGCTGCTCCAGACTTCCGTCCCGCCGCGCGGGTCACTTGTAGCGGTACACGATGCGGCCGCGGGTCAGATCATAGGGCGAAAGCTCCACCGCGACTTTGTCCCCGGCCAGGATGCGGATGAAGTTTTTCCGCATCTTTCCCGAGATGTGGGCCAGCACCCGGTGTTTGTTCTCCAGCTCGACGCGAAACATCGCGTTCGGCAGGGGCTCAATCACCGTGGCCATCACCTCGATGGCATCCTCTTTCGGATTGCCCGATTCCTTCTTCTTCTTTTCCCGGATTGGCCTTTTCCTCATACGCTCCCAGATCGCTACCAGGATGGGCCCGACGTTTCCCGCGGGCGCGTCAAAATCCACGGCCCGTTCGAGATGACCGCCACGGTGTGCTCAAAGTGCGCCGAGCAACTGCCGTCGGCCGTCACTGCGGTCCACTTGTCGTCCAGCACGCGCACCGCCGGGCTGCCGGCATTGACCATCGGCTCGATGGCCAGCACCATGCCCTCCTGCAGCCGCGGGCCGTGGCCCGGCTCGCCGTAGTTGGGCAGTTGCGGCTCCTCGTGCATCTTCGTGCCGATCCCGTGGCCGACGAACTCCCGCACCACGGAAAAGCCGTTCTGCTCCACCCACTGCTGCACGGCGGCGGAAATGTCGCTCAATCGGTTGCCCGCGCGCACCTGGCCAATCGCCCGGTCGAGCGATTCGCGGGTCACGCGGAGCAGCTTCTCCAGCTCCGGCTTGATCGTCCCCACCGGCAGCGTGACCGCGGCATCACCGAAATAACCTTCAAACTCCACGCCGAAATCAATCGAGACGATGTCGCCTTCCCGCAGTTTCCGCGACGCCGACGGGATGCCGTGCACCACTTCCTGGTTCACCGAGGTACACAGCACACACGGGTAACCCAGGTAACCCTTAAACGCCGGCCGCGCCTTGAGCTCGGTGCTACGTCGCTCGGCGCATTGCTCCAGGTCCAGCGTCGAGATGCCCGGCTTCACCATCTCGCGCAGGCCGTTCAGCACGTCCCAGACAATCAGCCCGGAGCGGTGCATCTTTTCCAGCTCCCGAGAGGACTTGAGAACGATGTTCATTGTGCCTGCGTCAGTATCTCCAGCAATGCTTGGGTCACAGACTCGGGATTCTCCGTGCCATTCACGTTCACCAGCACGCCCTGGCCGTGGTAGTAGTGCACCAGGGGCCGGGTCTGCCTGTCGTACGCCGCGAGCCGCTCAGTGATCACATTCTCCCTGTCGTCGGTGCGCTGCACCAGCTCGCCGCCGTCGTTATCGCAGCGGCCCGGCACTCGCGGCGGGCGGTCGTAAATGTTGTAAATCTCACCGCCAACCTTGCAGGTGCGCCGCCCGGTCATCCGCTTGATCAACCGGTCGTGGTCCACCACGAAGTGGATCACCAGCGGCCGCCCAAACTGGATCCCGCCCAGGATATCCCCCAGACGTTCGGCCTGGTTGAGCGTGCGCGGGAAGCCGTCGAGCACAAATCCGTTCCGGCAATCCGGCCGGGCCACCCGATCCTCGACCATGCCGAGCACAATCTCATCGGGCACCAGATCGCCGCGCTCCATGATCGGCCGGGCGCGCTTGCCGAGCTCGGTCCCGCGGCTGACGTGCTCGCGGAACATGTCCCCGGTCGAAAGGTGCGGCACACCGCACATCCCGGCGACAATCTTTGCCTGCGTGCCCTTTCCCGCTCCCGGCGGCCCCAGAAAAATCACCGCGCGGTTGAGCTGGCCCGGGCGAGCGGTCGAACCGCTAGCCACGACGGCCCCGCAGCCGCCCCTTGCGCACAAAGCCTTCGTAGTTGCGCATCACGAGCTGCGCTTCGACCTGCTGCACCGTATCCATGGCCACGCCGACGACAATCAGCAGCGAGGTGCCGCCAAAGTAAAACGTGACGTTCAGGCCGTTCAGAATCCACGGCACCATGTTGGCGTCAAACCAGCCCCCGCCCAGCCACATCGGCA
>Ga0247727_10016540_pt1 | contig 11887 bp, 5 predicted proteins | sample WisWelCaveWW1625_FD_202498 | JGI IMG/M metagenome (GOLD analysis project Ga0247727, IMG submission 202498) | Biofilm microbial communities from Wishing Well Cave, Virginia, United States - WW16-25 | ecosystem: Environmental > Aquatic > Deep subsurface > Groundwater > Cave microbial mat | place...
GACCGACGGCTTCATCGCCAAAATCGGACCTGGGGGAGCGAAGCGGTAGCCGAGGTTCAAGGAATAATCGGCTGCTCCAGGATGCGCCGCAGTTCCCGGTGGGGGCCCGAACAGCCCGTTTTCAATAGATCAGCTTCAGCCCGAGCTGCACGATGCGCGGCAGGTTGCCCTGGGCGTTGACCACGCCGAACTGCGGGTTGCCGAAGCTGGCGTTGGGCGGAGCAAAACGCGCGCTGTTGGAGATGTTAAACGCCTCCGCGCGAAACTGGAGGTTCCACCGCTCCCGGAAGCGCGTGTTCTTGCTGAGGATCCAGTCGACCTGCAGCGTGCCGTCGCTGCGGCAGCCGTTGAAGGTCCGCGGGGCGGTGCCGAAAGCGTAGGGGGCGGCGCTGGACAACGCGGCAGCGTCGAGCCATCTCGCGGGCGTGGGATTGGACAGGCAGGCGTTGCGGCCGCTCCAGTTGGGACGCTGCCCCCCGCCCTGTGAAAACGTGTTGTTGACGGCCGAGTTGACCCCCAGGGGTCCGCCGGAGAAGCTGGTCCAGATGCCGCCGATCTGCCAGCCGCCAACCAGCTTCGCCATCGCGCTGGTGTGGTTGCGCAAGAAAGGCAGCTCGTAGACCGCGCTGCCCAGGAAACGATGGGTCTGGTCGATCGTCGAGGAGCTCCACTCCCGGGCCAGGTTGTGATGGCTCTGAAACGTGCTGCCGCCCAGCGTTTCTCCGGCGAACGGGCCGGTGCCATAATCCATCAGCTTGGACCAGGTGTAGGCGACGAGGAAGCTCAGGCCGCGGCCGTAGCGCTTTTCCAGCCTCGCTTCCAGGGCGTGGTAGGTGGAGGAAGCCCAGCCGGCGCTTTGCGAGCCGACGCCGTCGAAGTGCGGGAAGGGTCGCAGCAATTGCGCCCGGGCCACCGTGCGCTGGGCGAGCGCGCCGACCCCGATCTGGCCGAAGAAGGGATTCGGCGCCTGCTGGCGCAGGGCGTCCCCGAGCGAAAGCAATTGGGGCGGAAGCTGGTTCCATAGGCGGTTTTCGGGAAAATGCAGGCCGCGGCTGCCGGCGTAGCCGATTTCCATCAGCAGGCCGCCGGAAACCTCCCGCTGGATGTTGAAATTCCACTGCGCGCTGTAGGGCGTGACGTTGCCGCGGTCGTAGAACTGGATGGACTGGCCGAGCAGGGTGCTGAGGCCTTGGCTCGAGCCGGTCGGACGGTTGAAACCGTTGGGATAAGGGTCGCTCCAACGGAAGATAGGAGTGATGCCGTCGAGGCTGGTGACGATGCTGGTGGCGGCCTGGAAGCCGGAGACGCCGAACGGACCGGCGCTGCCGCCGACGCCGCCGGTGTGCCCGTAAAAGAGGCCGCCGCCGGAGCGGATCACCGTCTTCGGGGTAAGCCGATAGGCGATGCCGAGGCGCGGCGCGAAATTGTTGACGTCGGGCGCCGCGTTGTGGCGCGACTGGCCGCTGATCCCGACGAAGGTGAGACCCCCGCGTAGATCGAGCCCTGTCACCTGGAGCGGCGAAGCCGCGGTGTAGTCGAAGTTGGTGAGCTGGTTGAAGCGGTCCCTGCGCGGCGTTTCATAATCCCAGCGCAGGCCCCAGTTCACGGTGAGCTTCGGCGTGGCCTTCCAGGCGTCCTGCAAGTAGAGGCCGTGGTACTTGGTGGTCAGCGCCAGCGCCGGCGCCGGGTTGACGCCGCCCCCGGCCACCCCCAGCAGAAAGCTGGCCAGCCCCAACCCGGCCACGGCGCTGGACTGGTTCGGGTTGGGCCCCTGGGTCCACTGCGGGCTGAAGCTGAAGTTGGTTGCCTGATCGCCGGTCTGGTGGTTGTTGAACTGGATGACGCGGAGCTCGCCGCCGAGCTTGAAGGTATGCCGGGTCAGGCTCTTGGTGAAGTTGCCCTGGGCCGTTTGGAGGGTGTGGCCAAAGTTGATCAGATCGGTGGCGCCGATCACTCCGCCCACGACAATGTTGGGAATCGAGCCGGTGACGGAATAGCCGGTGATCGTGATCGCGGGGAGTGACAGCGGGTCGACCATCCCTTCACGCAGATAAGCGGGCAGCCCGAGAGAGGTGATGTCGAAGTTATCGGAGTAGGGCCGGCGGAAGTTGATCAGGCGGCTGGCCGAGTAACGGAACGTTCCCAGCAGCGTGGGCGAGAACGTGTGCGTGTCCTCCAGCACCGCGTTCCAGCGGGTGAAAACTTGCGGGCCGGCGGTCGGCGCGATGTTCCGGAATTCCTGGCCATAGGCGGGGGCGCGAATGAAGGGGGTGTCGTCGTAGGAATAGCGGACGAAGATGCGGTTGGCCTCGGTGAAGTTGTGATCGCCGCGGAAGCTGTAGGAGTCCTTGGGAACGCGGTTGCCGTCGGTGCGCGTGTAGTTGATGGCCCCCAGGGGCGTGTTCGGGATGGTGGGGCCGGGAAACAGACGCGAGAAACTGCGGGCGATGGGATCGAGGCGGCCGCCGGGAATGACGTTGCCGGGGAAGGGCGAGCGGAGAAAGCCTCCGGTTGGATTCGGCGCGACGGTGGCCGGATCGTAAATGGTCGGCAGGCGGCCGTCGGCGAGGCGGGCCTGGCTGAAGTCGCCGGCCAGGTGGCGGGGATCGGGAAGCACGGCGGTGAAGGTGATGCCCTGGATGAAGCGGACGATTTCGGTGTTGGCGAAAAAGAAGGTGCGGTTGCGCCCATTGTAGAGCTTGGGAATCACGACCGGACCCCCGGCGGTGCCGCCGAGCTGGTTGAACCGGAACGGGGCGCGCGCCGTGCCGCTGCGGTTGGCGAAGAAATCGTTGGCGTTGAGCTTGTCGTTGCGGAGGAACTCGTAGAGAGAGAAATGGAAATCGTTGGCCCCGCTGCGCGTGACCACGTTAAAGACGCCGCCGGCGGCGCGGCCGTATTCGGCGGCAAAGTTGTTGGTCTCCACCTTGAACTCCTGCACCATGTCCGGATTGGCGTTGATGACCGGCTGGTTCTGGGAGGCCGCGGAGTTGGGCGCGCCATCGAGCAGAAACTCGTTGGAATTGGCGCGCTGGCCGTTGATCGAGTAGGCGACCGTGGAGATCTGATCGATGACCAGGTTGTTGACGCCGGCCGAGGGGCGGACGCCAGGCACGCGCATGGCCAGGGCGTAGGTGTTGCGGCCGAGCAGCGGGAGCTCGGTAACCTGGCGGTTGCCGATGACCATGCCGACGGTGGAGGTTTCGCTGTCCAGCAGCGGGGCCTGCGCCTGCACCTGGATGGTTTCGGCGAGAGCGCCGACCTGGAGCGAGACGTCCAGGCGGGCAATCTGCTGGACGGTCAGCGCGAGGCCGGTTTGCTTCACCGGGACGAAGCCGCTTTTGGTGATGGTGATCTCGTAACGGCCTGGCCGGAGCGCGGGCAGCGTGTAATAGCCGTCGCCGGTGCTTTCGGTGGTGGTGGAGACGCCGGTGTCCAGGGAGCGGGCGGTCACGGTGGCCTGCGGGACGACGGCGCCGCTGGGGTCGGTGATGCGTCCGGTGAGGCTGGCGTCCTGGGCGAAGCAAGCGGAGGCGAACAGGGCCAAGACAGCGATACGCTTCATGGGGAAACTCCTTGTAGGCTATTGTACCCAAGGTTTTGTGGTAAAAGTTGAAGGGGATGTCGACTCTTCGCTTGATCTTGCGCGGGTGGGCGCGAGCGCCCCTGTTCACCGCCACCGCGATTCTGTCGATCGCCTTGGGCATCGGCGCGAACACGGCCATCTTCTCGATCCTCGATCGGCCCCTGCTGCAGACGCTCCCGGTCAAAGACCCGCATGAGCTGGCCTTCTTCTATCACCCCGGACCGTTGCAGGGCAGCGTCTCGACAGACGAAGGAGATCAACCTTCCTTCAGCTACCCAATGTTCGGCGACTTCCGGAAGGGGCAGACGTCATTCACCGGTATTGCCGGCGCGAGCGCCACGAGCGCCAGCATCGCCTATAACAGCCAGGCGCTGCCGGGGCGCGCGCACCTGGTTTCCGGGAATTACTTCGAGGTTCTGGGGGTCAGGCCGGCGATCGGCCGCCTCTTCACCGAAGACGACGACCGCGCGCCGGGCGGCCATCCGGTGGTTGTCTTGAGCCACAGCTACTGGACCTCACGGTTCGGCGCCGACGTCTCGACCCTCAACCAGACGATGGTGGTCAACGCCTACCCGATGACGATCGTCGGCGTCGCGCAGAAAGGATTCCTCGGCGAGCGCCTGGGCGGCGCACCGGACATCTTCGTTCCCGTCACCATGAAGCGAGAGATGACTCCCGACTGGAACGCCTTCAACGACCGGCTGTACTACTGGCTCCCGATGTTCGGCCGCCTGAAGCCTGGCGTGACGCGCGAACAGGCCCAAGCGGGGATGAACGTCCTCTACCGGGCGCAAATCGAGGAAGACATAAAGCTGCTCAAACAACCGGGCAAGGATTTTCTCGAGCGCTTCCGCGCCAAAAAGCTCATCCTTAAGCCCGGCCAGCACGGGCGTGGCGGCCTGCGCCAGCAGAGTCGCACGCCAGTGTTGTTGCTGATGGGCATGACGCTGCTGGTGCTGGCGATCGCCTGCGCGAACGTGGCGAATCTGCAGTTGGTGCGCGCTGCTGCGCGCGCCAGGGAGGTAGCGGTCCGGCTGGCGATGGGCGCCTCGCGCCTGCAGCTCATCCGCCAGCTTCTGGCGGAAGCATGTGCGCTGGCGCTGGCCGGCGGCATCCTGGGGATCGCCGTTGCTTCCGGGACCCTGCGTGTCATCCTGGCCGCCATCCCGGTGGGGGCCGGCACCGCTGGCTTTTTGACCACGGATCTGCACGGGCGCGTGCTGCTGTTCTGCCTCGGCTTGTCCCTGGTCACGGGAATCCTGTTTGGGCTCTTTCCGGCGCTCCAGGCGTCGAAGGCCGACGTCGCCTCCACTCTGAAGGACCAGGCCGGCCAAACCACGTCCGCCGGATCGGCCAACTTCTTCCGCAAGTCACTGGTGACCGTTCAAATCGCGCTCTCGCTGCTGCTGCTGGTGACGGCGGGCCTGCTCTCCCGCACACTCCTGAACCTCACGCGGGTCGACCTGGGCATTCAAGTCGATCGCCTGCTGACTTTCTCCCTGTCACCGAAGCTCAACCGGTACAGCGACGAGCGGGTCGTGCAGTTCTACGAACAGCTCACCGACCGGCTCTCGGCGATTCCCGGCGTCAAGCTCGTGTCGGCGGCCCGCGTGCCCGCAATCGCCGGCAGCAACTCCAGCACCTCGATCACCGTGGAAGGCTTCGTACCGCAAGGCGGCGGGTCGTCCAGCTCATGGGTGAACGAGATCGGCTCCGATTACTTCCGCACCCTGGGAGTTGCGCTGATCGCTGGCCGCGAATTCACGCGGGCCGATGGCCTGACCGCGCCCAAAGTGGCCATCGTCAACGAAGCGTTCGCGCGACACTACCTGCCGAACCAAAACCCGCTCGGACGCCGGATGAGGCGAGGATCGGGGGGCAACACTCCGCTCGACACCGAGATCGTCGGCGTCGTGAAGGACTACAAGTACAGCGATATACGGGAGGCCCCGCGACGCGTTTTCTACACGCCCCATCCGCAGAGCCGCCGGCAGGGAGGCCTGTACTTCTACGTCCGCACGGCCATCGGCCCGCAAAATATAGCGCCGCTCATCCGGCGCGAAGTGGCGGCGCTCGATCCGAATCTGCCGATTCGCGACCTGAAGACGATGCAGAAGCAGATTGACGAAAACGTGTTCGGCGAACGCCTTCTGTCCTCTCTCACCGGCGCTTTCGCCGGCCTGGCCACGTTGCTCGCCGCGATCGGCTTATACGGCGTGTTGGCGTACAACGTGGCGCGGCGGACGCGGGAGATCGGCATCCGCATGGCGCTGGGCGCGGACTCGGGCCACGTGCGCGGCCTGGTGGTGCGCGAAGTCGCGCTGATGCTGGTCATCGGAACGGCCGCGGGCCTGGGATCGGCGGCGGCGGCGGGCACCTTGATCCGGACGATACTCTACGGGCTGAAGTCGTGGGACCCGTTCGTATACGCCTCCGCAGCCCTGTTTCTCGCGCTGGTTGCCGCAGGATCCGCCTACCTGCCGGCGCGCCGCGCCACCCGGGTTGATCCCATGGTCGCGCTCCGGTATGAGTGAGTTCTAGGAGGACCGGTGAAGAAACAGAATCGGCTCTTGGACCGCCGACACCGCTTTGCGGCTGGGAGTGTACCTCGGGGTATCGCCGGAAATCTGGCTGAATCTTCAGGTCGACTACGATATGCGTGTGGCACGGCGGGCGCGCGGCGCGGAAATCAAGCAAGCAGGTTCGGCGCAGGAACGCGGCCTGACCGCGCCGATCCTGCGCTATCCTCAAGGGAATGACCGGCCAGACCATTTCCCACTACCGCATTCTGGCCAAGCTCGGCGCCGGAGGGATGGGCGAGGTCTACAAGGCCGAGGATCTCAAGCTGGGGCGGCCAGCGGCGCTCAAGTTTCTGCCCGAGGCGCTGTGGAAGGACCCCCGTGCCGTCGAGCGGTTCCAGCGCGAGGCGCGAGCGGCCTCGGCGCTCGACGCCAAGGGGATCTTTCACCGCGACATCAAGCCGGCGAACATCTTCGTCAGCCCGCGCGGACAGGCCAAGATCCTGGACTGAGAAACAGGTTTTTCTTGGCGGGCGTCTTTGCGTGAGACCTCGATTTTTTCTCAGCTACATCCGCTGGTCGACCCGCAATTCCCGCACTTGTAGCAGTTCCCGTTGCGGGTCATGATCGAGCCGCACTCGGCGCAGGCGGGCGAATCGTCCACCGCCGCCGCGAAGGCCAGCTTCTGCTGGGGCCCCGGCTCGGTCGGACGCAGCTCCGGCGTCTCGCCGGCTTCCACCTTCCGATAGTCCGGGGAGATGAACTTCGCCCCCAGCCAGCGGAAGATGTAATCCATGATCGATTTGGCGTAGGGGATCTCGGGGTTGCCGGTCCAGCCGCTGGGCTCGAAGCGCACATGCACGAATTTGTCCACCAGCACCTGCGGCGGCACCCCGTACTGCAGGGCCATCGAGATGGCCGTCGCAAAGCTGTCCATCAGGCCGGAGATGGTGGACCCTTCCTTGGCCATGCGGATGAAGATCTCGCCCGGCTGGCCTTCGTCGTACATCCCGACGGTGATGTAGCCTTCATGCCCCCCGATCGAGAACTTGTGGGTGATCGACTTGCGCTCGTCGGGCAGCTTGCGCCGCGTGGGCCGGTAAACAATCTTTTCCGTCACCGCCGCGGGGGCCGGCGCCCGCGCCGGCTCCTTCTTCTCGCTGCGGGCCGCGCTCAAAGGCTGGACCCGCTTCGAGTTATCCCGGTAAATGGCCACCGCCTTCAACCCCAGCTTCCAGCTCTCCAGATAAGCCTGGGCGATGTCGTCAACCGTGGATTCCTCCGGCATGTTGATGGTCTTCGAAATCGCGCCGGAAATGAACGGCTGCACGGCCCCCATCATCCTCAGATGTCCCAAGTAATGAATGGAGCGAACGCCGTTCTGGGGACGGAAGCTGCAGTCGAACACCGGCAAGTTCTCCTCTTTCAGGTGCGGCGCCCCTTCGATCGTGCCGGTCGAGTCGATGTAAGAGACCATGTCGCTGACCTGACCGGGCGAGTAGCCCAGCTTCAGCAGCGACGAGGGAACCGTGTTGTTGACGATCTTGATGACCCCGCCCCCGACCAGCTTCTTGTGCTTGACCAGGGCCAGGTCCGGCTCGATGCCGGTGGTGTCACAGTCCATCATGAAGCCGATGGTGCCGGTGGGAGCGATCACTGTAACCTGGGCGTTGCGGTACCCGTGGCGCCGGCCGGTCTCGTAGGCCTCGTCCCAGGAGGCCCGCGCCGCCGTTCCCAAAGCCTCGCCGGCGTTTCCGTTGATCCGGTACGCCGCGTCGCGGTGCATCCGGATCACCTCCAGAAAAGGCTCGCGGTTGCGCTCATAGCCCGGAAAGGGGCCCAGCCCGCCGGCCTCGTTCTCCGCGATCCGGGCGCTGGTCAGGTAGGCTTCGCCGCACATCACGGCGCTGATGGCCGCCGCCGTGTCCCGGCCCGCCTGGTTGTCGTAAGGAATCCCCATCGACATCAACAGCGCCCCGAGATTCGCGTATCCCAGCCCCAGCGGGCGGTAGTTGTGGGAATTCTCGGCGATCCTCCGGGTCGGATAGCTGGCGTGGTCGACGATGATCTCCTGGGCCAGGATCATGGTGTCCACGGCGCGGCGGAAGGCCTCCACGTCGAACTGGCCGCCCGGGGTCAGGAACTTCATCAGATTCAGGGAAGACAGGTTGCACGCCGAGTCATCCAGGAACATGTACTCCGAGCAGGGGTTGGAGGCGTTGATGCGCGCCGTGTTCCGGCAAGGATGCCAGCGGTTGATGGTGGTATCGAACTGCATCCCCGGATCCCCGCACTGGTGCGTCGCCTCGGCGATCTGGCGCAACAGATCGCGCGCCTTGTAACGATCCTTGGGCTGCCCGGAGACCACCGAGCGCGTCCACCAGTCCCCGTCCTGCTCGACCGCGGTCATGTAATCGTCGCTGACCCGCACCGAGTTGTTCGCGTTCTGGAAGAAGATCGAGCTGTAAGCATCCCCGTCGAGCGACGCGTCGTAGCCGGCCTCGGCCAGCGTCCAGGCCTTCCTCTCCTCGCTGGCCTTGCACCAGATGAACTTCTCGATGTCGGGATGATCCGCGTTGAGCACCACCATCTTGGCGGCCCGCCGCGTCTTGCCTCCGGACTTGATCACCCCGGCAAAAGCGTCAAACCCCTTCATGAAGGACAGCGGTCCAGAGGCGCGCCCGCCGCCCGACAGCACCCCGTTCTCCTCGCGCAGCGTCGACAGATTCGAGCCAGTCCCGGAGCCCCACTTGAACAGCATCCCCTCCGTCTTGGCCAGATTCAGAATCGACTCCAGCGAGTCCTCGACCGAGACAATGAAGCACGCCGAGCACTGCGGCCGGTTGGCGTCGGGCTCGAGCGCCACCACGCCGTCCCTGGATTCGTCCCAGGCCCAGCCGTACCCTCGCGCTTCCGAAACGCCCACATTGAACCACACCGGCGAGTTGAAACAGGCCTTCTGATGGAGCATCAGGTGCGCCAGCTCGTCCCGGAAGCTCTCCTGATCGGCCGTGGAAACGAAGTACCCGCTGGCCAGTCCCCACTCGGCGATGGTGTCCACCACTCGGCGAACCAGTTGCTTTACGCTGGTTTCCCGCTGCGGGGTCCCCATCTTGCCGTGAAAATACTTGCTGGCCACGATGTTGGTCGCCGTCTGCGACCAGCTCCGGGGAACCTCGACGTCTCTCTGCTCAAAAATGACCGCCCCTTTGTCGTTGCCAATCGAGGCGGTGCGAAGCTCCCATTCCATCTCCTGGTAGGGCGAGCGTCCGCCCAAATGAGTCGTAAAATAACGGGGAAATGACATTCCCCGCGTCTGCGGCGCGGCTGGCGCCGGATTCACCTCTGTCGTCTGGACCCTGGTGGTGGCTGTAGCTTGGCCCATCTCAACTCCTCCTCCGGACCGATTCCCACGATTTCGGGACGCTTTCCGATCATGCCTATATGTTGGGGTCCTGTCAAGGATTATTTCAATATATGGTACAACGGTTTACAAGGACGCGGGTACAGGGCTAGACCTGCTGGGCACCACCCGGTGGTGGGGTCTGGATCTGCCCGAACATCCGGTCCAGAGCGTCCGTCAGCCGCGTAATCTCCTTCTGCTCAATGACATAGGGTGGAAGGAAGCGCAGGACCGTGTCGTGCGTCGAGTTGATCAGGAAGCCCCGCTCCAGCGCTTGGGTGACAAACGGCTTGGCGGGCAGGCTTAACTCTAGCCCCACCATCAGCCCCTCCCCTCGCACCTCGCGCACAAACTCGTACTTGTCGACCAGGGTCTGCAAGCGCCGCCGGAAGAAGCGTCCGTTTTCCCGGATTGCCGGCAGCAAGTCGGGGAGCACGGCTAGAAACTCGAGCGCCACCCGGCATACCAGCGCGCCGCCGCCGAACGTGCTCCCATGCATCCCCTGGCCGATGGCCGCGGCGGCCCGCTCATTGGCCAGCAGGGCGCCGATGGGGAATCCGCAGCCTAAGGGTTTGGCTAGCACGAGCACGTCCGGCAGGATCGGCGGCCGGTGCTCCTGATTCCACAGTTGAAACGCAAAGTAAGCGCCGGTGCGCCCCAGCCCGCTCTGAATCTCGTCGAAGATCAGGAGCGCATCGTGCCGCCGCGCCAGCTCGGCGGCGGCCTGGGCGAACTCGCGGCTTAAGGCAACAATGCCCCCTTCCCCGAGGATGGGCTCCAGGACCACGGCCGCCGTCTGGTCGCCCACGGCTGCCTCCAACTGACCGGCGTCATGCACCGGCACAAACCGGATGCCCGGCAGCAGCGGCTCGAAATCCGTCCTGTATTTGGACTGCCCGGTAATGGAGAGCGCCCCCAGGGTGCGGCCGTGGAAGGAGTTCTCCAGGGCCACGATCTCGCACTTTCCGGCCGTTTGCCGGGCGCCGAAAGCCCGGGCCATCTTGATGGCCCCTTCCATGGCCTCGGCGCCCGAGTTGGCAAAGAACACCCGCTCGAGGCCGCTCAACTCCGCCAGTCGGGCAGCCAGTGGACCTTGGTATCGGTGGTAGTAGAGGTTAGAACAGTGGACGAGCCGCCCTACTTGCTCGCGGACGACCTTCAGGATCCGCGGGTGGGCGTGGCCCAGCGCATTCACTCCGATTCCGGAGATGAAATCCACGTAGCGCTTGCCCTTGTCGTCGTAAACCGCCGCCCCGCGGCCCTGCTCGATCACCAGGGGATAGCGGGCGTAATTCTGCAGGACGTGCCGTTGTTCCAGCTCGACGACGCCGGGCTGGCCGGCGTCGGGATCGCCGAACGCGGTGCTGGTGGCCATAGACCAACATGATAAGCCAACTGGCGTGTTGTCCCGGGTAAAAGTTTGCAGCCACCGCTCCCCTTGGTCGCGTCACTCCACGGTGACGCTCTTGGCCAGATTCCGCGGCTGGTCGACGTCGCAGCCGCGGCGAACCGCGATGTGGTAGGCCAGCAGTTGCAGCGGAACGATTTCCAGGATGGGCAGCAGCAGCTCGCTGCTGGGGGGTATCTCCATGAGGTAATCGGCCGACTCCCGGGCCATTTCGTCTCCCTGGTTGGCCAAAGCGATAACGATCCCCTCGCGCGCCTTCACTTCCTTGATATTGGAGAGGGTCTTCTCATACTGCAGCTTGCTCTGGGGGCTGGCCGGGTCGTGGGCGGCGATGACCACGACCGGCAGGTTCTCGTCGATCAGGGCGTTGGGGCCGTGCTTCATCTCCCCGGCCGGATAGCCTTCGGCGTGAATGTAGGAGATCTCCTTGAGTTTCAGGGCGCCTTCGAGGGCAATCGGATAATGGATGCCCCGCCCCAGGAACAGAAAATTGGTGGCCCGGAACAGCTTGCGGGAGAGCTCTTCGTAGTGCGCGTCGCGCTCCAGCACCTTTTCCAGCTTGACTGGAATCTGCAGCAGCTCCTGCACCAGCCAGCGGGCCTTCTCCGGCTGGATCTGGCCCCGCTGCCGCGCCAGATGCAAGGCCAGGATGAACAGGGCCGTCAACTGGCAGGTGAAGGCCTTGGTGGAGGCCACGCCGATCTCCGGCCCGGCATGGGTATAAACAGTGCCGGCGGCCTCCCGGGTGAGCATCGAGCCCACCACGTTGCAGATCCCCAGCGTGCGCGAGCCTTTCTGCTTGGCCTCGCGCTGCGCGGCCAGCGTGTCGGCGGTTTCTCCCGACTGGGAGATCACCACGGTCAGGGTATCGGGCGCCATGATGGGGTCCCGGTAGCGGAACTCGCTCCCGTAATCCACTTCGACGGGGAGGCGCGCCAGCTTCTCGATCATGAACTTGCCGGCCAGCCCGG
>Ga0247727_10016541_pt1 | contig 11887 bp, 10 predicted proteins | sample WisWelCaveWW1625_FD_202498 | JGI IMG/M metagenome (GOLD analysis project Ga0247727, IMG submission 202498) | Biofilm microbial communities from Wishing Well Cave, Virginia, United States - WW16-25 | ecosystem: Environmental > Aquatic > Deep subsurface > Groundwater > Cave microbial mat | place...
CCGCCCCCGCCGCGTAGAACGCGGCGGTGAGCCCGAGGACGATCGCGAACGCGATCGCGCGAAGGGCGAGGACCGGATCGCCGAGCCAATCCTTGGCCCACGCGATCGCGAGCGGAACGATCGGCGGCACGCCGGCCAGCGTCCGGTAGTCGGGCGTCGCCTCGCCGCTGAAGGCTCGCGACACCATCAGCCATTGGCCGTAGTCGCCGCTCCCAATCGGGGTCGTGACGACGATCAGGCCGACGACCAACGCCAGGCCGGCCGCCGCGAGGAGGGGAACGCCACCCGGCAGCTCCGGCGTCGCGACGGTTCGATCGGCAGGCGCGCGAATCCCCGCCAGCGGCCGGACCGTCAGCATTCGGGCTCACGTGCCCCGTCCGTGCCGATGCGACGGAGCGCATTGTCCCGCTCCTCAAGCGGCCGGCTCGGCGCCCGCTTCTCGCGTCGGGATTCCTCGACGACGGCCCGATAGATCCGTTCCATCTCGAGCGCCCGGTCATCCCAGCCGCGTCGCTCGGCTGACCGGGCGGCCGCGCGGGCGAGCCGCCGGCGCCGGCGCTCGTCGCCAAGGACGCTCGCCAGTGCTGCGGCGAAACCGTCGACCGTCGGGTCGCAGAGGACGCCGTCCTCGCCGTCGACGACGAGGTCCGTCGCGGCGCTGAGAACGCTGCGGGCGACGACGGGCACGAGACCGGCCGCCTGGCCCTCGACGACGGCGATCCCGAAGCCTTCACGCCCCGACGGCAACGCCAGGATGCGCGACGCCCGGAGGAGGCTCGGTATTCGATCGTCGCCCACGCGCCCGAGGAATACGACATTGCCTTCGATCCCCAGTTCCACGACCAGCGCTCCGAGTGCCGCACGCTCCGGCCCGTCGCCGACGATCGCGCAGCGGACCCCGGGGAACAGAGGGACCAACGTCGCCACCGCTCGAAGGAGGAGATCGACCCGCTTCTCGTCGATCAGTCGGCCCACGTAGATCACGTCCGAGCGCTCGACGTCCGGCGTCGCGGCCCGGATCCGCGCGACGTCGACGCCGTTGCCGACGACGGCGATCTCGGGATCCGGCCCGTGCTCGGCGCGTCCGAGGAGTCGTCGCGCGGTGAATGCAGACACGGCGACCCGACGATCGGCCAGCCGGCGCGCGCCCGCCTCGGCAAGCCGGGCGAGGCGAGCGACGACCGGTCGGTCGGGGAGGTAGGTCGCCCAGTGCTCGCCCCAGTACTCGTGCCAGGTGGCGACGAGCGGCGTGCCGGTCGCCCGCGTCGCCAGCCATGCGGCGTACAGCGGCAGGTACGGGGTGGCTGACGCGTCCAAGACATCGACGCGGAGCCGCCGGAGCACCGGCAGGAGGCGGAGCGCGAACTCCATGGCCTCGCGGATCGTCCGCTTCCCGTCCTCGCCGTAGAACCGCCGCGGCGCGCCGACGCCGTGCAGGGTGATCCCGTCACGCACGACCAACGGTTCCGCCCCCCAGAAGCGCCAGGTGACGTAATGCACGTCGTGGCGGGCCGCCAACCGAGTGGCCAGCTCGTGGTAGCGGCGCTCCGCCCCGCCGGACAGGTACGGAACGAGGGCGTCGTAGACGAACGCGAGCCGCAGCCGCCTGTCCTCGCCGACCGCGTCGGTCACCGGTGGTCGTCGATGGCGACGGCGAGGAAGCCGGCCATCCCGAAGTTCGCCCCGACGATGATCAGGCTCTGCGCCAGCGCCGCGACCTGGAGCCCGAGGTCGAGCCGCGATCCGGATGCCCAGATGACGAACAGCCCGACGTCGAGGAGACCGCCGCCAACGATCAGGACGGCCGCAAGCACGAGGATCCGCTCGAGGCTGAAGAACCGCCGGTAGAACCTGACGTAGCCATCCTCCTGCTGGAGTCCGCGGCTGACCAGGTGGGCCTTGGTGATCAGTCCGAAGAGCAGCGCGTTGGCCCCGATCGCGAGCAGGATCGACCCGGCGAACACCGGCTGCCACGTCAGCGCTCCTAGCTCGATGCCGGCGGGCGCCAGGAACGAGAGGACGACGACGGCGAGGCCCATACCGAGGAGGGCGAGGCCAGGCAGGACGAACAGGAAGTTCGGCGCCGCAAGGAGCAGGAAGCGCAGGTGGCGCCAGCCGTCGCGGACCGCGTTGAGCTTGCTCTCCCCGAGCCGGGTGCCGTACGGCGCGGGGACTTCCGTCACGTGGAGTCCCTCACGCGCCGCGTTGACGATCATCTCGGAGGCGAGCTCCATGCCGCCGGAGCGCAGCCGCAGGCGCTCGTAGGCTCTGCGTGTGAACGCCCGGAACCCGCTCTGGCTGTCGCCGATCCGGATGCCGATGAACCGCCGGATGAGGAGGTTGATCACCGGGCTGCCGATGTAGCGATGGACCCACGGCATCGCCCCGGGCCGGATCCCGCCCGAGAATCGGTTGCCGACGACGAGGTCGAAGCCGAGATCGAGGGGTCGGATGAGGTCGTCGAGCCGGCTGAAGTCGTAGGTGTCATCCGCATCGCCCATGACGATGACGTCGCCTCTCGCCTCGGCGAACCCGCGCAGGTAGGCATGACCGTATCCGCGCCGTTGCTCCCGGATGACGTGGGCGCCCGCGGCCGCGGCGAGCTCGGGCGAGCGGTCCGTCGAGCCGTTGTCGACGACGAGGACCTCGCCGTCGATCCCGGCAGCAGTCAGCCAGGAGCGCGCCTTCGTGACGCACGTGGCGACCGTCTCGGCTTCATTGAGGCAGGGCATGACGATCGAGACGTGCACCGGCGGGCGGGCAGCTGTCATCGGCTCTCCCGGGCGTCAGGCATGGGCGATCGATGGCTGGTGGTGGGTGAGAGCAGACCCCGCCGCGGCTGCGGCACGCAGTCCGGCCGGAGGCCGGCGATGGGTCGCCCGCGTCAACGCGGGCGACCCGAGTGGCACTACGGGCAGTCGCCGTACTCGTCGGGCAGGACGTCACCGTGCCGCAGGTGGGCAGGCAGGGCGTTCATCGAGATGTTGATGGTGTGCGAGCTGCCGTTCCCTGTGCGATGGCAGACGTCCACCTTGCCCTGGGGCTGACCGATGGCCGTCGCAGTGCTCGCGGCGACGAGCACCATCGCGGGAATCAATGCGCTGACAAGCAGGCGCCGGGCTTTCAGCATCCGGTCTCCTCCGTGCGTGCTGGAGGAACGAACCTACATCCGGAAGGGGGTCCTGCTGTGAGCCCTACTTTGTGCCTAGCCCGCGCCCCGGTTCTGCACGAAGCTCCCCGGTTGGTGCCCACACGCTCCAGTACATCGGCGTCAACCCCTGCGCGCCCTCGCCGGCGATCCCGTCACGCAGGCTCGACGTTCCCCGTGCTGCCGTCGACGGTGACGCGCATTCCCGTTCGCAGGCGGGCCGTTGCGTCGCCGCAGCCGACGACCGCCGGGATTCCATACTCACGGGCGATGATCGAGGCGTGGGCTGCCGCGCTCCCGACGTCGGTCACGACCGCGGCCGCCCGGGCGAAGAGCGGCGTCCACGCCGGCGCCGTGAGCGGCGCCACGAGGATCTCGCCTGGCTGAAGCTCGTCGAACTCCTGCGGGCCACGGATGACGCGGACCAGCCCGGTTGCACGACCCGGCGACGCCGGCGTGCCGGTCACCAGGGCCTGCTCGGATCGAACGGCTCCGACGATCCGTGGGTAGCTCTCCCAGTACGACCGCAACATCCGGCTCAGATGCCCGACGAACAGCGGGGGCACGAGTCGCGCCTGCTCCTCCCGCTGTTCGCGGCGGCTGGGCAGGCTGACGGTCTCAGGCAAGGCCCCGGTGGCGAGCGCCGCCAGCACCTCGTCGCGAGTCAGGAAGAAGACGTTGTCGGGGTTCGCGATGACCCCGCGGGCCGCGAGCGCCTCACCAATGCGCAGCACCGCGCGGCGCATGGCAGGCCAGGCGATCGTCAGCTCACGCACCTGCTCACTCCGAATCGGCACCAAGTGCTGCGTCTCCGCCAGCAGGCGGCGGAAGGCCCGCAGGCGCCGCGGTGATGAGGCGAGGGCCTCGAAGGCCGCAGTCTCGGCCGCCTCTCGCGTCTCGACCAGGCGGCGGTGGTCCTCGATCGGCCGCGTTGCAGCCGTCGTCGGCGGCATCGGCGCCTGCCACCAGTCGAGCGACGACACCGCGTGCCGGCCCGGGTCGGCAGGCGGCTCGAAGCCAGTGAGGAGTGACATGTGGCTGTCGCCGAGGGCCTTGCCCAGATGGCGATGGTGGAACTGCGCGAGGTTCAGCTCCATCTTGTACGCCGCGCCGGTGAGCGCCGCGATCGACATGAAGTACTCGCCGGCGAGGTCGGCCAGCTCGTCGATCAGCGCCGGTAGCTCCGCGTCCGGCAGCGTCTCCACACGGCCCTCGGCCGCTGCCACCGCCGCGCGATAGCGAGGCTGCAGGTGCTCGCGCCACTGCCGCTCCATGAGCGGAACACTGTGTCGCACTGTCTGCGGGAGCACGCCCGCCACGTGGCGCGGGGATCGGATGAGGTGCCACAGGATGTTCGGCAGGTTGCGAGCCATGGCCGCCGGCGAGATCCAGTTGAGCGAGTAGAAGTACCAGCCGTTGACCACGACGTGGTACGGCCGCGGAGCGCGCTGCCCGATCAAGTGCCTGAGCCGATCGTGCAGCCGCTCCTCCATGGCGGTCAGCAGCCAGGACTCGAAGAGCGGCGTGACCGGCTCGGAGATCCATTCGCCGAAGCGGTAGCTGCGGCTGTACACGCCGGGCGCAGGCGGCTCCCAGGAAACGTCGGGTGGCAGGGCGGTCATCGGCCTGGCCTGCACGATCCACAGCGTGCCGTCCGTGTCGATCGCCCACTCGACGTCTTGTGGGGTACCGCGGGCGTCGGCGATGCGCCGCGCCTCCGCCGCCACGAGCGTTGCCTGACCGGCGTCGATGGCAGCCTCCGGGTGTCGGCGGGCGGTGGCGACACCCTCGCGGACGACCCATTCATCACCGATGGCCGCCCCGGCGACCAGCCGATCGCCAAGCCCGCGCACCGCGGTGACGACGCAGGAGCGCCGATCGCCATTGATCGGATCGGCCGTGAGGGCCACACCGGCCACGACTGGTTGGACCATCCGCTGGATGATCACGGCCATGCGGCCGCTGCCGCCGGGCTCGTACTCGGCGACGCGGGCCGCTCGGCCGCTGGCCAGCGTCCGATCCGTCGCCACGGGGAGCTCCTCGGCCGATACGTCCAGCACCGACTCGTAGATGCCGGCATAAGAGTGGTCCGCGCCATCCTCGGCGATACCACTCGAACGAACCGCGAAGGGGCCGATGCCCAGATCCCCCGCGGCTGCGCGCAGCAGCGACCGGCGGTCTTCCGCCGTCATGTCGGCGGCCCCGGCCGTCAGGACCACGCCATCCGGGACGCGAACGCCCGCGGCGAGAAGCTCCCCGAGGCTGGCGGCCTTGCCGCCGACCTCGGCGGCATCGGCCATGCGCACGTCCTGGAGCCGCCGGACCGCTGCGGTGCTCATCGCCCGATCCTCGGGGTCGCGGCGGCGATGGCAGCGCGCACCACCCAGTCCACGTCGTCGGCCGCTTCGTCGACCGATGCGCCGAAATGGTCCCGCCACAGGCGCAGGGCCGATGACGAGATGAGGATCACCAGGAGGCGCGCGATCCGATCCCGATCGACCTGTGAGAGCTTGGGCTCGATCGAATCGGCGAACTGACGGGTCATTGCGAGCCGATCCGGCATGTTGATCCGCCTCGCCTCCTCGGACGCCGGGCTGGCCATGGCCGCGCGCGCCAGGTCGTCGAACGAGTCCAGGAGGTCGAACTGAGCGCGCACCCCGTCTCGAAGCTCGTCCACCGAGCGCGGAGGGACCAGTTCGTCGAGGCCGGCACGGCGCACGAGGTGTGGGTAGAGGGCCGCGAGGAGGTCGCGCTTCGTCGCGAAGTGACGGTAGATCGTCGGGACCGACACGCCAGCCTCGCGCGCCACCGCCGGAATGGACACGCTGGCGAAGCCATCGGCCATTACCCGAACCGCGGCATCGAGGATGCGCGCCCGCGTCTCCTCGGCCTGCTGCGCTCGGAGCTCGCTGCGGTAGATGCGTTCGGTGCCTTGGGTGATACGAGTCATATTGTTAATATACGACTCGTGTCAAGAGGGCCACGTTCCACGAGGTGCCCGAGGGGAACTGGCCCTGGCGGGCGGGTGCCGCCCGGTTACTGACTGCACGCGGCCAGCCGTCAGCCGAGCTGCAACTCCTGCGCCCCAATCTAGCGCGTGGGTGGCTCAGCGCTCCCCGCGGCCGCGAGCTGCTCGTGGTGCGGCATGCCACCAGCGGGATCGCCCGCGCTCGATCGGGCCTTCGACGAGCGCCGGACGCGGACGGCGACCCACGACGTTCCGAGCTTCGCTCGACATCAGAAGACGCTTGACCCCCATCCTGCCCGGCGGTACCCTGCGTGAAATCGATTTCGGACCAGCGCAGGGCGGTAGCGAGATGGGCAGCGCGACAGCTCGAACGACGATCATCGATGTGGCGGCGGAAGCCGGGGTGCACCCGTCCACGGTGTCACGCGTCCTCACTGGCCACGCCGGGTCCACGATCCGACCGGCGACGCGCCAGCGCGTCCTCGCGGCCACCGACCGCCTCGGCTACCGGCCCTCGGCCGTCGCCCGCAGCCTCCGCCTGCAGCGGACAATGACGCTCGGGATGCTGGTCCCGGACATCACGAACCCGTTCTTCTCGTCGATCATCAAGGGGGCCGAGGACGCGGCCCGCCAGCGGGGCTACAACCTCATCCTGTGCAACTCGGAGGACGAGCCGCAACGCGAGGCGACCTACCTGCGCGTGCTCCGCGAGCGCCAGGTCGACGGCCTGCTCATCGCGTCCTCGCAGATGGCCGACGACTCGATCGCCGAGCTGCGCGGGGAGGGCTTCCCGTTCGTCCTCCTCAACCGAGCGACCCAGAACGCCGAGGACCTCGCGGTCGTGGTCAACAACCACGCCGCGGCCGTCGAGGTGGTCGCCCATCTCGCCGCCCTCGGCCATCGCAGGGTCGGCCACATCGCCGGGCCCTCGAACACGACGACGGGCGTCGACCGGCGCGAGGGGTATCGGGCCGGGGTCCTCGCGTACGGCTTGGCCGACGAGCCCGAGCTCGTGGTCGAGGCCAACGCGTTCTCCGAGGAGGCCGGCCACCGGGCGCTCGGGATCATGCTCGGCGGGCCCGCCCGGCCGACGGCGGTCTTCGCCGCCAATGACCTTCTCGCCATCGGAATGCTCCAGCGACTCCGCCAGATCGGCGCTCACGTCCCGGGCGACCTCTCGATCGTCGGCTTCAACGACATCCCGCTGGCCGGCCTGCTCGAGCCCGCGCTCACGACAGTGCGCGTGCCCCAGCTGGAGATGGGCGTCGCCGGCGCGCATTTGCTCATCGATCGCCTGGAGGGTCGACCGATCGGCGACGTCCGCCTGACCCTGCCTACCCAATTCATCGTCCGCGCGTCCTCGGCCGCGCCGGCCGCACCGTGAGGCAGTCCCCCATGACCACCGGAGTCCAGCCGTGACACGTCTCGTCGACCTGACCCAGCCCTGGGGCGATCGGATGCCCACCTGGCCCCAGTTCGCCTCGATCGAGGTCACCGACATCACGACGCATCACCGGGACCGCAAGAGCACGATGCTCGTGAAGACGAACATGCACACCGGCACGCACATCGACGCGCCGAGGCACTACTGCGAGACCGGTCGGGACCTCGGCCGCATCGAGCTGAGCGAGCTCTACGGGACGGGCCTGGTGATCGACCTCCGGCCGATCACCAGGCCCTGGAGCTATTACAGCCTCGCCGACATCGAGGCCCATCTCCCGCCGGGCGAGTCGATTCGCGAGGGCGACATCGTCGTGCTCTACACGGGCTGGGACCAGTACGGCTGGACCAAGCCGACGCGCGACGACGTGACCTACTTCGACCGCCATCCCGGCCCGCAGCCCGAGGTCATCGATTTCCTCATCGGCAAGCGGATCAAGTGGATCGGTGCGGATCTCGCCTCGATCGACCACTCCCTGTACACCGGCGTTCGCCGCATGCGCCCCGATCTCGTCACCGAGTACGAGATGATGACCGGCCGGCCGATCGAGCAGACGCTGCCCCAGAAGGATTTCGAATACGTCCACCACGCGACCGCGCGGAACGACATCTCGATGCTGGAGAACCTCGGCGGAGAAGTCGTCGAGGTCGCCGGCAGACGCGTGGTCATGGGCGCCTTCCCGTGGCGCTGGCAGGAAGGCGAGGGCTGCATCTGCCGCGTCGCCGCATTCGTGGAGGAGTAGACGTAGAAGGGCTCGTCCTCTCGAAGCCGCCGGCTTGGCGTCGGGCGCGATCGAAGTGGCCAGATCTCACCACCCACCACCTCCCCATCGACCAGTTCGACGACGGATGAGCGACGTTCACCGAGCGCCGGCACAGCGCGATCCGGGTGATGCTGACCCCGTGAGGAGGAGCACATGACCATCGACAGGGCGACCGCGCTCGACCTTTACCGGGTGATGCGGAGGATCCGCCGCTTCGAGCAGCGCTCGACGACGCTCTTCGGCGAGAACAAGATCTGGGGCACGATCCACAGCTACGCCGGCGAGGAGGCGATCGCGGCGGGTGTCTGCGCCCACCTCCGCAATGACGACTGGATTACCTCGACCCATCGTGGTCACGGCCACTGCATCGCCAAGCGGGCCGACCTCGGCAAGATGTACGCCGAGCTCCTCGGGCGCGAGACCGGCTACTGCCGCGGCCGCGGCGGCTCGATGCACATCGCCGACACGTCGAAGGGCAATCTCGGGGCGAACGGGATCGTCGGCGGCGGCATCCCGATCGCGACCGGCGCGGCCCTGACGGCGCGGCAGCTCGGCACCGACCAGGTTGCCGTCTCGTTCTTCGGCGACGGGGCCGCCAACGAGGGCACCTTCCACGAGTCGCTCAACCTCGCGGCGATCTGGAAGCTGCCGGTCATCTACGTCTGCGAGAACAATCAGTACGCGGAGAGTCTCCCGGTAGGCAAGGCCTTCGCAACCGACGACATCGCTTCGCGGGCGACCGGCTACGGGATGCCCGGGGTCAACGTCGACGCCCGGGACGTCCGGCTCGTCTACGCGGTCGCCGGCGAGGCGATCACGCTGGCCCGGGCGGGAGGCGGCCCGACCCTCATCGTCGCCGAGGCCTACCGGCACGAGGGTCACTACTACGGCGATCCCCAGCAGTACCGGACGAAGGAGGAGATCGAGCTTTGGCGGGTGACGTTCGACCCGATCATCAACGCCCGCGCCTGGCTGACCTCGGATGGCCTGGCGACCGAGGCGGAGATCGACGCCGTCGACCGCGAGGTGGACGAAGAAACGGAGGCCGCGATCGCCTGGGCCGAGACCGGCCCGATCGCCTCGCCGATTACGCCGGAGGAGATCTATGCCAGCTACTGAGACGGCCCCCGCCGCGGCTCCCGGCGCGACGACCGAGCAAGTTCTACTCCGAGGCGCTCCGCGACGCTCTGCGCCTCGAGATGCAGCGCGACCCGCGGATCCTGGTCATGGGCGAGGACATCGCCGAGCATGGCGGCGCGTTCCAGGTGACAGCCGGGTTGCTCGCGGAGTTCGGGCCCGACCGCATCCGCCAGACGCCGATCAGCGAGATCGGGATCGTCGGGGCGGGCGTCGGGGCCGCGCTCACAGGCCTCCGGCCGGTCGTCGAGCTCATGTACATCGACTTCTCCGGTCTCGCGATCGACCAGATCGTGAACCAGGCCGCGCAGAACCGGTTCATGTTCGGGGGACAGGCGCGCGTGCCGCTCGTCGTGCGCACCCAGGGAGGCTCGGGCCGGGGAAACGCAGCGCAGCACTCGAAGTCGCTCGAGGCGTGGTTCACCCACGTCGCGGGTCTGAAGGTCGTGATGCCGGCCACGCCCGCCGACGCGAAGGGCCTCCTCGCCGCCGCGATCCGGGACGATGACCCGGTCATGTTCATCGAGCACAAGCTGCTCTACCGCACGAAGGGGCCGGTTCCGGAAGGCGAGCACGTCGTCCCGCTCGGGAAGGCCGACGTGAAACGCCAAGGGAGCGATCTCACGATCGTGACCTGGTCGCGCGAGGTGCTTTTCGCGCTCGAGGCCGCGGCGACGCTGGCCGCCGATGGGGTGGACGCGGAGGTCATCGACCTGCGCTCGCTCGTGCCGCTCGACCGGGAGGCGATCCTCGCCAGCGTGCGCAAGACGAGGCGGCTGCTCGTCGTCCATGAGGCGATCAAGCGCGGCGGCTATGGGGCCGAGATCGCCGCGCTCGTCGCCGAGGAGGCCTTCGACGATCTCGACGCCCCGCCGCGCCGCCTTGCAGGCGTCGAGACGCCGATCCCGTACGCGGCGCACCTCGAGCGCGGCGTCGTCCCGCAGGTCGAGGACATCGTCCGCGTCGCGAAGGAGCTCGTCGGATGAGCGTGACATCGGTCATCCTGCCGAAGCTCGGCCTGACCATGGACGAGGGCAAGCTCGTAGCGTGGCTTAAGAAGGAAGGCGATCGCATCGAGGCCGGCGAGATCCTGTTCGAGGTCGAGACGGACAAGGCCACGATGGAGGTGGAATCGCCCGTCGCCGGGTACGTTCGCAAGCTGCTTGCCGCCGCCGGGGAGACCGTTCCGGTCACGCAGGTCATCGCGCTCATCTCCGCCACCGCCGACGAACCGGTGACCCTCCCGCCGGCGCAGGTCGCGCCGGAGCGACCGGCCGCCGTCGAGGCGCCGGTGCCTCCTCCGGTCGCGTCCCGGCCCGAGGACGAGCGGATCGTCGCGAGTCCCGCGGCCCGCAGGCGGGCCCAAGAGCTCGGCGTCGACCTGGCCCGGGTCCGTCCGGTCAACGGCGCCCGGATCTCGGTCGAGAACGTCGAGGCCGTCCATACCGCGGAGAGCTCGATGGCCGCGCCGGTCGCACCCAGCGCCGGGCCTGTTGTGCCGGGCGCCGTCGCCGTCCGCGCCCCGCTGTCGCGGATGCGCCGGGCAATCGTCGAGCGGATGACCAAGTCGTTCCGCGACGTCCCCCAGTTCTCCGTCTCGTGCGACGTCGACATGACCGCCGCGAACGCGGCCCGGACCGCCGCCGGGGTGTCCTACGCCGACGTGCTGATCTGGGCAGTGGCGCGCACGCTGCGCGACCATCCCAGGCTCGCGATGCGCTACGACTCAGAGGGGCTGATCCCGGCGGACGGCATCCACCTCGGGATCGCGGTCGCGCTGGACGACGGGTTGCTCGTGCCGGTTCTTCGCGACGCCGACGCGAAGGAGTTCGTCGTGATCTCCCGCGAACGCGCGGCGCTCCAGGAGGGTGCCCGCGCCGGGAAGCTCCCGGTGGATGCGCTCGTCGGCGCGGTCTTCACGATCTCCAACCTTGGCCAGCAGGGCGTCGATCGGTTCACTGCGATCGTGAACCCGCCCGAGGCGGCGATCCTCGCGGTCGGTCGTGTCCGCGACCTGGTCGTGGCGCGCGACGGCGTGGTGGTGGTCGCCCCGGTCGTGACGCTCACGCTGTCGGTCGATCACCGCGTCGCCGACGGCGCAGAGGCAGCGGCGTTCCTCGCCGATCTCGCGGGCCGGCTCGCGAGCGACATGCGGTGAACGCGTCGCGCTTCGCGGTCCACACGCCCGACGAGATGATCGCTCGGTTCCCGGTCCCTACGCCAAGATTCGGGTCGCGACCGACCGGAACCGTTCGGCCTGGGCCCGCGCGACGTCCTCGCCGTCGCGCATCCGAAGGCCGAACGGCGCGAGGTTCGGGTCGAGGACGCCGATCGAGAAGCTCATCGAGCGTTCGAGCAGCCGGTCGGTGGCCGGCAGCATCCCCGCGCGGTAGTCCGGCGCCGACGGGTCCGTGCACGAACAGTCGAACG
>Ga0247727_10016542_pt1 | contig 11886 bp, 11 predicted proteins | sample WisWelCaveWW1625_FD_202498 | JGI IMG/M metagenome (GOLD analysis project Ga0247727, IMG submission 202498) | Biofilm microbial communities from Wishing Well Cave, Virginia, United States - WW16-25 | ecosystem: Environmental > Aquatic > Deep subsurface > Groundwater > Cave microbial mat | place...
GAGGTCGTGCGTTCGACGACCCGATGCCGTCACGGCCAGATCCAAGGGAGCCGCGGATCGAAAATTCCGACGACATCGATGAGGTTGCCACGCACTTCGAGGAAGAGGCCAAAACGCAGCCACATCAACCCGGTGTTGCCACTCGTTGCCCGCGAGATCCACTGTCGATCGGGTGTCGAGTACGCGGCGATCGCTCTTTGCAGAGGCTCTCCGATCCGGATCTCCTCACTTGTGTGATACTTCAAAAGTTCGGTGTCGGCCGCGTTGCGCCGCCGCCAGATCGAAATCGCTGCCACCTTCCCCTGAAACGCGGTGATGTTGAACCCCGCGTTGTCCCAGAAGAAGAACCTCCCGCCGCTAATTGAGACCGTGGCTTCCGTCCTGTACCGACTCCCGAACAAATCCCGGAACACCTTCACTAATTCATCCTCTGGCATGCCCAGCTTCCACCGGCCGAACTGCCCTCCGCCGACCAGGTAGGGGTCGGGTTCCTGAGCCACGAGGTTTCCCCCGCCGAGGGCGATCAACGTTACGGTTACGAGCAGCGGCAGGTTTCTCATGTGGGCTAGAGCCTCGGGTCGAGCGCATCCCGCAGTCCGTCGCCCAGGAAGTTGAACCCGAGCACGGTGACCATGATGGCCAGTCCCGGAAACGTCGAGATGTGCGGGGCCACGCGCAGAAACCCGCGGCCTTCGTTCAGCATCCCGCCCCACGAGGGCGTGGGCGGTTGGACGCCTAGGCCGAGAAACGACAGCGCCGCCTCCGCGATGATCGCCGTGGCCATCCCGACGGTGGCCAACACGATGATGGGTGCGACCGCGTTGGGCAGGATGTGCCGCACGATGATGCGGGCATCGCTCATACCGGCCGCGCGCGCCGCCTGCACGAAGTCCTGCTCGCGCAGGACGAGGACCTGACCGCGCACGACCCGCGCGTACGTCGTCCAGGCCACGAGGCCGATCGCGATCATGACGTTGACCAGGTCTGGACCCAGCACCGCAATGATCGCGATGGCCAGCACGATGACCGGGAACGCCAGGAAGACGTCCACGGTCCGCATCAGCAGGTTGTCCACGATCCCGCCACGATAACCGGCCACCAACCCGACGGTCGTGCCCAGGCTGGCCGCGATGCCCACCGCGACAACGCCGACTTGTAGGGAGATGCGCGTACCGTAGATCAGGCGCGCGACGATGTCGCGGCCTACCGCATCGGTGCCGAGCAGGTGGCCACCGACACCCGGCCGCGCCGCCGGGTGCGCGTAGTCGATGGTCAGGGGGTCGGCCGGGGAGACGAGCGGCGCAAAGATCGCCAGCAGGATGATCCCGGCGATGATCGCCAGGCCCACCATCGCCACGCGGTGGCGGCGTAGCCGCCGCCACGCCATCGCCCAGTAGCTGTCGTGCGCCGCGGGGCCCTGGGCCGCAGCGGCGACGTCAGGCGTAGCGGATGCGCGGATCGATGAGCGCATAGACCACATCCACGGTCAGGTTGGCGCAGATACGAATGATCGCGATCATCAACACGACGCCCTGGACGACCGGGAAGTCACGCTGGACGATCGAGCGGATCGCCAGACGCCCAATGCCCGGCCACGCAAAGATCGTCTCGGTGATGACGGCGCCGCCCAACAGCGCCCCGAACTCCAGCCCGATCACGGTGATCACTGGAATCAAGGCGTTGCGCAGCGAGTGGTGGAAGACGATGCGGCGGCCGGGCAGGCCCTTGGCCCGCGCCGTTCGGACGAAGTCCTGGCCGATGACCTCCAGCATGCTCGAGCGCGTCAAGCGGGTGACCACCGCGGCGAGCGCGGCGCCCAGCGTCACCGCCGGCAGGATAAGGTGGGTGATGGCGGTGATCAGCATCGCCGGGTTGCCCGTGGTGACCAGCGTCACCAGGCCGGCCGAGACCGCCTCGCTTCGGCCAGAAGCGGGCAGCCAGCCCAGGCGCAACGCGAACAAGAAGATCAGCATGACGCCCAACCAGAAGTTGGGCATCGAAATGCCCAGCAGCGCTACGACGGTGCTGGCGGTGTCCAACGCCGAGTATTTGCGGATGGCGGAGATGACACCAATCGGGATGGCGATCAACAGCGCCACGGTCATCGCGGCGAGGGTGAGCTCCACCGTTGCTGGCAGGCGTTCTCGGATCAGACGGCTGACCGGCTCGTCCGCACTTAGGGACATCCCCAGGTCACCACGGACGAGCCGGCCGAGGAATCGCACATACTGGATGTGGATGCCCTGATCGAGACCGAGCACCCGGCGCAGCCGCGCCACCTCGTCAGGGCTGGCGTTCTCCGCGCCGATCATGATCACGACCGGATCGCCGGGGATCAGACGCAGGACCGTGAAGATGACCAGCGAGATCCCAAAGAGCAACGGGATCATCGCGAGCAGCCGGCGTGCGATGAACCGGCCCACGATTCCCCAGCCGCCCCAACGCCTCTGCTAGCGGCCCGATCCGACCCTCACGTCGATGCCGTACGGTGTCTTGAGGACGATCCAGCCGCCGACATGCGGCCGGAACCCGACCACGGCCTTCCGGGTCGCGTAGGTTCGCCGTTCGTGGAAGATAAACACCATTGGCGCGTCCTGCACGATCATGCGCTCCGCATCGCGATAGATCCGGACCCGGGCGCCCTGATTGGTGACGGTGCGCCCGCGGTCGAGCAGCTCGTCCACGCGGGGATTGCGGTACTTCGTGAAGTTGAAGCCGCCGATCGCCGAGGTGTGGAACGGGCTGTAGAGGAGCGCATCCGGCTCGGGGTTGACGGTCCAGCCGACCCGCAGGACGTCGTAGTTCGTCTTGAGCAGGCGGTCGAGCAACGTCGGGAACTCAACTGCGGTGACCTTCACGTTCACATTGATCTGCTTCAGCTGGTCGATGATCAGGGCGACCTCGCGTTGGGCTTCCTCGCCCGCGGTGATCAGGTAGTTCATCTCAAACCCACTCGCGTGGCCCGCCTCGGCCATGAGCTGCTTCGCGCGGTTGAGGTTGAAGCCCAGACCCTTGAAGCGCTCGTCGTGTGCCCAGGACGTCGGCGGGATCGGGCCCTCCGCGACGACGCCGCGGCCTGGCCAGACGACGTCCACGATCTTCTGCCGGTCCACGGCGTGAGCGATGGCCTGACGCACGCGCACGTCGTCGTATGGTTTCACCGAGGTGTTGAAGGCCATGAGCCGGTAGTTCGTCCCGATGACGGTGTGGAGGTCGACGAGCAGGCTCACCCCCAGCCGGCGCAGGTCCTGTGCCGGCACGCCCGCGATCAGGTCGGTGCCGCCGGACTCCAGTTCGGCCAGGCGCACGCTGGCCTCGGGGATGAAGCGAAACTGGACGCGGTCCATGGACGGCCGCCCCGCATAGTAGTCAGGATTGGCCTCCACGACCACGCGTTCGTCGGCGACCCACTCGACCCACTTGTACGGGCCCGTGCCCACCGGCCGGCGGGCGAACTCCCGCCCCACCCGGGTGTGGTAGGCGCGCGGCAAGATGTAGGCGGCGGTGGCCAGGTTTGTGAGGATCGGGGTGAACGCTGCGCGGGTCGTGATGCGGACCGTATGCCGGTCGACCGCCTCCACATCGGTGATCTGCGAGAGCAGCCCGCGCTGCGGCGACCGCGTCTCGGGGTTGAGGATGCGCTCGAGCGCGAACTTCACGTCGTCGGCGGTGAAGTCCGTCCCGTCGTGGAATTTGACGCCCTGGCGGAGCTTGAACGTCCAGACGCGGCCGTCGGCCGAGGGCGTCCACGACTCAGCCAGGGCTGGCCGCGGCACCCCAGCCGGGTCCAGCTGCAACAGTCCTTCCAGGACGTGCGAGTAGACCTGCTGCGAGTACAGGTCGGTTGAGAGTCCCGGGTCCATCGTGGTGGGCTGTGCTTCCATGCCGACCCGAAGCAAGCCTGAGGGAGCGGGCGCCGGCGTCGCCGGGCTCATCAACACAAGCACGGTCAACGCCATCACTGGCAGGGCGATCCAGCGCGTCATCTCCGAACACCTCCCGCGTGCCATGGGGTATTCTCACACGTTCGCTGGGGGAGCAGGGAGGTCCTGTCCGGCGCGGAACCCTCTAGAGAACGGCGATGGCGCGACGATTGACGGTGCGGCGCTTACGGTCAAGCGACGTGGAGTCCTGCGCGCGCATCGTCGCCGGCGACCCCCTGTGGCAGCGGTACGGCCTCACGCTGTCACGAGCGCGGCGGGTCCTGCGCCAGGCGCTCGCCCAGGCCGCCAAAGGCACTACGGCGGCGCGGGCCGTGGGTGAGATCGCGGTTGCCCGTGCGGCCGGCCGGCCCGTGGGCTTCGTGTGGTTCCGCCGCGAGGGGACGTTTCACCACAGCGGGTACGTCCGGTGGATTGCGGTGGCGCCGGCTGCGCGCGGCCGCGGCGTCGGCGAGCGGCTGATGCGGTATGCCGAGGAGCGGATCTTCCGGCGGGGTCCCAATGTCTTCCTGACGGTCTCGGATTTCAACCGGGCGGCCCAGGCGTTCTATCGACAACTGGGGTACACTGAGGTGGGAGCACTCCCCGATTACATCGTGCGGGGGATTACCGAGCGCCTGTATCGCAAGACCCAGGCCCCGATCGGGGCCTGGGGCGCCGGTCCGACCCGCACGCGCGGGCGTAGCATCTCGACAACCCGAAGGAGGCGACAGCAGTGAGAGTTCGCTGGTGGATGTGGCTGGTGGTGATGGCGCTCGTCCTGCCGGTGCTGCCGGTGCGCGCCGGTCCTGCCGGCACCACGTTTACAATCGGCGTCGACCAGGAGGTCGTGGGGCTCGACCCCCACCTGGTCACCGCGTTCTCCTCGTTCCGCCGCATCGACTTTCTCTACAACAAGCTGGTCCGGTACAATGACCGGCTGACCATCGAACCGGATCTGGCGGAGTCCTGGGAGTTTCCCGACCCGCGCACGGCCGTCTTCCGGCTTCGCCGGGGCGTGAAGTTCCACAGCGGCGCCGAGATGACGTCCGACGATGTGAAGTTCACCCTCGAGCGCGTGCTCGATCCGGCGACGCGGTCGGTGGGCCGCTCGTTTATCGACGTGATCACGAGCATCGAGACGCCGGACCGCTACACCGTCCGGGTCAAGATGCAGTTCCCGCTGGCGTCGCTGCTGTCGGGGCTGGCCTCGGCCAACCTTTCGATCGTCGAGAAGGCCGCGGTGCAGCGCTCCGGCAACCTGCAGCGCACCGTCGCCGGCACCGGTCCCTTCATGCTGGCGGAGTGGGTCCCGGACAACTTCATGCGGCTGGTCAAGAACCCGAACTATTTCCGCCAGGGCCTGCCGAAGTTCGACACACTCATCATCCGCATCATCCCCGACGCGGCGTCGCTGCTGGCAGGGGTGCGCACACGTGGGCTGGACATGGCGACGATCAACCAGGGCGCCGTGATCACGCAGGCTCGGCGCGAGAGCGGTATCGTCGTCATGCAGAAGGCCGGCCTCCAGCTCCGGATCTTGGCGTTCAACACCACCCGCCCGCCCTACACCGATGCGCGGGTGCGGTACGCATTCTCGTTCGCGATCGACCGAAACGCGATCGTGAGCACCGCAGAGTTTGGCTATGCGACTGTATCGGGGCCGTTAGCGCCGTCGACGCAGTGGGCAACCCCCACCGCGCGCTTCCCCTCGTACACACAGAATGTCGCCCGCGCCAAGCAAATGTTGTCCGAGGCGGGCTACCCTAACGGGTTCTCAACGCGCATAATCACCTCGCCGACCTACGAGGGCGGCATCGCCGTCGCGCAGGTTATCCAGGAGCAGCTGCGGGCAATCGGCGTGAACGCCACGCTGGAGACCATCGAGTGGGGCACGTACATCAACCGGTGGGTGGCGCGCGACTTCGACACGATGATCGAGCTGCGCGGCGGCGATCCTGATCCCGACCGGTTCCTGTACCGGTCGTTTCACGGCACGGGTGCGGTCAACAACTTCCTCTTTAAGGACGGCGGCATCGACCGGCTACTCGAGCGCGGCCGCGTCAATCTCGAGACAGACGCCCGTCGCCCGATCTACGATGAACTACAGCGGGCGCTGATCGAGGCTGCGCCGGCGCTCTTCCTCTACACGCCGATGGAGACACAGGTGCTCCAGGGTTACGTGCGGGGGTTCAAGATCATCGGGAACGGCGCGCTGTACTTCCTCGAAGAAGCGTCCGTCGAGCGATAGGCCCGTAGGTCCGGGGGGCGGTGCGGCAAGCCCCGCCTCCGTGACCGACCTCCCATGCAGCGGTACCTCGCCACGCGCCTGCTGGCACTCATCCCGGTGTTGCTGGGCATCCTGACCGTCGTCTTCGTGCTCATCCGGCTCATCCCGGGGGACGCGGTGCAGTTGTTTCTCGGGACCCAGGTGGAGCTGACCCCAGAGCAGATGACCGAGCTCAGGCGGTTCTTCGGGGTCGACAAGCCAATGCACGCGCAGTACGTTGACTATTTGAGCCGGATCGTTCGCGGCGATCTTGGCGTGTCGCTGCGGACCTCAAGGCTCGTGCTCGACGACATTCTTCAGCGCCTGCCGCTGTCGTTCCAGCTGGCGACGCTGGCGCTGCTCGTGGCCATGGTGATCGCGGTGCCGCTGGGGATCGCCTCGGCGGTCACCCGAAACTCGGCGTTCGATATCTTTGCGCGGATCGGTGGACTGCTGGGTCTTTCGATGCCCAGCTTCTGGCTTGGGGCCATGCTGATTCTCGTGTTTTCGCGGTACCTGCACATCTCGATTGGACAGTATGTCCCCCTGACCCAGAACCCCCTGGGGACCTTGCAGAGCCTCTACCTGCCGTCGTTGGCGTTGGGCGCCGCGATCGCCGCGATCCTGATGCGGTACGTCCGCTCGTCGCTGCTGGAGGTGCTGGGACAGGACTACATTCGTACGGCCCGCGGAAAAGGGCTGCGCGCCGCCGCCGTCATGCTGCGGCATGCCTTGCCGAACGCCATGATCCCGGTGATCACGGTCCTGGGGTTTCAGATGGGCTATCTCTTGGGCGGCACCGTCGTGATCGAGGAGATCTTCGCGTTACCGGGCATGGGCCGGCTGGTGCTGCAGGCGATCTTCCAACGCGACTATCCGGTCGTGCAGGGCGTCGTCCTGGTGATCGCGCTCCTGTTCGTCGTCACGAATCTCGTGGTCGACCTCCTCTATGCCTGGATCGACCCGCGCATCCGTTACGCTTGAGGCGTCCGCCGCGGCCGCGGCTCCACGCCCGCGGGCCGGCTGGCGGTGGTGGGGGCGGCGCTTCGTGCGCAACCGTGTGGCGCCGATCGGTCTGGTGATCATCGTGGCGAGTCTCGCCACCGCGCTGCTCGCTCCGCGCCTCGTGCCCTACGACGTGCGCGCGATGGCCCCGCAGGCATCGCTGGCCCCGCCCGGCGGTCAGCACCTGTTTGGCACCGACGAATTCGGGCGTGACGTGTTCAGCCGTGTGCTCGTCGGCTCGCGCGTGTCCCTGGTCGTGGCCTTCTTCTCGGTGGCGACGGCCGTGGGCCTGGGCACCACGGTCGGTCTCACCGCCGGCTACTACGGCGGCTGGTGGGATGGGGTGTCGATGCGCGGCATGGACATCATCTTTGCCTTCCCCGCGATCCTGCTGGCGATCGCCATCATGGCAGTCCTGGGGACGAGCCTGCTCAACCTGGTGATCGCCATCGGCATCGTCTACACTCCGCAGTTCGCCCGCGTCGCGCGCGCGGCGGCCTTGACCGTCCGCTCGCTCGAGTTCGTCGACGCGGCCCGGGCGCTCGGCCTGGGGAATGCGCGGATCATCGGCCGCCATCTCATTCCCAACATCCTTGCCCCCGTCACCGTGCAGGTCTCCCTGAGTCTATCGCTGGCGATCCTCTCGGAGTCGGCGCTCAGTTTTCTCGGCCTGGGCACGCAGCCGCCCACGCCGTCGTGGGGCAACATGCTGAGTGAGGGCCGGCAGTTCCTCGAACTGGCACCGTGGAACGCCGTCTTCCCGGGGCTGGCGATCATGCTGGTGGTGCTGGGGTTCAACCTACTGGGGGACGGCCTGCGCGATCTGCTCGATCCGAGGCTTCGATGAAACGCGTGCGCGAGGCTGTGCGCGCGATGCTGGCAGACGGTGTGGACCGCGTCTTCCCCGGCGGGGTCGCGGCCGTGGCGCGGGGCCGCGAGTGGCTGGCCCTGGAAGCGGTCGGCCAGGCCCAGGTGATGCCGGTGCGCCGCCCGATGACCACGTCGACGATCTTCGATCTGGCCAGCCTGACTAAGCCGATCGCCACCGCGACGGCCGTCCTCCAGTTGGTCGCGGACCGTACGATCGACCTCGACGCGCCGGTCGCCCGCTATGTGTCGACGTTCGGCCACGGCGGCCCCGGCCGCCGCGCGACGGTGCGGCATCTGCTCGCGCATTCCTCCGGCCTGCCCGCATGGGAGATGCTCTATCTCCCGGCACCGAATTCCGCCGGGCGCCGGGGACTCGGCGCGCAGGCCTGCCGTTCCATCGCGCAGGCGGTGCGGCGAATCGGGGCGACCCCGCTGCACGCGCCGCCGGGACGGCGGGACGAATACAGTGACCTGGGCTTTATCATCCTGGGGCATCTCGTCGAGCGGATGACGGGCTCCTCGCTCGCCGCCTACGCCCGCCGGCACATCTTTGAGCCGATCGGCATGCGAGCGACGCGCTTCGCGCCCCCACGCTCCTGGCGGGCACGCTGCGCCGCGACCGAGGCTGGAAACGCCTACGAACAAACCAGGGCGACCGAGCAGGGACTTGGCAGGCGGTTTCGGTGGCGTCGTCAGCTCCTGCGCGGCGAGGTGCACGACGGCAACGCGTGGTATGTCGGGCGTGGGGTGGCCGGGCATGCGGGCGTGTTCAGCACGGCGTCCGATCTGGTCCGGTTCGGCCGTATGATGCTGCGCGCGGGGGCGCTCGGCGACGCGCGCGTCCTCCCCGCGGCGGTCGTCGCGGAGGCGGTGCGCGATCACGGTCCTGCGCAATCCGAGATGCGCCGTGGACTCGGGTGGGTCGTCAAGGGACGCTCGATGTACGGAGGCCGGCGGGCCTCGCCGAGCGCGCATGGGCACACCGGGTTCACCGGCACGGCCCTCCTGATCGATCCGCTGCGCGATCTGGTCATCGTGCTGCTGACGAACCGCGTCCACCCGTCCGCCACCGATACCGCGATCAACGCCTTCCGCCCGGCCTTTTACGACGCCGTGATCGAGGCGGCCGATGGCTGAACCCCTCGTGATCGGTGTGGATGGCGGCGCGTCCAAGACGCGCGCGGCGGTGATGAGCGACACCGGGCACCTGCTGGCGACCGCCACGAAGGATTCGTCCAGCGCGTATCACCGCGAGCCCGAGGAAGCCGCGGGCGTCGTGGCCGCGGCCGTGCGAGCGGCGCTGGACCAGGCGGGCCGGCGCGGCCCAGCCGCGGCGCTTGGGGCCGGGCTCGCCGGTGCGGACGATCCGGCCATTCGCGGGCGCCTGCTGCATGTGCTCACCGATGCGCACCTGGCTGAGGCCGTCACGGTGGACCACGATGCCGCCGCGGCACTGGCGGGCGGCAACGCCCTGCAACCGGGCGTTGTGATCATCGCCGGCACCGGTTCGGTCGCCTTCGGCGTGGACGCGGCGGGCCGGCGCGCGCGGGCCGGCGGCTGGGGGCCGCTGCTCGACGACGAAGGCAGCGGCTACGCCATCGGCCGCGCCGTGCTGCGTGCCGCCATGCGCGCCCACGACGGCCGCGGCGAACCGACGGCACTGGGGGAAGCGGTCAGGCGCCTGTTCAGCCTGACGTCGCTTGACGCGCTGAAGACTGCCGTGCGCGGGATCGGTATTCACCAGGTCGCCGCCGTGGCGCCCCTCGCCGTGGACGCGGCCCGGGAGGGTGATGCTGTGGCCACGGCCATCCTGGCTCGGGCGACGGAGGGGCTGGCCGCCATGGTGGCGGCCGTGGCACGCGCGCTCCAATGGCAGCGCGCCGAGTTCCCGCTTGTGCTCTCCGGCGGGCTGTTTGGGGCCGGCGAGACCCTGCGCCGGCCACTCGCCGGTGCGCTGCTCGCGCAGGGATGCGAGCCCACGCTGGTCCCGGCGCGATTTCGACCTGAGGTGGGCGCGGCGCTCCTCGCCGCGCGAGCGGCTCGCCTGGACGTCGCGGCGATGATCCGGCGTCTCGACGCCGACCACGCCGGCGGTGGCGAGCGGAGATCGCCATGACCCGTCAGCCCCTCCGGCGCGCTGTGGACTATGAGACCCTACCGACTGAGCAACGGAACCCGCGGTCGATGGCCCTCGACCGCATGTCCACGCGTCAGATCCTGCGTCTCATCAATGCGGAGGACCGCCGTGTGCCCGCCGCGGTTGCCCGGGAGATTCCGCGGATCGCCCGGGCGACAGACGCGGTGGTGCGGGCGATCCAGCATGGCGGCCGCCTGATCTACGTCGGCGCCGGGACGAGCGGCCGCATCGGTCTGCTCGATGCCTTGGAGTGGCCGCCGACGTTCGGCGTCAGCCCGGATCTCGTCAGGGCGGCCGTGGCCGGTGGCGCTCGGGCGACGATCGGGTCCGCGGCGCCGGCCGAGGACGACGCAGCAGGCGGGCGTGCGGAAATCACCAAGCTGGCCGTGGGCCCGCGCGACGTCGTCATCGGCATCGCCGCGAGCGGCGTGACGCCGTTCGTCCTGGGGGCGGTCGAGGAGGCGCGCACTAGGGGCGCGGTCGTGGTCGGTCTCTGCAACGTGCCCGGGGCGCCGCTGGCCGCGCGGGCCGACATTGCCGTTGTACCGGTGGTCGGGCCCGAGGTCCTGACCGGGTCCACCCGGATGAAGGCCGGAACCTCGCAGAAGATGGTCCTCAACATGATCAGCACGACCGCGATGGTGCGGCTTGGCAAGGTGTTCACGAACCTGATGGTCGACATGGTGCCGGCCAACAAGAAGCTGGTGGCACGCGCGCGCCGCATGGTGGCGCAGGCCACCGGCCGCAGCATGGAGCAGAGCGAGCAGCTGCTCGATGAAGCCCGCGGCAGCGTCAAGGTCGCCATCGTGATGGCGCTGCGCCGCTTGAGCCGTGCCGACGCCGAGGTGCGACTCGCCGAGGCCGGTGGCCACGTGCGGGCGGCGGTGGGACGAACCACGACCCGTCGTGGGAGGAGCCGTCGTGCGCGCAGTCGCTGAGATCGCCCGCAAGGATCCGCGTCTGGTCGTTGGCCTAATCTCTGGGACCTCGGCAGACGGCGTCGACGCCGCCCTCGTCGAGATCACCGGCACAGGCCTGGGCGCTCGAATCAAGCTCCTGGCCGGGCTGACCAGACCCCTCGAGGCGGGAGATCGCGCCGAACTGTTTCGCCTGTTCGATCCGTCGACCGGAACGGTGGACCGTCTCTGCCGGTTCAATTTCCGTCTGGGGGAGGTGTTCGCCGATGCCGCGCTGGCGGCGATCGCGGCTGCGCACCTGGAGCCGACGCGGGTGGACCTCATCGGCTCAGCCGGCCAGACCGTCTGGCATATCCCGGCACCGCAGGGGGCCACACTACAAATTGGCGAGCCGTCGGTGATCGCCGAGCGCACGGGTGTACCGGTCGTCGCGGACTTCCGCGTGGCCGATATGGCCGCGGGTGGACACGGCGCGCCGCTCGTGCCCTACTTCGACCTGGTGGCGTACCGACACCCGGAGAAGTCGCGGGCGGTCCAGAACATCGGCGGCATCGGCAACGTCACACACCTGCCGGCCGGCGGTGGGCCCGAGGCCGTGCTGGCGTTCGACACCGGTCCGGGCAACATGATCATTGACGGACTGGTCACAGCACTCACCGACGGCCGCGAGACCTTCGACCGCGACGGAGCCATGGCCTCGCGGGGACGCGTCGATCAGGCCTGGCTCGCCGAGTTGTTGAACGATCCGTACTTCAAGCAGCCGCCGCC